>WBZL01003020.1_pt1 | contig 15771 bp, 10 predicted proteins | sample 5204291 | NCBI WGS metagenome assembly WBZL01 (sample SAMN12344345, study PRJNA552823) | activated sludge metagenome | biome: Activated sludge suspended growth; feature: Nitrification reactor; material: Wastewater; isolation source: activated sludge from nitrification reactor of wastewater...
CGAGATAGATCACTCCCAAAGGGAGCCTCTTCTCACTGGATCATAAAGGTAAAATTTTTCTCGATTTTTCTTGGATCGAAACACAATACCTTACGACTTACGACTTACAACTTACAACTTACAACTCAAACAGCATCAGCTTCTGCTCTTCAGATCCTGCAGATACCGCTCCAGTTCGAGTTCGTCGTAAATGAGGACTTCGCGGGCTTTGCTGCCGTCGGCCGGGCCGACGATGCCCATCACTTCGAGTTGGTCCATAATGCGGCCGGCGCGGTTATAGCCCAGTTTCAGGCGGCGCTGGATCATGGAGGTCGAGCCGTGTTGTTGTTGCACGATAAGCCGGGCGGCATCCTCGAACATATCGTCGAGGTCGGCGTATTTAAGGTCGCCGGCGCCTGAAACGCCCTCATCGTCGCCGTGGAATTCCGGCAGGAAGAAAGGCTCGGCAAAACCCTGTTGATTGGCGATGAAATTGACCACCTTTTCGACTTCCGGGGTATCCACGAAAGCGCCCTGGAGCCGGACCATTTCGCCGCCTACCGACAACAGCATATCGCCCCGACCCACGAGTTGGTCGGCGCCGCCGGCATCGAGGATGGTGCGGGAGTCCACCTTGGCGGTAACGCGATAGGCGATCCTGGCCGGGAAGTTGGCCTTGATCACGCCGGTAATGATGTTGACCGACGGGCGTTGGGTAGCGATCACCAGGTGGATGCCTACGGCCCGGGAAAGCTGTGCAAGCCGGCCGATCGGCAGTTCGATCTCCTTACCGGCGGTCATGATGAGGTCGGCAAATTCATCGATCACCAGCACGATAAACGGCAGGAAGCGGTGGCCTTTCAGCGGGTTGAGTTGCCGCTGGACAAATTTTTCGTTGTATTCCTTGATGTTCCGCGCTCCGGCCTTTTTCAGCAGGTCGTAGCGGGTGTCCATTTCTATGCAAAGGGAGTTGAGGGTATTGATCACCTTGGTGGTCTCGGTGATTATGGGCTCTTCCTGATCGGGCAAAAAGGCCAAAAAGTGTTTTTCGAGGGCCGCATACTGAAACAGTTCCACCTTCTTGGGGTCGATCAGTACCAGTTTCACCTGCGACGGGTGTTTTTTGTACAGGATGGAGATCAGGATGGAATTGATCCCGACTGATTTGCCCTGGCCGGTGGCGCCGGCAACCAGCAAGTGGGGCATTTTCGTCAGGTCGGCAACGAATTCCTCATTCGAGATGGTCTTGCCCAGCGCAATGGGCAGGTCCATTTTTGCCCGCTTGAACTTATCGGAGATCAGGATCTCCTTCATCGCGACCGTCTGTTTTTTCTTGTTCGGAACCTCAATACCGATCGTGCCTTTGCCGGGAATGGGCGCAATGATGCGGATGCCCAGTGCGGAAAGGCTCAGGGCGATATCATCCTCCAGGTTTTTGATCTTGGAAATGCGGACGCCGGGCGCCGGGACGATCTCGTACAGCGTAACCGTCGGGCCGATGGTCGCGCGGATCTTCACGATCTCGATCTTATAATGCAGCAAGGTCTCAACGATCTGGTCCTTTTTGGATTCGAGTTCGGCCCGGTCCACTTCGAATTTTTCATCGGAGTAGTCATTCAGCAGCTGCAGGTGCGGAAATTCGTAGGACGAGAGGTCGAGCGTGGGGTCATAGGGTTCGCTGGAATCGGGATTCTCCACCGTCACCGGCATGACATCCCGGGCATCGGCTGCGGGGCCTGGTTCTTCTTCGCCTTGCGCTTTGGGCACCGGAGCCGAAATTTCCAGTTCGGAGTCGCCGGGTTGAAGGCTTTGCGGGCGTTCCGGCTTATTGGCATCATTGAGGTTGAAGGAAAGTTGACCGGGGTCGAGATCCGTCTTGGGCACGTTCGGGGTCAGTACGGCGGTTTTTTCTTCCTGGCCGTTGCTGCTGCCTGAACTGAGGCTGCCCGAAACAGGCGGTTTTTTTACAATGCGCCGGCGATTCAGCAGGTTGCGAAAATACTCCTGCGCGTCGGAGGCGGCGGTTTGCGGGGTCATCTCGCTGAAATTCGGATTGAACTTCCAGACGACCAGGCCGATGCCCGCCATCAGGAAAAGGCCGATCATGCCGACAGTGCCCAGGAAGCCGTGGAGCCAGTTGCTGATCCCCTGCCCGAACGCGCCGGCAAACGGAAAAGCCGCCGTACCGGCCACAAAACCCAGGAAGATCGACACAATGAGCATCACGATCAGGACCCTGACCAGCAAAGGCACAAAAAGGATCAGCTTTTGCTTGCGGATCAGGAACAGGCCGAATTTATAGAACAGGTACACAAAAGCAAAGGAGGCAATGCCAAAGCCCCAGAAAAAGAAAGCATGCGAAACAACGGCTCCCAGCTTGCCCAGCCAGTTGGCCATCTCGATGTCGCTGCTCAGCAGTTCCGTAAAAAAGATATCGAGCTTATCCTGGTCATAACCCCAGGTGAACAGGTAGGAGGTGAATGCCACAAAAAGGTAAAAGGCAATAAAAAGGCACAGGATGCCTAACAGTTTGGGGATGCGTTCATCATTGATTCCTAATCTGAATGCCAGTTGGCCTTTTTTCTTTTTTGCCATCGATTCGATTTACACCACTATCGCACAAAAGTAAGGATTTTATGGAAATTAAAGCTTACAATGTCCCGATTTTGCAGTCCGCTGTTAAAGCCCCTATTGAATTGTAATTCAGCAGTCATCGGCCCAAGTTAATTTCCCCATCCTGCATTGAAATGTTACTTTTGCCTCATCAATCGGATAGGGGTGTAAACCATGAAAACAACCTCAGCTGTTTTTACGGCGCTTTTTTCTATTTCCGCTTTATCGGCCCAAACCATCGTAGGGACACAACCGATGAACAGGAATGCTGTCCTTGAGCAATTCGGCGGCATGTACTGCGTCTATTGTCCGCACGGCCACCTGCTTGCCGACCAGATCAGGCAGGAACACCCCGGGACCGCCCTGATCTATTACCATGCCGGCAACTATGCCATCCCGCAGGCCGGGGCTCCCGACCTGAGGACCAATGACGGCGATATCATTTCCGGCGCGACCGGCCTGACCGGATACCCGGCCGGAACCGTCAACCGCCATGTTTTCCCCGGACTCGAACAAGGCCAGCCGGGTACCACCGCCTTGGGAAGGGGCGACTGGGAGGAGGCCGTAGAAAATATGCTTACCCTGCCCGCTCCGGTCAATATCGGCGCTCAGGCGCATATCGACGTCGCATCCCGAACGCTCGACCTCTACCTGGAGCTGTATTTTACCGCCAACAGCAACTCTACCAACCGGCTCCACATCGCGCTGCTGCAAAATCATATCCTCTCGCCGCAGGCCGGCGGCGGTCAGGGCGACCAATACCCGCAGTATAACGTCTTCAGGGATATGCTGAACGGCCCCTGGGGCGAAGTCCTCTACAACACGACCGCAGGCCACTTCGAATCCAGGAATTACTCGTTTGTCCTCCCGGAATCGATCCGGGATGTACCGCTCGACCTGGCCAATACCGAACTGGTGATCTTTGTGACCAAAGACCAGCAGGAAGTGCTCAACGGCCTGGTCGCCAAACCCGGCTTCACGGTGGAACAGGACGACGATGTCGAGCTGTTATCCGTCAAAACCGATCCCGTCATTTGCGGCGGATGGGTCTATCCCCGGGCGCTGATCCGGAACGACGGCAATAACCCGCTTGGGCATGTGGATATCCGGTTCGGCCTGATCGGCGGGCCGGAGCAACAATTGCCGGTAAACCTGGCCAGCCCGCTGGCAACCTACGAAAAGGCCTTTGTCGACCTGCCGCCCTTACCCGTTCCGCCAGGCGACGGAAGCAACCGGAAGGTCTGGCTAAGCGTCGATATGCCCAATGGCGCACCGGATTACACCCTGGAAGACAATGTGGATACCGCGGCTTTTTCCAATGCCAAAGCGACCATAAACGACTACCTGAAAATAGAGGTCCGGACGGATGAATACGGGTATGAACTGTATTGGGAAATCGCCGACGATTCCGGGGCGATAATCGCCTCCGGCGGCAACGAACAGATTGCGGGGACCGGCGGCGGGCTGCAGATCGCCGTGCCGTCTGACCCCGGCGCCTATGAACCGAACAGCTACTATACCCGCTATGTCACACTGCCCGCAGAAGGGTGTTATACCCTTAGACTGGTCGATGATTTCGGCGACGGGATATGCTGCGAATACGGTTTCGGCTTTGTCCGGGTAAAGGACCCGGATGGAAAACTGGTTGCTTATGCCAATAAATTTTCCAAATCCTACGAAGTCCCGTTTGAGTATACCAGCGTGATCACCGCCTCGCATGAACCTGTGCCGGCCGGATTTGATTGGTCGATCGCCCCTAACCCGGCCCGCATTGCATCCGGGACCCGGATTCTGGTAAAAAACCCGGGCGCCGACCCCCTGACAATCACCCTGCTGGATGCCGGAGGTAGCGTAATCCTGCGTCGGAAAGAAGCCTCCCTCGCCGGTGGGAATCAATACCTGAATTTGCCCGCGGAGGGCCTGAGCCCCGGGCTTTATCTGGTAAAGCTGGAAACCGGCCGGAACGTTTTTTTCAAAAAATTGTTACTATTGGAGTAATCGGACCGTCTTTATATCAAGCGGCGATGATCCGTGCAACCCTTAATTTTTTGTTAAGCAGTTGCATTTTTTACAAAATCAGCCGTACTTGCGTTAACATTTAAGAAATGGGTTGGGTATGAACAGAATTTTACTCTTTTTTTTATTGTTGATGAGCGCCCTGCCGGGTTACGGGCAGGCTTTTCAGGTGGAGTCCCTGGTGGGCGAGCGAATTCATGTGACCAATGTCTCCAATGTTCAGACAGACATCGAAGTGCCGGTTCGGGTAACCAACCTGACCGACGATACGCTTTCCCTGAAATGGTCAAAAACGGTTTATGAACAGCCGGAATCCTGGGTAACCCAGATCAACGATGACGAAACGTTCTACCTGCCCAACGTCAATTCCAATATCGATCCCGCCGCCGGCGTCAACGCGCCGCTGGTACTGGCGGCCGGCGAATCCGCTGAACTGGTGCTCCACGTGTTTCCGCTGGGCGTTCAGGGCACCGGAATCTATAACCTGATGTTCGCCTACTCCTCGCTGCCCGGGTATGTGGTCGAATCGCTGGACCTGGAAGTCAATGCCAGCCCGGTCGTCAAATCAACCGAAACCCGCTCGCTCAGCATTTATCCGAATCCGGCCATCAGCTATATCGAGATCACCCCCAACAACCAGGTTGACCGCATTGAGATCTACAATACGGTCGGCAGGGAAGTCCGGTCCTTTTTCTTTGAAAACGGCAAGCGGTACAATATCGCCGACCTGCCGCAGGGGCTCTATATGGTGGCGCTGGTGAGTGAAAAGAGCGGCATCATCAAGACCGTCAGGCTGCTCAAGCGGACGATCCGCCCGTAAGATCAGATGCTTGCGCTTTCCGGGTGATGTTCAACGAGGAACATCCGGACAACGGCTGAATTTTCTGAAAAATCGCTGTGGTATTTGCAGTTGAAGTGATCCTTGACCAACAGGTACGTCGCTTCGGAGATATTGACGTATCCCACCTTTCCGTAGGTTTCCATCCTGGAAGCGATATTGACGGTGTCGCCCCAGATATCGTAGGCAAATTTTTTGATCCCCACGATACCTGCCACCACCGAGCCGGTATGGATGCCGATCCGCGCTTCAAAGAAATGCAGGTTTTGCGCCCGCCTTTCCTCGGCTCTTTGCGCCAGGAAATCCTGGATCTCAAGGGCGGCCCGGATCACCTGACTGGCATCTTCTTCATTTTCATTGGATGAAATGCCTTTGACGCACATGTAGGCGTCGCCTACGGTTTTGATCTTCTCCAGGCTGTATTTCTCGATCACCTGGTCAAATCCCCTGAAGCAATAGTCAATTTCGGCCACCAGTTCTTCCGGCTCCAGCTTTTCGGATATGCGGGAAAAACCCTGAAAATCGGAAAACATCACCGTTACCATATCATGCCGTTTGGCTTTCGCGGCGCCGAACTGCTTGAGCTCATCTGCCGTCTCCGCAGGGAGGATATTCAACAGCAGGGCCTCGGATTTTTCTTTTTCCTGTTCCAGTTCGGCCGTGCGGGCGCGCACCAGCTCTTCCAGTTCCGTCTGCCTTTTCTGAATGGTGTAGATCCGGTACCGCACAAAGGCGAGTACGCCGCCCAACAACCCGATGATCACCATGGTCCAAAACTGCCAGGTCCGGTAGTAGGCTTCCTTCACCATGATCGGGACGGTCAGTTCACGGCGGTTCCATTGGTCCTTGCCGATCTGAGCCCTGACCTTGAAGGTGTAACGGCCGGCGGGGATATTGTTGTAGCGCACCGTGTTGACCGCGGATGGCGGCGACCAGTCGGCATCGTAATTTTCCAGTTTGTAACTGTACAGCCGTTGGGCCGGGTTCCGGTAGTCGGCCAGGGCGAAACTGATGGAGAAAAACCGGTCGTTATGGGTCAGGGTAATCGTTTCGTTCGGGTCGAGGCCGGCATTCTGAATGATCAACTGGTCGGAAGCGCCGTCCAGCCTGGTGAAATTGGTAAACAGCAGCGGAACATCGCTTTTTTCCTGTTTGTGCTCCAGAAAGCGCTTGTTGGGATAAAAGGCGTTGATGCCGTTGAGGCCGCCGAAATACATGCGCCCGTCCGACGCTTTAAAAAAGGAGATCCGGTTGAATTCATTGGCGCTGAGCCCGTCCTGGGTGAAAAAATTGGCGCATCGCTCCTGGTTGAGGCTGAACCGGCACAAGCCGTTGTCGGTGCTGACCCACAGCACGGAGTCGCCCTCGGGCAGCATGCCGTTGATAAAATGGTTGGGCAGGCCGTCCTGGGAATAAATGATCCGGATGGTGTTGTCCTGGGGGTTCAGCCGGTGCAGGCCGTCGCCGGTGCCGAGCCATACAAAGCCTTTTTCGTCTTCGTAGATGGCATTGATCTGTCGGGACCGGAGCCTTGCCGGGCTGTCAGGGGCATCCGTGTAATGCGCCACGCGACCGGCTTCCCGGTTTATTTTGTACAGGCCTTTTTCCAGCGTGCCGACCCACAGATCCTCGCCCGAACGCCCTTCGTACAGGTAGCTGATGGACCCGGCCAGGGTATCCCAGGCGCCGTATTGGTCGGCAAATTCGGTCAACTCGCTGGTCTTTGTTTTATACTGGTACAGGTGGTAGTTGTACCCGATCCAGACATCGCCGTTGCGGTCGGCCAACACCGCCCCCAGGTCTACCCCGGATTGGGGAAGGAGGGTGTCGATGCGCAGGGTGGCCAGGTCGATGCGCCAGCCGTTGCCGGTCCATAGGGCATTGTTGTAATAATCGAGCCCGAAGGGATAATTGAAAAAATTGTTGGCCGGGAAGAGCAGCCGGAGCGAATTCGTCCTGGGGTCGAACGAGTGAATGGAATTGTAATAGGAAAAATAGATGCGGCCCTGTTCGTCTTCCGTTATGCCGCGGGTGCTGCAAAAGAGGTTGCTGCAGTATTCGCTTCCCTCGCTGAGATAATGGGTAAACAGGTTTTCGGACCGGGTGATCTTGATGGCGCCGTAATCGGACGCTACCCACACCACCCCCGAGCGATCCTGGAAGATCTGGCGGTAATTGCAGATATTCTTGACCTCGTCGCGGATGGTTTTGTCGTAATCGGTGAGGGAATTGGTCAGTGGGTCATAAAACAGGAGTACGCCCTGCGCTCCGATCCAGATCTCGCCTTTGGCCGTCACGAGCAGGGCGTTGGCTGCAGTCAGCTGGGTTTCCATCAGGTCGTTGATGGGGTGGGGCGTAAAGACGTCATCCTTGCTGGTCCGGTAAAAGACCCTGCCGTCGTTGAGCAGGACCCAGAGGATGCCGTCGGTGACCTGGATCTGGGTAACCCTTGAGCGGCTGCGATCGTTGCCTTTGAACGGGAACCGGTAGCTTTCCCGCACCACGCCGTCTTCGTTGAGCCGCCAGAGCTCGTTTTCATAGGCGCCCAGGTAGATGTCTTCCCCCATCTGGGCGATCGGCCGCTTGGTGTATTGCCCGTTCAGGGTGATGACGTGGCGGAGGGTGCTGTCGCCGTCCAGCCTGGACAGGGAAGTCTGGGCGGTCCTTTCGTTAAAAACCGCGATCCAGAGGTTGCCGGCGGCGTCGCGCATCCAGTTGTAGGGCGCGAGGGATTCCCGGAGGACGATCTTCCCCGGTTTGATCTTGATGTCTTTGACCTTGTTATTCCAGGGGTCAAGCATGGAAATATAGTCCGGATGGGCCATCCAGATCCGGTTGCCTTTTTCGATCGACATCTCGTAAATGGCGTTGTGGGGGATCTTCCGCACCGGTTCCCGGTCACTGTAAACCAGGAATTCGTAGCCGTCAAAGCGGTTAAGGCCGTTGATCGTGGCAATCCAGATAAAACCGGAGGTGTCCTGCTGGACCTTGAAAACATTCCGATGGCTGAGCCCGTCGTCAAAGTCGTAAACCTTGATTTCCACATCACCCAGCGGATTCTGAGCTTGCAACAGGCCGCTCAGGCAGGTCATCAGGCCGAAAAGAAAGGCGATTGGGCGCATAAATGGAATTTGCTGCCTAAAGGTAAAGCTTTTTCGACACTACCCCGCAAAATGACGGAGGAGGAGGCGTGCATGCGGGGTTCCGCAGTCAAAAATAAAATAAATGTTATTTTTTGAATTCATAAAAACATTTTGTATTTTTACAATCGAATCTTATAACTAACTTATTCACCATGAAAGTCTTAAAAGCAATCGGACTCGGCCTGGCCGTTTTAATCGTCATCTGGCTGGCCCTTGGCATCATCATGCCCAAGCACATCACTACCGACCGTTCCATTGTCATCAAAGCCTCACCCGGGCAGGTTTTCAATGCCGTGAACGATTTGACCACCTGGGAAAAGTGGTCGCCCTGGAAGGAAAAGGACCCGACCACGGTGATCACCTACGGAGAGAAATCATCCGGTGTAGGCGGCTCCTACAGTTGGGTAGGCGATAAAAAGAAATCCGGAAGCGGCACCATGACCATTACGGAGGCTCAGTCCCCTGAAAGCCTGACCGCCCGGCTCGAATTCACCGGTCAGGGCGAAGCGGCAACCACCTGGAAATTCGAACCCAAGGGTGCCGACACCGAGGTCACCTGGGGGCTCTCTTCCGATTTTCCATTCCCCTGGAACGCCTTCCTCGTTTTCATGGACTTCAAAGGCATGATCCACAAGGATTTTGACCGGGGCCTGGAACTGCTCAAAGAGTACGTTGAGGCGCAGGCTGCCAACGCCAAAAAGCCGGCGTACCAGGTGCAGGAAATCGAAGTACCCTACCCTTATGTGGTAGGCATCCGGGCCACTGTGCCGATGGATAAGGTACCCACCTTTTATGCTGAGAACCTCGGAAAGGTGATGGCAGCCCTGACCGCCAAGGGCATCCAGCCCGCCGGCATGCCTTGCGGCGCCTATTTCAGCTGGGATGAGGAAAAACAGGAATCCGACATGTTGGCCGCTTTTCCGGTCAGGGAGAAAGTCGACCTCGGCGCCAACTTCACGCTCATCGAAATGCCGAAAGGCCAGGCCCTGCTGGTGAATTATTACGGCCCCTATGAAGAAGTGGGCCCGGCTCACATGGCTTTGGACGCCTACATCCAGGAAAAAGGCCTGACGCAGGGCTATCCGGTTATTGAAGAATACGTAACCGACCCGGGTAACGAACCGGATCCGCAGAAATGGCTGACCAAGGTCATTTATCCGGTCAGCAAATAATTGGGGCACGGGCGAAAGCCTGAGTCATCCAGAATTTACAGAACAGCTTAAAGGGTCAGGAAATCCAGAAATTAACCGCTTAATAAGTTGACAGTTCGCAGTTCGCCGGTTTGCCGTAAGACGGACTGCGAACTGTCAACCAAATCAGCGGTTTTAAGCCGTAAGCTTGCTATCCTTTGCATGTTCCCGCTTCAATTGCCGGCATCCAGCCCGACCGATGACTTCCGCTCATCCGCAAAGATCCGCTTTCCCCAGATCAGGACCTGCCCGCCGTAAACGCTCAACCAGCCGACGATAGCCGTGAAGGACAACACGCTGAAGGCCGCATATGGCTTGAAGGCGCGCATATTCACGTTGATGAACTCGTACGCTGCAAAATCCGTCACCACCAGCAAGGTATGGCCGGAAAACAGGATGAACAGGATCTTGACCAGTTTATCCAGGTATAATACCCGCCAGGCTTCTTTTTTCCCTCGGATATGCTTGCGCTTCTGCCGGATATACCGGTAGGCGAAATACATGTATGCGAAGAAGGTGCCCAGGTAAATCGCCTGTTCGAGCGCGCCGTAGAAGGGATTGTAGAACCCGCGCCCCGCGATCAGCTTTTGCTTCAGGGGCTGAATCAGCACCAGGCAAAAGAAGAGCCATTGGGATACCGGCAGCACAAAATGCTTGATGTCCGTGCGCTGGAACCGGTAGGTCGGATAAAGGCTCAACTTGACGTAATAGAACAGCAAAACCGGGAACGACAAGGTAAAATAAATGGGCAGGAATCGCCATTGGGGATGGGTCTCATAGAAATCCATCAAAGTCAATACATTATGCCATTGGGTCAGCCCGAAGGCAATGAGCAGGCAGCCGAAGAAGGCATTGGCCCGTTTTTCACCTACACGCCTGACAAAAAAAAGCCCGCCTGTTCCTGCGGCTGTAAGCCCGGCAAGGCCCATTATGGCGATGATACCGTAAAAGTAGATGGAATGCTGGCTCATGGATCGTCCAAAGATAAGCCTTTTTCAAGGAATTGGAAAATCAGCGTCCTAAACCGATCAATCCCCTTTTTGGCGCAACAGGCGCTTGACGCGGGCGTATTCACTGCTGCCGGCTTGCGCTTGCGGGCAATCCATTTCGCTTTCTTTTTCCTCAATCCGCTTCACCCTGTTTTTGGGGCTTGGGTGGGTGCTGACAAATGCCGGAAGGGAAGCGGCGCCTTCGATTTTTTTAAAAAATTCTGCGGCGGCGCCCGCTTTGTATCCCGAACCGCACAGGTATTCAACCGACTTGAGGTCGGCCTCGGTTTCGTGAGAACGGCTGAATTTCAGGGATAAAAGCCCCAAAGCGACATTTTCCAACACCCCCGGCTCGGCGTTGTTGGTGAGTACGCTGGTGAAGACGGCTGCGCTGTTCCTGCTGGTCAGCTGCCGGGTTGAATGCCGCAGGTCGGCGTGTGCGATCTCGTGCCCCAGGACGCCCGCCAGCTGGTCCTCCGTATCCAGAAACAGCATCAGGCCGGTGTAGACGTAGATATACCCACCCGGTGTGCAAAAGGCGTTGAGGGTCTCGTCGTCCTGCAGGATATGGATTTCCCAGGCAAAATCATTGCGGTGCTCCACCTTGCCCGAGTCCAGGATCTTGCCGGCAACGTGGCGCAGAAAGCCATAAACCGCTTCGTTGCCCGTTTCTGGCAGGATCGGATATTTGCCAGGGTCCCTTTCAATCTCTCTTTTGACCTCCTTGCCCAACCTGATGTCCTTATTGACATTGTACAAATTGAAATTTCCGCCTTTGGAGGTTGAGCACGAAGGCGAGAATGCGGTTGCCAAAACGGACATCACGCCAAGGAGGATGCGGAAACCTGTGGTGGAAATTCTCATGTTATTGAACAGCGATTATTCAAATTGTCAGCTCCGGTCTTTTCCACCCAACCCGCTTTCAACGCAAAGCTTCCATCCCGTCGGGCGACATCGGCACGTAGAGGTTCCCATTAATCACTTCTCTGGAGATAACGATCCTTTGCACCTCCGAAGTGCCTTCGTAGATCTGGGTGATCTTGGCGTCGCGCATCAGCCTTTCCACGTGATATTCTTTTACAAAACCGTATCCGCCATGGATCTGAACCGCTTCGACCGTGTGCTTCATGGCCACTTCCGAGGCATAAAGTTTGGCCATGGCGCTGGCCGCATTATAATCCAGCTGCTGGTCTTTCAACCAGGCCGAGCGATACACCAGCAGTCGGGCAGCTTCGATATCCAGGGCCATATTGGCAAGTTTGAAGGCGATCGCCTGGTGGTTGGCGATGGTCTTGCCGAAGGCCTGCCGCTCGTTTGCATAGGCCGCCGCAAGTTCGTACGCGCCGGCAGCGATGCCCAACGCCTGTGAAGCGATGCCGATGCGGCCGCCGGCCAGCGTTTTCATAGCAAATTTGAAGCCGAATCCAGGGTCGCCGATGCGGTTTTCCTTGGGTACTTTGACGTCATTGTACATGATCGAATGGGTATCCGAGGAGCGAATGCCGAGTTTGTCTTCTTTTTTACCGATGACTACGCCTGGCCAATCCGTTTCCACGATAAAGACGTCGATGCCGCGGTGCCCCAGTTCGGGATTGGTCTGGGCGATGACAAGGTGGACTTTCGAGGTCCCGCCGTTGGTGATCCAGTTTTTGGTGCCGTTCAGCAGGTAATGGTCTCCCATATCCTCGGCTGTGGTCTGCTGCGAGGTGGCATCGCTGCCCGCTTCCGGTTCCGACAGGCAGAAAGCGCCGATCCATTCGCCCGCAGCCAGTTTAGTCAGGTACTTCGATTTTTGCGCTTCGTTGCCGTACTGTTCCAACCCCCAGCATACCAGGGAGTTATTGACCGACATGATGACGGAGCAGGAGTTGTCAACTTTTGAGATCTCCTCCATGGCCAGCGTGTAGGAAATGGTATCCATACCTCCGCCTCCGTATTCCGGAGAGGTCATCATGCCCAGGAACCCCAATTCGGCCATACGCCGAACTTGCTCAGCGGGGTATTCCATGCTGGAGTCGCGTTCGATCACGCCGGGTTTGAGCTCTTTTTGCGCAAACTCCCTTGCGGCTTCTTTAACCGCGAGTTGTTCTTCGGTTAGGTGAAAATTCATATAATTTGGTTTTACGCCGCAAATTTACCAAATAAAAATAAAAATGGGCTATGCCTGGCATAACCCACCTGTTACCATATTTATTTTCAGTTATCTCTAACCGCGGATATTAATCTTTGGAAATAATATCGGAAGCGCCGTGCGATTTCTGGGTCAGCACTTTCGGTTTTCCATAATAAATGATATCGCTTGCGCCGTAAGCTTCCGCTTCCAGTTCGTCCGTTACATGCAAGACGGCGTCCGAACCGCCGTGGGCGGAAATTTTGCAGGCCCGGATCACCAGATCCTTCGCCTTGAGGTCGCTGCCGCCCTGGGCTTGAGCCGTCAATTTGTCCGCCTTGCCCGCCAGGTGAGCATCCGAACCGCCTGCGGTAATGCAATTAACGGTTTGGGCGTCCATTTCTTTGACAAACAGGTCGCTGCCGCCGCTCATATTGATCTCAAGGTCGGAAAAACGGAATTTGCCTTCGATATAAATGTCTGATCCGCCGCTGCCTTTGATCATTTCCAGATCGGGCATGGTCACGTACACGGCCATCGTTTTGGCTTTTCTGACCGGCGTTTCAACCTTCATGACCAACGTGCCGTTTTCGACCCTGGTCATAACGTTGTCCAGGAGGTTCTCATCGGCCTTGATCTTCACAGAAAAGGAATTGCCCTGGGAAATGTATACATCCAGGCCATGGCTGGCAGCCACCCCTTTGAAACCGGCCAGGTCACGGCTTTCCTCCCGGACATTGCCGTTGCCGACTTCGCCCGACCCCCAGGATTGACTAAAAACAGAACAGGTGAAAAAGGTCAGTGAAAGCAGAAGGGCTACCCTTCCGTAGGACAGGTGAATCTTTTTCATGCGCAGCATTTTTTTTTGAAGGACAGGTTTTCTCCGGGCGGGTTGCTTGGATTCGGCATTAAAATCACCCTTTCTTTCCGCCGAAAGGTGAAACCATTCCCTGACAAACAAGTTGACCTGTTTAAAGCCGATCCATAAAGCACCGTGATCAACATGAAAATACATCCGACTGTCAGCCTCCTTATCCTTTGCCTGCTGAGCATCTCCGGGATTTTTGCCCAGTCAGCGCAAATCGACGCCATCCTGAAACGGGAAATGAAAGAACGGCAGATCCCAGGGCTCCAGGTTGCCGTTGTTCGCCAGGGAAAGATCATCCTGTCCAGATCCTACGGTTTGGCAAATGTAGAAGACTCCATTCCCGTTTCCAGGCGGAGTATCTTTGCCATCAACTCCTGCACCAAGGCTTTTACCGGCGTGGCCGTGATGCAATTGGTTGAAGAAGGCAAGATTGACCTTTCGGCGCCCATTTCCCGGTATCTGGACAGCCTGCCGACCGAGTGGCAACCGGTGACCATCCGGCAGTTGCTGACCCACATTTCCGGTTTGCCTGATATGCTGCGCGTATTCAATCCGGGCACGCACGGGCTTGCAGGCGTCGGAGACGAAGCCGAAGTTTGGGCCAGGACAAAGGCAATGCCCATGGACTTCCCAACGGGTGAAGAATTCAGGTACAATCAAACCAATTATGTCTTATTGGGTAAGGTGATCGAAAAATTCAGCGGCGAGCCTTTTGCCCGTTTTTTCAGAGAAAGGCAGTTTGAACCCGCCGCCATGGACCGAACCCTTTTTGCCGACGCCCGCGACGTGATTCCGGGAATGGCCGGGCAGTATCGTTACGCTAACCGCCTCGACGGACAATCACTTGGCGAGGATCGATTGCTCCACAATTATGCGGAGTTTCCGTCCTTCGACCGGACGGCGTCCGGATTGAACAGTACGGCCGAAGATCTGGCACAATGGTTGATCGCCCTTCAAAACGGACAATTGCTGACCAAAGCCGCACTCAAAACACTCTGGACACCTGGTGAGTATAACAATGGAAACCCGGCGCAATGGGCTTTGGGCTGGATGACCAAACCGCGCTCAGGCCACCCGGCCGTAATGGCAACAGGCGGAGGTCGTTCCGCTTTTTTTGTATACCCCGAAGACGACCTGGCGATCGTAGTGCTGACCAACCTGTCGGGCGCTTCACCCGAAGATTTCATCGAGGAGCTTGCGGGCTGTTATAACCCGGAGATAGCGGGAGCCGATGTGGTCACCGCATTGCGCACGGCCTTCCGTCGCAACAGCGTTGAAGACGTTGTTGCGATCTACAATGGATTGAAAAAAGCGAATCCGGGCCTCGAACCCGTTGAAACAGACCTGAACGATTGGGGTTACCGGTTGCTCAGCAAAGGCCGGATTCAGGAGGCTTTGGCCGTTTTCAAATTGAATGTCCGGTTGTTTCCTGAGAGTTGGAATACTTATGACAGCTACGGAGAAGCGCTCCTTAAGAACGGCCGGAAAGAGGAAGCCGCCAGGATGTACCGGAAATCTGTGGAGATGAATCCGGACAATCTGAACGGAAAACGAATGTTGGAAAAAATGAAACGGTAAGAATCACACCTTTCTCAGATTTCATAAAGCGCTCCTAAACAGCGTTTTTACACAACTTTTTCAAAAGGAGTTTGAACGGGGATTGGGTGTTTCCCATCATAAGCCGTATCTTTGCCGCCAATTTCGAAAGACGATGCCCAAAGATCAATCCATTCGTTCAGTCCTCATCATCGGCAGTGGCCCCATCATCATCGGTCAGGCTTGTGAATTTGATTACTCCGGCAGCCAGGCCTCCCGATCTCTTCGGGAAGAAGGCGTGGAAGTGACCCTGATCAATTCCAATCCGGCTACCATTATGACCGACCCGGTTACAGCCGATCATATTTATCTCCTGCCGCTTACCGTTGAAAGTATTGTCCAGATCCTGGAAGAGCGAAAAATCGACGCCGTACTGTCCACTATGGGCGGTCAGACCGCATTGAACCTCGCGATCGAAGCCGCACAGCA
>WBZL01003022.1_pt1 | contig 15759 bp, 17 predicted proteins | sample 5204291 | NCBI WGS metagenome assembly WBZL01 (sample SAMN12344345, study PRJNA552823) | activated sludge metagenome | biome: Activated sludge suspended growth; feature: Nitrification reactor; material: Wastewater; isolation source: activated sludge from nitrification reactor of wastewater...
CGTGATCTCGGCAAGCGGGTTGGTCTGGTCCATGAACTGCGACAGCTGCGAGGCACCGAAGAACTCCTTGAGCGCCGCGGAAATCGGCTTGGAGTTGATGAGGTCGTGAGGCATCAGCGGCTCTTGCTCGGCCTGGCCCAGACGCTCCTTCACAGCCTTTTCGATACGCGCCAGACCCGTGCGGTACTGGTTTTCCGCCAGTTCACCCACGCAGCGCACACGGCGATTGCCCAGGTGGTCGATGTCATCGACTTCGCCGCGGCCATTGCGCAGATCGACCAGGATCTTGACCACAGAGAGGATGTCCTCGTTGGTCAGCACCATGGGGCCTTCGGCGCTATCGCGGCCCACGCGGGCGTTGAACTTCATGCGCCCGACGCGCGACAGGTCGTAGGTGTCTGCGCTGTAGAAGAGACGCTGGAACAGCGCCTGCACGGCGTCCTCGGTGGGAGGTTCGCCAGGGCGCATCATGCGGTAGATGGCAACACGCGCGGCGAATTCGTCCGTGGTTTCGTCGATGCGCAGGGTCTGGGAAATGTAGGGACCCTGATCCAGTTCGTTGGTGTAGATGCACTGCAGCTCTTGCACCGACGCCGAACGCAGCTTCTTCAGCAGTGCCTCGGTCAGTTCTTCGTTGGCCTTGGCGAGGATTTCGCCGGTGTCGCCGTCAACGATGTTGCGCGCCACCACGCGGCCAATCAGGAAGTCTTCAGGGACGCTGATGTGCGTGGTGCCGGATTGTTCCAGCTCGCGGGTATGGCGTGCGGTGATGCGCTTGTCCTTGGCCACCACCACCTTGCCCGACTTGTCGGTGATATCGAAACGGGCCACCTCGCCACGCAGGCGCTCGGGCACGAATTCCAACAGGGCGCCGCTGTCCATCAGGCGGAAGTTGTCATTGACGAAGAAGTTCGCCAGGATGGACTCGGGGTTCAGGCCGATGGCCTTGAGCAGGATGGAGACCGGCATCTTGCGACGGCGGTCCACGCGGAAATACAGAATGTCCTTGGGGTCGAATTCGAAGTCGAGCCAGGAGCCACGGTAGGGGATGATGCGCGCCGAGAACAACAGCTTGCCAGAGCTGTGCGTCTTGCCCTTGTCATGCTCGAAGAACACGCCTGGCGAACGGTGCAACTGCGAAACAATGACGCGCTCCGTGCCGTTGATGATGAAGGAGCCCTTGTCGGTCATCAGGGGCACTTCACCCATGTAGACCTCTTGCTCCTTCACTTCCTTGACCACCTTGGACTGCGCCGTGGACGATTCGCGGTCATAGATAATCAGCTGAACCTTGGCACGCACGGCCGACGCGAAGGTGAGTCCACGGGTCTGACATTCGCGCACATCGAAGGCGGGCTTGGCCAGGTTGTACTCCAGGAATTTCATCTCGACAAAACCGTTGTGCGAGACGATGGGGAAAGCCGAATTGAATGCGGCCTGCAAGCCTTCAATGGTTCGTTTTTTCGGCGGTACGTTGGCCTGCAGAAACGCTGTGTAGGCGTCCTTTTGCATCTGCAGGAGGTAAGGTACCTTCAGCACGCTGTCGCGGCTGCCGAAACTTTTGCGGATACGCTTGCGTTCGGTATAAGAGTAGGCCATGAGATCTCCGGGCTAAGACTGGGGTCCTGGGTCTTCGACGACGGAACTGCGGAAGGAAATGCCGCAGGCTTGGCGGTTGGCCACTACCAACCATGGCGGACGGCGATGCCTTGCACATCGCCCGGACCAAGGCGCCTTCTGCTGTCGGGTTCGTCAGAAGACACTTGAAAACTGGTGGGAAGCATCCGTCTGCTCCAGCCAGTTTTCAAGTGCGCTCTGGAAGCGCCAAAGGCTGGAGGCCCTGTGAGGACGCTCCAGCCCTTGAAAGAGACCGAATTACTTGAGTTCGGCCTTGGCGCCGGCTTCCACCAGCTTCTTGACGGCAGCTTCGGCGTCGGCCTTGGCAATGCCTTCCTTGACGTTCTTGGGAGCGCCGTCCACCAGGTCCTTGGCTTCCTTGAGGCCCAGGCCGGTGATTTCGCGCACTGCCTTGATGACGGACACCTTGTTGGCGCCAGCGTCGGTCAGCACCACGTTGAATTCCGTCTTTTCTTCGGCAGCAGCAGCGCCAGCGCCACCGCCAGCAGCAGCGGGGGCGGCCATGGCGGCAGCGCTCACGCCAAACTTCTCTTCAATGGCCTTCACCAGGTCATTGAGTTCCAGGACCGTCATGCTGTCGAGAGCGGTCAGAAATGCGTCTTTATCGAATGCCATTTTGATTTCCTAACAATTAGTTAACAGGTCGGTCAGCACATTGCTCAGGCAGCAACGGCTTCGCCTTCGCCTTTTTTGGCCGCCAGGGCACCCAGCACCACGGCGGTGCGGGACATCGGCGACATCAGCAAGCCACACAGCTGGGCCAGCAGCACTTCCTTCGTAGGAATGTTGGCCAGTTGCTTAACGCCGTTGACGTCCAGGGCCTTGCCACCGAAAGCACCGCCACGAATCACCAGCTTGTCGTTGGTTTTCGCGAAATCGGCCACCACCTTAGCGGCGGCCACGGCGTCTTCGGAGAAGCCATAGATCAGCGGACCGGTCATCTGGTCTGCCACCACGTCAAACTGGCTGCCTGCCACAGCACGGCGTGCCAGGGTGTTCTTCAGAACACTCAGGCTCACACCCTTGCTGCGTGCATCAACGCGCAGTTTGGTCATGTCGGCGACCGTGATGCCACGGTATTCCGCAATCACAAGCGTTTGAGCTTTAGCGGCGAGGCTGGTCACTTCACTGATGACCGCTTCTTTCTCACTGCGATTAAGACTCAAGGTCTACTCCTTTAAATGCACTTCGGGACAAGTCCCTTCATGCGCTCTTGTTGCAGCGACCAACTGTGGAGGAAAAATCATTCCATCTGCAGCGGGATCGCCATCTGCGCTGGCCTTGAAGGATTAAGCGCCTGTCGGCACACCAGCGGTCTTGGATGGCCCACCACACAGGTGCGGTAGCCCACCACCGAGGCACCTTTCGGCGCCTCAAGATTTCGCGCAATTACGCTGCGATGGTTTGCGTGTCGATGCGAACACCCACACCCATGGTCGAGGACAGGGCAACCTTGCGCAGGTACAGACCCTTGCTCGTAGCAGGCTTGGCCTTGTTCAGGGCTTCGATCAGCGCAGACAGGTTGGCCTGGAGCTTGTCGTTGTCGAACGAGCGGCGACCAATGGTGCTGTGCACAATACCGGCCTTGTCCACACGGAACTGGACCTGGCCAGCCTTGGCGTTCTTCACGGCAGTGGCCACATCCGGCGTCACCGTGCCGACCTTGGGGTTAGGCATCAGGCCGCGGGGGCCCAGGATCTGACCCAGGGTACCGACCACACGCATTGCGTCCGGTGCAGCAATCACGACGTCGAAAGGCATGTCACCCGCCTTGACCATAGCGGCAAGATCGTCCATGCCCACGATGTCAGCGCCCGCTGCCTTGGCCTCTTCAGCCTTGGCGCCTTGTGCGAACACTGCGACACGGGTGGTCTTGCCGGTACCGGCAGGCAGCACCACGGCGCCGCGCACGACTTGATCCGACTTCTTGGCGTCCACGCCCAGTTGCACGGCCACATCAATCGACTCGTCGAACTTGGCAGTGGCGGCATCTTTGACGATGGCCAATGCCTCGGTCAAAGGGTACAGACGGGTGGATTCCACCTTGCCCTGCAGGGCTTTTTGCTTCTTGGTCAGCTTGGCCATTTACACACCCTCCACCGTCACGCCCATGGAGCGCGCAGAACCTGCAATGGTACGAACAGCAGCATCCAGAGATGCAGCGTTCATGTCCTTCATCTTGGTCTTGGCGATTTCTTCCAGCTGAGCGCGGGTGATCTTGCCGACCTTGGTCTTCAATGCATTGGCGGAACCCTTTTCCAGCTTGATCGCCTTTTTGATCAACGTGGTCGCCGGAGGGGTCTTGATAATGAAAGTAAAGCTCTTGTCTGCGAATGCCGTGATCACGACGGGCAGAGGAAGGCCGGGCTCCACACCTTGGGTCTGCGCGTTGAACGCCTTGCAGAACTCCATGATGTTGAGACCGCGCTGGCCCAGAGCAGGACCAATGGGGGGAGAGGGATTGGCCTTACCAGCTGGCACTTGCAGCTTGATGAAGCCGACGATTTTCTTCGCCATTCTTAAGACTCCTTACGGGTACCAGCGCCTACCGCAAAAACTGCACGCAGGCTCCCCGGGGGTTGTCGACTCGTTGATACACAGGGCGTTGAGTCGTTGAAACGCCAATGGACCCGCTGTGTTCAGGTTTTTTCTATCTGGCTGAATTCCAGCTCGACCGGCGTGGAGCGCCCGAAAATCATCACGGATACGCGCACACGGCTCTTTTCGTAGTTGACATCTTCCACAGTGCCGTTGAAGTCCGTGAACGGACCTTCCTTGACGCGCACCATCTCACCCACCATGAACTCGATCTTGTGGCGCGGCTTGTCGGTACCTTCCTGCATCTGACTGACGATCTTCTGCACTTCGTCTTCAGAGATGGGAGCGGGGCGGTTCTTGGCGCCCCCGACAAATCCGGTGACCTTGCTGGTGTGTTTGATCAAATGCCAGGTGTCATCGTCCATGACCATTTCGACAAAGACGTAACCAGGAAAAAGACGCCGCTCGGTCGTTTTACGCTGGCCGTTCTTCATCTCAACGACTTCTTCCGTCGGCACCAAGATACGACCGAACTTGTCCTGCATTCCAGAGCGTGCAATACGTTCAGCGATGTTGCGCTCTACCGCCTTCTCCATACCGGAGTAGGCATGAACGATGTACCAACGCAAATCGGGATTGGCAGCAGAAGCGCCCTGCGCAGCACCACCCATTTCAACATCAGCGCTCATTTATTTTCTCCAGCCCAGGATCAGGTCGTAGAGCACCCACTCAAGAGTTTTGTCCGTGAACCAAAGGAACAGCGCCATCACAACAGCAAACGCAAAAACGTAGCCCGTCATCTGGACCGCTTCTTTGCGGCTGGGCCAGACCACTTTTTTGGCCTCACGCCAGGCATCCTTGGAGAAAGCAACAAGCTGGCGACCAGATTCAGACACCAAAAAGACTGCCGCAGCCAGAGCCAGCCCCACAATCAAAGCGCCCCATTGAACCACGGGGCCCTGCTTGCTCAGCAGGTAAAAGCCAGCCACCGAGCCCAAAACCAGCAGCACGACCGCCGCCAACTTTGCCTTGTCCTGCCCTGTACTGACTGTCTCAACTTGCGAAGTGGCCATCACTGCCTATCCTCAATAATTCGGTGCCGCTCAAGACACTGAAGCCCGCCAGAGACTGGCGGGCCTTGGTTGCCACTATCAGATGGCAGGGGCAGTAGGAATCGAACCTACAACCTTCGGTTTTGGAGACCGACGCTCTGCCAATTGAGCTATACCCCTAGACCTTTTTACTCGATGATCTTGGCCACGACGCCGGCGCCGACGGTACGACCGCCTTCACGGATGGCGAAGCGCAGACCTTCTTCCATGGCGATGGGGTTGATCAGCTTGACGGTGATCGACACGTTGTCGCCAGGCATCACCATTTCCTTGTCCGCGGGCAGCTCGATGGCGCCGGTCACGTCGGTGGTGCGGAAGTAGAACTGGGGACGGTAGTTGTTGAAGAAGGGGGTGTGGCGGCCGCCTTCGTCCTTGCTCAGCACATACACCTCAGCCGTGAAGTGGGTGTGGGGCTTGATGGAGCCGGGCTTGCACAGCACTTGGCCACGCTCGACGTCTTCGCGCTTGGTGCCGCGCAGCAGAATACCGACGTTGTCGCCAGCCTGGCCCTGGTCCAGCAGCTTGCGGAACATTTCCACGCCGGTGCAGGTGGTCTTTTGCGTGTCGCGGATACCGACGATTTCGATTTCTTCGCCGACCTTGACAATGCCGCGCTCGACACGACCGGTCACCACGGTGCCACGGCCGGAGATGGAGAACACGTCTTCCACGGGCATCAGGAAGGCACCGTCCACTGCACGCTCAGGCGTGGGGATGTAGGTGTCCAGGGCTTCTGCCAGGCGCATGATGGCCTGTTCGCCCAGGTCGCCCTTGTCGCCCTCGAGGGCCAGCTTGGCCGAGCCCTTGACGATGGGGGTGTCGTCGCCGGGGAAGTCGTACTTGGAGAGCAGCTCGCGCACTTCCATTTCGACCAGTTCCAGCAGTTCGGCGTCGTCCACCATGTCGCACTTGTTCAGGAAGACGATGATGTAGGGCACGCCCACCTGGCGGGCCAGCAGGATGTGCTCACGGGTCTGGGGCATCGGGCCGTCAGCGGCGGAGCACACCAGGATGGCGCCGTCCATCTGGGCAGCGCCGGTGATCATGTTCTTGACGTAGTCGGCGTGGCCGGGGCAGTCCACGTGGGCGTAGTGGCGGTTGGCCGTTTCGTACTCGACGTGGGCGGTGTTGATGGTGATGCCGCGTGCCTTTTCTTCAGGCGCTGCGTCGATTTCGTCGTACTTCTTGGCTTCGCCGCCGAACTTGGCCGACAGCACGGTAGCGATGGCCGCCGTCAGCGTCGTCTTGCCGTGGTCCACGTGGCCGATCGTGCCAACGTTGACGTGCGGCTTGGTCCGCTCAAATTTCTCTTTTGCCATTTTTTCGACTCCGGAAAAAACAATAGCCAAACAACAGAATTACGACGCAGCCATCAACAGACCGCACCACAAAGATTGGTGCCCATGGCGGGAATCGGACCCGCGACCTCTCCCTTACCAAGGGAGTGCTCTACCACTGAGCCACATGGGCAGCACGAACAGCGTTCGCACAAAAAATCAAACCGCAAGACTGGAGCGGGAGACGGGAATCGAACCCGCGTCATTAGCTTGGAAGGCTAGGGTTCTACCATTGAACTACTCCCGCAGCTCTCGCTTCTCGCCACAGAGCGCCGGGCATTACCTGGCGCTCTGCTTGCATTTGGTGGAGGAGGCTGGATTCGAACCAGCGTAGGCGTAAGCCAACAGATTTACAGTCTGCCCCCTTTAGCCACTCGGGCACCCCTCCGGAGAATCTCAAATTATAGCAGAATTTTTTCTGCGAATTCAAGAGAACGCGTTCAATGCAACATCAATTCCTGTGGCGCGGCTGGCGGGGATCGAACCCACGACCCTTGGCTTCGGAGGCCAATACTCTATCCACTGAGCTACAGCCGCTGCGGCACGGATGGATGCAATAGCATCTTTCACGAGCCTGCGATTATCGCACGATTGATGTCTTGTCGGCCAACGCCGGCCAGGACAAGGCCTGACTTCCTTTTTATAATTTCCTGATTTGCATCAACACAACACCAGGAGCCAACCCATGCACGCCAATGACACCACTCACTCGGGAACTGGCCCTGTCAAATCGCCCAAGCAGCTGCTGTCAGCAAGTTTGCTCGGATTCATCGTACCGATCGTGACCATCATCGGTCTGGCCAGCTACGTAGCATCCGGATACAAGACATCCCCAGGGTCCACAGACATGGAGCGGTCGGTGAACGCGCGCATCCAAAAGGTCGGTACGGTGGAGATCCGCGATGCGAATCGCCCCTTGAAAACTGGCGAGCAGGTTTATCAGGCTCAGTGCGGAGCCTGCCACACCTCCGGAGCCTTGGGCGCCCCCAAGCTGGGCGACAGCCAGGCCTGGGATCCACGCGTCAAACAAGGATATGAAACCCTCTTGCAATCGGCACTCAAAGGGAAGAATGCGATGGCAGCACAGGGTGGAGGGGCCTTCAACGATCTGGAAATCGCTCGTGCCGTGGTGTTTCTGGCCAACAAGGCTGGCGCGGGGTTCAGCGAACCGAAGGCTCCTGAGGCGGCACAGTAGCCATTCCACAATAGACGCTCGGACTTTTCACGTAACCATATTTCGGTTCAAAGTCTTTTCTACTGGCTTCCTCGATGGAGAGGAGCCTTTCATCTATTTGCTCCGCCAGCAATGCAACCTCATGCGAATGAAGCAACCCTAGGCCAATCGGGGTTTTCGCATAGACGTAGCCGCACTCGTCTTGCAGGAAGCCCACGGACTCGGTGAGCACCCCCGTGTGGGAGATCAATTCTGTGACCGTCTTCCCGAACCGAAAGACCCAGGGAGTGACTTCCAGTTCAACGAAGACCCTCTGAGGGCCGTTCTGAAAGAACCAACAGCCGTTGGCATCGGCGGCATAGTTCCGGCCCATGAACGCAATCCACTTGGAGTGCACGATTTTCTCCCCCTTGATCTGAGGGAATCTCCCCTGCGCCTGGACCGTAAGATCCCTGAGATACCAGTCACCACGCGCATCCAAGCCCAGCCAGCCGTAACACGCCGGTACATTGGGCCACTTGCCCATCGCTTTGATCACAATGTCGTCCACTTTGTAGTCCCGTCAATGCCCACATGGAATGTTGGATCGCACAGCGCCCATCACAGGCACACATTACACAAAGAAAAAACCCCGCGATTCGCGGGGTTCTTGCAGATAGCAGGACGAAGCCTTCTCACTTCTTCTGGCGGAACTTGCGCAAAGCGGCAATCTGAGCCGCCATGACTGCCAATTCCGACTGGGCGCGGGCCAAGTCAATTTCGCTCTTCGCGTTCTTGACAGCCTCTTCCGCTGCGAGACGGGCCTGGTTGGCCTTCTCATCATCAAGATCCTTGCCGCGAACAGCGGTGTCAGAAAGAACGGTCACTCGATCCGGCTGAACCTCAAGAATTCCGCCTGCAACGAAGACAAACTCTTCGCTGCCATCGGTCATCTCGATGCGCACCGAGCCAGGCTTGATGCGCGTGATCAACGGAGTATGGCGCGGATAGACACCCAGCTCACCAGCCTCGCCAGGCAGTGCGACAAAACGTGCCTCGCCGGAGAAGATGGATTCTTCGGCACTGACAACGTCTACATGAATGGTGTTGGCCATCTGAATTCCTTTGAAATCTTCGAAAGTGCTTGCGCTGGGTCAGGGTCGTCAACCGGTGGTCAGGCGACCCTTTCACCCCGGAACTTAAGCCACCTTCTTGGCTTTCTCAAAGGCTTCGTCGATGGTGCCGACCATGTAGAACGCCTGCTCTGGCAAATGGTCGCATTCGCCGTTCACGATCATCTTGAAGCCACGGATGGTTTCTGCCAGAGGTACGTACTTGCCCGGCGAACCCGTGAACACTTCGGCCACGTGGAACGGCTGGGACAGGAAACGCTGGATCTTACGAGCGCGGGCCACGGCCAGCTTGTCCTCGGGAGCCAGTTCGTCCATACCCAGAATGGCGATGATGTCGCGCAGTTCCTTGTAGCGCTGCAGCGTACCCTGCACAGCGCGTGCCGTGGTGTAGTGGTCTTCGCCCACGACGTTGGGGTCAAGCTGGCGGCTGGTGGAGTCCAGCGGGTCCACAGCGGGGTAGATACCCAGCGAGGCGATGTCACGCGACAGCACCACGGTGGAATCCAAGTGAGCGAAGGTCGTGGCAGGGGACGGGTCGGTCAAGTCGTCGGCAGGCACGTACACGGCCTGGATGGAAGTGATCGAACCGACCTTGGTGGAGGTGATACGCTCCTGCAGACGGCCCATTTCTTCGGCCAGGGTAGGCTGGTAGCCCACGGCGGAAGGCATACGACCCAGCAGAGCGGACACTTCGGTACCGGCCAGCGTGTAGCGGTAGATGTTGTCCACGAAGAACAACACGTCACGGCCTTCGTCGCGGAACGACTCGGCGATGGTCAGACCGGTCAGTGCCACGCGCAGACGGTTGCCCGGGGGCTCGTTCATCTGGCCGTACACCATGGCCACCTTGGACTCGCCCAGGCTCTCCAGGTTCACCACGCCGGAATCGGCCATTTCGTGATAGAAGTCGTTGCCCTCGCGGGTACGCTCGCCCACACCAGCGAACACCGACAGACCCGAGTGGGCCTTGGCGATGTTGTTGATGAGTTCCATCATGTTCACGGTCTTGCCCACACCGGCACCACCGAACAGGCCCACCTTACCGCCCTTGGCAAACGGACACACCAAGTCGATCACCTTGATGCCGGTTTCCAGCAGCTCTTGCGACGGCGACAGCTCGTCGTACGCAGGGGCCTTGCGGTGAATGGAGGCCGTCAGGGTCTGATCCACGGGGCCGCGCTCGTCGATAGGCGTGCCCAGCACGTCCATGATGCGGCCCAGGGTGGCCTTGCCCACGGGCACGGTAATGGGGTGGTCGGTGTTGGTCACGACTAAGCCGCGACGCAGGCCGTCGGACGAGCCGAGGGCGATGGTGCGCACCACGCCGTCGCCAAGCTGCTGCTGCACTTCCAGCGTCAAGGCAGAGCCTTCCAGCTTCAGGGCGTCATACACCTTGGGCATCTGGTCGCGCGGGAACTCCACGTCCACCACGGCGCCGATACATTGAACAATTTTTCCTTGAGCTTGAGCCATTTGTTGCTCCAATTGGTTGATTCTTGCGGTGGTGGCGGGCAGCGATCAGCCGCTGATGGCCGCAGCCCCGGACACGATCTCCGACAGTTCCTTGGTGATGGCGGCCTGGCGGGTCTTGTTGTAGACCAGCTTCAACTCACCAATCACGCTGCCTGCGTTATCGGTGGCAGCCTTCATGGCCACCATGCGCGCCGATTGTTCGGATGCCATGTTTTCAGCAACCGCCTGGTAGATCAGGGACTCGACATAGCGAACCAGCAGATCGTCGATCACGCTTTGCGCATCGGGCTCATAGATGTAATCCCACCCATGCTCCGTCTTCTCGGCCTGCATCTGCGCAGAAGACAGGGGGAGCAACTGCTCCACCACCGACTCCTGCCTCATGGTGTTGATGAACTTGGTATAGCTCAGATACACCGCATTGATCTTGCCTTCAGCATACGCATCGAGCAGCACCTTGACGGGGCCGATCAGCTTGTCCAGGTGAGGGGTATCCCCCAGACCCGTGACATGCGAAACCACCTTGGCACCCACACGGTTCAGGAAGCCCAGACCCTTGTTGCCGATGGCAACGGCCTCGGTGGACACCCCTGCGGCCTGCAACTCGCGCAGCTTGCCGGTCACCGCACGCAACACGTTGGTGTTCATGCCGCCGCAAAGGCCCTTGTCCGTGGTCACCACAATGAGGCCCGCCGCCTTCGACTCATTCACCTTCATGAACGGGTGAACGTACTCGGGATTGGCGAGACCCAGATTGGCTGCAATGTTGCGGATCTTTTCGCTGTAGGGGCGGGCGGCACGCATCCGGTCCTGCGCCTTGCGCATTTTGGATGCGGCCACCATTTCCATGGCTTTGGTGATCTTCTTGGTGTTTTCCACCGATTTGATCTTGCCGCGTATTTCCTTGCCTGCTGCCATGATGGCTCCTCGTCCGGTTTAAGCGAACGACTTCTTGAACGCTGCGATCGCGGCGGTCAATTCGGCTTCAGCGTCCTTGTCCATGGCCTTGGCCTGTTCCAGCTTCGCCAGCAGCGCGGCGTGGCTGGTCTTCAGGAACTGGTGCAGGCCGTGTTCGAAGTCCAAGACCTTCTTGACGTCGATATCGTCCATGAAGCCCTTGTTCACCGCAAACAGCGAGGCGCCCATCAGCGAGATGGACAGCGGGCTGTACTGTGCCTGCTTGAGCAGCTCGGTCACGCGAGCACCGCGGTCGAGCTGCTTGCGGGTGGCTTCATCCAGGTCGGAAGCGAACTGCGCGAACGCGGCCAGCTCACGGTACTGGGCCAAGTCGGTACGGATACCGCCGGACAGATTCTTCACCAGCTTGGTCTGTGCAGCACCACCGACGCGCGACACCGAGATACCGGCGTTGATGGCGGGGCGGATACCGGCGTTGAACAGGTTGGTTTCCAGGAAGATCTGGCCGTCGGTGATTGAGATCACGTTGGTCGGCACGAAGGCGGAAACGTCGCCGGCCTGCGTTTCGATGATCGGCAGGGCCGTCAGAGAACCGGTCTTGCCCTTGACCTCACCCTTGGTGAAGGCTTCGACATAGTCAGCGTTCACGCGGGCTGCGCGCTCGAGCAAACGGCTGTGGAGATAGAACACGTCGCCGGGGTAGGCTTCACGGCCTGGAGGACGGCGCAGCAGCAGCGAAACCTGACGGTAGGCCACGGCCTGCTTGGACAGATCGTCATAGACAATCAGCGCGTCCTGACCACGGTCACGGAAGTATTCACCCATCGTGCAGCCGGAGTAGGCGGACACGTACTGCATGGCGGCAGATTCGGAAGCCGAGGCAGCCACGACAATGGTGTATTCCATCGCGCCGGCTTGCTCCAGTGCGCGCACCACGTTCTTGATCGACGAGGCTTTCTGGCCGATGGCAACGTAGATACACGTCACGCCCTGGCCCTTCTGGGCGATGATGGCGTCGATGGCCACAGCGGTCTTGCCGGTCTGGCGGTCACCAATGATCAACTCGCGCTGGCCACGGCCCACGGGCACCATGGAGTCGATACACTTCAGGCCCGACTGCAGCGGCTGGTCCACCGATTGGCGTGCGATCACGCCGGGCGCGACCTTTTCGATCACATCGGTCAGCTTGGCGTTGATGGGACCCTTGCCGTCAATCGGCTGGCCCAGGGCATTGACCACACGACCGATGAGTTCGGGACCGACGGGCACTTCCAGAATGCGGCCCGTGCACTTGACAGTGTCGCCTTCGGAAATGTGCTCGTACTCACCCAGAATCACGGCGCCGACGGAATCGCGCTCGAGGTTCAGCGCCAAGCCGTAGGAGGGCGTGCCATCCGCCGTGGCCGGGAATTCGAGCATTTCGCCCTGCATCACGTCCGACAGGCCGTGGATGCGCACGATACCGTCGGACACGGAAACCACCGTGCCCTGGTTACGGATATCGCTGCTGGCTGCCAGGCCCTCGATGCGGCTCTTGATCAGTTCAGAAATTTCTGCGGGATTGAGTTGCATGACTCTTTCCTTCTTTCTTTGTTTAGCCGAAACCCCAAGCGTTCTCACGCAATGAGGGCCGCTTTCATTTGTTCCAGACGGGCCTTGACGGAGGTGTCGAGCACCTCATCGCCCACCACTACACGGACGCCCCCGATCAACGACGGATCCAGCTGCACGGACAGGTTGAGCTTGCGGCCAAAACGCTTTTCCAGCGCGGCAGAAAGCTCCGTCAGGGCTGACGGCTCCATGGGAAACGCGCTGTGAACGATGGCGTCCGAGGAGCCATTGCGGCTGTTGACCAAGGCCCTGAACTGCGCAGCCACTTCCGACAAGGCAGCGATGCGGCCGTTGTCGATCACGGTGCGCAGGAAGTTGCGCGCCATGTCGGGCAGCGCCGAGCGCGCCACGCCAACAAACAGGTCGAAAACCTGGTCTGCGGTGACTTTGGGGTTATCGGCCAGTTGGCGCACCTGGGAGTTGTCGGCAATCAATGCCAACTCATCGAGCCAGGACGCAGTAGCGGCCAGATCAGCGCCGGACGAAGCCGCACAGGCCTTGAACAGCGCCTCAGCGTAGGGACGTGCAATGGTGGCGAGTTCTGCCATGTCCGTCCCCTTACAGTTCCGTCTTCAGGCGGTTGAGCAGGTCGGCATGGACACCGGCATTGACTTCCTTGCGGAGAATCTGCTCGGCACCTTTGACGGCCAGCGCGGCCACCTGCTCGCGCAGGGCTTCACGTGCCTGGATGGACTGCTGCTCGGCTTCGGCACGGGCTGCGGCAACAATCTTGTTGCCTTCCTCCGTCGCACGGGCCTTGGCCTCCTCGACGATGGCCTGTGCACGACGCTCGGCATCGGCCAAGCGGCTGGCCGTTTCGTTGCGCGCTTGCGACAATTCCTTCTCGACACGCTGGTTGGCAGCAGTCAGCTCGGACTTGGCGCGATCGGCGGCAGCGAGGCCATCGGCGATTTTCTGGGCTCGCTCATCCAGCGCCTTTGCGATCGGGGGCCACACGAACTTCATCGTGAACCACACCAGGATCAGAAAGACGATGGCCTGAACGAACAGGGTCGCGTTGATACTCACGGCAACACCTTTCTATGGGTTGGTGGGCGAGCGGGATTTACTTCAGGGCGAAGGGGTTGGCAAATGCGAACAGCAGGGCGATGGCCACACCGATCAGGAAGGCCGCGTCGATCAGACCGGCCAAAATGAACATCTTGGTCTGGAGTTCGTTGATCAGCTCAGGCTGACGGGCAGACGCTTCGAGGAACTTGCCACCCATCAGAGCAATACCGATCGAAGCGCCGATAGCGCCGAGACCCACGATCAGACCACAAGCCAGAGCGACGAGACCGAGAATGTTTTCCATGATGACTCCTGAGTTAAGAAAGAAAGGTTGAGGGAAAAACGAAAGGGAATGGTTTAGTGCGCGTTGTGCGCCTGACCGAGGTAGATCAACGCAAGCATCATGAAAATGAACGCCTGCAACGTGATCACCAGAATGTGGAACAGCGTCCAGATGGTGCCAGCAATGATGTGGCCCACAGGCAGCAGTACCCCAGACAACGACAGCGCAGCAGCCCCGCCCATCAATGCGATCAGCATGAAGACCAGCTCGCCAGCGTACATGTTGCCAAACAACCGCATGCCATGGGACACGGTGTTGGCGACATATTCAATGATTTGCATCAGCACGTTCACCACGCCCAGAATCAGGGCGAAGATCGGGTTCTTGCTGGTGCCGAAGGGTGCAGACACCAATTCGTGCGCCCAACCACCAGCACCTTTGATCTTGACGCTGTACCAGAAGCGCAGCAGCAGCACGGCAAACGCCAAACCCAGCGTGGTGGAAAGATCTGCCGTGGGCACCACACGCAGGTAGGCGTGGTGGGGGTCATGTCCCGCCGCTTCGTAAACCTTGGACCAGATCGTGGGCAACAAGTCCACGGGCAGCATGTCCATGAAGTTCATGAAAAAGATCCAGACAAACACCGTCAGACCCAGGGGCGCAATGAACTTGCGGCTCTCGGCGTTGTGAATGTTGGCCTTGGCCTGGTTGTCCACCATTTCGACAAGGATTTCGACCGCCGCCTGGAAACGCCCCGGCACCCCGGAAGTGGCTTTGCGCGCAGCCAACCACAACACATACACCGCCAGCAGACCAAGCAGGCCCGCCACCACGATGGAGTCATAGTTGATGACCGAAAAATCAACGATCTTGGTCTGCTTGACGTTCTGGAGATGCTGCAAGTGGTGAACGATGTATTCACTTGCTGTGGGAGCGTGCGCTTCTGCGGCCATCGGACTACTCTTCTCTCAATCCATCGGTTTTTCGGACACCAGGGCGCACCAGCAGTGCGACCCAGTACGTTTTCATCGTTACCAACATGCCCACCACCAGGGCCAGCCAACTCAGTTGCGATACCCACAAGGGCGCCGCAGCCAGCATGGCGATGGTCAGCACGATCTTGACCAATTCCCAACCCATGAACCCAACCATGGCAGCACCAGCAACACGCCGCTGACGCGCCATGCCCCGGGCAAAAACCGCTGCGGGCAAGACCACCGCCAGAGCACCGTAACCCGCAGACCAGGCCACATGCCGCTCGCCAGACACCCCCCAGGCCACCAGCGCCACAACCACCCCCATAAGGGCCTGCGCCGCCACCAGGCGCCACACCGACGGTGCCGGGTGTCGCCTGCGCCATTCCTGAGCCTCTTGGGCCGTCAGGGGCTTGAAGTCGGATTCTTCAGCCTCAACTTCCGTCTCGGGGGCGATATTTTTCATCGTTCTTGCCCCGCGTTACAGGCTGAAACTTTCACAAAGCCCTTGATTATAAGTAAAAACCCGAGAGCTTCGGCAATGTTTTGTACCGCCATGGTGCATTGCAATATGCCTT
>WBZL01003023.1_pt1 | contig 15758 bp, 16 predicted proteins | sample 5204291 | NCBI WGS metagenome assembly WBZL01 (sample SAMN12344345, study PRJNA552823) | activated sludge metagenome | biome: Activated sludge suspended growth; feature: Nitrification reactor; material: Wastewater; isolation source: activated sludge from nitrification reactor of wastewater...
TTCGGGCACCACCATCCAGCCCAGGCGCCAGCCGGTCATGTTGAAGTACTTGCTGAAGCTGTTGATGCTGATGATGTCGTCATCGATGGCCAGCGCCGTATGGCCGAACTGTTCTTCGTAGGACAGCCCGAGGTAGATTTCGTCGATCAGCGTGATGCCGCCATGCTCTTGCACCACGCCGTGGATGCGGCGCAGTTCCTCGGGCGCGATCGAGGTGCCCGTGGGGTTGGAGGGCGAGGCCAGCAGCACGCCGCGGGTGCGTTCTGTCCAGGCGGCGCGCACCTTGTCTGCGCTGAGCTGAAAACGCTCCTGCGCGGTGGTGGGGATCAGCACCGCCGTGCCCTCGGCGGCGCTCACGAAATGCCGGTTGCAGGGGTAGCTGGGGTCGGGCATCAAGACCTCGTCGCCCGCGTCGATCAAGGCCAGGCAGGCCAGCTGCAACGCGGCCGAGGCGCCCGCCGTGATGGCGATGCGCCGCGCCGGCACCTGCACGCCAAAGCGCTGCGCGTACCAGTCGCTGATGCGCTCGCGCAGCGGCGCAATGCCCAGCGCCTGGGTGTACTGTGTGGCGCCATCGCGCACGGCCTTGGCTGCAGCCTCCTGCACCAGGGGTGGGGCGGTGAAGTCGGGTTCGCCAATGTTCAGGAAGATCATGGGCGAACTGCTGCCCGCCACTTCGGCCGCCAGGGCCTGGGCGGCTTTGGCGATCTCCATCACATAAAACGGTTCGATGCGCGCAGCGCGGGTGGATGTCTTCATGGCAGGGGCCGCGCCAGCGGCGGCGGAGTCTGGGGTGACGACCAGGGCGCCGGGGGCGAGATGGCGCTTCAGTCAGGCGTGGGGGCGTTACTTGCGGTTGGCGGAATCGGCCTGCACCTCGTCGGGCCGCAGCTTGGGCGCCAGGCTGCCGAGCACGCCGTTGACGTACTTGTGTCCGTCGGTGCCGCCAAACTCCTTGGCCAGTTCGATGCACTCGTTGAGCACCACGCGCCAGGGCACGTCCAGGCAGTGCTGTAGCTCGTACACCCCAATCCACATGGCGGCATGCTCGATGGGCGAGACCTCGGCCAGCGTGCGATCCAGCACTGGGGTGATCAGGGCATCCAGGCCCGTCGCGCCTTCAATGCAACCGTGCAGCAGCGCGTCGTAGTGCGCCGCATCGGCCTTGTGAAAGCCCGCCAGGTCGCGCGTGAACAGGTCGATGGCCGTGGCCTCGTTGCGGCCCACCAGGTGCTGGTACAGCGCCTGCAGGGCAAACTCACGCGCACGGGTGCGGTTGGACTTGGCGGCGGCCTTGCGCGCGCCGGTGCTGGTCAGGCCGGTGCGCTTTTGCTTGGGGGCCGGAGTGTCGGGGGTGGCGTTGTGCTCGCTCATGACAGCTCGTCCAGCAGGTTGGCCATTTCCACGGCCACGTAGGCGGCGTCGCGGCCTTTCTCGGTCTGGCGTGCGACGGCCTGGTCGAGGTTCTCGGTGGTCAGGATGGCGTTGGCCACGGGCAGGTGGTAGTCCAGCGCGATGCGCGAGACAGCCGCGCCCGACTCGTTGGCCACCAGCTCGAAGTGGTAGGTTTCGCCACGGATGATGCAGCCCAGCGCGATCAGCGCGTCGAATTCATCGCGCTCGGCCAGGGCCTGCAGCGCCACGGGCACTTCCAGCGCGCCGGGCACCAGCACGTGGGTGATGTGCTTTTCCTGCACGCCCAGGTCCAGCAGCGCGGCACGGCAGGCCGTCGCCAGGGCGTTGGTGATGCTTTCGTTGAAGCGGGCCTGCACGATACCGATGTGCAGCTTCTTGCCGTCGAGCTTGTCGCCCGTTCCTTTTTCTGCGCCAAACATAGTTATTCCTTCGGGATGTAGCCGGTGATTTCGAGCCCGTAGCCCGCCATGCTGGGCATGCGGCGGGGCTGGCCCATGAGCTGCATCTTGTGCACGCCGCATTCGCGCAGGATCTGCGCGCCCACGCCGTAGGTGCGCAGGTCCATGCGGCCGCGCTCGGGCGCCTGGGCCGCACGGGCCGTGCCTTCAAACTGGGCCAGCAGCTGCGCGGCGCTTTCGCCACAGTTGAGCAGCACGGCCACGCCACGGCCCTGGTTGGCGATGTAGTGCAGGCTGGTGTCCAGCCCCCAGGAGTGCATGGAGCGGTTGAGTTCCAGCGCATCGAGCACCGACAGCGGCTCGTGCACGCGCACGGGCACCACATCGTCCTTGCTCCACTGGCCCTTGACCAGGGCCAGGTGCACGGCGCCGCTGGGCTGGTCGCGGAAGGCGTGGGCGGTGAACTCGCCGTAGCTGGTGTGCAGTGTGCGTTGGCCCACTTTTTCCACCAGCGATTCGGTGCGGCTGCGGTACTCGATCAGGTCGGCGATGGTGCCGATCTTGATGCCGTGTTCGGCCGCGAACACCTGCAGGTCAGGCAGGCGCGCCATGGTGCCGTCGTCCTTCATGATCTCGCAGATCACGGCGGAGGGGCTGCAGCCGGCCAGGGCGGCGAGGTCGCAGCCGGCCTCGGTGTGGCCTGCGCGCATGAGCACGCCTCCGTCCACCGCCTGCAGCGGGAAGATGTGGCCGGGCTGCACCAGGTCGCTGGGCTGGCTGTCCTTGGCCACGGCCACTTGCACGGTGCGCGCGCGGTCGGCGGCCGAGATGCCGGTGGTCACGCCCTCGGCCGCCTCGATCGAGACGGTGAAGGCCGTGCTGTACACGGTGCCGTTGCGTGCGGCCATGGGGGGCAGCTTGAGAAACTCGCAGCGCTCGCGCGTGAGCGTGAGGCAGATCAGGCCGCGGCCGAAGCGGGCCATGAAGTTGATGGCCTCGGGCGTGACATGGTCGGCGGCCAGAACGAGGTCACCTTCGTTTTCGCGGTCTTCCTCGTCCACGAGGATGACCATGCGCCCGGCGCGCATCTCGGCCACGATGTCATGTACCGGGGAAATGGGGGCGGGGGGGAGGGGGGGCGTCATGCGGGGAGGGCTTTCGTCGGTGGGCCGCAGGGGGACAGGCCGCAGCGCAGGTTCCCCGGTGCTGGCGCGGTGCGGAGGCGGGCTCCGAGAGCGTCCCAAAGAACATGCGATGCGGCGCTGCCGCACGGTGGGCCGCGGCGCTGTGCGCACGCGGGCCAAAGGATGGCATTTTAGTCCAGTGCGGGCCGCAGCGTGCCACGCAAACCCGGCGCGGTGGCGGGGTCAGATGGCCGGGGCCTCGAGCACCACGTCGGATTCGGGGTAGGCCACGCAGGGCAGCACGCAGCCGCTGGCACGCTCCTCGGGGGTGAGGCCCGGCCAGTCCATGGTGTAGCGCACCTGTCCTTGGGCCAGATGGCCGATGCAGGTGCGGCAGGTGCCGTTGCGGCAGGAACTGGGCCAATGGATGCCCCCTTGTTCCATGGAGAGCAACAGGGGCTGCTCGGGCCAGGCGTCGCATTGCAGGCCGTCGGGCTCGACCACGGCGGTGAAAAAGGGCACGGTGGGTGTGTTCATGGGGTCGTATCAGGGGGAGGAGGGCTGGCGGTTCCAGACCAGCAGCAGGTTGTTGGCGGGCAGGGCGTGGCGTGCTGCGAGGTGCAGGCCCGCCGCTGCGGCTACCTGGGCCACGTCTTCCAGTCGGCGGATGCCCCAGGCCGGGTGGCGCTCGCGCAAGCTGGCGTCAAAGTCCCGGTTGCTGGGCGCGGTGGGCACGCCGTTTTCCAGATAGGGGCCGTAGGTGACGAGCCGTCCGTTCGCGGCCAAATGGCGCGCCGCACCCTGCATCAGCCCGGCGCAGCAGGCCCAGGGCGAGATGTGCAGCATGTTGGCGCAGTAGATCAGGTCAAACGGCGTGTCGAACGCGGGCCCCTGGTGTGGCCAGCGGGGTTCCAGCACGTCCAGCAGCACCGGTGGGAGCACGTTGCGCACCCCGGCCTCGGTGCACCAGGCAGCGATCGCTTCGAACTGCGCGTCTTGAGCGTCACTGGGTTGCCAGGTCCAGCCGGGCAGGGCGGCGGCGAACCAGGCCACGTGTTGCCCGGTGCCGCTGGCCACCTCCAGCGCCCGGCCGGTGGACGGCAGCAGGGCGTTCAGCACCTGCAGGATGGGCTGGCGGTTGCGCTCGGCGGCAGGGCTGTACGACGCATTCTGCATAAAAATGGGCTCTAGCGCTTGTGGTGTAAGCGATGACAGCTATCAAATCAGTAGTAAAAAAGTGCCAAATCAACCTTGCTGCCGGGGCGGCAGAAACAATGCCGTGGGTGCTGCAAAAACAGGCAATGCAGGGAAGCGCATTGAAAATCAATGACTTAGCGCCGTCATACAGCGCTTGTCCGGATTTATCCACAGGATTGTCCAGCGGCAGCCGGGATAAGTGGTGCGCGCGGCGCAATGGCCTGCATAAAAATCGGGCAATCTGCTGTGGGTCCTTACGAATCAAGCACTTGCGTGCCCTATACAAGGCTTGTCCAGAGTTGTCCACACGATTGTCCCGTGCGGGGCGGGATAACCCGAGGGGGTGTCAGGCGACGGTGACACCCTTCCAGAACACCACGCGGCCGCGGATGGCTTCGGCCTCGGGCTTGGGGTCGGCGTAGGTCCAGGCGGCCTCGGGGTTGAGCTCGCCGTCCACCAGCAGCGAGAAGTAGGTGGCCTGGCCTTTCCAGGGACACATGCTCTTGTGGTTGCTGAAGGTGAAGAACTCGCGCTTGAGTGCGCTCTCGGGGAAGTAGTGGTTGCCTTCCACGAGCACGGTGTCGTCGCTCTCGGCGACGACCACGCCGTTCCAGATGGCTTTCATCGGGTGTCTCCCATTACAAGAAAAGGGCTTCGAAACCGCCCTCGGGCAGGAACTGCCGTCCCTGCTGGCGCAGCCTGGTGGGGCCGGGCAGGGCGCGTTTGCGCTCGGCATGCAGCGGATCGCCAGGGTAGGCGATGGTGCGCAGGCCAGCGTCCAGGTGCGCCAGCGGCAGGATGGTGGGCGGGCGCTGGCTTCTTGCGGCGACCACCACGTCCTGCATGCGGGCGTACCTGGCCAGGTGCGCCAGGCTCATGATCTGCGGTGGCGCCAGTTCGATCTGGCCGTCGCGGTATTGCTCCAGTGCGGCGCGCGGCGCCAGCCACACGCTCTCGGTGGCTTCCTCGTTGTCGTGCGCAGCGGTCTGGTCCAGCGGCGCTGGAGCCACGAAAAAGCGCGTGTCAAAGCGCCGGGTGCCCATGGCGGGGGACAGCGGTGTGATCCAGCGCGACCAGGCGGCGAGCCGCTGCGTGGCCAGGCGCAGGCCCAGGTGGGACAGCACCTGCGCCAGGGGCTGCCCCTCGCGCAGCATGGCCCTGGCGCGCGGGGCGTCCAATGGAACGCCCGCCTGCAGGGGCTCGGCCAGCAGCAGACCGCATTCCTCCAGTGCCTCGCGCAGCGCGGCCACGTGCAGGCCCGCCGCCAGGGGCGCAGGCAGATCGGGTTCGCCCAAGTGTGCGTGCAGCGCTTGGGGGGCTTGGTCGAGCGCGGCCAAGCTCTGTGCGTCCGAGTCTTGCGGATCGAGTTTGCCGCCGGGGAAGACGTACAGCCCGCCCATGTCGGTCATTTGGGCATGGCGGCGCTGCAGCAGCACTTCCAGGCCGCCGGGGGCGTCGCGCAGGAGCACCACGGTGGCTGCGTCGCGGGGTGTTTCAGGGACGGGTGTGGTGGTCATGGGCAAGGCAAAGCGCGCGCTGCAGGGTCACCCACTGTACAGGCTTGTATCGCTTTGTAGCGTAAAGTGCTGCGCCGAAGTCGCTTGTGCGACTTCGATCTTCGTTCAAGACACAGGAGTGAAAGCAGCATGGATCTGGATTTCAAGGGCCGCGTGGCCATCGTGACGGGCGCCGGCGGCGGCCTGGGCCGCCAGCATGCGCTGGCGTTGGCCAAGCGCGGCGCCAAGGTGCTGGTCAACGACCTGGGTGGCGCGGTGGATGGTAGCGGCGGCTCGGTGTCGGCGGCGCAGGCGGTGGTGGACGAAATCCGCGCCGCAGGGGGCGAGGCGCTGGCCAACGGCGCGTCGGTGACGGATTTTGCTGCGGTCGAGGCCATGGTGCAGCAGGCCATCGACGCCTGGGGCCGCGTGGACATTCTGGTGAACAACGCCGGCATCCTGCGTGACAAGTCGTTCTCGAAGATGGACATGGCGGATTTCCGCCTGGTGGTGGATGTGCACCTCATGGGCGCAGCCAACTGCTGCAAGGCCGTGTGGCCGCACATGGTGGCGCAGCAGTACGGACGCATTCTGATGACCACTTCGTCCACCGGGCTGTATGGCAACTTTGGCCAGGCCAACTATGGCGCTGCCAAGCTGGCCCAGGTGGGCCTGATGCAGACGCTGGCCATCGAAGGGGCCAAGTACCACATCCACGTCAACGCCCTGGCGCCCACGGCGGCCACGCGCATGACCGAATCGCTGTTCCCGCCGCAGATCCTGGACGCGCTGCAGCCCGAGGCCGTGGTGCCCGCCATGCTGGTGCTGGTGCACGAGAGCGCGCCCACGCGCACCATCCTGTGTGCGGGCGGTGGTTCGTTCGAGGCAGCGCACATCACGCTGACCCAGGGCATCCACCTGGGCCTGGGTGATACGGTGCCGGAACAATTGGCGCAGCGCCTGGCGCAGGTGACCGAGCGTGCCGACGAGCAAGTGCCCGCCAGCGGTGCAGCCCAAGGCACGCTGGAAGTGCAAAAGGCCATGGCTGCAAGGGGCTGAGCAGGTGGCCATGACCTGTCGCAGCGCAGGTCTGCTCGTGGCATGCTAAGTTCTCGCCCCTGAACTGGTGTGGTGTTTCGCCCTGAAAGCACCAATCAGAGCGAAACCCTACACAACTGAGCACCATGAACACCTTGCAGGAACGCATCCAGCAGCTTTCTTCCGACCGCCTGGCTGGCATCCGCCGGGGGATCGAGAAAGAAGGTCTGCGCGTGCTGCCCACCGGGGGGCTGGCCCTCACGCCGCACCCTGTGGCGCTGGGCTCGGCCCTCACGCACCCGCACATCACCACCGACTACAGCGAGTCGCAGATCGAGCTCATCACCGGCGCGCACCTGGGGGTGCAGGACTGCCTGGACGAGCTCACCGCCATCCACCAGTACGTGTACCGCGTGCTGCAGCCCCAGGGCGGCGAGATGCTGTGGGTGGCCAGCATGCCCTGCAACCTGCCCACGGACGAGACCATTCCGCTGGCGCGCTACGGCAACTCCAATGTGGGCCGTGCCAAGAGCGTGTACCGCATGGGCCTGGGCCACCGCTACGGGCGGCGCATGCAGACCATCTCGGGCATCCACTACAACTGGTCCTTGCCGGGGGTGACGAACGAAGACTACTTCGGGCTCATCCGCAACTTCCGGCGCCATGCCTTCGTGCTGCTGTACCTGTTTGGTGCATCGCCTGCGCTGTGCCCCTGCTTTGTGGAAGGGCGCACGCACCGCCTGCAGCCGCTGGGTGCTGCGGGGCAGTCCATGTACCTGCCGCACGCCACCTCGCTGCGCATGGGGCGCCTGGGCTACCAGAGCGATGCGCAGGCCTCGCTGGCCGTCAGCTACAACGGCCTGCAGGGCTACGCCGATTCGCTGCACGAGGCGCTGACCCGCCCCTATCCAGCCTACGAAGCCGTGGGCATCCGCAACCCCGGCGGCGACTACAACCAGCTGGCCACCAGCCTGCTGCAGATCGAAAACGAGTTCTACGGCACCATCCGACCCAAACGCACCGTGCACACGGGCGAGCGGCCCCTGCATGCGCTGCGCGAGCGCGGAGTGGAATACGTGGAGGTGCGGCTCATGGACCTGGACCCCTTCGTGCCCGTGGGCATCACGGCGTCCACCATGCGCCTGCTCGATGTCTTCCTGCTGCACTGCCTGCTGTCGGACAGCCCGCCCGACACCCCGGCCGAGATTGCCGAACTGCGCGCCAACCAGCTTCTGGCCGCAGAGCGTGGGCGTGAAAGCGGCCTGCGCCTGCAGCGCCAGGGGCGCGAGGTGCCGCTGGCGGAGTGGGGCGGCCAGATCCTGGCCGAATGCGAACCCCTGGCCGCAGCCCTGGACGCCACGCACCAGTGCGGCGACTACAGCGCCGCGCTGCGCGACGCGCAGGCGCTGCTGGGGCGCCCTGCAGACACGCCGTCGGCCCGCGTGCTGGACCGCATCGAGACCGCGCACGGGCACAGTTTCTCGGCGTTCAGCCTGTCGCAGTCGCTGGCGGCGCGTGATGCATTGATGGAGCGGCCCTGGCAGGACGACCAGCAGGCGCAGTTCGAGGCCATGGCCCAGCAGTCGCTGAGCGACCAGCAGGCCATCGAAGCGGCGGACAGCTTGCCTTTTGAGGAATGGCGCCAGCGCTACCTGTCGCCAGAAGGCTTGCTGGTTTGAGGATTTGGGCTCTGATGGGTTGGCAGACAGCGGGCAAGAGGCCTGCACTACCGCACTGGACGTTGTGGGTGCGCATGGCGCGGCCGGGTTTTCTGGTGGTCACCGCCATCGGGTGCGTTCTGGGGATGGCGTCGGCCCAGGCTGCTGGAGCATTCACTTCGGCGGCGCTGGCGTGTGTGACTGTGGTGCTGGCGCTCACGCTGCATGCCGCGGCCAACATGTTGAATGACCACGCCGACGCCATCAACGGTGCCGACGCCGCCAATACCCAGGGCCTGTATCCCTTCACTGGCGGCTCGCGCATGGTCCAAACGGGGCAGGTGGATGCGCAGGACATGCACCGTGTGGCATGGGTCCTGTTGACCCTGGTGGCCGTGGCGGGTGTCTGGCTGGCCGCACGCACCGGCTGGGCCTTGCTGGGGCTGGGGCTGGCGGGCATGGCGCTGGGGTGGGTCTATTCCATGCCGCCGCTGGCGTTGATGGCGCGCGGCCTGGGTGAAGTGGCGGTGGGCCTGGCCTGGGGGCTGGTGGTCGTGGGAGCCGACTATGTGCAGCGCGGGCAATTCTCGTGGCAGGCGGCCGCAGTGGCCGCTGGATTCGCGGCCCTGGTGGCCAATATCCTGATTGGCAATGGCTTTCCGGATGCGCCGTCGGACGCGGCGGTCGGGAAGCGGACCATGGTGGTGCGGCTCGGAACGCAGCGCGCCGCCTTGGTGTACCTGGGCCTGGCGCTGTGGGCCCACGGTGCGCTCGCAGCATGGGTGGCGCTGCATGTGCTGGCACCCACGGCGCTGTGGGGCCTGGCGTCTTTGCCGCTGTCCCTGGTAGCGGTGGCCTTGCTTTGGCGCCACCATGCCCAGCCACAATGGCTGCGGCTTGCGTTGGTGCTGGGCATTGCGGCGGCGTCCGTGCACGGGCTTGCGCTGGCGGCGGGTTTGTGTGCGACACAATAGGCGCCACTTTTTTCAGAACAAATCCATGTCCATTCAGTGGTTCCCAGGGCACATGCACCTGACACGCCAGGCCATTGCCGAGCGTGTCAAGAGCATCGATGTCGTGATCGAGGTGCTCGACGCGCGCCTGCCCGGCTCCAGCGCCAACCCGCTGCTGTCCGAGCTCACGGGCCACAAGCCCACGCTCAAGGTGCTCAACAAGCAGGACATTGCCGATCCTGAGCGCACAGCCCTGTGGCTGGCCTGGTACAACGCGCGGCCGGACACGCGTGCCGTGGCGCTCGACGCGCAGGACGCCGCGCCCGCGCGCAAGCTTATCGACGGCTGCCATCAGCTCGCGCCGAACCGGGGCGGCATGGCCAAGCCCATGCGCGTACTGATCTGCGGCGTACCCAATGTGGGCAAGTCCACGCTCATCAACACGCTGTCCAACAAGCGCCAGGCCAAGACCGGCGACGAGGCCGGTATCACCAAGCTGGAGCAGCGCATCGTCCTGGCCGATGATTTCTATTTGTGGGACACGCCCGGCATGCTCTGGCCCAAGATCATCGTGGCTGAAAGCGGCTACCACCTGGCCGCCAGTGGCGCGGTGGGCCGCAACGCCTATGACGAGGAACTGGTGGCGCTGGAACTGCTGCGCCGTCTGCAAGGGGCCTATGCGAACCTGCTGGAAGCGCGCTACCGTCTGGGCCTGAGTGCGCAGGCCATTGCGGCGCTGCCTGACCACGAACTGCTCGAAGCCATTGGCCGCAAGCGCGGCGCAGTGATGAGCGGTGGGCGGGTGAATCTGCAGAAGGCGGCCGAGCTGGTGCTGACCGACTTTCGCAGTGCAGTGCTGGGCCGCATCACGCTGGAGACGCCGCAGGAGTTTGACGCATGGCTCGCCGTGGGCCAGGCACAGGAGGCCGAGCGCAAGGCGCGCAAGGAAGAACAAGAGCGTCGCCGTAAGCGTCGCAACAAGGACGATTGAGCTTTTTGTCCCGGCATCCCGTGCAGCATTGCACAGGTTCGCTGCGCGCCAGATGCGCATGGGATGCCAGGGCCGCCTATCATGCGCTCCAGCTCGTCACTGGAGGAATGGCAATGGCATTCATGCAATGGGCGCGCCGCATGGCGCTGGTGCTGGTGGGTTGTGCGGGGCTGTGGGGCGCAGCCCAGGCGCAGGACATGGCAGGCGCCAAGGACCACCCGGCCGTCAAGCGCTTTGGCGGCAGCAGTATCGTGGGCTACGAGGTGCGCAACTTCGACGCCGTGGAGTTCCAGACCTCCACCTTCAAGGAGTTCGACCTGGGCGCCGGGGTGCGGCGCTATGTGCAGCCGCCGCTGCAGCTCGAAGGCAAGCTGACCCGCTTTTGGTACGAAGCGCCTGGCGACACGCGCGCGCTGGAGCTGTACCGCAACTACGTCAATGAGCTGACGGCCGGGGGCTTTCAGGCGTTGTACGACTCCACCAAAGACCCTGCCGCAGGCAAGTGGACCAACTTCCTCGCCAGCTTCAGCAGCAGCAAGAAGGACTTCGTCAAGAACGCGCGCTCTGAGTACGTCATGTACGCGGCCGAGGCCAACACCATCCGTACCGGCACGTTCCAGAAGGACAACGTCACCGTGCGCCTGGTCGCTATCGACTGGCCCAAGGAAGACCGCACCTACAAGGCCCGGCAAGGCGCCTACATTGCCGTGGACGTGCTCGAAACCAAGGCCATGCAGCAGAACATGGTGGTCGTGAGCGCCTCGGAAATCGGCAAGTCGCTGACCACACAAGGCAAGGTAGCCATCTACGGCATCTACTTCGACACCGGCAAGGCCGATATCAAGCCCGATTCCAAGCCTTCGCTCGACCAGATTGCCGCCTTCCTGAAGGCCGAGCCTGGCGTCAAGCTGCACGTGGTGGGGCATACCGACAGCGTGGGCGGGTTTGACAGCAACCTCGCCCTGTCACGTCGCCGGGCCGAGGCCGTGGCGGCTGCTTTGGTCAAGGACTACGGTGTGGCGACCGGGCGCCTGGTGGGCAATGGCGTGGCTTCTCTGGCCCCCGTGGCCAGCAACGCCAGCGAAGAAGGGCGTGCCAAGAACCGACGCGTCGAGCTGGTGTTGCAATAAGCACACTCCGACCTGGCGGCGCGTGGTGCCGCAGGGGGGATACACTACACTAAGATGCGTTGTCTCCATCCCACTCGGGTAGATACCGGTATGCAGCCGTACGCCCCCGCCCCCGACCTTGATGTGCCCGATGTCACTACCCGGCTTCTTGTGCGGGTGGCGGGCTGGGCCGCGCTGGCGATTGGTGGTGGCATTGCCCTGTTGCTGGCCCTGGACCCTGTGGGTCAATCGACCAGCCGGATTCTTTTCAACCTGGGCGCGGGCCTGGTGGGTGGCCTGGCCCTGGTGCTGGCGCGCTTGCGGCATTGGCGGCTGGCGGCGCACCTGCTGGTCTGGGGCGTATGGTGCTTTGGGACGCTGGTGACCGTGCGCAATGGTGGGCTGCACGGGCCCAACCTGCTCAATTACCCCGTGCTCATTGTGCTTTCGGGCTGGATGCTGGGTGGGCGGGCTACCGTGGTGCTGGTGGCGATCACCGGCATGCTGTTCGGCCTTTTTTTCTGGGCGGAAGCCCAGGGCTGGATGCCCCAGGTGCCCCGGGGCAGTCGATGGGCCCATGGGGTGTACCTGGCGGGCATTCTGGTGCTCACGGCGGCAGCCACCTTGCTGTCGCGGCGCAACTACATGCAACGGGTGCAGGAGGCGCAGCGTACGGCCCACGAACTGGCAGCCAGCGAGTCGCAGTTGCGCAAGCTGCTGCGTGCCGTGGAGCAAAGCCCCGAGAGCATTGTCATTACCGACCTGCAAGAGCGCATCGAGTACGTGAACGAGGCCTTTGTGCAGCGCACCGGCTATGTGCGTCAAGAGGTGTTGGGCCATGCGGCGGCCCTGTTTTCCAGCAAGGGCATGGAGGCGGCCCAACGCCAGGGGCTGCGCGAGACACTGGCCAGCGGCAAGGTCTGGGCGGGGGAACAGACCAACCAGCGCAAGGATGGGGCGCCCTTGGCCGAGTCCGTGGTGGTGGCGCCCATACGCCAGACCGACGGCAGCATCAGCCACTATGTGGAGTACCGGCAGGACATCACCGAGCGCAAGCGTGCCGCGCAGGAAATCCACCGCCTGGCCCGCCATGACGCGCTGACCGGCCTGCCCAACCGCGCCATGCTGGTGGAGCACCTCCACGGGCTGCAGGAGCGCGCCGATGGGTCCCCGGCGACCTTGCACGCCTTGTTGCTGCTGGACCTGGACCGATTCACCGTGTTCAACGACGCGCGTGGCAGCGAGATGGGCGACCGCCTGCTGTGCGCCATGGCGCTGCGCCTGTCGCACCAGCTCCCTGCGGAGGGCATGCTTGTGCGCGTGGCGGGGGATGAATTCGCCTTGGTGCTGCATGGTCTCGGGGACGATGCACCTCTGGCGGGCCGCCGGGCGCTGGCCTTTGCGGACCAGGTGCAGGCGGCGCTGGGCCAGCCCCTGCGCTTGCAGGGCGACGCCGGCCCCATCCAATGGACGGCCAGTGTGGGTATCACGCTCTACCCCCAGGGGCCTGAGGACCAGGCGCACGATGCACTGCGCCGCGCGAGCATGGCATTGCACCGGGCCAAGGCCGTGGGCGGTGGGCAACTGGCCTTTTTCGAACAGGAGATGGGGCAAGCCGCAGAGCAGCGCTTCCAGTTGGAGCGGGAATTGCGCCAGGCCATCGGTGCCGGGGAACTGCGTCTGTTCCTGCAGTCCCAGGTGGACATGCAGGGGCGCACCACCGGGGCCGAGGTGCTGGTGCGCTGGCAGCACCCGCGCGACGGCCTGGTGATGCCGGGCGTGTTCATTGCGGTGGCGGAGTCGTCCGATCTCATCGTCCTGCTGGGGCGCTGGGTGCTGGAGCAGGCCTGCGCCTTGCTGGCCAACCCTGCGTTGGCGCAGCAGCGGGTGCGCCTGTCGGTCAACCTGAGTGCGCGCCAGTTTCGCCAGCCGGGCTTTGTGCAGGAGTTGCGGGCCCTGCTGGAGCGCACGGGCGCCGATCCGGCCTTGCTGACGCTGGAGGTGACCGAGGGCCTGGTGATCGAGGACTTTGACGATGTGGTCGCCAAGATGCGCGAGCTTGCTTCCTTGGGGGTGGAGTTCTCGCTCGACGACTTCGGTACCGGGTACTCGTCGCTGGCCTACCTCAAGCGCCTGCCGATCCAGGAAATCAAGATCGACCGCAGCTTTGTGCGCGATGCCTGCACCAACGCCGACGACGGTGCCCTGGTGGAGGCCATTTTGTCTGTCGCACGCCATTTCGGCCTGCGCGTGGTGGCCGAAGGGGTGGAAACCGAGGAACAGGCCAGCTACCTGAGGGAGCGCTCGTCCGCCATCATCTGCCAGGGCTTCCTGTACTGCCGTCCGCAGCCCCAGGAAGACTGGCTGCAGCGTCTCACGTAGGCATCCATGGCTGGCTGCGCAGCAGCATGTGCCAGTCGTCCAGCCCGTTGGGTTCGGGTATTGCCGGGGCAGCGGCGCCAAGATCCAGCCCGCTGTGCAACTGCAGGGGCTCACCACTCACCGGGTGGGGCAGCTCCAGGCTCCAGGCGTGCAGCCACAGCCGCTGGCGGCCCAGGTGTGCCGCCCACCAGCGGTTCAGCGGCCCCTTGCCGTGCGTGGCATCGCCCAGGATGGGGTGCGCAAGGTGCTTGAGGTGGCGCCGGATCTGGTGCCTGCGGCCGGTGGTGGGCTCGGCCAGCACCAGGCTGGCGCGGGTGCTGGCAAAGCGCGCATCGCTGGCCATCGGCAATTCCAGGCGCGCCAGCCGCTGCAGGCGGGTGTGGGCAGGCTGCGCAGCGGTATCCGGGGGCGCATCGTCCGGGCGCAGGGCGTGGTCCACCTCGGCCAGCGCGGGTGCCCAGCCGCGCACCAGGGCCAGGTAGCGCTTGCGCACCTTGTGGTGCTCGAAAGCCTGTGCCAGTGCGTGCGCTGCCTGGGGGTGCAACGCCATCACCAGCACGCCACAGGTGCCCTTGTCCAGCCGGTGCACCGGATAGACATGCTGGCCCAACTGGTCGCGCAGCGTCTGCACCACGAAACGGGTTTCCCCTGCGTCCAGCCCTGTGCGGTGCACCAGCCAGCCCGGCGGTTTGTACACCGCGACCAGGTGCGCGTCGTGCCAGAGGAGGTGCAGAGCAGTCATGGGGAGTGGGAGGAGAGGCGCGCATTGTGCTCCATGCAGACTGGGGGCTGCGCTGCTAGGATGCCTCCCCAGCGCAATCCTGAGGAGGTATCCGATGTCGGCAGGGGACTGGAAGGACATGTACGCGGCCGCCGTGGCGGGCGATCTGGCGCGGGTGCGGCACCACATTGCCTCGGGCGTTGATCCGAACTACTGGTGTAGTGTTTCGCTCTGATGGGTACTTTCAGCCAGTGGCCAAGGGGTCAGCTGCTAGGCGCAGGGGCGCAGGCATAACGGGTTACGTCAAGCCACTGCAACAACGCAGATGGCCCCTTGGCCACTGGCCCGAAGGGAGCCCCGAAAAAGCCGCCCAGCGTCGTTGCAGCGCTTGACAAGGGCACCACCATTGCCTGCGCGCTGCGCCTAGCCGGGCAGCTTTTTCGGGGCTCTGAAAGTACCCATCAGAGCGAAACACTACACTTCCCGAAGTGATGTGCACGCCCCTGGTCGCGAGCCTGGTGCAGGGCCACGATGCCGTGGCCGACTTTTTGCTGGAGCATGGCGCCAGCCCACACCTGCGCTCGGATTTTGATGGGCTGACCCCTTTGGAGGCGGCGCGCAAGCATGGGCGGGACATGCTGGTGCAAAAACTCCAGCAATTGGGCGCGCAGGACGCTGCCCCCTCGCTGTGGCGGCGTTGGCTGGGGATTTAGGGCGACACGCAATCAGCGTCGCCGCAGGGCCGTTGGGTCGGCGATGGCAAGCGACAATTCGGGCATGAGAACCCTTCTTCCATTGCAACTGCTGGTCGCCCCAGACCGCAACGATCCCGATCCCCTGGTGCTGTACCACGGCAAGGGGTGCCCCGATGGCTTTGCCGCTGCTCTGGCGGCCTGGACGTTTTATGAAGGCCGTGTGCAGTGCCTGGGCCTGGACCATGGCCAAGTGCAGACCGTGGCCGACCTGCCGCCCCTGCAAGGCCGCACGGTCTATGTGCTGGACTTTGCGTTTGCGCCCGAACTGCTGCGCGCCATCGAGGCGCAGGCCGCCAAGCTCGTGCTGTTGGACCACCACAAGAGCGCGGCCGACCAGTTGGACGGCTTCACCTGCCGCTGTGGCGTGGTGTTCTTCGACATGCACAAATCCGGGGCACGGCTGGCGTGGGAGTTCTTCCACCCGCAGGCGCCACTGCCGGACCTGGTGCGCTACGTGGAGGACCGCGACCTGTGGAACTGGCAGTTCCCCGAGAGCGCGGCCTACCTGGCCGCGTTGGAC
>WBZL01003024.1_pt1 | contig 15753 bp, 12 predicted proteins | sample 5204291 | NCBI WGS metagenome assembly WBZL01 (sample SAMN12344345, study PRJNA552823) | activated sludge metagenome | biome: Activated sludge suspended growth; feature: Nitrification reactor; material: Wastewater; isolation source: activated sludge from nitrification reactor of wastewater...
ACGAGACCCGGCAGCCAGAGCCTCAGCGTCACCGCTGCGAGCGTGAGCGCGAAGTTTCGGACCATCCAGCGGCGATGCAGCGCGACGTCGCCTGCCCGAATGGCCCGGTAGGCGTTGAAGCCGGTGACGAGCCACGACACGGCAAGGCAGGCGAATCCGACCCGCGCCACCGGGCCGCCGAACGCGTTGAACGCCACGACGAGGCCGGCCAGTCCGCCAAGCCCGACGCCGACGCCGAGATACAGCCGCCCCGACCCGCGGTGCAGGGCGGGAAGGCGCGAACGCAGCCGGGCAACGAACTGGAACGGGCCGAGCGCGAGGGCGAGCGCGGCAGCGAACACGTGCACGTAGAGGGTGAGGCGACTGTGCGCTTCGAACGTCGGACGCATGTCCGGGTGCACCACCGCCCCCAGTGGCAGGAGCCCGTAGGCGACGAGAGCGTAGCCCGCGACCCCGAGCGACAGGATCGTGAGCGTGACGAAGCCGGTGCGGCGCATGGTGACGGGTTCAGGTCCCGTTCCAGGGAAGGCGGAGTCCGATCGAGGAGGCATCATGGCGGCGAGGCCGTCGAATGTGCGATCTCCGAAGGCCGCGGCGCGCCGGAGCGAACCGTGACTCACGCTTCGCGTCGGCGGACGAAAAGCTGGACATTGGGTGAACCATCCGCCGCGGAGACCGTTCGGACTTCCAGGCAGGACTGGGCTCGTACCAGTTCGCCCAGCTTCTGGAACCCGTAGTTGCGGGGATCGAATGAAGGGCTTGCCTTCACGATGAGGCCACCAACCGCCGACAAGGGGGCCCAGCCGTCTTCGCGCATGGCTGCCGAGACCGCCTCGAGCAGCACGGGCTGCAACGACTCATCCGCCAGCAGGGGCGCCGGTGCAGGCGTCGCTTTCGCTTGCGGGCGGAGGATCTCGGTGAAGACGAACTTGTCGCAGGCCGCCACGAAGGGCCTGGGTGTCTTCTTCTCCCCGAATCCGAACACCGAAAGGCCGCCTTCCCGAATGCGGGTGGCCAGGCGCGTGAAGTCGCTGTCCGAAGACACCAGGCAGAATCCATCGACGCTGCCGCCGTGCAGAAGGTCCATCGCGTCGATGATCAACGCCGAATCCGTGGCGTTCTTGCCCGTCGTGAACCGGAACTGCTGGACAGGTTGAATGGCGAGGCTGTGGAGGGCGCTCTTCCAGCCAACGAGATTGGTCGTGGTCCAGTCACCGTATGCGCGCTTGACCGTAGCGGTTCCATAGCGCGCAATTTCGGCCAGCAGCTCTGCTGCCACCGAGGCTTGCGCGTTGTCCGCATCGATGAGCACGGCGAGCTTGTCTGATGAAGTGGCAGTCACGATGCGCCGTGGAGGTTCAGGTTCTCGCGTGTTGGTCGAATGAGGTCGGCGCGGCCGACTGCGTCACGCCCCGTGCAGTGTCAGATGGGATCGTGACACGAACCCGGCGTTGTCGAAAAGCCGCATGCGTTTCCGGGCGGACATCGACGCCTGCCGCATCCCGCTCGCCGCTACGCGACGACGCTGATGCCCGCGTCGCCGAGCGCGGCGTGCAACTGCTTCACGTGCTCGTGCCCGGTCGTCTCGACGACGCACACGACGCGCACGGCAGAGACGTCCGGCCCGGAGAACGCGCGGTCGTGCACGATCTCCTTGACGCTCGCGCCAGTCGATGCGATGACGCCGGTGAGTCTCGCGAGTCCGCCCGGCCGGTCGGAGATCGAGACCGTGAAGCGCGCGAGCCGCCCGTCGGTGACGAGTCCGGTCTCGATCACGCGGTCGAGGATAGTCAGGTCGATGTTGCCGCCGCACAGCACGAGGACGACGCGCTTTCCCTTGAGGTGATCGAGCTTGCCGGCGAGAAATGCCGCCAGCGGCGCGGCGCCAGCGCCTTCGACGACGCTCTTCTCCAGTTCGACGAGTCGCAGGATCGCAAGCGCGATCGACGCTTCGTCCACGGTGACGAGACGGTCGACGACGCGGCGCGCGATCGGGTAGGTGATCGCGCCGGTCTGCGCGACCGCGAGACCGTCGGCGAGCGTGGGAGACATCGCGACCAGCACCGGGGCGTGGCGCGCGAACGCCGCGGCGAGCGAAGGTGCGTTCTCGGGCTCGACGCCCACCACCTCGACAGAGGGCTTCCTCGCCTTCACCGCCAGGCCGATGCCGCCGATCAGGCCGGCACCGCCGACCGGCACGACGACCGCTTCGACCTCGGGCGCCTGTTCGAGGATCTCGAGCCCCATCGTGCCCTGGCCGGCGACGATGTGGGCGTTGTCGTAGGGCGAGATGAACACGAGACCGCGCTCCGAGGCGAGTTCCAGCGCCTTCGCGCGCGCCTCGGTCAGGTCCTCGCCGTGCAGGATCACCTCGGCGCCGAGGTTGCGGCAGTTGGTGACCTTGATGAGCGGCGCGAAGCGCGGCATCACGACGGTGACGGGTACGCCCAGCAGGCTGCCGTGGTAGGCGACGCCCTGCGCGTGGTTGCCCGCGGACGCCGCGATCACGCCGCGTCGGCGCGCCTCGTCGGGTAGCTGCAGCAGCGCGTTGCGCGCGCCGCGCTCCTTGAAGCTGCCGGTGCGCTGCAGGTAGTCGAGCTTGCAGAAGACGTGCGCGCCGGTGAGCTTCGACAGCGGAATCGACTCGACGCAGGGACTCTCGTAGATGCCGCCGCGGATGCGCTCGCGCGCGGCTTCGATGTCCGCGACGGTGACGGCGGGCTTGACGTCGTCCATCGGAACTCCCGGGTCAGAACGGCAGCCGGGCCGCCGGCCGCACTTCCCCGAACACGCGCCGGAACTCGCCCTGGATGCGCGCGAGCGCCGCCGCGTCGTCGGCCTCGAAGCGCAACACGACCATCGGCGTCGTGTTGGATGCGCGGGCGAGGCCGAAGCCGTCCGGGTACTCGACGCGCAGGCCGTCGATGCGGATCACTTCGCTCGCACCGGGGAAGCGCGCGCGCGCGGCGAGTTCGCCGACCAGCGCGTGCTGCTCCCCCTCGGCGACCGGCAACTGCAATTCCGGCGTCGAGAGCGCATCCGGGAGCGCGTCGAGCACCGCCGAAGGATCCGCGCCGCGCGACAGGATCTCGAGCAGGCGCGCACCGGCGTAGAGGCCGTCGTCGAAGCCGTACCAGCGCTCCCCGAAGAACGTGTGGCCGCTCATCTCGCCGGCGAGCGCCGCGCGCGTCTCCTTCATCTTGTGCTTGATGAGCGAGTGTCCGGTCTTCCAAAGGAGCGGCACGCCGCCGTGCTTCGCGATCCAGGGGCCGAGGTTGCGCGTGGACTTGACGTCGTAGATGACCGTCGCGCCGGGCGCGCGCGCGAGCACGTCGGCCGCGAACAGCATGAGCTGGCGGTCCGGGTAGATCACGTGTCCGTCCTTCGTGACCACGCCGAGGCGGTCACCGTCCCCGTCGAAGGCGAGCCCGATTTCGCAATCGCCTTCCTTCACGCGCGCGATCAGTTGGGCGAGGTTCGCGGGCTGCGACGGATCGGGGTGGTGGTTCGGAAACCGGCCGTCGACCTCGCAGAACAGTTCGACCACCTCGCAGCCCATGCGCCGGTAGAGCGACGGCGCGTACGCGCCGGCCACGCCATTCCCGCAGTCGACCGCGATCCTCATCGGGCGCGCGAGCTTGACATCGCCAGCGATGCGGTCGAGATAGGCGCTCCCTGCGTCGTGCACGCGGTAGCGGCCCGCGCCGGAGGCGACGTCACCGCGGTCCAGACGGGCGCGCAGCGACTGGATGGCGTCGCCCGCGAGCGTGGTGCCGTCGACGACCATCTTGAGCCCGTTGTAGTCGGGCGGATTGTGGCTGCCGGTCACCATCGTGCTGCAGCCGGTGGCGAGCGCGTGGCTCGCGAAGTAGGTCATCGGCGTGACGACCATGCCCAGATCGATCACGTCGCAGCCCGCGGCGCGGATGCCGTCGGCGAGCGCGCCGGCGAGTTCGGGTCCGGAGATCCGGCCGTCGCGGCCGATCGCGATCGCGTCGCGGCTCGCTTCGCGCGCGAGCGTGCCGAGCCCCCGGCCGATGGCGCGGACGACGTCGGGCGTGAGCGTGTGCCCGACGATGCCGCGGATGTCGTAGGCCTTGAAGATCTCGGGAGGAAGGGTCATGGTTGCGTGGATTGCGCCGGCGCCGGCGGAATGATACCGGTCGCGTCACCCTTCCGCGGTGAACCAGTGCATCAGGCGCCGGGGCAGCCAGTCGAGCCGCCCCGGCGGCGGGCCCGCTGGAAATCCCGCGTGGCCTCCACCGTCGGGCTGTTCGAGCCTGACCGCCGCGGAAACGTGTTGCGGCCGCGCGAGCGCCTCGGCCGGGACGAACGGATCGTTGAGCGCGTTGAGGATCAGCGTAGGCGCCACGATGCCGGCGAGCCAGGGCAGCGACGAGGCGCGCGTCCAGTAGTCGAGCGTCCCGGCGAAGCCGTGCAGCGGTGCGGTGACCGCGTCGTCGAAGTCCCACATGCGGGTGAAGTCCCGCAGGCGCGAGGCGTCGATGCAGCCGGGGAACCGTTCGGCCATCGCGCGCGCCTTCGGGTTGAGCGACCGCAGGAACAGGCGGGCGTAGATGCGGTTCGCGCCCAGGTCGAGCGCGCGGCCCGCGGGAACGAGATGCGCGGGCGAGGAGACCGCGGCGGCCCGGGAGACCAGACCCCCGGCGCGCGCTCCCGTGCGGCCCAGCCAGTTGAGCAGCGCGGAACCGCCGAGCGAGACGCCGACCGCGTGAATCGGTGCCAGCGGCTCCACTCGCTCGCGCACCGCGGCGAGCATCGCGCCCACCTCCTCGTGGTCGCCGAGGTGGTAGGCGCGAGGCTTCGCGTTGAGTTCGCCGCCGCAGCCGCGGAAGTGCGGAACGACGCCGCGCCAGCCCGCGCGCCGCGCCTCGTCCATGAGGGCGCGCGCGTAGTGCGACGACGAACTGCCCTCGAGCCCGTGGAACAGCACGACGACCGGCGCGCCGGGGGTGGAAGGTGCGTCGAGCCAGTCGAACGACCAGCCGTCGCCGTCTGGCGTGGAGACGCGCTCGCGCCGCATCGGGACGCCGGGACGGCGCAGGAACGCGGGCCAGATGGTCTGCGCGTGCCCGCCGGGCAGCCACGGCGGCGCGCGATAGGGTCCGGGGTCGTCGAAGTGCCGGCTCAAGTCCGGATCCAGAACGGCTTCGCGGCGACGAAGCGCGACCAGGCGGCGTCGAGGCGCTCTCCCGTGTCGCCGGCTCGTCCCGCGGACCACGCCTCGATCGCCACGGCCGCAGGCGAGACGGGTCCTGCGAGCGTCGCGGCGATGCGAGGTGCGACGGCCGCGTCGTTCCACTCGCCGAGGATCTCCTGGAGGTCCGCGAGCGCGTCGCGGTAGGCGCGGGTCCGTTTCCTCGGAAACAGCGCCGCGAAGAACTCGGTCGCATAGCGCAGTTTCTTCGCCGCGATTCGGACGGCATGGCGCTCGTCGGTGCCGGCCCGGGCGAGTCCGGCACCGGCTCGGGCGATGCGCCCGGCGCGCCGCTCCAGCACCCGTGCGGCGTAGCGCTGCGCGGGCTCCCCTGCCTTCTCGGCAGCGCGCATCGTTCCCGCCGCCTGCGACGTCGCCAGCACGAAGCGCGTGAACCGCGACGACGCGACGCACGCAAGAGCCGCGGCATCGGCGCGCCGGCGTTGCGTCGCCGCGCGCCGCGCCAGCGCGCGCAGTTCGTTCGCGAGCGGCGTGGTCGCGCCCGACGCGCGCTCGAGGTCGGCGATCGCAGCGGGGAGTGTCTCGCCGCAAAATACGTCGAGGTCGCGCGCCGGGCCGAGCGCATCGAGTGCCCAGCGCGTATCGGCGCGCAGTCTGTCGACGAGGTCGCCAGACGCGAGGTCGCCGGCGAGCGACAAGCAGGAGCGCAGGCGCCGCACGCCGATGCGCAACTGGTGGATCCATTCGGTGTCCCGGGTTCCTTCGTCGCGCAGGCCCACCGCGTTGCGCTCGATCTGGCGCAGGCATTCGACCATCGTGGCGGCGATCGCCTCGCCGGCGCCCGCTCCCCTGTCGAGGTCGATGTCGCACGCGCGCGACGGAGGAACGCGTTCGCCCGAGGCGAGGGTGTAGCCGCGCTCGGCCTTGCTCCTGGGCTCGATCGAGAGCGGCAGGTCGGCCGCGAGGCGGTCGGCGAGGTCGACGAGCCGCGCGGGATCGCCCGACGCAAGCTCGATCTCGACCTCCGAGATGGGCGCGCGGTGCGCGCGTGCCTCGATTTCGCCCTGGTCGAGCGAGAGCGTCGCGGTCGTGCCGTCGGCGAAGGCGAGCGGCCACGACGCGCGCGTGAACCGCGTCACGAAGACCGCGGCGAGCGGGCCCCGCCGCAGCGCCTTGGCGAAAAGCCCGGCCCAGGGCGTGGTCGCCAGGCGCATCGTGTCGACGGCGTCGCTTCGCACCGGCCACTCGTACTCGGGGCGCGAGACCACGCCGGAAGCTGCGTCCTCGACCGGCGACCCCTTGGCCGTCATCACATGGCGGCGTCCGATGCGCCGCACGCGCAGCGCGACGCCGGCACGCTGCAGCCGGTGGTCGGGCGTGTCGAAGTAGGTCGCGACCATCGCGTCGGTTCGGCGCGGGCCGCGCGCGGCGTCGCGAACCGACGGATGAGAGCGCAGCGCCGCGGCCGCCGATGGATCGATCGCGAGCTTCAGCTCGACCTCGATCGGTGCGGATCGCAGGTCGGCTGGCTGCATCAAGGGAGTCTCCCTCCGGGACCGCCGGCGCGGCGGTCGAAACCCGAATCCACCCGCGTCCGCGTCGCAGCGGATACCGGCGCGGGCCGCTGGATCCCCCGCGCGCGATCAGGCCGCGTCGGCGAGTGCGAGACGACGCCTGCGGACCGCGTCGGCGAGCTGGCGCAGCGCGCCGACGGTCGACTCCCACCCGATGCAGGCATCGGTGATCGAGACGCCGTAGGCGAGCGGCGCGTCGGGTTTCAGGTCCTGCCGTCCCGCCTCGAGGTGACTCTCGATCATCACGCCGACGATGCGCTCCTCGCCGCCCGCCACCTGCGCCGCGATGTCGGCCACGACGTCGAGCTGTCGTTCGTGCTTCTTCTGGCTGTTGGCGTGCGAGCAGTCGATCATCACGCGCTGCGCAAGCCCCGCGTCGGAGAGCTCCTTGCACACGGCACCCACGCTGGCCGCGTCGTAGTTCGGCGTCTTGCCGCCGCGCAGGATGATGTGGCAGTCCTCGTTGCCGCCGGTGTGGACGATCGCCGAGTGACCGCCCTTGGTGACCGACAGGAAGTGATGCGGCGCGCTCGCCGCCTTGATCGCGTCGACCGCGATGCGCACGTCGCCGTGGGTGCCGTTCTTGAATCCCACCGGGCAGGAGAGTCCGCTCGCGAGCTCGCGGTGCACCTGGCTCTCGGTCGTGCGCGCGCCGATTGCGCCCCAGCTGATCAGGTCCGCGATGTACTGCGGCGTGATCATGTCGAGGTATTCGGTGCCTGCGGGCAGCTCGAGTTCATTGATCTCGAGCAGGATGCGGCGAGCGAGGCGCAGGCCCTCGTTGATCCTGAAGCTGCCGTCGAGGCGCGGATCGTTGATGAGACCCTTCCAGCCGACCGTCGTGCGCGGCTTCTCGAAATAGACGCGCATCACGATCGCGAGGTCGCCTTCGAGTTCGCGCTTGAGCGCGGCGAGCCGCGTTGCGTAGTCGATCGCGGCGTCGTAGTCGTGGATCGAGCAGGGGCCGACGACGACGACGAGCCGGTCGTCGGCACCGTGCAGGATGCGGTGGATCGCCTGGCGCCGCTCGTACGTCGTGATCGCGGCGGTCTCGGAGACCGGAAACTCGCGCAGCAGGTGCGCGGGCGGTGCGAGTTCGGTGATCTCGGTGATGCGGGTGTCGTCGACCGGGCGGGCGGTGGTCTGACCACCGGCGGCAGCGTGGCGGTTGCGTTGGGCGGTCGTCATCGGGCGTGGCGCCTTGCGGTCAGGTGAGCGTCGAGAAAACAAGAGCTTACACCCGTTTCCGCGGCGCGTCATCCGGCCGCCCGACCGCGGCTGGCCGACCGGTCAGCCGGCACGGGCCGCGCTCGATGTGTTCGTGTCCCGCTGCGCGAGCGTCCCGTGCTGCGGCCGCGCAACACTCGACCGGACTTGCGTCGTCCGGATCATTGCGCCGCGCGTTGTGGCATGCGTAGACTGCCTTGCGAACCGGCCGCGCCCCTGCGACGGTCGGCAGCTACCGCAAACCTTTCCATCCCCAATCCGGAGACCTCTCGATGATCCGCATCACCGCTCTCGTCACGGCCGGTGCCCTCGCGCTCGCCTCGGCCGCTTTCGCCGCCGATCCGCCGAAGGCTGCCGCAGCGGCCGACAAGCCTTTGACGCCGCAGCAGCAGCGCATGAAGGACTGCAATGCGAAGGCCGAAGGCAAGTCCGGCGACGCGCGCAAGGAATTCATGAGCGCCTGTCTCTCCGGCAAGGAGCCGGCGGTGAAGATGACCCAGCAGGACAAGATGAAGGCCTGCAACACCAAGGCCGGTGGCATGAAGGGCGACGAGCGCAAGAAGTGCATGAGCTCGTGCCTGTCCGGCTGACCTGAAGTTTCGCGGACTCCAGCCGGGCGACCTCCTGTCCGTCCGGCCCGAGTCGACGGGGCCGCCGCCGGGAAGACCGGCGGCGGCTTCGTCTTTGTGCGGCCGGTTCAGCGGCTCTCGCGAACCGCCGTTCCTGCTGCAAGCCCTTCGCCGATCGACTCGGCGATCCCCTGGAAGCGCCAGCGGCCGTAACGGCCGATCGGCTGCACACCCGCTTTCTCCAGCGCGTCGATCGCGCGCTCGCGCCAGCGGCTGCCCGGCCACGACCACGTGTAGGCGCAGTCGACGACGGTCAGGTCGGATGCCTCGACGTTCGCGATCCATCCCCAGCGCGAGAGTTCTTCGATCGCGGCGGCGACGTAGCGGCGCTGCTCCGACATCGGCGGCCGAGGACCGGCGAACGCGCGCTCGACGTAGAGCGCGACGTGCGTGCCCATGCCGCGGCGACTCGACGGCAGGAAGTGGTCGGCGACGTTGTCGTAGCAGCCGACGCGATGCATACCCGCCTCGCTCTCCGGAAGGTAGATCCAATGATCGTTCGGACAGGCCGGACCGCGGCGCGCTCCCAGGTTCAGGACCATCACTCCGGTCGAAGGATCGGGATGCTCGCCGCGATCGAGCTTCGACATCGCGAGGGTGCGGTCGAGCGGCAGGGTCGAGAGCAGCCGGTCGTAGCTCCACGTGGTGCCGTCGGCGAGCGCCACGGTGCGCGCCGACGCGTCGATGGCGAGGACCTCCGTGCCGTAGCGCACGTCGCACCGGGCGGCGAGCGAGCGCGCGACCGCGTCGAGGCCGCCTCGCGGATAGGCGAACGTGACGTTGTAGCCCGCCGGGGTGCTCAAGCCCCGGGCGCCGCGCTCGACCTCCGCGATCGACACCGGCGTCTTGTAGCCGTCCTGCGGCGCGATGCGCGTCCACAGGCCGGCGGTGTAGGCGGCCTGGAAGGGCGCGAAGAACGCCGAGCAGAGCGTGGGACCGAAGCTCCGTTCGAGCCATTCGGCCATCGTGCGCGGGTTTCCCGGCTGCGCCGACACGATCTCGGCGAGCGCCTTCGCTGCGGTCGCTTCGCCCAGATCCCGCAGGTTGTGCTGGATCGGGAACCCGGCGTAGCGGTCCTGCGACCGGAAATAGACGCTCGAGCGCCGCGCGTGGCGCTCCAGCGGCGCGAGGGCGTCGATCATCGCGAGCACGTGCGGCGCGCCCCCGAAGATCCAGTGGCCGCCGCCGATCTCGAACCGATACGCCTCGCCGTCCGCCGGCGCGTCGGGCAACCGCCCGGGCGTCTCGGGCCGCACGTAGTAGGAGGTGCAGATGCCTCCCGGTCGCGACTCGCGCTCGAGCACGACCGCTTCGCAGACGCTGGCTGCCGCGAGCCCGGTCATGCCGGCTCCGAGGACGAGCGTGGACGCGTGGGGCATGATCGGCGGGAGGGTGACGGGCGGCGTGACGAGTTCAGGCCCGTATCATAGCGACCGGTCATCCCTGCTCCCGCCTTCCGTGTCCGCCACGCTCGACCTGTCCGTCGTCATGCCCGCCTACAACGAGGAGGCCAGCATCGACGGCGCGATCGAGGAAGTGGTCCGCGACGTGTTTGCCGTCACGCCCGACGTCGAACTCGTCGTCGTCGACGACGGCAGCCGCGACGGGACTGCCGCGCGTGTCGAGGCGTGGAGCCGGCGGGATGCCCGAGTGCGGCTCGTCCGGCGCGAGAACGGCGGACACGGCGCGGCGCTGATGACCGGGCTGCGCGCAGCGCGCGGACGCCGGTGCCTCCTCGTCGACGCCGACGCGCAGGTATCGCTCGCCGGCTTCCGCGACACCTGGGAGGCGGCGGTCGACGCGGACGCCGTGCTCGGCGTGCGCCGGCTGCGGCACGATCCGATCCACCGGCTCGTGCTCACGCGTGTCGTGCGCGTGCTCCTGCGCTTCGTGCACGGGGTTCCCTACGCGGACGCCAACGTGCCCTACAAGCTCGTCGAGCGGCGCTGGTGCGAGCGCCTTGCGTCCGTCGCGCCCGCCTCACCGGCGGTGCCGTCGATCCTGCTGGCGATGCTGCTCGCGCGCGAAGGCGCGAAGGTGGTCGAGCAGGTCGTCGTGCACCGCCCGCGCTCGGGAGGCACCGGAAGCCTCAAGCCCGCACGGCTCGCGCGCTTCTGCGTGCGCGCGTGGCGCGAACTCGGCGCCGTCGCGCGCTCGCTGCCTTCGAAGCGCTCGTGACCGACGTCGCCATCTCGATCGGCTACGCGCTCCGATGGTGGCTCGTGCTCGCCGCGTTCGGCGCGGCGGCGCGCGCGGCGCTCGATGGACGTCTGCCTGCCGGGCCGGCGCTGGTCCACGCGGCAGGGCGCTGGGTGCTGGTGACGGGCCTCGCGGCCGCGTTGTGGGCGGGAGCCCACGCCGCTCCCGTGTTCGCGACCATGCCGATTCGCGTCGCGACTGTGGTGGCGATCGGGGCGCTCGCGCTCGCGGCGGCGGTGCGCCGTCGGCGCGAGCCCGAGCAAAGCGCGGTGCCCGGCGACGCGAGCGCGCGATTCCTGCGCGCCGAGGCGTGGTTCGCGCTGCCGTTCGCCGCGTATCTCCTGATGCGCGGTTTCAACCACGATATCTACGGACTCGAGAAGTTCATGGACTTCGGCTTCGTCAACGCGGCGCTCGCATCGGCCGCGATGCCCCCTCCTGATCCCTGGCTCGCGGGCGCGACGATCAACTACTACTACTTCGGCCACGTCGTCACCGCATTCCTGATCGAACTCACCGGCGTGCCGCCCGCGTTCGGCTTCAACCTGATGCTCGCGACGCTGTTCGGCGCCTCGTTCCAGATCGCGGCCGCGCTCGCGGGCGAGATCGCGTCCGTCCTCGCGCCCCGAGGCGCAACGATCGCCGCGGGCGTCGCCGGGCTCTGGATCACGATGGGCGGGAACCTCCACGGCTACGTCTACGGGCTCCTGAAGCCGCTCGCCGTTCGCCTCGGGTGGACCGCGGCGCCGGCAAAGCCCTACTGGATTTCCGACTCGACGCGGTTCGTAGGGCACGATCCTCCGACCGCGGACAAGCTGATCCACGAGTTTCCGGCCTACGCGTTCTACGTGGGCGACCTGCACGCGCACGTTATCGCGCTGCCGGGGGTGCTCGCGCTGCTCGGCGTGCTGCTGGTCTGGATCCGCCTCGCGCGCAGCGGACGCGACCGCGCCGCGCACGCGCTCGCGGCGGTGCTGGGCGCGGGTGTAGGCGCGCTTGCCGCGACCAATGCCTGGGACGCCGCGATCTACGGCAGCGTCGTCGCGGCCTCGGTCGTCGCGACCGGAAGGTTCGGCGCGCGCGAGCACGGCCTGCGCGCTTTCGCCTGCACCGTGACCGCCGGTCTCGCGGGCCTCGCTCTCGTCCTGGCGCCGTTCATGGTTCGCTTCGTCCCGTTCGCCTCCGGCATCGACTGGGTGCACAGCCGCACGCCGGCCTGGCAGTGGGCGCTGCTCTACGGCGCGCAGCTTGCGCTGGCATGGGTCGCCGTGGTCGGCGGGCGCAGCGCGCGCGACCGTGGCACCGGTGCCGAGTGGCGGTTCCTGCTGGTGCTGCTGCTCGGAGGCCTCGCCTGCACGCTGTTCGCGGAAGTCGCGTACGTCAGGGACATCTACGGCGCGGACTGGTATCGCGCGAACACCGCGTTCAAGTTCGGGTTTCAGGGTTTCGTGATGCTGGTGCTCGCCTCCTCGGTCGGATTGGCGCTGCTGGTCGATCCGGTCGACGGGACGCGGCGGCCCTGGCGCGCGGTGGGAGCCGTGGAACTCGCGGTCGTGCCCTGCCTGTACCTCGCGTGGTTCGTCGCTTCGAGTTCGCTTGCGGTCGCACCGCACCGCCCATGGACGCTCGACGGCAACCGCTACCTCGTGCGCGAGACGCCCGAGGACTTCGGCGCGATCTCGTGGCTTCGCGCGCACGCTCGACCGGGCGACTCGATCGTCGAGGCGGTCGGCGAAAGCTACACCTACGCTGCGAGAATCTCGTCCAACACCGGCGTTCCTTCGGTGCTCGGATGGCCGATGCACGAGTGGTTGTGGCGCGGGGCGAGCACTACCCGCGACCTCATCGCACACGAGGTGGAAGCGCTCTATCGCGATCCGAAGGGAGCGGCAGCGGGCGCGTTTCTCGCCCGGGCGCGCCCGCGTTTCGTGGTCGTCGGCCGCCTGGAACGGCAACGCCACGGACCGGTCGACGTGGCCGGCGTCGAATCGCTGGGCGACGTGGTGTGGCGGCAGGGGCAGACGTCGATCGTCAGGCTGGGAAGCGCACCGGGCACGCCGTGAGACGGCTTTCCATTCTCGCCGCGCTCCAGTACTACCTGCCGCATCGCAGCGGCTACACGCTCCATGTCCAGCGCGTGGCCGAGGCCCTCGCCGCACGGGGACACCGCGTGACCGTGCTGGCGGCACGGCACGACCCGGCGCTGGCCGCACGCGAGACCGTCGCGGGGGTCGACGTCGTCCGGCTCGCCGCACCGTTGCGGGTGAGCCGGGGGGCGCTGATGCCGGGCTATCCGCTTGCCGCGTGGCGGCACGCGCGGGCAGCGGACGCGGTCTGGGCGAACTCGCCGATGGCGGAACTCGCGCTCTGGGGAGCGATGGCACGCCGGGCCGGAGCGCGACTCGTCGTCACCCACCACGGCGACCTGCACCTGCCTGCGGGGCGGTGGAATCGCGCGATCGAACGGGTGACGCTCGCCGGCTGGCACATGGCCGCGAGGCGCGCCGACGCGATCTTCGCGTATTCGGCAGACTACGCCGCACACAGTACCTGGCTTGCGCGCTGGCAGGGCAAGGTCGTGGTCAATGCCCCGCCGATCGTGCTTCCGGAACCGGATCCGGCGGCTTCGCAGGCGCTGCGACGCGACCTCGCACCCGACGGCGGGCCGCTCGTCCTGTTCGCCGGGCGTTTCGTTCGCGAGAAGCGGCCCGACCTGCTGCTCGACGCGATCGCGCCGCTTCGCGTGCGGCACCCGGGTATGCGCGTGGTGTTCGCCGGCGAAGAACGCCCGGGTTACGAGGACACGCGGTCGGAGCTCGGTCCCCGCATCGACGCTGCGCGCGACGCGGTCCGTTTCGTCGGCCTCATCGACGACCCGCAGGCGCTCGCGAACCTGTACGCCGCCTGCGACCTGCTCGTCCTGCCGTCGCAGACCGAGTGCTTCGGCCTTGTCCAGGTCGAAGCGATGCTGTGCGGTACGCCGGTCGTCGCGAGCGGCATTCCCGGCGCCCGCGTCCCGGTGCTCGAGACCGGCGCAGGGCGCCTGTTCGACTGCGGATCGGTCGCGAGCCTGGTCGAGGCGATCGACGACGTGCTCGTCCATCGCGAACGCTACCGGCCCGACCGCGCTCGCATCCGGCACGCCTTCGACTTCGCGCGCACGATCGACGTCTACGAGCGCACGTTCTCGGGGGAAGCGTGACCGCTGCCGCGTCGACGCTGGACCGGTTGCTCGCAGGCGAAGCGGACCCGGTGTTCGCTCGCCGGGTCCGCACCGTGCTGGGCTGGCTGCCCCCCGATCCGGATCCGCGCAACGTCTACGTCGACGTCGGCTGCGGTCGGGGATACTACCTGCACTACTACGCCGCGCTGGGGCAGGGCAGGGTGGTGGGCATCGAGCGCGACCGTCGCATCGCGGAGCTGGCGCGTCGCGCGCTCGCGAACGAGCCTGCGGCACAGGTGACGGTCGGAAGCGCGACCGCGCTCCCGCTGACCGGCGCCTCGGTGGCCGGCATCGTGATGAGCGAGGTCCTCGAGCACGTCGAAGACGACGCCGCGGCACTTCGAGAGGCGGCGCGGGTGCTGCGTCCCGGAGGAAGCGTCGCCCTCACGGTGCCGCACGGGCTGTATCCGTGGCTCTGGGATCCTGTCAACCGCGCGCGCGAGCGCTTCGGCGCGCGGCCGGTGCGCGAAGGCGCTCTCGCCGGGATCTGGGCCGGGCACCTGCGCCTGTACGCCGAAGCCGAACTGAAGGCGCTCGCCGAGGAGGCCGGGTTCGTCGTCGTCGAGGTGCGGCGCTTCGGCCGCTGGAGCTGGCCGTTCGCGCACAATCTGATCTACGGAATCGGCAAGCCGTGGCTCGAGTCGGGCAAGGTTCCCGCGGCGCTCGCGCGCGCGGTCGACCGGAGAGGCGGGGAAGGCGCCTCGTCGCCGTCCGCGTGGCGTGCGCTGCGGGCGGCATTCCTGTGGCCGGACCGCTACAACCGGGACGACGAAGGTCCGGGCGTGCCGACGGTCAACCTCGCCATGTGGCTGCGCAAGCGGTGATGCGGCGAGGCACGCTGTTCACGACCGACGCGAGCGATGGCGGCCCGAGTTCCCGGGGGGCCGTGTCGCGAACGGCGGAGCATAGCCGCGAGCCCCGGGCTGCCGCCCAGGAGATGAGTTCCGCTGCACGGTTCCTGGCATGAAGCACGCGCCCGACGCACCACCGCCTGCGACCGCGCCGCGCGGAAGGTGCGCTGCCTGGTTTCAAGCCCTGCGGCCTCTTCATTGGGTGAAGAATCTGCTTGTGTTCGTGCCCGCGGTAGCGGCGCATCGCTTCGACCGGACGACGCTCGACGCGGCGATGGCGATGTTCGCGGCGATGGGTCTCGCGGCTTCGGCGATCTACGTCGTCAACGACATCGCCGATCGCGAGGCGGACCGGCGTCACGCGCGCAAGCGGCGGCGCCCGTTCGCCTCCGGCGAGCTGAAACCCGCGGCAGGGTGGGCGGTCGCGGCGGCATTGCTCGCGCTCGCGGCGACGATTGCGATCACGCTCCTGCCGGCCGCGGCCACGATTGCGCTCGGCGGCTACGTGATCCTTGCAATGTCGTACTCGTTCGCGATCAAGCGCCGGGTCGGACTCGACGTCGCGGTGCTCGCCGTCCTCTACGCGGTTCGCATCCTCGCCGGCGGCGCGGCGACGGGCATCGAGGTGTCCTCCTGGTTGCTCGCGCTGTCGCTCGCGCTGTTCGCGAGCCTCGCGCTGGCGAAGCGCCACGCGGAGGTCCGCGAGGCGGCACCAGGTTCCGCCGACCGGCTCCCGGGACGCGGCTACCGGCCGCGCGATCTCGGCTGGTTGCGGGTGGCGGGGATCGTCTGCGGAGCCGCTGCGTCGGCGGGGCTCGTCTTCTACGCTGCGAGCCTGTCCGGCGCCCGCTACTACGCGCGCCCGGGCTGG
>WBZL01003025.1_pt1 | contig 15750 bp, 15 predicted proteins | sample 5204291 | NCBI WGS metagenome assembly WBZL01 (sample SAMN12344345, study PRJNA552823) | activated sludge metagenome | biome: Activated sludge suspended growth; feature: Nitrification reactor; material: Wastewater; isolation source: activated sludge from nitrification reactor of wastewater...
GCGTCTGCCCGCCGCGCCAGCGCTGCAGCGCCGCGGCCCACAGCCACGACGAGGCCACCACACCCAGGCCCAGCACGATGTAGAAGCCCACCACCTGCGCAGTGCCGGCGCCCTGCTCGCGCAGCAGCGTCACCACGAAGGTCATGTAGCCGATGTAGCCCAGGCCGAACATCAGGTAGCCGGCGAGCATCCACCCCATCGGCCGGAGCCGCACGCGCTGGCGCGGGGCCGCCGCGGCCGGCGGCGCATGCAGCGCGTGCGTGGTGCCTGCGGTGACGCCGGTGGCCAGCAGCGCCGCCAGTCCCAGCACCAGCCAGGCCGCGGGCCAGTGCAGCGGCGGCACCAGCAACGACGAGGCGACGATGCCCAGCCCGGTGCCGCCGTAGTACAGGCCCAGCACGCTGCCGGGCGAGAGCCGCAGCCCCGAGCCGGCCGCCGGCAGGCTGCCGGCCAGGCGCGCCGCCAGCAGGCCCCCCGCCACGAAGCTGGCCGCGCTGGCCATGCCGGTGGCGGCACGCAGCGCATACAGCAGCGCGTCGGCGCGCGCCAGTGCATGGGCCGCCAGCAGCACGGCGGCGACCGCGCCGCCGGCCAGCATCAGCCGACGGGCGTCGAAGCGTCGCAGGGCGGCCGGCATGGCCAGGGCTCCCAGCAGGTATCCCGCGGCGTTGGCGGTGTTCATCGCGCCGGCGGTCAGATAGCTCCAGCCCAGGTCGGCCCGCATCGGGGGCAGCAGCAGCGCGTAGGCGAACCGGGCCAGCCCCAGCGAGACACCGGCTGCCAACGCCAGCCCCAGGGCGGCCGCCAGCGGTGCGCGTTCGGCGTGCATCATCGATGCGCCCGGCGGGCCGGGGCCACACATGCCCGGAGGACGGCTCGGCGCGGCACGGCCGACGCGCTCAGCGCGCCGCAGCCGGCCGGCGCGGCAGCCGGGCGGCCAGCACGCGCGCCGCCACCTCGGCGAAACCGGCCCCGCGCTCGCCGGCGGTGATCCATGCCGGCCAGGTGTGCAGCTCGTCCGCGAAGCGCATCAGATTGGCCACCCCCACCGACAGCGGGAAGTGCCCGAACAGCAGCTGGTCGTTGGTGGAGTCACCGACGTAGACCCAACGCCCGACCTCGTCGTCGAGCTCGCGGCCGAACAGCCGCCGCAGCATCCAGCGCGCGCCGCTGAGCTTGTCGTGCGTGCCGTACCAGCCGTTGATATGGATCGAGCTGACGGTGGCCGTCATGCCTTCGGCTTGCATCAACGCGACGACGCGGTCGATGGCCGCGGCGTCGAGGTGCGCGTGCTCGCTGTGGTCGATGGCGATGTCGGTCACGCGCCCGGCGCTGTCGCGCGCCGGCCTCGCCCCGGGCACCTCGCGCTGCACCCGCGCCAGCATGGCCGCCAGCCGGCGCGCGTTGTGGGCTCGCGTGGGCTCGTTCTGCGCGTACTCGGTGTGCACCTCGTCACCCTCGCGCCGCAGCGCGACGGCGCCGTTCTCGGCGACGATGGTGCGCAGCGGCCAGGCCTCGGGGCCCGGTCGCAGGAAGTCGCGGCTCCAACCCATCGGCCGCCCGGTGATGGCGATCACCGGCACGCCGGCATCGTCCAGGTCCTGCAGCGCGCGCCGCGCCGCCGGGTCCAGTTGTCCGTCGCGGGTCAGGGTGTCGTCGATGTCGGTCATCACGCCGAGCACCGCCTGCCACAGCGTGTCGGGTGCCGCGTCCAGGGGCTTGATCACCCGGGCGTCCGGTCGGGATTGAGCGGCATCAAGGGCTGGCATGATGGCCTTGCCGATCATCGTCGTACGGTCGCCCGGCGGCCGGCGTCATCTGTTGCCCTCGTTCGTCACCACGCTGCACCCATGGCCAAGGATTCTGCTGCAACCGCCTCCCGCACCCGTGCGCCGGCCGCCCGCAAGGCCGCGGCGCCCCGCCGCCGCATGCCACCGCCGCGGCCGGTGGAGGCCGGCGACACTGCCGCCAGCCTGAGCGGACGCGACATCGAGCGCGAGGTCGTCGCGCGCGCCGCGACGCGCGCCGAGACCGTGGCGTCGATGGCCTTGTCCGATGCGCTGACGCACCACGCCCAGGGTGTCGACGGCCCGCCCGGCGAGTGGCTGCGCCAGCTCAAGGCCATGATCGACGGCGCCGCGCCCGACGAGAGCAAGGCGCTGCGCCGCATGCTGTTCGAGAAGCCCGAGCCGACGCCCGGCGTCGATCCCGACCAGGAGCTGGCCGCCGGCTGGCGCGAAGGCGGCTACCCGTACAAGAACCTGATGTCGCGCCGCAACTACGAGCGCCAGAAGTACCGCCTGCAGGTCGAACTGCTCAAGCTGCAGGCCTGGGTCAAGGAGACCGGCCAGCGCGTGGTCATCCTCTTCGAAGGGCGCGACGCGGCCGGCAAGGGCGGCACCATCAAGCGCTTCATGGAGCACCTCAACCCACGCGGCGCGCGCACCGTGGCGCTGGAGAAGCCCAGCGACGTCGAGCGCGGCCAGTGGTACTTCCAGCGCTACATCGAGCACCTGCCCACGCGCGGCGAGATCGTGATGTTCGACCGCAGCTGGTACAACCGCGCCGGCGTCGAGCGGGTGATGGGCTTCTGCACCGACAACGAGTACGACGAGTTCCTGCGCCAGTGCCCCGAGTTCGAGCGCCACCTGGTGCGCAGCGGCGTGCACCTGTTCAAGTTCTGGTTCTCGGTCAGCCGCGCCGAGCAGCGCCGCCGCTTCAAGGAGCGCCGCGCGCACCCGCTCAAGCAGTGGAAGCTCAGCCCCATCGACATGGCCAGCCTGGACAAGTGGGACGACTACACCCGCGCCAAGGAGGCGATGTTCCTGCACACCGATACCTCCGACTCGCCGTGGACGGTGATCAAGTCGGACTGCAAGAAGCGCGCGCGGCTCAACGCGATGCGCTACATCCTGAACCGGCTGACCTACACGCGGCGCGACCTGTCGGTGGTCGGCTCGGTCGACCCGCTGATCGTCGGCCGGCCGTCGCTGGTGTCGACGGTCAGCGGGGACGACCAGCTGGCGGGGACCAACGGGGGCTGATTCGCGCGGGCTCGCCCGGCCTGTGTCCCCGGGGCGCGGGATGGCACGCGCCTGCGGCGGTCGGCAGCGCGCGCCTGCGGCGGTGGACAGCACGCGTGCGGCGCCGGGGCCTCAACGCCCCGTCACGCGCTCGAAGAAGTCCCACATCACGTCGTTGGCCGAGATCGCCTGCGAAGGCTCGGCCTTGCCGCGTCGCACCGTGGTGCCGCCGGGCCAGGAGTGGCCGCCGCGCTCGGTGATGCACAGTTGCACCTCGGCGCCGCCGGCGCAGGATCGCCGGGCCTCGCAACGGGCGCCGGGCACCTGCAGCACCGTCTCGGGCGGACCGCTGCAGCGGTTGCGACGTGCCCAGCGGTCGATCGTGGCAGGCACGGCGTCGAACGGGGTGATCTGGCGGCGGTCCGCGAACGCATCGGGGCCGGCACCGCCGTCGAACAGCACGTGCGTGTCGTCGCGGGCGTGGATGTGCAGCACCGACACCGGGCGCGACGGCGTGCAGCCGGGCGTGCCGTCGGTGCCCGCCACGGCGGCGATGGCGCGGATCAGATCGGGCGCCTCGCAAGCCAGGCGGTGCGCCAGCATGCCGCCGTTGCTCATGCCGGTGGCAAAGATGCGGCGCGCGTCGATGTTCAGGCGCCCCTGCAGATGGGCCACCAGGCCACGCACGAAGCCGACGTCGTCGGCGCCGCTGTCGCGCGCGAAGCCGCAGCAGTTGCCGGCGTTCCAGGTGGCCAGCCGCCCGCCCGGCAGGCGGCTGCTGCCGTTGGGGAACACGGCGATGAAGCCGGCGCGCTCGGCCTTGTCGACCAGGCCGTAGTGCGGGCCGGCCTGCAGCTGCATGTGGCCGCCGCCGCCGTGGAAGGCCAGCAGCAGCGGTGCCGGCCGCGACGGGTCGAGCCCCTGGGGCACGTGCACCAGGGCCTTGCGGCGCTGGCCATCGTGGCGCCACTCGATCTCGTGCGTGCCGGGTCGGCCGAGCGGATCGGACACCTGCGCCCTTGCCCTTTCCTGTGACCCCTCCCCGGCCCCTGCCACGGCCGGCGCCGCGCAGGCCAGCTGGCTCAGGCCGAGCAGGCTCGCAGCGAGCGCGTGGACGGCGCGGCGCAGGGCTCGCTGAGCGGACCCACGGGCAGCGTGCAGGGCCATGCGTGCGGGCTCGAAGCAGGCGGCCGATCCGCCCCTGCCGCGGCGGCCGGATCGGCCGGGCCGGCCTGCCGTGGCCCTCGCGGCCCTCGCGGACGGCGCCGGCTGCCCACCGGCGGGATTCTTGATCGGGCCTGCCTGCAGGCCGGGCTTCGGGTTGTGCAACGGATCCTCCATCCCCCCACGCGTCGAGCGCCGACGCTAGCGCTTCGCGCCGGGCGCTGCGCGCGCCGGCCGGTGAAGGGCGTGCAAAGAATCGTCGGGCTGGGCCGCGCGAATCCGCGGCCGAAGTCGCCGCCCGTCAGGCCCGGTGTGCCGGGCGCGCGGCCCGGCCCGCGCGCACGGTGGCGCCCATGGTGACGATGAACAGGCCCAGGGCCATGGCGGCGACCAGGCCGCCGGCGCGCACCGCGGGGTAGGCCCCCGCCGCATCACCGAGCAGGCGCAGCGCCACGCCGGCGTGCAGCAGCGCGAGCGGCGCGTAGAACACCGGCCGGTACGGCACGGCCACCTTCAGCACCGCCGGCAGGATGATCGGCGCATGGCCGAAGACCATCGAGAACACGAAGCCCAGGCCCAGCGCATGCAGCACCGCATCGTTCGACGGCGTGCCCGGCTGCAGCGCCGGGTGCGCGGTCAAGGTGGCCCCGGCCACCGCCAGCCACGCGTAGCCGGCCAGCAGGCACACCGCGATGTAGCGCGTCAGGCCCTGGCCGCGCACGGTGCGCCGCGCGATGTCCTGCTTGAACAGCCACAGCGCCAGTCCGAGCAGCCCCAGCCCATGCACGCGCAGCCCCAGGGCGCCGGGCCCGGCAGCCAGGCCACCGACCACCCCCACCAGCAGCCCCACGAAGACCCGCCCGGCCAGCGGCGACGGCGGCATGAAGCGCGACAGCTCCAGGCGCTCGCCGGCGATCGTGAGCACCAGGAAGCTCAGCCACCAGAGTGCAGCCTGGCCCAGCGGTCGGCCCAGGGCCCACAACGCGCAGCCGACGACGGCGCAGGCGGCGGCCAGCACCAGCGTCGCGGTGAACATCGCGCGCTGCCGCTGCCACACCCGCACCGTGGCTCCCAGCAGCACCAGCGCACCGGCGCCGTACAGCGCGGGGGACGCCGCCGGCAGGCCATGCAGGGCCGCGGCGTTGCCCAGCCCTGCCAGCAGCGGCGCCGCGTAGGCCCAGGGCCGGCCCAGGGCCACCGCCCGCTCCAGCGCGATGACCACGCCGAAGAAGCCGCAGGTCATCAACGGACCGTGCAGGGGGGCGTGGGTGGCCAGCAGGTCCGGCATCGGCCAGGCCAGGCGGGCCAGGCCGGCCGCGGTGCCGGCGACCAGCGCCACCGCGCCGAGCAGCAGCAGGGGCACGCGCCACCAGGCCGGACCGGTCGCCACCGACGCGGCCACCGCGCCGGGCGGCGCCGCAGGCTGGGGGCCTGGCGAAGGCTTCAGCGGCCCTGCCATCCGAAGTGGCCCCGGGCCACCTCGCTCATGCGCTCGGGGGTCCACGGCGGGTCCCACACCAGCTGCACCTGCACCGCCGTGCCGCGCGGCAACGACTGCTCGAGGGCGGTCACCGCCTCGTCGACGATCATCTCCGTCATCGGGCAGGCCGCGCTGGTCATCGTCATCTGCACCACCACGCCGGCGTCGCCGCTGGCGATGTCGTAGACCAGGCCCAGGTCGACGATGTTCATGCCGGCCTCGGGGTCGACCACCTGGCGCAAGGCGTCGCGCACGAGGTCGTCGTCGATCGCGGGCTTCATGCCGGCGACCCGATCGCGCGCCCGAAGGCCAGGCGTTGTGACGGCCCGAAGCCGGCGTCCTGCAGGAAGCCCAGCAGGCCCAGGTCGCGCTGGTGCACCAGCGTTTCGACGCTGTCGATGTGCAGCGCGTGCAGCTGCTCGAACAGCTGCGCCAGCAGCGCGTGGCCGACGCCGCGGTGGCCGTACTCCGGGTCGACGCCCAGCGTGTCGAGGATGGCCACCGGCTCGGTGCGACCGAAGTCACCCAGGTCGGCGCGCGCCATCAGGAAGCCCACCACCGCCCCGTCCTGCACCGCGGCCAGCGAGACGCGCACGCCGGCATCGTCCATCGCCTCGGTCAGGCGTGCGCCGAGATAGTCACTGCGGTCGCGCCCGGTGATCGCGCGGTCGATGCGCACGATGGATGGCAGGTCGTCCGCGCGCATCACGCGCACGCTCGCCGCCTCGCGCGCGCCGCGCTCGAAGTCGTTGCTCTCGCCGCTGCCGAAGTCCACCTCGTGGCCCGGGCCGCGGCCGGTGTCCAGCGACACCTCGCCCTCGACCTGGCTGCGGCCGCGCGCCGCGGCGACGTTCTGCGCCAGCACGAGCGTCGGCGCCAGCTCGAAGCCCTGGCGGTCGAACCAGCGCAGCATCGCGGTGTCGCGCCACGAGGCGCCGGTGCGCAGCTCGCCGATGCCGTGCCGCCGGGCCCATTGCAGCAGCGCGTCGAACAGGTGCGCGCCGATGCCCTCGCGCCGCACGCCGTCGCGCACGCCGATCAGCTCCAGCCGCAGGCCCGGCACGGTGCGCCCGAATTCGCCCACCAGCACGCGGCCGAGGATGTAGCCGGCCAGGCCTTGTGCGTCCACCGCGGCCAGCTGCGCATGCAGCGCCGGCTCACGCCGCGCGGCGGCCAGGCGGCGCTCGATGTAGCGGTGCCGGCGGCGGCCCTGCAGCGCGGCGTCGATGGCCACGACGGTGTCCAGGTCCTCGGCGTGCAGCGCACGGATGGTCAGGGCGGCAGTCTCCATCGGGCTTGTCTCCGGTTGTCGGGGCGGGAGGAAGGGGCGGGGGCGGACGGCTCAGCGACTGGCGTACTCGAAGGCCAGCGCGCGGTCGGTCTCTTCGTCCAGCAGGTCGTCGAGCAGGGGCAGCAGCGCCATCGACTCCTTCTGGATGTGGGCCACCTGGCGCTCGATCAGCTCGACCACGCTGCGCGTCAGCACGCGCGCGTCGCCCGGGCGACCCTCGGCCACGGCCTGCAGCATGGGCAGCAGCTCGTCGGCCACGGCGCGGATGCTGTCGTGCTCCTCGGCCAGCAGCTCGGCGATGTCGGCCTCGCCGGCCTCGGCCAGGCGCGGGAAGAGCGACGCCTCCTCGAAGCCGAAGTGGCGGTCGACCTCCTGTCGCAGGTGGTGCGCCAGGTCCTTGGCGGTGGCCGCTGCGTCGGGGCCCGTGGCGCCGCCGGTCAGCGCGCCCTCGGCGCGGCCCAGCAGCGCCAGGCTGGCGCGGTGTTCGTCGTGCAGGGTGCGGCCGGTCTGGCTGGCGAAGTCCATGGCGGTAATACTGGTATTCAAGTACCAGATTAACCGCCTCGAAGGCCGGCGAGGTTGATGTGTCTCAATGCGACCCGGCACACCCCCGGGCGCGTCGCCGCGGGCCGCCTATCCGGCGGGGTCGGCACCCACCCGCATCCAGCGCCGCATCAGCCCGGCAAAGAAGGCCGCGTACGCCAGGGCGCCGAGCAGGCCGACCGCGGCACCGGTCCGCGCCAGCCCGGGGCTGTGAAGCGGCAGTGCCGAGGCCAGCAGCACCAGCGCCAGCCCGTGGGCATGGCGGTGCAGGGCCAGCGCGCGCTCGTCGGTGAAGGCCGACGGCGTGGGCGCGCGGCGGCGCCCCTGCGCCGCGTGCATCGAGGCCAGGAACGGCAGGATGCGCTGCAGCATGCCGAGCAGGAAGCCGAGCAGCCAGCCGCCGATGGCCAGCAGCCCGAACAGTCGCATCGCCACCCCGGCCCCCGGCAGGGCCAGCACCACGGCGGCCAGCAGCAGCGTGGCCACGAGCGCGGCCCAGCCGCTTCGGACCAGCACGAACGAGCCGCCCAGCTCGCGACGCATGCCGCCGGCCAGGGCGCGCCGCATCTCGTGCAGGTGCAAGCCCACCGCCACCGCCGCAGACAGCCAGGCCACCACGCGCAGGGTGGCGCGAAGACCGTCGGACCCCGCCAGCGCGGCCGCCGCGCCGGCCAGCAGCAACGCCGCCAGCGCCGCGCCGCCGCTGGCGAGCTGCCGGCGCTCGGCCGGCGTGTCCGACAGCGCGAACATCGGCACCAGGATGTAGGCCAGCCCCAGCGCCAGCAGGCCCATGAAGCCGAAGGGCCCGGCCAGCACGTGCCAGGCGTGGGCGGTGCCGCGGACCATCCAGGCGCGACCGGTCCAGCCGGCCAGCAGCACCGCCGCGGTGGCCAGCAGCACGGCCAGCGCCAGCAACGCACCCCAGCCATGCAGCACGACGCCCGGCATGCCGCGCGCGCCGCGCAGGTTCAGGGCCAGCAGCACGCCGGCCAGGGCCAGCGCCGGCAGCACCGCGGCCGCGCCGCCCAGCATCCACGGCACACGCACCGCGGCCATGCCCAGGGTGAGCAGCGCGATGCCCGGCACCAGCACCCACCACAGCGCGGCCGCCGCGCGCGGCCAGCGCACCGGCTGGCGCGTGGCCACCGGCAGCAGCTGCAGCGCCGCGCCCACGGCGGTGGTGGCCAGCACGCCCAGCGTGATCAGGTGCAGCGCCGCCAGCACCCAGCCCGGCCCGCCGGCGTGCTGCACGAAATCGTCGGCCCCCACCGCCAGCGCCAGCCAGGCCGCGACGTGGAACCCCACCGCCGCGCCGAAGAAGCGGAACGGCACCGATGCCGGCAGCAGCCGGCTCTTGGCCGAACCGAGAAAGGTGCCGCCCAGCCTGCGCGCGGCACGCCGGGGCCGGACCGGCGGGGCCGGGCCGCCGACGGAGGCCTCGGTGGCGACCGGCCCGGCCCGTGGCGGGTCGGGCGAGCCGCTCGCGCCGTCGTCGGCCATCAGGGGGGCGCCTGGCGCGCCGCGTCGAGATGCCGTCCGCCGACGATGAGTTGCAGCACCTCGGTCGCGCCCTCGTAGATGCGCAGCGCGCGGACGTCGCGGTACAGCCGCTCGACGGCCATGCCGGTGACCACCCCCAGCCCGCCGTGCAGTTGCACGGCCGCATCGATGACGCGCTGCGCGGCCTCGGTGGCGTAAGCCTTGGCCATCGAGGCCTCGCGCGTGACGCGCACGCGCTGCACGTCGCGCGTCCAGGCGCTGCGGTAGACCAGCAGCGCGGCCGCATCGATCTCGGTGACCATGTTGCCGATGCTCACCTGCGTGAGCTGGAAAGCGGCCAGCGCCTGGCCGAACAGGCGCCGCTGCAGCGCGCGCGAGGTCGCCTCGTCGAGTGCGCGCCGCGCGAAGCCGAGTGCCGCGGCACCGACGGTGGTGCGGAAGAAGTCCAGCGTGCCCATCGCGATCGCGAAGCCCTGGCCGGGTGCGCCGATCAGCCGCTCGGCGCCGACGCGACAGCCGCTCAGCCGCACGGTGGCCAGCGGGTGCGGCGAGATCACCGGGATGCGCTCGCTGGCGTCCAGCCCCGGCGTGTCGGCATCGACCAGGAAGGCCGAGAGGCCCTTGGCGCCTGGCGCCTCGCCGCTGCGCGCGAAGACCACGTAGCGGTGGGCCAGGCCGCCGTTGCTGATCCAGGTCTTGACGCCGTCGAGCACCCAGCCGTCGCCGTCGCGGCGCGCGGTGGTGCCCATCGCCGCGACGTCCGACCCGGCATCCGGCTCGGACAGCGCGAAGGCGGCCACCAGCTCGCCGCGGCACACGCCGGGCAGCAGCGCGGCCTTCTGCGCGTCGCTGCCGAACAGGCTGACCGGCGCGCTGCCCAGGCCCTGCATCGCCAGCGCGAAGTCGGCCAGGCCCGAGTGGCGCGCCAGCACCTCGCGCGCCAGGGCCAGCGTGCGCACGTCCATCGGCTCGCGCAGCCCGCCATGCGACTGCGGCACGCAGGCGCGCAGCCAGCCGGCCTGCCCCAAGGCCTGCACCAGGCGGCCGCAGCAGGCCCACACGGTGTCGAGGTCGTGCTCGTCGTGCACCACCAGCTGCGGCAGCGCGTCGGCGCACCAGGCCTCCAGCTCCCGCGCGAAGCGGCGGTGGCCGTCGTCGAGGAAGGGCCAGTTCAGGTAGCTCGTGTCGGCCATCGCGGGCTCCGGGTTGATGATCGCGACGATGGGGCCGGCCGGCGGCCCCGCCCGCGCCCCGTACTCGATCGCGCAGCGGGGATGGGCCGGGCCGGCCGTCGGGGCTCAGTTGCCCTCGAACACCGGCTTCTGCTTGGCTGCGAAGGCCTTGTAGGCGCGTTCGAAGTCCTGCGTCTGCATGCAGATCGCCTGCGCCTGCGCCTCGGCCTCGATGCACTCGCCGAGGCCGGCGCTCCACTCCTGCCACAGCATGGTCTTGGTCATCGCGTGGCCGAAGTTGGGGCCGTCGGCCAGGTCCCTGGCCAGCGCCTGCGCATCGGCCTGCAGCGCGTCGGGATCGACCAGGCGGTTGAAGAAGCCGGCCCTCTCGGCCTCCTCGCCGGCGACGGTGCGCCCGGTGTACAGCCAGTCGGCGGCACGCGACAGGCCGATCAGCCGCGGCAGCAGCGTGCACGCGCCCATGTCGGCGCCGGCCAGGCCGACCCGCACGAACAGGAACGCCAGCTTGGCGCGCGCCGTGCCCAGCCGCAGGTCCGAGCCGCAGGCGATCATCGCGCCAGCACCGGTGCACACGCCGTCGATGGCCGAGATGATGGGCTGCGGGCACTGGCGCATCGCCTTGACCATGTCGCCGGTCATGCGGGTGAACTCCAGCAGCTCGGGCATGTCCATCTTGACCAGCGGGCCGATGATCTCGTGCACGTCGCCGCCGCTGCAGAAGTTGCCGCCGGCACCGGTGAAGACGATGGCCTTGATGTCGGTGGCGTAGCACATCTCGCGGAACAGGTCGCGCAGTTCGCCGTAGGAGTCGAAGGTCAGCGGGTTCTTGCGCTCGGGCCGGTCGAGCGTGATGGTGGCCACCTTGCCGCTGACGCTGTAGCCGAAGTGGCGGGCGGCGTAGCCGGCGAGTTGCAGTCGCTTCATGGGTTTGCTCCTGGTGGGTCGACGACGGTCGATGAAGGTCGGAAGGGAGGGGATCGAGGGGGTCCTAAAATCAGGACGCATCCAACGAGGTCACGGCATGGGCAAGAAGACGACGATGAACGTCGAGATCCGCTTCGGCGACTGCGATCCGGCGGGCATCGTGTTCTTTCCGCGCTACCACCGCTGGATGGACGCGGCCTCGCTGCACTTCTTCATGGAGTGCGGGGTGCCGCCCTGGCACGTGCTGGAGCACACCAACGGCATCATCGGCACGCCGCTGCTCGAGCACCATGCGCGCTTCGTCAAGAGTGCGACCTACGGCGAGAAGATCCTGATCACCACCCACATCGAGGAGTGGCGCGCCAAGGTCTTCCTGCAGAAGCACGTGGTCACGCGCGGCGACGACCTGATCTGCGAGAGCCTGGAGACGCGCATCTTCTGCAAGCGCGACCCCGAGGACCGGCGGCGCATCCACGGCATCCCGGTGCCGGAGGACATCCGCCGGCTGTGCGAGTAGCGCACGCGGGCTGCCGGTGGGGCGCATCACTCAGCCCTGCCGCTCTCAGCCCTGCCGCTCGCGATGCGGGTCGGCAGCCCACGGCGCGGCCGGGCGCTCGGTGCGCGCCAGCCAGTCCTCCAGCGCCTCGACGTGCTCGGTTTCCTCGGCGGCGAACTCGGCGGCCAGGCGGCGCACCTCGTCGTCGCGCGCGTGCATGCCGACCTCGCTGTAGTAGGTCATCGCGCGCAGCTCGTTCTCGCGCGCGTAGCGCAGCGCGTCGTAGGCGTTGAGCGTGTAGTCGAAGGCTTCGTCGCCGCCCTGCTCGGGTGGCTCGCGCCAGCGGAACTCGCCGGGCCGCAGTGATGGCAGCGCGATGCCGGCGGCGCGCTCGACGATCGAGTCGTGGTGCAGCCGCGAATAGCGCACCATGTCGCGGAACAGCTGCGACACGGCGTCGTTGCGGTGCGCCTCCATCATGTCGGCCAGCTCCAGGTAGCGCTCGGCGGCCTCGTGCTCGAGCGCGATCGCATGGGCCAGGAACTCGGGCAGCGTGTAGTCCATCGGTGGGGTCCTTCGCGGCTCAGCGACGGGAATCGGCCGCGCCCTCGGGCGGTCCGCAGGGCTGGGACGGCGCGGACGGGCTGCGCGCCGCGCGCCCGGCCGCCGCCGCGGCGGGGTGCGCGGCCGGGTCCAGCGGCGCCAGACGCAGCCGCACCTCGCCGTCCGGCGCGGCCTGCCGGTCGGCGCCCCAGGCGCGTTCGGCCAGTTCGGGGTACAGCAGCTGCGGGTCGCGGTCGTGGTGCACGGTCAGCACGGACAGGCCCGGCGTGCCGTCGATCAGGCGCAGGATGGCCACCAGCGGCTGCGGAGGCTGCAGCCCCCGCACGTCGACGTGCAGGCCGTCGCGGTCGGTCCAGGTTCGTGCCGTCACGCAGCCACTCTACTCCGCACGCGACTCGAGATCGTCGCTGCGCGACCCTCAGCCCGCCATCGTCAGCCCGCCGCTGACGCTGAGCACCTGCCCGGTGACGTAGGACGCCGTGTCGTCGGCGAAGAACATCACCGCGTCGGCCACCTCCTCGGGCTTGCCCAGGCGGCGGAAGGGGATGGCCTTCTTCAGCGCCTCATGCACCTTCTCGGGCACGGCGGCCATCAGCGGGGTGTCGGTCGGTCCGGGACAGACGCAGTTGACGTTGATGCCGTAGCGCGCGGTCTCGCGCGCCAGCGACTTGGTGAACGCGATCAAGCCGCCCTTGGCCCCGGCGTACACCGTCTCGCCGAGGCTGCCCACGCGGCCGGCGTCGCTGGCGATGTTGACGATCTTGCCGCCACCGCGCTGGATCATCGCCGGCAGCAGGGCCTTGGCCAGGCGCATCGGACCGACGAAGTTGAGGCCGACGATGCGGTCCCACAGCTCGGTCGTGCCGTCCCAGAACGGATGCGTCGTGCCCCAGCCGGCACCGTTGACCAGCACGTCGACCGGGCCCCAGCGCGACTGCACGGTCTCGGCGAAGGCGGCCACCGAGGCCGCGTCGGTGAGGTCGACCTGCACGAACTGCGCGTCGCCGCCGGCGGCGCGCAGCTCGGCCGCTCGGGCCTGGCCCTTGTCGGCCTGGATATCCGCCAGCACCACGCGGGCGCCGGCGACGGCCATCTGCCCGGCGATGGCCGAACCGATGCCCGAGGCGGCACCGGTGACGACGACGATCTTTCCTTGCAGGCTCATGGGGACTCCTGGTGAGTGGGGGTTGGGGGTGCGACGGCGCGGCGGTCGAGGAAGGCCGCCACGCGGCGCCGGGTCTCGGGGTGGTCGTACAGCCACGCTGTGGCGGCCAGCTCCTCGGCATAGCCGGACTCGCCGGGCTGGCCGGCCAGCGCGATGCAGCGCTTGTTCGCCGCCAGCGCGTGGCGCGGCAGCGCCGCCAGCCGACGCGCATGCGCCGCGGCGTCGGCGACGAGCCCGGCACGCGGCACGGCCCAGTGCACCAGCCCCAGGCGGGCGGCCTCGGCGCCGTCGACGGTCTCGGCGCCCAGGATCAGGCGGCGTGCCACGGCCTCGCCGACGATCCTCGTCAATCGCTGGGTGCCGCCGGCCCCGGGCAGCAGGCCGAGACCGGCCTCGGGCAGGCCGATGCGCGCCTCGTGCGCGGCGATGCGCAGGTCGCAGGCCAGCGCCAGCTCGAAGCCACCGCCAAGCGCGGCGCCGCCGATCTCGGCCAGCGTCACCAGCGGCAGCGCCTCCAGCCGCGCGAAGACCTGCTGCATGCGCCGCACCACCGCCAGCATCTCCTGCGGGCCGGCCGGATCGGCGAAGGCGCGCTGCATCAAGGCCAGGTCCGCCCCGGCGCCGAAGACCTTCAGCGCGCTGCGCAGGTGCAGCACGTTGACGCTGCGGTCGGCCTGCGCGACGTCGAGCGCGGCGTCGAGCTGCGCCAGCAGCGCCGCGTCGAGGGCGTTGACCGGCGGCCGCACCAGCGTGACCACGCACACGCCGTCGGCCACCTGCCACTCGACCACGGGGCTTGCGACGGCGTTCATGTCAGTCCAGCAGGCTGCGGTGCAGTTCCTGCAGCTTGCGGCGCAGCAGCTTGCCGGTGGGGGTGCGCGGCAGCGTGGCCACCGGGTGCAGCCAGCGCGGCCGCTGGTAGGGCGGCAAGGCCTCGGCGCCGGCGGCCAGCGTGGCGCCGGCCGCGGCGGCGTCGTCGGCGACGTAGAAGAAGGCCACCGCGTCCACCCCGTCGGCATCGGGCACGCAGACGGCCGCGCCTTCGACGACCCCGGGCACCGCGCCGGCCAGCCGCTCCGCCAGGTCGATCAGGTTGACCCAGCGGCCGCGGATCTTGACCAGCGAGTCCTCGCGCCCCGCGAAGCGCCAGCCGCCGGCCTCGGTGCGCGCCCACAGGTCGGCCGGGCAGAAGGCGCCGTCGCGGAAGGTCTCGGCCTGCGCCTGCGGCCGGTCGTAGTAGCCCAGCGCCACCGTGGGCGCGTGGATCATCAACCGCGTGGGCGCACCGCTCTCGACCTCGTGCACCGGTCGCACCTCGATGCCGGGCGAGGGCTGGAAGCCGCGCCCGTCGCCGCGATCCAGCATCGCCAGCACCAGCACCTCCGAGGCGCCGTAGCCGTCGACGAGGCCCAGCCCCGTCTGCGCACGCCAGGCCTCACGCAGGCTGTCGGGCAGGGCTTCGCCCGCCGACACGCACAGGCGCACGCCCCCGTCCGCGATGCGCGTCGCCAGGCCGTCGTGCAGGAGGTTGCGGTACAGCGACGGCACCGACAGCAGCACCGTCGGTCGCAAGGCCTGCACGGTCTCGACCACACCGGCCGCGGTGGGCCAGCGGGGGTCCAGCAGCACGGTGGCACCGAGCTTCAGGCCGGCGAACAAGCCGTTGGTCTGCGGGTAGGCGAAGAACAGCTTGGAGCTGCCGAAGATGCGATCGCCGGTCCGGATGCCCAGCCCCTCGCGCGACACCTGCTCGACGCGGTCCGCGAAGCGGTGTCCGTGCACCACCGCCTTGGGCTTGCCGGAGGTGCCCGACGAGTGCACCCAGAAGGCCGGTGCATCGGGCGCCATCGCACGCGCCGGCAGCGGCGTGGCGTCGGCCACGGCCGCCTGCCACGTGGACAGGCCCAGGACGTGCTCGCGCCAGGGCCAGGGCGTGTCGTCCGGCGCGTCGTCGTCGGGCGCCAGGATCACCGCGAACCCGGCCTCGTCGAGGATGTACTGCCATTCGGCAGCCGGGATGCGCGGATTCACCGCCACCGCCACCGCGCCGGCCCACATCGTGCCCAGGAAGGCGGCCACCCAGTCGCAGCCATCGGGCAGCTTGATCGCAACGCGGTCGCCCGGCTCGACGCCTCGCGCCGCCCACACCGCGGCGCATCGTGCGGCCTGCTCGCGCAGCTCGCCGCGCGTCAGCGTGCGCCCGTCGCAGACCAGGGCGGCGAGCGCGTCGTCGTGACCGGCCAGCAGCTGCGCGGCGGCGTTGCGGCCCGCGCCGGCCGTCACGCCGGCCGTGCCGGCAAAGGCCGGCATGCCGAACGATCCGGGCAGGCCGGCGTTCCAGCGCGCGAACTCGGCCTCCAGCAGCGCGGCGTGCTCGTGCTCCTCGGCGGCGAGCTCGCGGAACAGG
>WBZL01003027.1_pt1 | contig 15742 bp, 15 predicted proteins | sample 5204291 | NCBI WGS metagenome assembly WBZL01 (sample SAMN12344345, study PRJNA552823) | activated sludge metagenome | biome: Activated sludge suspended growth; feature: Nitrification reactor; material: Wastewater; isolation source: activated sludge from nitrification reactor of wastewater...
CACGTGGGCGAGCAACTCGGGCGCGGCCGGTCGATCGACGAGGTCATCGCGTCGATGAACATGGTCGCCGAGGGCGTCAAGACCGCTCCGGTCGTGCTGGATCTGGCAGCGGAGTACGGCGTGGAGACGCCGATCGCTGACGAGGTCAACGGCGTGTGCCACCTGGGCCGGGCGGCCGACGTTGCGTATCGGGGGTTGCTGCGTCATCAGACGGGCCCGGAGCGCGAGCCCATCGACCCTGCCTGAGGCGTCCGTGCGGCGTATCGCCCGTCAACCCTGACTTCGGTGTCCATCAGGAGCGCGAGCCCATCGACCCTGCCTGAGGCGTCCGTGCGGCGCGTGGCCCGTCAACCGTGACTCGGGTGTCCCTCCGCTGCGTCGGGAGCGCCGGGTGGTCCAACGGGGATGTCGAGCACGAACCGGGCCCCGCCGGTGGGTGCGGATGCGATGCATACCGTCCCGCCGTGACGCTCGGCGATCTGGCGGACCAGCGCGAGGCCGAGTCCGGTGCCGCCGCTCGGCGCGCCGGCAGTGCCGCGGGTCCGGTGGCCGTCCAGCCGCGTGAACCGCTCGAAGACCCGCTCGCGGTCCTGGGGGTCGATGCCGGGGCCGTCGTCGTCCACGGTCACCCGTATGGAGCGGGCCGATGACCCGTGGTCGCGCTCGCCGGAGTCGGCCGCCTTCGGGTTCGGGCACCGGTTTGCCGCCGCGCCGGCGTCGCTGGCCGGCGCATCGCTGCTGGGCGTGTGGGGCGCGTCAGCCTCCGTGGCCGCGGCGTCGCCGGCGCGTGGGTCGGGGCCCGCGTCGCCACCGATCGAGATCACCGTGACCTGCACCGACGAGGCCGCGTGGCGCAGAGCGTTGTCGACGAGATTGCTGACGGCGCGGTCCAGCTGGACCCGCGATCCGTGAACGATCGCTTGCTCCGGGACCTCGAGGCGGAGCGCTGGCTGCTCCGGTCGCGGACGCCGGTCGAGGTCGTGCGCGAGTGCGGCAAGGTCGACCGGCTCGGCGTCCCGCATGGGCGCACCCTCGTCGAGCGACGCAGACAACAACAGATCGGCGATGGTGGCCTCGAGCCGCGCCTCCTCGGTGAGCACGTCGTCGACCACGGCGCTCCAGTCGGTGGTGTCGGCCGTGTGGCGCGCCACCTCGAGGTAGGCGCGAATGGTCGCGACCGGCGAGCGCAGCTCGTGACTCGCGTCCGCGATGAACTGCTGCTGACGCTGGGCCGCCGATTCGAGCCGGTCGAGCATCTGGTTCATCGTCGCCGCGAGGCGGCCGATCTCGTCGCCGGTGCCCGGATCGGGCACGCGCCGGGCGAGCGTCGTCCCGCTGATCGACTCGACCTCGGAACGGATCGCCTCGACCGGGCGGAGCGCGCGCCCGGTCAGGAACCATGTGCTGATCGCGACGATCAGCACCAGCAGCGGCAGTGCGATGACGAGCCCGCCCTCGACGGCAGCGAGGCTCTCGCGCACCGGGGCGAGCGGCGACGCAGCGACCACGGTGAAGGCGCCGCTACCGAGATATACCCGACCCTGGCTGACCGACACATCGGAGCCGTCCCCGCGAATTGCCGCGAGCCACTCCGCCGTCGTGAACGGCTCGGAGACCTCGTCGATGCCGACCGGCTGGCCCGCCGCGCCGGGTGCGCCGCTGGTGCCTGTCGGCCGGGCGCCCGCAACCGACACCTCCGTCGGCGTGAGCAGCGTCGGCTGGTCTTCACCGTCGGGCAGGGAGGGGATCATGCCGTCGCCGGACACGACGCCCGCGCCGATCGGCGCAAGCGACTCGGCGCCGGGCGTGGTCGCGACGACACGCCCGGTTTGGTCCAGCACCTGGATCGCGCCGGCGGTCCCGGCGCCGGCGAAGATCGACGCGAGGTCGAGTTCGTTCGGTTGCGCGCCCGAGCGCAACGCATCGCCGACGCGTTCGATCGCCGCGACCTGGTCGCCGTGCAGGTCGTTCTCGAGCGATGTCTCGACCGCGTGCAGGATGACCGCAGCGGTGATGGCGACGGCGGCCCCGGCGATCAGGGTGGCCACCGCAGTGATGCGCGCGCGCATTCCGGGGACCCGCACCGCAGCGCGTCGTGTCGTCCTAGGTCGCATCGGTCACCATCCGGTACCCGACCCCGCGCACCGTGACGAGCGACTGCCGTCCGAACGGCACGTCGATCTTGCGACGGAGGTAGCCGACGTACACCTCGACGACGTTCGCGTCGTCGGCGTCGAGCCCCCACACCGCATCGAGCAACACCCGCTTGCTCACGACTGCGCCGTCGGCGCGCAGCAGGTGTTCGAGCAGCGCGTACTCGCGTGCCGTGAGCTCGATCGCCTGATCGCCGCGCCGGCACTCGCGGGTCGCCGGATCGAGGCTGAGGTCGTCGCACGAGAGCATCACCGGACGAGGCGCCGACCCGCGGCGGGCGAGCGCTCGCAGGCGGGCGACCAGCACCAGGAACGAGAACGGCTTGGAGAGAAAGTCGTCGGCGCCGGTGTCGAGCGCCTCGGCTTCGTCGTATTCGCCGGTCTTGGCGGTCAGCATCAGGATCGGCGTCCACACGGCGGACTCGCGCAGCTTGCGGCAGACCTGATACCCGTTCATGCCCGGCAGCATGATGTCGAGGACGATCGCCGCGTATTCGCCCTCGCTGGCCAGATGAAACCCGTCGAGGCCGTCGTGGGCCACGTCCACGGTGAACCCCTCGGCGGTCAGCCCGCGCGACAGCGCCTTCGTCAGGCCGACCTCATCCTCGATGAGCAGAACTCGCACGGCCCCAGTCTCGCCGATCGAACCTGGCAATCCACTGAGAGGCAGCGGTCCGCCCACAGCGGTTTCACAGCGACCGTACGGCATCGTCGGTACTCGTCGGCGACGCCTGGTCGCCGCGGATCACCCGGAGGTTCATATGCACCCCCTGCATCACTCGATCGGCCGCTCGGTGCGGCTCGGACTCGGCGCACTCGGTCTCGTTTCGTGCCTGGGACTGGCGGCGTGTGGCGAGTCGTCCAACGGTTCCCGCGACGTCGCCTCGCTCGACGATCATGACCAGTCGTCGACCACCGCGAAGGCGGGCAAGAAGGCTCGCGAGGTGAGCGAGCAGGAACGCGAGGACGCCATGCTCGACTTCGCGAAGTGCATGCGTGAGCACGGCGTGGACATGCCGGATCCGTCCTCGAACGGGAACGGTCTGTCCGTCATCACCAGCGGGACGGTCTCGGCAGAGGGCGGCGCCGGATCCGGCGAGCCCGGCGAGATCCAACTCGACCCGAAGATCGAGGAGGCCAGCAAGGCCTGCGATCCGATCCTCAAGGACGTGTTCGGCGATGCACCGCAGATGAGCCCGGAGGACGAGGCGAAGCTGCGCGACCAGCAGTTGGCGTACGCGAAGTGCATGCGCGAGCACGGCATCGACATGCCCGACCCGAAGGTGAGCGTCGACGGCAACTCGGTCCAGATCAGCGTCGGGAGCCCGGATGGCGGCGCGCTCTCGGTCGATCCGGCCGGCTCCGAGTTCACCGAAGCGAACAAGGCGTGCCAGTCGGAGCTCGGCGACGCGATGGTCGGCATCGGCGGCGTTTCGTCGTCGGGTGACGCCGGCACGGCGGTGGCACCCTGATGGGCCGTCGTGCGGTTCTCGCGGGAGCGGGTTCGGTCGTGCTCGTCGGTCTGGTCGCGGCCGGCCTCGTTCTGGCACGATCCGGGGACGCCGCCGCCCCGGCATCCAAACCGTCGGTCCGCCGCTCGACCGCAACCGTCGAACGAACCGACCTGGTCGCGTCCGAAAGCCTCGACGCCAAGCTCGGACCTCGCGATCCGGTCGACCTCGCGTTCGCGAAGCCGGGGACGATCACGGGACTGTCCGCCGTCGGATCGGTGATCGACCGCGGCGGTGTGCTCGGCGAGGTCGACGGACGACCGATCGTGTTGCTGCTGGGCGATCGCCCGCTGTGGCGGACCTTGACCGCCGATCCGGTCGGCGCCGACGGCCAACCGGTAGACCAACTCACCGGAGCGGATGTCCGGGTGCTCGAGGAGAACCTCCAGGCGCTCGGCTTTATCACCGACAAGAGTGACGCCAAGGTCGACGACACGTTCACCGGGTCGACCGGCGAGGCGGTGAAGGCCTGGCAGAAGTCGCTCGGCCTTCCCCAAACGGGTGTGGTGGAACCCTCCGACGTGGTCGTGCGGGAATCGCCGATCCGCATCGTGAGCCGATCCGCACGCGTGGGAATGACCTCCGGCGGCAACGTGCTCTCGGTCGCGGCAACCGACACGGTCGTCACGATCGAACTGGCGGCGAAGCGTGTGTCGTTGGTCTCCGTCGGACTCGCGGTGACCGTGACCCTCCCGGACGGTCGGTCGGTGCCGGCGAAGGTGGCGGCGATCGGTTCCGACGTCACTGCGGGCGATCCGAACCAGGGAACGGCCGACACCGTGAAGGTGGAGGTGCGTCTCGATGACCCGTCAGTGATCGGCTCGTTGACGTCCGCGCCGGTGAAGGTCGTCGTGACGACCTCGACTGCCGAGGCCGTCCTGGCGGTTCCGATCGCCGCGCTGCTGGCGTTGTCGGAGGGCGGCTACGCCGTCGAGCGGGTCGAGGGCGACTCGTCGAAGCTCGTGGGTGTGGAGACGGGCGTCTTTGCCGATGGCCTCGTGGAGGTTCGCCCCGCCGGGGGCGTGGCGTTGGCCGAGGGCGACCGGGTGGTGGTGCCGACGTGACCGGGCATCTCCCACTCGAATCGGTCGACCGCGGCGACGCCGTGATTGAACTCCGCGACGTGGTCAAGGAATACCCGGGATCGCCGCCGGTGCGTGCGCTCGATGGCGTCTCCATGCGGATCGACCGCGGTCAACTCGTGGCCATGGTCGGCCCGTCGGGCTCGGGTAAGTCGACGATGCTGAACGTGATGGGAGCGCTTGATCGGCCGAGCTCCGGGCAGGTGCTCGTGGAGGGTCGTGACATCGCGACGCTCGGTGACGCGGCGCTGTCGGCGGTACGCGGCCGAGCGATCGGATTCGTGTTCCAGCACTTCCACCTGATCGACGGCCAGCGCGCTCTCGACAACGTCGCCGACGGCCTGCTGTACCGCGGTATCGGACTTGCCGAACGCCGTGAACGGGCTGCGGTCGCGCTCGATCAGGTGGGCCTGGGCCATCGCGGCGGGCATCGCCCGGGTGCGCTGTCGGGCGGCGAGCGGCAGCGCGTCGCGATCGCCCGGGCGATCGTCGGCTCGCCGTCGATCGTGCTCGCGGATGAGCCCACCGGCAACCTCGACACGGCGACCGGTCAGGCGGTCCTCGCCCTGCTCGAAGAGTTGAACGACCAGGGCTCGACGATCGTGGTCATCACGCATGACCTGGCGATCTCGAAGAGGCTCCCTCGGTGCATCTCGCTGCGCGACGGTGCGATCGTCGGTGACCGGATGCCCGAGAGCGCCGGCGTGGGGGTGGGATCGTGACCGTGTCAACGACCGTTCATGAAGACCTCGGACGCCGCAGCCGGATGCGCTTCGCCGATGTGGTGCGCACCGGAACGCTGGGTATTCGCGGCCGGCCGGGTCGGGCGACGCTCACGGCGCTCGGTATCGCGATCGGGATCGGGGCGATGGTCGCGGTCGTCGGTATCTCGGCATCGTCGCGCGCCGACCTCCTCGCTGATCTCGACCGGCTCGGGACCGGCCTGCTCAAGGTGTCGGCCGGTCAGACCGTGTTCGGCAAGGACTCGAAGCTGCCGACCTCGGCGCCGGGCATGATCCGGCGAGTCGGCCCGGTGCAAGCCGCTGGGTCGACCACCGGCGTCGATGCCTCGGTGCGGCGCAGCGACCGGATGCCCGAGTCGGAGACGGGGGGCATCTCGGTGCTCGCCTCGGAGCCGCAGTTGCGCGACGTGCTCGACGCGCGGATGGCGCACGGTCGGTTCCTCGACGCAGCGGTCGGCCGATTCCCGGTCGTGGTGCTCGGCTCGGTGGCCGCCGAACGACTCGGCATCTCGTCGATCGAGGGGAGCCCAGCGGTGTGGCTGGGCAACCGGTGGTTCACCGTGATCGGCATTCTCGAACCGATCGAACTCGCGCCCGACATCGACCGCTCGGCGCTCATCGGATACGACGAGGCCGAGTCCGTGTTCGGGACCTCCCGCTCGGCGTCGAGCATCTGGGTGCGAGCGGAGGAGACCCGCGCCAGCGCAGTCCGGTCGGTGCTGGCCCGCACGGCGAACCCCGAGTCGCCCGACCAGGTGACGGTGTCGCGGCCGTCGGACGCGCTCGCCGCGAAGGCAACGGCGGACACCGCTCTCACGTCGCTCATGCTCGGCCTCGGTGCCGTCGCGCTGGTGGTCGGGGGGATCGGCGTTGCCAACGTGATGGTCATCTCGGTGCTGGAGCGGCGGAGCGAGATCGGCTTGCGACGTGCGCTCGGTGCGACGCGGTCGCACATCCGTGCTCAGTTCGTGGTCGAGGCCGCCGCGTTGGCGTCGCTCGGCGGCGTGGCCGGCGTCGCGTTGGGTGCGGTGGTGACTGCGGCGTACGCGGCGCACCAGGGTTGGCGCGTCGCGGTGCCCGCCTCGGCTCTCGCCGCGGGGATCGCGGGTGCGCTGCTGCTCGGCGCAGTCGCAGGGCTGTATCCGGCGGCGCGGGCGGCGCGTCTCGCCCCGGCGGATGCGGTGCGACCCTCGTGAGGCGACAACGTCGGTGCTGCGTTCGGCCCGGTCCGGTCGGCCCACCTAGCGTTCGGTCCGATGATCGATCTGCAAGGAGCCGAGGACCGCGGCCGAACGCTGGGTGCGCTGGGGATTCACGCTGCCGACGGCGTGCGGCTCGGGGTGGTGGGTAGGCCCGCTGAGGCGTCGGTCGGGCCGGGCGGTGCTATCCGACTCGATCGCGTTGGCGCAACGGTGCGCTGGTGGGTCTCGAGCGAGGAGCGTTGGCACGAGCCGACGGGCGAGGCGTCGGTGCGCCAACGGCTGGTGGACGGTATGCCCGTGGTCGAAACCGTGATCCGCGTTCCCGGCGGCGACATCGTGGCGACGGCATCCGGCGTCGCCGCATCGGGTGGCCGGTGCGACGTGGCCCTCGAGGTGGAGAACCGGACCGCGGTGCCCGTGGGAATCGCGTTCGTGATCGAGTCGGTCGCCGCCGTGACGGCCCATGCCGAGGGGGTCGACGTCGACGGGGCCCCGCTGGTGCGGTGGTCGATGTCGGCGCGACGCTTCGCCGGGGCGGAGGACCGCCCGTCGCTGTGGCGTGCGGCCGAGACCGCGGAGTTTGCAGCGGAGGCGCCGGCACCTGCCGCTGCGGTGCTCGCCCTGGTCGCGGTGCCGCACACCGCCGTAGTGCGGGCGCGGCTGTTCGCGTCGGGGCTCGCCGATGGCGCGGCGTCCGAGCCCCCGTCCACCCGGGGTGTGGCACGCGGCTGGCGTCGCGGCGATCGCCTCCGCAGTGGCGAGTCTGCGGCGCCCTCGCCGGCGGCCGGTTCGGCTGGTTCTGTGGGTTCGGCGGGTTCTGTCGCTGGAGGGGCGATGCGGGGCTCCGGCGGTGCCGCTGCTGCGCGGGTGCCCGAGGTGGCCTCGATCACCGCCGGTTGGTGCGCGCACGTCTCGGCGCTTGCATCCGTCGACAGCGGCGATCGCGTGCTCGGGCAGGCGTGGACGCGGTCGGTCGCCGATGTGCTGATCGGTCCCGGAGCGCATGATTCGTTGACCGACTACGCACACGTGGTGCGAGCGCGCGCACGCCTCGGCCTGGTCGCCGGCCGCGACGCGAACGACGACACGGTCGCCGTGCTGCTCGACGAGCAACAGCGTTCGGGCGAGATCGGCCAGCGGGGCCAGGACCGCGCGGCCGGAATCGATCAGACGACGGCGTTCGTTGCCGCGCTCGGGGCGCTCTGGGTTGGCGGCGTCAACACAACGGCGGCGGAGTCGCTGCTCTTGCCGCTGGCGAAGGCCGCGACCTGGCTCGACCGCCACCTCGACGGGCACGCGGCGCCGGCATCGCTCGCGGCCGCGGCGGACGCACTCCGCTCCGCCGCCGATATGGCCGACGATCTCGGCCAACCCGATCTGGGCGCCGACCTGGCCCGCCGGGCGCAGCGGCGCGGCGACGCCGCTCCCAGGACCCGGCGCCGCTGGGCCGGACGATCCGAGGTCGACCCGGTCGATCTGCTCGGGCTGGGCGGTGCGCTGGGTGTGTGGGCGAACGGCGACGGTCGGCCGTCGGTCGGCTGGTCGGCCCGCTTCGTCACGAGCGTCCTCGACGGCGTGCTGGCGACGCGCCCCGACGGACTGGCGGTGTGGGGTGACTGGACCGACGCCGACGCCGGCCGCACGCTCGACGTCGCGAACGTCCCGACCCGATTCGGTCGGGCCGGCGTCGCTGTGCGTTGGCACGGCTCGCGGCCCGCGGTGTTGTTCGAGGTGTCGCCGTGGCCGGGGCGAACGGTGGCGGTTCCGCTGTGGTCGGCACCGATGCTCGACCCGTCGTGGACGGCGCGGGACGCACGAGGTGAAACGCTGCTCGCCGAACCGGCGCCATTGCGTGGGCGGCGGGGTGTCAAGGCGCGGCGCGAGGGTGACGCCGGGGACCGCCCGGGCGAAGCGCCGGGCGGCGGCGCGGCGGCCCGTGACGCGGCAGCGGGCGCCGGATCCGATTCGGCCGACGATGCCCTGGGAGGCTCCTTCTCGTGAGGGTGGTCGTGGGCGCCGACGACCGATCGTCGATGGTCGAGCGCGTCGTCGAGGACCTTCGGGTCGCCGGTCACGAGGTAGAGGTGTTGCCGGTCGGCGAGTGGGTCGCGATCGGTCGGCGGGTCGGTGAACGGGTCGCGAACGGCGCGGCCGACATCGGCATCGTCGGGTGCTGGACGGGAACCGGCGTGTCGATCGCGGCGAACAAGGTGCCGGGCGTGCGCGCTGCGTTGTGCGGCGACGCGGTGACGGCGATCGGAGCGCGTCGCTGGAACGACGCGAACGTGCTGGCGCTCAGCCTGCGCGCCACGAGCTCTGCTGTGGCGGGTGAGATCGTGGCGGCGTTCCTGGTGACGGGTCCCGATGCGGCCACCGCCGGTGACATCGCGGGCATTGAGGCCGACGGGACGCTCTGAGCGGACGGTCGCCGAGGCAGCCGGGCGCGTGGGCTGCCTGGGTAGCGGTGACTGGCTTGGCCAGGTCCCGTGGATCCGGCGAGGTTCGCGCTGGCCTGGCGGGTCGCGCTGGTCTGGCGGGTCGCGCTGGTCTGGCGAGGTCGCGCCTCAGAGCGCCCTAGCGCGCCTCGGGACGCAGATCGGTCGGATCGAAGAGCGCCGGCAGGATCGCTCCGTCGCTGAGCCGTCGGAGCTCGAACCGGTTGTCGACAACGCGGGCGACGGCGAAGCCCCGCGCCCACGCATCATCGAATCGGCGCCGCACTTCGACGCGGTCGCCGACGACGAGCCGCGGTGTCGCGCCGATGGTCGCCGTCCGGTCGTGTGGCTCTGTGTCTGTCCTCCCGGACGTGCCCGCCATCGGTGACCCCCTGGGGCTCGACCCGCCGATTGGGCACGACCCCTGGAGTCAATGTACTGGCACGCGCAAGGATTTCCTCCGGGGAACGGTGGTTAGAGTCGCCGCGTGTCACGTCGCCGTACTGCACCGGGATTGCGCCACGAGCGGGCGTGGTGGGACCGCGGCGCCGACGTGGTCGTGGGTGTCGACGAGGTGGGAAGGGGAGCGTGGGCGGGGCCCCTCACGATCGTCGCGGCAGTCATTCCGCGAGACCGGCGCGTGCGCGGCGTGCGCGACTCCAAGGAATTGACGCCCGCGGTGCGCGAGCGTCTGTACGACCGTCTTGCGGGGTGGTGCGACGCTTGGGCGGTCGGCCATGCATGGCCCGAGGAGTGCGATTCGTTGGGGATGTCGGCGGCGCAGCGGCTGGCGACGCAGCGTGCGCTTGCCGGGCTCGACCTGCACCCGGACGTCGTGCTGGTCGACGGGCCGTGGGACTTCGTGACGGCGCCCGGATCGACGGGCGGGCCCGAGGTCGAGACGATCGTGAAGGGTGACCGGCATTCCCTGTCGATCGCCACGGCTTCGGTGCTCGCGAAGGTGACTCGCGACCGAATCATGGTGGCCGAGCACGAGCATCACCCGGAGTACGACTTCCGCTGGAACAAGGGGTATCCCTGTCCGCGGCATCAGTGCGCGCTGCAGGGATACGGCGCGAGCGCGATCCATCGCCGGTCGTGGGTGTTCATGGACCACCTGGTGTGGACGGGACAGTGGCGCCCAGGCACGGCGATTCCGGCGCCCGAGCTCACGCTCTTCTGAGCTTGCGCCCGACCTTGCGCCCGCCCTGAGCCCTGAGCCCTGAGCCCTGAGCCCTGAGCCCTGAGCCCTGAGCCCGTGCTGAGCCCGTGCTGAGCCCGTGCTGAGCCCGTGCTGAGCCCGAGTCCGGGGTGCCCGGCTCGTACCTGGTCCGGGCGGTGACACCGTGCGTGCAGCCTTCGCCGGCCTGCGGGCCTCCTTCTGAGGAGCCCGGATCGCCTCGTCCCGGGCGTGTCCGGCTTCGCTGTGTTGCGGAACGCCTGGCCTCCCGGTCTTCCCGGGTCTTCGTACGGCACCCCGAGTGGTGGCACGAACGTGGGTAGTGGTCCCTATCGCGGACCGGCAAACCTGCCCGTTAGCGAACATGTCACACCGAATGTGCTTGCTCTAGCTAGCACTTGCTTGCCACCATTGCTCATGTGACACATCGAATGGTGCGGCCAGCAGCGCAGAAGCGACCGCGCGCCCACGAGTCGTCCGATAGCGCTCATCAGGCGGTGCGCCGGCTGTTCACCGCCGGTGCGACCGTGGACGGCGGCGGCGACCAGCCGTTGCCCGACGGAGGCGGAGTCGGCGACCCGCACCCCGCATTGCGCGCCGAGGCGCACCCACTCGCTACGACCGCGGACCCGTCCACGATGTTGGGAACCGACGCCGAGACGGCGGGCGCGTCGGGCACCGGCATCGAGCGTCCGGTGCCGGAGTGGGTCGATCTGAACCAATCGCTGCACCGGATCGTGGCGTTCATCGACGTGTGCGGCTTCACCCGGTTCACCGATCAATACGGGGCGCACTCGGCCATCGAGATGCTCACCAGGTTCCGTTCCGCATGTCGCGACGTGACGGCCCGGCGAGGGACCCGAGTCGCGAAGTGGATGGGTGATGGCGTGATGCTCGTGGGCGCCGAGGCCGGGCCGGTCGTGGCGACTGCGGCCGAGCTGTTGCTCCGCGTGGAAGACGAGGGGTTCGATATCCACGGCGGCATCGCCGCGGGCATGATGCTGCTCTTCGAGGGCGACGATTACATCGGCCGGCCCGTGAACCTCGCTGCGCGCCTCTGCGAGGCCGCCGCACCCGGCGAGTTGCTCGCCGTGGGCGTGCGCGACGCCATCCCGGAGTGGGTCGACGAGGTCGGCCGGGTGACGGTGCAGGCGATGGGGGTCGGTGACGTCGCCGGCGTCAGCCAGCTCCGCGTGCCGTCCGACGCCTGGGCGCCGACGCCGACATCGCAGCGGCACCCGTCATTGCGCGTGGTCGACGAGGGCGGCGCGTCGAGGGTCTGACGCCTCCGCCTCGGCGCCAGCCGAGGCGCGCGGCGCCGGTCAGCGGGTCGTGGTGCGGCGAAGCACTGCGAGCAATGCGCCGAGGGGCGCGGCGCTGAGGTGGTGATCGACGGTCAGCTGGTCGTGGTGCGGCGAAGCACTGCGAGCAATGCGCCGAGGTGGTGATCGACGAGCAATTCGTCGACCGATCCGTCACCGGCGACATAGTCGGCGAGGCGGATGCGAAGGTCGCGGCCGGCCGAACCGTCGGGCGTTGCCATGGCGAGGTCGAGTGTGGCGCGGGCATCCGCCAGCTGGGCGAGCGAGCCGAGGGGTCGGTCGCACGTGAGAGCGACCGTCGCGGACGCGCCGGTGCGCTCATCGATCGCATGCAAGGTGCTGTCGAGGTTGGGGCGGCCACTGTCGTCCGCCGCGTCTCGGGACGCGTCGGATGCCTGCAGCGTGAATCCGCGCTGCTCGAGCGCGGCGCCGATCGCCGTGATCAACCGCTCGGCGGCCGACGACGCGGCGTACTCGTCGCGTCGCAGCGCGTCGCTTCTGCCGACCAGCCCGGCGACGATGTCATCCGCCGAGGCGTCGTCGGTCGCGGTGGCGTCGGTAGCGGCAGCGGCGTCGGGTGCTGTCGTTCGGCCGTCAGCCGGGACCGGTGCCGTCCAGCCTTGCGCGTGGACTGCGGCCGTTGGAGCCGTGCCGACGAAGGCCGAGCCCGGCGTGGCGGCGGCCGGTCCCGCCATGGCGGCCGTCGGAATGCCTGTGTCGGTGCCTGTGTCGGGGGCTGCGGCGTCCGCGTCGGCCCCGTCGGGCGATCCCGCTGTCGTGACGGCGACAACGTGGGCCGCCTCGTCGGCGCCGTCGGGCGCCGCCCACTCGACGTCCTCCGCGTCTGCGCCCCACCGTTGCAGGTCTTCGGGTGCGACCTCGATCGGCGACCCAGCGATGGACGCATCGAGACTGCTCGGTCCGGCGCCGTGTTCGAGCGACGCGCCGTAGCTCGTGCCGGTCTCGTCGGTCGGAGGTGCGTTGGCGATGAGTTCGCCGGCGGGAACCTCGGTGCTTGCTGTCGCAGCGGCGGGTGCCCACGCGGCGTCGATGGCGTTGCTCGGGGCCGAAACCGGTGTTTCGGCAGGAGTGAGTTGCTCGGCTACGCGGGACTGCATGTCGGCGATCGTGTTGAACGCCACCCACTGGTCGAGCCCATCCCACCACACGAGCGTGGAATCCGGAATCTGCTGGTGGATCACCCTCGCGATCACGGTGCCCAGCGGCTCGGGTCCCTGCTGGGAATTGGTCGCGTCGACCCAGTAGACGACCGGCTCATCATTCGGCGGCAGGAGAGACATGACGTGACTCTTACACAGTCGTACGACACCTCGCCCGATGTGTCGCCGGACCCGCACAGCCCGTGGCGGAGGGTCCTGCCGCCGTGACGTTGCGTGGGCAACGACCGGCCTTCGACTCGCGAGCCATCGGGGAAATGGCGCGTCCGAGCGGAGAAATCGTCGGCATCCATTGCCGGCGGGCGGCGCCGCGCATGGGCGACCGTTCGGTCGCAACGCCGGTCGCTCACTACGCTGCGGCGATGCGTCGTCTCAGGCTCATGCTGGCCGACCGTCCCTGGCCCGTGGTCGCGCTGGTCGTCTGGACCCTCTTCGTGTGGGTGCAGCGAGTGATCAATATCGCTCGCGACGACTCGCTTCAGGGCGGCGACCTGCTCGGAGCGCTCGTTCGCCCGGTCGCGTTCGTCGCCGTCGCGGGCTGGGTGGCTGCGATGCTCGCCCGGACTGCGGATGTGGAGCGGCTGCGACGCCCCGTTGGCGTTGCGTGCCTGGTCACGGCAGCGCTGTGGCTTGTGCAGCCGGTGATCATCGTTATGCGCGACTATTCCGTGGGCTTCGTCGTCGTACATGCAGTGCTCGGTGCGGTGTCGGTGTCGTTGGCATGGATGGCGTGGAGGTCGGTGCGGCGTCCGTCGGGCGCTGGCGGTGACCGGGAGTCGGTCGACGGTGCGGTTCGCGCTGCGGTTGGAGGTCAGTGATGGAGTGGGATCCGAAGGAAGCCGATCGTGGCGACGTGGTCGATCGGCGCGGGGCCGGCGGCGGCTCCGGGGCCGGGACCGGGGGGATGGGTGACCTCGGCGGGGTGCTCGGTGACATCCTCGGTGGCGGCGGTGGTCTCGGCGGTGCGCTCGGCGGTGGCGGGGCATCGCGCGGCGGTTCGAAAGCGAAGAAGGGCGGTGGCATCTTCGGTGTGTTGTTGATGGTTGCCGCGATGTTCGTCTTGCCGAAGATCCTCGGCAGCAAGGGTGCCGACGTGATCACGTCGGGGATGAACCTGCCGCAGTTCCCATCGGCCGAGAGCGCGGATGCCCTGCCCGATGAGGGGCGTGGGTCCGACGCAGCCTTGCCGCGCAGTGAGGATCCCGATCCGGAGCTCACCGACTTCGCGAACGTGATCATCACCGACACGAACAACGTGTGGGCCGAGCAGTTCCAGACATCGGGAAAGCGGTACGACCGGACGAAGCTGGTGCTGTACGCGGGACGCACCTCGACCGGATGCGGGGAGGGTCTCTCGCAGATGGGGCCGTTCTACTGCCCCGCCGATAGTCAGGTGTACGTCGATCTCGGGTTTTTCGAGGAACTTGCGACGCGTTTCGGTGCCGCCGGTGACTTCGCCCAGGCGTACGTGATCGCGCACGAGGTCGGCCATCACGTGCAGAACGTGCTGGGGATCTCCGAGCAGGTGCAGCGGATCGAACAGCAGGATCCGGATCAGGCGACCGGGCCGGAAAGCCTGTCGGTTCGCCTCGAGCTGCAGGCCGATTGCCTGGCGGGCGTGTGGGCGCACTCGCGGTACGAGCGCGGCCAGTCCGATCCGGCAAAGCGGCTCGACGACGGCGACATCGACGAGGCGCTCGACGCGGCTTCGGGGGTCGGCGACGACGCGATTCAGAAGTCGACGACCGGATCGGTGAACCCCGAGGGGTTCACCCACGGGACGTCGGCCCAACGCAAGCGGTGGTTCACGGCGGGCTACGACAGTGGCTCGTCCGACGACTGCGACACGTTCAACGCCCCTCGGCTGTAGCCGTTCAGGGTCGGCGCGGTAGTCTCAGCGACGCTATGGGCCAGCCTGTCACCGTCATCGAGAAGCCCTCCCTGCGGGGTGGAACCGTTCGCTACGAGCTCAACCGTGCGCTGACCGGGATGGGCCACGAGCGGTACTCGCCCGACGATGTGATCGTCGGCGATCGTCCGGTCGACGTGCTGGCGCGGCGCATCTTCGAGCATGGTGGCGTCGACCGGTTGCACATCAACGGGTCGGTCGTGACCGTCGATCTCGCCAAGGGCGGTTCGTCGGCGGGGATCAAAGAGGTCATCGAAGGGCTCTACACCTATTACCGCCCGGGCGTCGAGGTGCCGACCTTCGAGGACACTGCCGCCGAATAGCGCCCGCTGGCGAGCGCCCCCTGGGCGAGCGCCCCCCTGGCGAGCGCGCCCCCTGGCGAGAGCGCCTGCCGGCGAGCGGGGCCCCACCGCGCCGATGGGTGGTGCCCGCGAGCGAGTAGCGCCCGCAGCGCTGGCAGCGGCAGGGCACGCGCTGTGGTTGCCCGGGTGGAGTCAGATCCCGCGCCTCCCGCATGCGCCGATGCTCTGCGTTCCTGCGCGGGGTTGGAAAGCCGGGTTGGCGCGGCGTCGCGCACGCTGTGGGCGGTGTTGCGGACGCCGTGGCCGTCAGGGGTTGAAGAGGCTTGCCTGGCCCGTCTGGGTGGGTTCGCGGTCGCCCCGATCGCCGGCCGGTGCCGGTGTTGTCGTGGCTGCGGACGCCGTGGGCTCGCCAGCCGCGGGCCCGGCAGCCGTGGGCTCGCCAGCAGTGGGTTTGGCGGCCGTGGTGCCCGCGCTGTTGGTGGGGTGGTCGGGGTGGTCGGGTGGGACCATGGGTTGGCGGGGTGTGCCGATGCTGTGGTGCGGGGGCGGGTTGGGTGGTGCGGCGAGGGCCCAGCCGGAGTGGGTTTTGAGCCAGTGGTGGTGGTCGCAGAGTCGGTCGAGTTGGTCGGTGATGGTGCGGCGGCTGGTGGCCCAGTCGATGGTGTGGTCGGTTTCGAGGCGGATGGTGCGGTTGCAGCCGGCGACTGAGCAGTGGGGTTGTTCCC
>WBZL01003028.1_pt1 | contig 15742 bp, 9 predicted proteins | sample 5204291 | NCBI WGS metagenome assembly WBZL01 (sample SAMN12344345, study PRJNA552823) | activated sludge metagenome | biome: Activated sludge suspended growth; feature: Nitrification reactor; material: Wastewater; isolation source: activated sludge from nitrification reactor of wastewater treatment...
CATTCTGGTTAGCAGCGCCCTGATCGTTATGGCTGCTATAGCTAACCTGATATGGTTGGTGGTGGCTTTGGTGCTTCTGGATGTGATGGTATTGATTGTTTTGGGGTTGATCAGCTCATCGCTGAACGGCATTTTTACGGCGGCCGTTTACCAATACGCCACCACCGGCGAGAGCAAGTATTTCGACTCGGACATGGTGAAAAATTCGTTTAAGCAGAAACGCTAGTAGCCGCGATTTCTTATCGCGCCGTACAGAGTGGGGTAGGGACACCTCGGCTACGACAAGCAAGAGACAACAAAAAAGGCCACCGGTTTACCGGTGGCCTTGATTTTTATTTATTGAGAGAACGCCTCACTGTCAATTTTAACCGGGCATTTGGCTAAACCTTTTGACCGCTTTCCGTCCAGGTCGCCGTCTGACGCCAGTCGTTTACATTTCATTTGTTTGGGTTCTCTCAATAAACTGTACGCAAAACCTGAAGCCAGGTTGCGGCGGTCGCCTGGTTTAGACCTGACAGGTTTTCTGAAACCTGTCAGGTCTTGGCCGCGCGCCCGCTTTTACCAGCGTTTACTCATTCTGTTACGCGCCCAAATCCGACACAGGAGCCAGCGCAAAGGCCAGCGGCGAGCCGTCGCGGTCCAGGTAACTAAGGCGATTCCAGCCGTTGGTGGCCATGGCGTCCACGCTGAGGGTTTCGGCGAAGGCGGCGCGGACGCAGGAGTCGCCATCGGGGGTGAGGGCGCGGAGTAAGTAGGCGGCTGTGACGTTACGGCCGTATTCCCCATCAACTTCACTGTACCCGCCTATGCTGCTGCCCACCTGTCCACTCACCGATTCCACCGAACCGACACTGCCGCGATTGATGTTAAAACTGAACGTCGCAAAGTCATGTTCGTGGCGAGCTTTGAAAGAAATGGTCACCAGATCAGCGGTGGTGGCGTAATTCAGGAAACCGCACGGATTGGCTTCGTTCAGGCCGATTTTCACCGGGTGCATTTGCGCCTCGCAGGGAATGTTGTCTATGTGAACGATCATGCGGAAGGCAACCACTTTACCGCTCTCGACGATGAGGTTGGCTGCCGGAGCCGGGTCAGTGTCAACCTCGCTCGTGCCAAAGGGAGCGCTGCCCACAGCGACGACAGGCTGCACGTTGGTGGTGGCGCCATCCTGGAAGGGGATGCGCACGCCGGCGTTGTTGAACAATTCCAGTTTCATTTCGTATTTCCCAGCCCCCTGGAAGGCATCGCCGCCGGCCAGCAGGTGGGTCTCGAAGTGGGCGCTGGCGGTGTTTTCGTGGGCGTTTACTTGCGGCGTCCAGGAGCCGGTCGGCGGATCTTCGGGCTGAATTTGGAAGAGGTTGAGGCCGGTGACGGTTAGTGCCGGGTCGGTGTCCGGGCCGAGGGTGTAGGGTTTAAATTTCAGGTGGCCATCGGGGGCGACGTAAGCATAGTGGCGGACGACTTGCCGATCCATGGCGTGCCAGGTGTCGCTAACGGCCGTATTTCCACTATCTGCTACCTTCCGGTAAGACCAACGGTAATGGGTGATGCCGTTGCCGACCAGGTCTTCGCCGAAGTAAACGCGCGGTTCTAAGACGCCGCCGAAAGGCGAACCGGCGATCGTCCCGCCGCCGGAGATGGTCAGGCCGCGCTGCGCCCCGGCCAGCGGCCCTTCAATCTGCTCAAAGCCAATGTTTTCGCCGATGCCCAAAATCGCCAGATGGTTGCCGGGCACACGTGGAGCGGGGTCGCACCAGGGCACACGTGGGTCCGTGATGCGGATGGTCACTTCGCTGCCGCAGGCGTAATCCCAATAGGTGTTGCAGCGCACGGGCGGGTGATAAACGGTGGTCCAGACGCCGCCGATGGCGTATTCCACCCAAAAGTAGAGGTCGGGATGGTCGCCTAAGCAGAGATACCAGATGTTGGTGTCGAAACGGCCGTGTTCATCCGTCACAACCACCGCCACTTCATCGCAGCGAATGATGTACCAGAACCAATCCAACAGGCACAGGTAAGGTAGAATCAGCGCCACATTGTCGATCAGCGCCTGGCGAACGATGGGCAGAGAGTTCGAGGTCAGGTTGGCGCGGGTGACCAGGGGTAGTTGGTTCAGGGCAGAGGCGGCCAGATTTGTCGGGGTGGAAACGGCCGTCAGGCGCATCTCTTTGGGCGGCAAGGGCTGTGGATTGAGCGCAACTTTCTCTAGCGGCGCAGCGAAATGGTGCATCGCGGCGATTTTTTCCGGCGAAGGATCAATCACACCGGGGTCGAAGCGAAAATAAGGCGGCGGGTCGGGGATCGGCTGAGGATCGCGGAACGGCGGCCGTTCCAGCAGCGGAATCAACTCGTCGCGCAGCCGCCAGATGTCACGGTCTGGCAGGGTGACAATAATTCGGGGGATGCGGTCTACTTCGCAGATGTGTACCCGGGCATGGCAGACAGGCATGTTTTGCGTGGCGCCATGAATTTCCACAGGGCGCACCACCTGCCCGCGCACGCGGCAGCGGCACCAGATCCACCAGCGCCAGTGCAAATCGGGAATTGGCAGCAGTTCGTATTGGCGTTGTTTGGGGTCATACTGCCAGAGCGCTTCGTGGGCTTCCAGGCGAGCCATTGTTTTCAGGGTGATCTTTTCAGATTTGGCGCCTTCTTGCGGCGGGGGGCCGAAGAAAAGGCGGGCATGACGCGCGTCCTGATCGTCCAGATTCAGGACAACCTGTCCTTTGGCGGCGTTGAACCGAGAACTGGTCAGAAGCCGGCCGCGACGATCGAAGGCGTAGGCCATGACTTCTAATTCTTTGCCAGGGTCGCCTTCAAACGGCACATTGAATAAAAATCCTTTTTCTTTTCGACTACTTTTATCTTGAGCCATCGTTTTGCCTCCGATTGGTTGGGCGGACATCGTTCTGATGAGCGCCGACATGAATTTTTTTTGTTACATCTAGCTAAACGATGGGTCTGGCGTTTTTCCCGTACCTGTTTGTGAATGGTTCGTGAAAGAAAAAGCCCCGGCCTAAAACCGGGGCTTGGGGGCGATTGTCGGGATGGGTCTGATGGGTCAGGCTGCGGAAGGTTTGGCGGCGATGCCCAGCTTTTCCTGGCATTGTTCAAAATTATCCAGCGTATTGCGGACGTTGATGACGCCTTTGCCCAGGGCGGGGTCGGACACGGCCGTTACCCCACATTCTATTAGCCGCCGCACCTCATCCGGCGAAAGCTGGCCGCCGCCGCGCTCTATCACCAGGGCGGCCAGGCCGGAGACCAGCGGCGCAGAGAAGGATGTGCCGCTCCAGTAGGCAAAGCCGGTGTTGGTCTCGGTTTTGATGATGGGGCCGATGACGGCCGTTGGGCAATCCTCATCCCCACAGACATCGTTGGCGGGCACGCATTTCGTGGGGTCGTCTTTGTCGGCACGGCCGTCGCCGCCTGGCGCGGCCAGATCACCGCGATTCGAGAAGCAGCCGCGCCCCAACTGCTGATTGCTGCCCGCCACGCCAATGATCGGCGCCCAGTTGGCCGGCAGGTTGGCCGGTTCCGGCTGCGGCAGATTGGCCGAATCGTTGCCGGCCGCCGCCACCACCACGATGCCGGCACAATGCGCGGCCCGCAGCACGTCGCGCAGCGCCAGCACTTCGACGGGTAGATTAAAACCCGCTTCATCCGGTGGCACGCGAATGCCCAGACTCATGTTGATGACTGCGCCCAGCACGCCTGCCGGCAGTTGCTCGTGGACGTTGTTTTTGATGAAGTCGAACAGGGCATGGCTGAGGGTGAACAGATCGCCGATATTGTTGTTGTTGAGCACCCGAATCAGCTGGATATCGGCGGCCGGAGCGACGGCATGGGCCAACCCGGCGGAGAATATGCCATGATTGCTGAGGTCTTTTTGGGCATTGTTAGCGACGGGAACCGGGTAATTAGCCAGCTTCAGGCTAAGCGGTGATGGTTTGTCCACCCAATCCAGGATGGCGGCTGCCTGGCTTTCGTAGGGCGACGTATCGAACACGCCGATGCGCACGCCGCGCCCGGTTCCCGACTGGCGCGGACCAAACAGGTCGATTTGTTGAAAGGCCCACTGCCGCAAGAACAATTCTGGCGGCGCGCTCTGGCTGCTGCCGCCGGAACTGCCGGTGGGGTCCCAAGGGCTGCCGGTGGGATCCCACGGACTGCCGGTGGGGTCCCAGGGGTGGCCGGAAAGCCAGTTGGGTTCGGCGCGTACGCTGCTGCCCCGCCCCACGGCGCGGTTAATGGCGGCGATGGCGTCGGCGACGGCCGTTTCACTGCCGCTGAGTTGGTACAAATCGATGATGTAATCACCAAAATCCACCTCGGCACACTCGTTGAGGCAAGCGCGGACGGCGGCGTCCAATTCGGCAAAGTTGATGCGGCGCAAGTAGTCCGGTTGGATGATGTCGCGGGCGGCGGCAACGGCCGTGGCCACCGCCGCTGCCGGACCGCTCACAATAATCTGGTCCTGAATATAAAATTCTTCCGGCGGAAAATATGGCGTGGGCGGCTCTTTTGGCGGCGGAGGCGGCTCCGACGGCTGTCCCGGCCCCATCAACAGACCAATCAATCCCGCCAACAGCAGCAAAAGGGCCAGCAGCAACCAGCCCGGCGCATCCAAAAAAATCGCCACAGCAACCGCCAGCACCAGCACAAGCAAGATACCCGGCAATGAACGATTATTCACAGACTATTCCTCCTGAAAAAACAGTAATGACAGCTTAAAAAACACGTTGGTTTGTAGTGACGGCTTCAGCCGTTTGTCTGCTAAAGCGGTTACTACAAACTGTTGGGCTATTTCCACCTAGTTGTATTAGAAGATTGGTAATGGAATCAGGCTGGTTTGCAATTATTGTCTAAAAAGAACCACAGCCAGACCTTAAACTATCTCTAAAAACGTTTCGTCTATCTCCAAAAAACCTTTGTCTATCTTAGAAAAATTCTTTTTGACCTCAAAAAACATTTTTTTTACCTAGAAAAACATTTTTCCTACCTCAAAAAACATTTTTTCTACCTAGAAAAACATTTTTTCCACCTCAAAAAACATTTTTCTTACCTCAGAAAAATTCTTTTTGACCTCAAAAAACATTTTTTCTACCTCGAAAAATATTTTTCTCACCTTAAAAAACATTTTTCTGACTAAAAGTAATGGTCATAACAGCAGTATTCTAATCGTGCCCAACTTAAGATACATTTTGCTAACCTCAACAAATCTCTCATCTATCTATAAATGGCTTTTACTCAGCACCAAAAGCAATATGTCAGGTTGAGGTCTTCCTGAAACATCCTCTATAACTGAGAGATACTTCACTCCGAAGACTTCGTTCAGCATGACAATGGTCTGTAAGACAGGCAAAACTGCCTGGCGGTGGTCTTAAAGCAGTCCTGTATCCCCAACCAGGAAAAAAGGCGCCCAAAAATAAGGATGTTGGGCCAGATGCTGTAGTTGAGCCTGGCGCAGAGCCGCCCCTTTCGTCGCCCCGGCGGCCAGCGCCGCATAAAACTGCTGCATCAGGTTCGCCGTAATGGTGTCTTCGACCGGCCAAAAGGTGGATACCAGCGAGGACGCGCCGGCGGCCAGGAATGCGCGCATCAGCCCCAGCAGTTCGTCGCCGCCGCCGACCAGACTGCGCCCCGTCTGGCAGGCGCTAAGGGTTACCAGGGAAGCTTGCAGGCGCAGGTTGAAGATGTCCAGGGTGGTCAGCCAGCCGTCGGCCAGGGCCAGGCCAGAAAAGAGCGGGTTGTCGGGGCGGAATTCGCCGTGGGTAGCCAGATGCAGCACGCGGTAATTGGCCGCGCAGCGGCGCAGGGTTTCCAGGGTGGCGTCTTGTTCCAGCAGGGCGGTTCCGGCCCAGGTCTGGGCGATGGTTTGGGCTTCGTGCGGGGCGTTGGGGAGACGGCCGTTGCCTGAATAACCCAACGCCAGCAAACCGTCGGGGGCGCGAACGGCCGTCTGGCAGTATTTCAGCATGCTTGCCGAGGGCAAATAGCTGATCTCGTAACGTGACAGCAGGTAGTCGGACCCATCAAACAGGGCGTGACAGGGCAGGTAATGGAGCGGACCGTGGGGCACGATGATGAGTTTTTGACGGCCGTTCAGCCTATCGGCAATCGGCGCGATCAACTGTTGGTAAAGTTTGCCGAGGATGCCCTGCGCGTTGCCGGCAAGCGATTGGCGGCGCGCCGATTGGCTGGCGGGCACGGCCCGCAAATTAAGCCACAAAAGCTGCAACAACTGCTGCGTCTGTGGCATGGTGGCGGGCAGGTAAACGGCGTGGATGTCGTCCTGATTGACGACAAAGACAATGAGCTGGTCACGCAGGGCAAAAAATTCCAACAGCGTGGTGTCGTGGTCAAGATAGGGCTGGATGGGTTCGGTGCGGATTTGCCAGAGGGCGGCGTCTTGCGCGTAATCGGCGTTGCGCACCAACAAGCTGTGCCAGGCGGCGGTAATTTGTTGTTCCACGTTCAACACGCGCTGTCCGATGGTTTGTTGGGCGGCCAATTGCGCGGTGGGGTTTTCGCGCTGGCCGGGTTCTTCGCCGGTTTGCCAGCGGCGGTAGAGCTGGTCGCGTTTGGCGCGCAGGGAGCGAATCTGATCGACGAGCGGCTGGTCGGCCGAACTGCGGGCTTCGACGCGCAGGTTCAGGCGATTGGCGAGTAGGTCGTGGAGGGCGCGTGATTTGGCGCGTTCGGCAAAATTTAGCCCGGCTTCTGGCTGCCCCTGCTCTAAATAGAGGGCGACGATGTCTTCGTAGAGGCGCATTTTGTCTTGGGCGAAGTCGGCGCGATATTCCAGCATGAGACGGCCGTATAACTGCTCCAATGCGGCGATGCCATTTTGCCAGGCCGCCAGGGCGGTGGCGGGATCGCCCTGACGGGCGGCCAGCGTGCCTTGCAGGTGGTAGCCTTGGTGGGTGAGGGTGGGTAGGTTATGGGTGGTGGCAATGGCGAGAACGGCCGTCACCAACGTCGCGGCCAGATCGAGTTGTCCCAAAGCCAGGGCGGCCTGGGCTGCCAACAGTTGGGCGCGGGCTTCGCCTAATGGCGAGTTGTGGGTGTGGTAAACGGCCGTGGCCAGTTGGGCCAAGGTTAACGCGTCTTCGGCCTGGTGCTGGTAAAGCAAGGTTTTGGCGATTTGCAGATCGGTGTCGGCCAGGGCGGTGCGGTTGCCTTCGCGCTCGAATATGGCGCGGGCTTCCATCAGCGACGTAAGGGCTGGTTCATATTGCCCGAGGCCGAAGAAGGCGTGGGCTTCGTTGAGCACACATTTGCCGATTTCGTAGGGTGCGCCGAGTTGGCTGAAGAGTTGGCGGGCGCGGCGGCATTTTTCCAGGGCTTCGGGGAAGCGGCAAAGCTGGAGCAGGCAGTCGCTGGTGAAGAGTTCCACCAACATGGCGTGGCGGGAACGGCCGTCTTGGCCAAAGCCTTCGCGGGCGGCGTCCAGCAGGGTCAGGGCTTCGTTGTAACGGCCGAGAATAAAGTAGGTCATGGCCAGATTTTGTTGGGCGCGGGCGGCGTCGACGGTGTTGCCGCGCTGTGTGTAGGTGCGCAAAATGGCCTGGTTGGTGGTGATGGATTCGGTAAAGCGGCCAAGATTACGCAGCAGGATGGAGCGGTTCATGTCGACGACCAGCAAGCGGTCCTGGGCGGTTTCCCCAAGCGATTGGTAGAGGTCACGGGCCTGATCGAGCAGGGAGAGGGCGGCGGTGTCCTGGCCTAAACGGCCGTGAATAATCGCCAGGTTGACGGTGAGTTCGGCCAGAGGCAGCCATTCGTTGAGTTCGCGGAATATTTGCCCGGCCCAATCGCCGACGGCGAGCGCTTCTTCGTAGTGGCCCAGGTTGGCGAGGGCGTAGATTTTGCCGTTTTGTGACCAGGCTTGTTCAAGAGGGCGGTGGAAACGGCCGTAAATTTCCGCCGCTTCATCGTAACAGGCGATGCCTCGCGGAAAATCGCCACAGCCGATGGCGTACGCGTTGCCTTCGGCGCGTAACCCCAGGGCACGATAGAGTGGGTTGCCGGTATGTTGGGCCATTAGTTTGATGAGATTGGCCATGGCCAGGCAGCGCTGCAAGTCGGTGCGCATGTAGTAATCGGCGCGTTGTTTTAACAGGGCAGCGAGCGTGTCCAGTTCTGCTCGCTCAAATTGGTGAAGATGATGGGCGAAATAGATGGTCTGAATTTCCGACGAGCGATTTTGCAGATCGGCGACAAAAGAGGCCGGGTCCACGGCGTGGAGCGGAGGGGTTTTGCGGTGAGTGTCTGACAGAGACAGATTCATGATGTGGTTTTGCTGTGGTTACTGTTGCTTGCCAACGGCCGTTGGCGACAACGAACCGCGCGAAGGCGTTAATAGGGGCGAATCCCTGGTTGTCTGGGCGGCGCGTTGTGTTGGTGACGGTTTGAGCCAAAATCAGGGCGGGTCGGGTAGGGGGACGATTTAGTGGCAGCCGACGTATTTGGCGCCTGACAGGCGGCATATCATCTGTTATACCGCAAGTTAGGGCCTGAAGGTGTGGCGCGTTTTACAGGCGCGGCGTTGGCAAGGCTTACACAGTGAAGGCTTGCACGTGAATTTCAATCGTGAGCCTATTCAGGATGAGATCGTAGGTGCCGGGAAAGACGGCGGCAAAGAAAAAGTTGCCCAGTTCGTCGATGGCGGCGGTTTGCAGGTGACGGCCGTCTTGCCATAACTGTACCTGGAAACTCAGTTCGTCCGCGCCAATCAACAGGCCGAGAATGGTTTTATGGCCTGGTTTGGCCGGGTCTTCTTGGATCTCGATATTGAGTTGATACTCGCCCGCTTCGTACATGAGCGGCTCGTCGGTTTGGCCGCGAAATGCCAGAGCCGGCGCGCCGCCCGGACCTGGGCTGGAAAAGCTGGGCAGGCGCTGGGCGATCCAGATTTGGACTTGCTCGCGGAAACTATAGCTAATTTCTGGAGCTAATTCGTTCAGGTATTGTTGCAGTTGGGTTAGTTCTTGGGTGCAATGTGGGCAAGCGGGCAGGTGTTGAGCGATGGCGACGGCTTTTTGCGGCGGCAGCATTTGCAGGTGGAATTCACCCAAATCCTCAGGGGAAGGGCAGGTGAAACGATAAAGTTGGGCTGCTAATTTGTTTTCGATGTGGTCCATGACGCCACTCCTGATGTTTAATATTTTACCCTGCTCCAATGGTAAGTTGGCCGGAGCGGGTTCGATAATCTCTTCTATGAGAGATAAACGATGATTTGCGCGTTTTTCACGCATCCAAGAAAAAAGATTTCAACTCGTCGCTGCGACGCAAACGGGCGATGAGGTTTTCTTTGACGCGGTAGATTTCTTTGACATCGCTGAATGTTTTGGGGTACATATCCTGAACTTCGCGCGGTTTCAATCCCAGCACAAACAAGCCGTCGATAACCCGGGCTTCTTTTTCGTCTTTGAGCTGTGTTTGCAGCCACTGCCATAGTTCTTTGCGGGAGAGGACGGTGGTGATTTGGTCTTCAACGGCCGTGTCCCGCGCCTGAAGTGGTTGGGGCATTTCCTCAATGGCCTCCAGCCGCAGGCGATACTCTTTTTGGCGGACAAAATCGATCATGACGCTGTGGACGCACATTTGCAAATAGCGCAAGAGCGAGGCCAGGTCTTCAAAGGTGGTGAATTTATCCGGCGAAATGCCCACCCACATCTTTTCAAAGGCACGGTTCATAAAAAATTGCGCTTCTTCGCCGCTGCTGGCATAGGCGGTGTGGCGCTCCACCCAGTGCGTGACCAGTCGTTGGTATTGGCCGTAGATGCATGCCCAGGCCTGATCGTCACGCTGCAAAATGGCCCGGCGGAACAGTTCGTAGCAAAATCTGGGATCGTGAGCCTGGCGGTTGAAGAAGCGGTCGCTTTCTTGCGCGCAGCGGTGGCGAAGGCCAGATAAAGTCAGGGTTTGTGGTGTAACTTCAGACAAAATAGTTTCTCGATGGTAAATGTTTAGGTTTCTCTGGCAAGACCCCAAGGGTTTGATGCCCAAATAATCCAAATTTTCAGGAGCAAACCCTTGGGGTCTGTATCGTTACTCTCGATGTTTGTACGGCCGTGGGCGATATGTGAGCGTGGTGTCCAGTACGGATGGCAATGTATTTTACCGCAAAAGAGAAATTGCCGAAAAATCTTCGGCGTTGGGCAAAATGTGGGCATTGCCGATACAATGATAACCAGCTCTGGTGAAGGACAAACATAGGAGGAAGATAGATGACGAATGAAGTAACTGACACTGGGTCGGAAACGGCCGTTTCCCAATCCCCCACGCCATCTGAAGATACTCAAACACAGGACAATCCGCGCAGCGAATGGGTCAAGTTCGGTGCGCTGATCCTGGTTTTGGTGGGCATCATTATCGTCGTGGCTCTGTCCCGCTCGCTCATATTTGGGCGCATTGTGCCCGCGATCATGGGCGGCGGCAATCCGGCGGCTCCACTGGCTGTTCCCGCTGTAGAACCGACAGAGGTTCCAGTCGCTCCGGCAGCCGAGCCGACCGGCGAGGTATTTTTGCCGGCCCTGACAACCGATAGCACAGACAGCAGCGCCCAACCCACGGCCACCGAAGTGATCCCGATGGCTACGGAAGCGGTTGTGGTGGAAACGGCCGTGCCCCAACCCATCACCCACGTTGTCCAACCTGGCGAAAACCTGACCAAAATTGCCCAGCAATACAACATTTCCGTGCAAGCCATCATGCAGGCCAACAATCTGATCAATCCCAACTACATCCAGGCCGGTCAGGTTCTGGTAATCCCTACTCCCTGATCCGCTGATTTCTTGTTTCCCCGGAACATAAAGCCGGCCATCTGCGTCTTAAAGGTATTGACAAGGGCAATACCTGTCCAAGGAGGACGCAGCCATGAAAAAATCGATCGTTTTACTCTTCGCTGTTGTGTTATTTTTGCTGGGAACAGGCACCCTGGCATACGCTCAGGGAACGCCTATCCCCATCGAGCCGCCTATTTTGCCGCCCCCGCCCTTCAGTGACGGCCTGACCATTGAGTATCAGCGTGTCAACGTCAGTATTGAAAATCAAATCGCTGTCACCCATATCGACCAGCTATTTGTCAACAACAACGATTGGCTGCTGGAAGGCACATATCTCTTCCCCCTGCCCGAAGGCGCGGCCATCAATCAACTTACTATGTGGGTAGATGGCCAGCCCATCGAGGCCAAAATCCTGCAGCGCGACGAGGCGCGACAAATCTACGATAACATTGTGCGCCAGATGCGTGATCCGGCCTTGCTGGAATATGTGGGCGCTCAGGCTGTCCAGGCCAACGTTTTCCCTATCCCGCCCCATGATCAGCGCCGCATAGAAATTGAGTATACCCAGGTCTTGCCGGCCGAAAGCGGCGTGATCCATTACGTTTTCCCCCAGTCCACCAAGCTGTACACCAACGCACCTCTTGGCACGCAAAACATTCGCGTCGATGTGCGCAGCAACGAGGCTATCCGGGCCATTTATTCGCCCAGCCATCCCGTGGCCGTTAGCCGCGAGGGGGATTTCCGGGCGGTGGCGGGTTACGAGGACAGCAACGTAATTGCCAACCAGGATTTTGAGTTGTATATCACGGTTTCCCCGGAAGACATCGGCCTAAATTTGCTCAGTTATAAGGAAGCGGGCGAGGATGGTTTCTTCCTGCTTCTGGTGGCCCCGAGCGTCGAGGCCACCGAGGTGATTGCCAAAGACGTGATTTTGGTGATGGATACCTCCGGCAGCATGGAAGGGGAGAAAATTCAACAAGCGCAGGAAGCGGCTACCTACGTGATTGAGCACCTGAAGCCCGGTGATCGTTTTAACATTGTGCCGTTTAGCACTGGCGTCCGCACCTACCAGCCTGATCTGGTAACGGCCGTGCAGCCGGGCAATTATCAGGCATTCATCAACAGCCTGGAAGCGCTGGGCGGGACCAATATCAGCCAGGCGCTGCTGGAAGCGGCTAACATGGTAGACCCGCAGCGCCCGACAACCCTCATTTTCCTGACGGATGGGTTGGCGACAGAAGGCATCGTGGAGACGCCGCTGCTGCTGGATGCAGTTGGGCAGGCCATGCCTGCCAATGCGCGGCTGTTTGCCTTTGGCGTGGGCGATGATGTAGACCCCAACCTGCTGGATGCGTTGGCGGAAAATCATCGCGGAACGACGACATATGTACGGCCGTTCCAGTCCATTGATGAAGAAGTTAGCAGCTTTTATGCCAAAGTCAGCACGCCCGTCCTGGCCGATATCAGCCTGGATTTTGGCGGCATTACGGCCGAGCAGATGTACCCGGCTACGCTCCCCGACTTGTTTGCCGGTACACAGTTGGTGCTGGCGGGGCGTTACCGCGACGGCGGCCCGGCGACCATCACCCTGCGCGGTACCATCAACGGCGAACCGCAGGTCTTTACCTACCAGGACAACCTGTTCCGCACCCAGGGCGGCGACGACTTCATTCCCCGCCTGTGGGCGACGCGGGCTATCGGCAACCTGCTGCGCGAGATTCGGCTGCGCGGCGAGGAGCCGGAATTGGTGCAAAGCGTGGTGAATTTGTCCATTCGGTATGGCATCATCACCCCCTACACGAGTTACCTGATTGAAGAGGACGACATTTTCACTCAGACCGGGCGGGAGGGCATTGCTGCCAATGCCGTGGAGACAACGCGGGTGGTAGCGGAAGGCGCAGTTGAAGAAGCGGCCGCCTCCGCCGACATGGCCGCTGCCGAAGCGCCCATGGCTTTGCCGACAATGACTGCTGGAGCCGGCGCGCCCGCTCTGCCAGGCGAAGTTGTGGCCGATACAACCGGACAAGTGCAGGTTGTGGGCAGCAAAACTTTTGTCTTGCGCAATGAGGTTTGGCTGGACACGGCATATGATCCAGAACGGACGACGCCGCAGCCAATTGGTTTTGCCAGCGAGGCGTATTTTGATTTGCTGGCCTCTGTGCCGCAGATGGGTCAATATTTGGCGATTGGGCCGCGCGTGCTGGTGGTGATTGGCGATCAGGCCTATGAAATTGTGGAGGAGGGCGCGGGAGTGGATACGGCCGTCTTGCCCACTGCTGTGTTCCCAAATGAAACGGAGATCATCAATACGGCCGTTCCCGTCATCGAAGCTACACCCATCGTCGCCAGCCCGGCAGCGCCGGAGTCGTCCTCGGTTAAAACTGGCATATGCGCCACCGTGATGGTGATGCCGTTGTTTTTAGTGACGGGATTGGTCTTGGGACGTTACGGCCGTTGGTCGAGTAAACAACGGTAAAATAGCTGGAAGGCAGAAGCTGAAACGGCCGTTTCCTTCCGAAACTGCACGCAAAGCAGGGAAGGAAACGGCCGTTTATTTTTGCCAGACCGCAAAGTCCAGCGCCCAGATACGAATGACGGTGTCTTTGTCGCCTAACGTAGCCAAAAAATTGCCGTTCGGTTGAAAAGCCAGACCGGCAAACGCAAACGACGAATGCGTTTCTTCCAAAATAGCCACCGTCTGCCAATCGGCGCAGCGCCAGAGACGTACGGAACCGTCGGCCGATTTGCTGGCCAGAAATTGATCGTTGTGGGCGAAGGAGACGGCCGTTACCGGCCCAGTATGATCGGTTAGCTTGTGCAGCAGTTCGCCGCTTTCTGGCTGCCACAAGCGCACTGTGCCATCGTGGCTGCCGGTGGCCAGCATCTCGCCCTTTTGGGTCATCGCCAGCGATAGCACCTCGCCTTTATGCCCCGAAAGTGTGCGCAGAGGGGTGAAGGAAGCCATATCCCAGAACATCACCAGGTTGTCTCCTGCGCCGGAAATAGCCAAACGGCCGTCCGGGCTGACCATCACGCAGCCAATGCGCCCATGATGGCCGCGCAAGGAAGCCAGTTCTGCACCGGTCGACAGGTCCCAAAATTTTACTGTCTGGTCATAAGCGCCAGAGACGATGAAACGGCCGTCTGGCGACACAGCCGCCGTGTAGACATAATCCTGGTGTCCGCGCAATGTTTGCGGCCGAATTGGCCCGGTAACGTCCCAAATCTTCAAGGAATTTTTAGAAGCGGAAACAACTTGCTGCCCATCTGGCGTGATCGCCACGGTGAAGACGGAGCCGCTGTAGCCGGTAATTTCGCGTTGTTCTTTGCCGGTGGTGATGTCCCACAGGCGCACGGATTGGTCATAAGAAGCAGAGGCCAGCAGACGGCCGTCTGGTGACCAGGCAATGCGGGTGATGGCGCGATTACTGGCCTTCAATATGTGTTGGAGCGAAAAACCGTTTGGACACCGCTCTTTTTTCATGGGGTTTGTCTCCGACGCAAGAGCAGCCAGAAGAAAACGGCCGTCATGCCCCCAACGACAGAAGCTAATAAATTGACAACATCATTATTCAACCAGGCAAAACCACGCACAGGGCGCGTTTCTTGGCCGCAGCGGTGCATTTTGCGTTCTGTTTCTTTCTGGCATTGGTCGCAATAAAAAATTTGCTGCACAGTTGCGCCAAGCAAGCTGTCGAACAACGAACCGGCCAGACCGCTCAGTGCCCCAATCAACGCAAGCTGCCAGACAGGTTTGCGCCGGCTTAGCAGCCCCCCTGCCAGACCGATCATGAAGCCGCCAATCATGGAAACGGCCGTGCCCAGGCCAGAAACGCCGCCAGACGTACCCACTTCCACCACATCCCCGGTGGTGATCAGCCGAGGCGGATTTTTGCTTAGGGTTCCCAGTTCTGTTGCCCAGGTGTCGGCCGTTACAGTTGCCATCACGCCGGTAAATAAATAGAACCAAGCTGGCGAAGGCAGCAGGGCATTGGCAATGGCTATCAGCGCGCCCAGGCCACCGTTGGCCAATGCCTGACCAAAATCGCGTCGGTGTCCCTTTTCGAATTTTTCCGCCGCTTCGCGCTTTTCCCCTTCTTTAAAGTGTGAAAGCAAGCTGGAGCTGACAAAAAATATGCCCAAAAGCACCCCCCAAAACCAGCCGCCCAAACCAAACGTGAGTGTGCCGACAAGTAAAGCCCCTATCACGCCTGACCTGGATAAAGACTGTCGCCAATAAGCCAGCGAGGCAATGCCGCTGCTAATAAGGAATGCTGGAATGAGTTGTTGGATCATAGGTTCCTTCTGTTAAAAACGGACAATTTGGCAGAAGTTTACCAGAGCGGTTTGTGATTGTGAAGCGAAAATGACATTTGTCAGTATACGTGGCAAAGGGCAATTTTGTACAATGCCATAGTCAGAATTGTTTATTCGTGCGAGGAAAGACCGACACCACAGTTTACGTTGAAGCCTCAACAAGCCAAAAGGAGCTTAACCGATGAGCGAAAATCTTAATCCTTTTGCTATCGCCCAGGCGCAATTGGACGAAGCTGCCCGCATATTGCAACTCGATCCCGACATGCATGCTTTTTTGCGCGAGCCAATGCGTGAATTTCACTTTACGATACCCGTTAAAATGGACGACGGCCGTACCCGCGTTTTTCGTGGGTATCGGGTGCAATATAATGATGCTCGTGGCCCAGCTAAAGGCGGTCTCCGCTTTCACTGGGAGGAAACCATCGACACCGTGCGCGCTCTGGCGGCCTGGATGACCTGGAAAACGGCCGTTGTGGACATTCCTCTGGGTGGTGGTAAAGGAGGCGTCGTGTGCGACCCGCGCGAATTGTCGCCGGGAGAATTGGAACGGCTCAGCCGGGGGTACATGCGCTGCATCGCCCGCTATGTCGGCCTGACCAAAGATGTGCCTGCCCCAGACGTCTACACCAACC
>WBZL01003029.1_pt1 | contig 15741 bp, 17 predicted proteins | sample 5204291 | NCBI WGS metagenome assembly WBZL01 (sample SAMN12344345, study PRJNA552823) | activated sludge metagenome | biome: Activated sludge suspended growth; feature: Nitrification reactor; material: Wastewater; isolation source: activated sludge from nitrification reactor of wastewater...
CGGCTCACCAGGAAGACCTGGTAGTCCATCGAGAGGCCGAACAGGATCGCGAAGACCATGATCGGCAGGAACGGCAGGATCGGGCCGGTGGCGGTCACCCCGAGCAGGCTCGCGCCCCAGCCCCACTGGAAGACCGCGGTGGTGACCCCCAGCGCGGCCCCAAGGCTCAGCAGACTCGTCACAGCGCCGATGAGGGGCACCAGGAGCGATCGGAACAGGATCGTGAGGGCTATGAACCCGAGACCCACCACAACGGCCAGGAACACCGGTAGGGCGTTCGAGAGCACGGTGGTGAAGTCAGTGGTCACGGCTGTCGATCCACCGACGTAGGCACGCATGGTGGTGTTCTGCTCGGCCTGCGGGATCGTCTCGGTACGCAGACGCTGCAGCAACTCGTCGGTGGCCGGGTCCTGCGGGGAGGTCTCCGGAATCACCTGGATGGCCGTGATCGTCTGGTTGGGGACCACCGAGATCGGCACCATCGCCTCGTTCGGGATGGTCCGGGCGACCCCGGGGGTCTCCTGCAGATCGCGGATCAGCGAGCGCAGAGAGTCCTCGTCGAGCGCGTACGGCAACTGCACAGCGACGAAGAACGGGCCGTTGCTGCCCGGTCCGAAGCCGTCGGCGAGTAGTTCATAGGCAGTGCGCGAGGGGCTGCCTTCTGGCTGGCCACTGTCGTCCGGGAAGCCGAGGCGGATGCTGAAGTACGGAATGGCCAGAACCATCACCAGGACAGTGGCGGCGATCGTGTACAGCCAGGGCCGCTTCTGCAACTGGCGGCCGTAGTGCGCCCAGCCGCCGCCCTCCGGGTGCCATTCCTTCTGCTTGCGGGCCCAGGGCATCCGGATGCCGAGGGCCTTGTTGCCGAGCAGCGACAGCAGTGCGGGCAGCAGCCAGACCGCCGAGAGCATGACCATCGCCACCGTGAGTGAGGCGGCCACCGCCAGACCGTTGAAGAACCCGATGCCCAGAACGAACAGGCCGAGCAGGGCGATGATGACCGTGGTCCCGGCGAACTGCACCGCACGGCCGGCCGTGTTCACGGACTCCAGGGCCGCGTCCTTGGGGTCGTGACCGGCCATGACGGCCTGCCGGAAGCGGTTGAGGATGAACAGGGCGTAGTCGATGCCGACACCCAGACCGATCATGGCGGCCAGGGTGGGCGCGAAGGTGGCGACGTTGAAGAAGTTGGCGGTGAACGTCACCAGGCTCAGGCCCGCGCCGAGGCCGAAGACCGCGGTGACGATGGGGAGTCCAGCGGCGATGACGGACCCGAAGGCGATCAGCAGGATGATGATCGCGACCAGGATGCCGATCAGTTCCCCGCTCGGTGGTTCCTGGCCGGCGAACGCGAGGATCTGTCCGTTCGCCCCGATGGTGACACCGTTCTGGCCGTTGGCGGCTTCCACGTCGTCGACGATCGTGCTGGCGGTCTCGGTGGGGACGTCGGTGGCGCTGTCGAACGTGATGGTGGCGTAGGCGACCTGCTCGTTCTCACTGATGGGCTTCGTCGCCTCGATCGCAGCGGCCGTGGCCTTGTCGATCTTCGCCTGGACCTCAGGCGGCAGCGGGAAGGGGCTCGGTTCACGTTCCTGACTCGGGCAGTTCGGACCGTAGGTCTCGCCGTACGGGGAGGTGACGCACGAGACCCCGGGGAGGTCGGCGAACTTCTCCATCAGCGGGGTGACGGTCTTCTTGACCCCGGATTCGTTGACCGTGCCGGAGTCCACCCCCCAGACCAGGCTGGCGGTGGCCCCGGAGGCCGCGTTCGCGCCTGCCGTCTCGGACAGCAGGTTCTGGGCCACCTGCGACTCGGTTCCCGGCAACTCGAAAGAGTCCTTCAGTTCGCCGCCGAAGCGACCCCCGAGGACGCCGATCACCAGGAACAGGACGAACCAGGAGATGATCGCGACGACGGGTTTGCGCACAGCCCAACGGGCAAGGTGTCCCATAGGTCTCCCTAATCAGATGGTTGAAACGGTAGCAATCTGCGCCCGTTGCGCATCCTGCGGGAGGGCGGTCAGGAGATGTCGAGGCGCCAGGTGAAGGTCCGGGTTTTCCCAGCGGGGAGCACCAGCCAGCCGGCATCGATGCCGCGCTGCTCGAGATGGACGGCGTCGGTGGTGCACGTATACGGCTCGATCGCCACGGCGTCGCGCGAGGTGGGCGTGAACATCACGTACTCGCGGAAGGCCGGATCACTGGACACCGTCAGCAGGGCGGCGTTCGTCATCAACGACGCACGTCGCGTCAGCGTGGTCGCCGGAGGTAGTCCGGTGAGGACGTCGTCGAGGTGTTCCTCGCCGAGGGTGCGGGCGGTTCGGAAGTCGAGGCGCGACGGCACCGGCGTGACGTCTCCGGTGGGGATCATCGTTGACAACGGCCACGCCGAGTCCGCATCACACTGCAGATGCCACTGGTCGAACGGCCCTGGCACCCGCAGGTAGGGATGGAAGCCGAGGCCGAACGGTAGGTCCTGGTCCAGCGCGAAGACCTCCGTGGTCACCACCAGTCCACGCGGCTCCACCCGGTAGGTCACGCGCAGACCGCCTCCGGCGGGCCAGGGGTGCTGGTCGGTGAGGAGGAACTGCGCGGTGGCGTGGTCCGGACCCGTCGACAGGACCTGCCACGGACTGTGGCAGGCGTATCCGTGCAGGCTGGAACCGGTGGCGGGCTCGGTGATGGGCAACTGGTACTCCACGCCGTCCCAGCTGAATCGCGCGCCGGCGATCCGGTTCGGCCACGGGAACAGGATCGGAGACCCGCTACGGGTGGGACTGCCGTCGGGGAACAGATCCGGGGCCTGGTGCATGTAGTCGAACCCGTCGACGGCCAAGGAGTAGCAGTTGAACCCACGTTCCGGAAGGATGCGGGCCACCGTGCTGCCGTGCTGGATCTGCAGGATCTCCTCGCTCACGCGGCCACCAGTGTCGCCATGACCGCCAGATCGGCGTCCTGCCAGAGGTCCACGTCGACCGCGCTCACCAGCCGGGTCACAGTGCCGTCCGCCTCCGCCTCGACCCAGGCCGCGCGGTGTTCCAGACCGAGTTCGGGCAGCCCGGGCAGCCACAGCACACCGGAGGCGACACCGTCGGCCTCCGGCAGGGACGGCCGCGTCTCCATCGGGGGGTGCAGGATGAACAGCGCCGGCGGTCGAGGTCGCGCCAGGGAGCCGGGTTCCGGGGCGTCGTCGCCCACGACGGGTCCGGCACTGGCCATCACACCCACCGCCGGCGCCTGGCCCACCTCGGGGGTCTCCTCAGTGGCGCGGAACACGGTGGTGGTGGGCAGGACGCCGGGGACGGCGGCGACCCGGACGGCGAGTGCGAGCACCTGCGACCACTCCAGCGTCGTGTCGGGCCAACGGCGGTGCAGCAGGAAGCCCGCGAGGCTCAGGTCGCGTCGGTGGAAGGGGGAGACCTCGACCGGATCCTTGTGCATCGCTCACCTCCCGCAGGTGGCACCTGACGCTACGCGCCGCCGGGCCCGGATGCAACGATCGGTCGCCACACGAACGTGGCACGTGAGGCCGTCCGCCGCCACGTTCCTGCGGTGATCCCCCGGGCATTCCGGACAAAACACCCTGCGCGACCGCACAAAGATGGCAGATTCACGAATCCGCCTGCGGCACGTGCCGTGTTCGTGAGGGGAGTGGGGTCAGCCGCCCAGCGTGGGTCCGGCGATGTCGAAGCCGCCGTCGCAGGTGAATGTGGCGCCCGTGATGTAGTCGCCGGCGGGGGAGAACAGGAACGCCACCATCGCGGCCACCTCGTCGGCGGTCTGGAGACGACCTGCGGGGAGTCCGGCCCCGATCTGCTCCGGCGAGAGTCCGTACCGCTCCCAGGCCGCGGTGTGCACGATGCCCGGCGCGAGCGCCACCGCCCGGATGCCGAAGCGGCCCCACTCCGCGGCCCAGTTGCGGGTCAGCGATTCAACACCGGCCCGTGCCGCCGAGGAGTGCGCCATGAGCGGCATCCCGCGGTGGGGTGTCATCGTGATCGACACGATCTTGCCGTAGGTGGCGGGGATGAAGAAGCGATTCGCCACCTGCGTGGTGAGGTACCACGGAGCGTCGAGGTTGAGGCGGGTCACGGCCCGGAAGCCGTTGTAGGTGATGTCCTGGGCCTGCGCGACGAACTGTCCACCGGCGTTGTTGAGCAGGAAGTCGCAGGCCTCGACACCCTCGAGCATGGCGTCGACCTGCTCGGGTTCACGCAGGTCGGCGGTGGCAGGGGTGATCAGGTCCGGCGCGAACTCCGCGGTCTCCGCCAGCGGTTCGGGCCGCCGGCCGACAACCGTCACATGCGCCCCGAGGTGGGCGAGCAGCTGAGCGGTCGCTCGGCCGATCCCTGAACCGCCGCCGGTGATCAGCGCATGACGGCCCTGCATGAAGCCAGGGGCGAAAACGGACAGGGCATCCGGTGACGTGGGAACCATGAGGTGGAATCTACCGACCTACTGGTTGAGGACCCGCCCGTAGTACACCTTGTCCGTGTAGACGCGCTCCAGCGAGACGACCCGGCCGGTGCGCGGTGCATGCCACATCATGCCGTTTCCGGCGTAGATCCCGACGTGGCCGATGAAGTTGTCCTTGTAGTTGTAGAAGAACACCAGGTCGCCGGGCTTGGCTTCGGCGGCGCTGATCTTGCGGGACTTGTTGTACTGCCAGACGGTGTAGGCGCCGCCGAGGTCGATGCCGACCTGCTCGTACACCCACTGCGTGTAGCTGCTGCAGTTGAAGCCCTGCTCGGGGGAGTAACCGGTGGCGACGTAGGGCACTCCGGCCTGCGACGCGGCGACCTTCAGCACCTTGGCGGCGGTCGCGCTCGACGGAGCGGGCAGGGTCGTGGACGTCGCCGGGGGAGCGGGCGCCACTGCCGGCGGCGTGAACTGCACCTTGCCGACCTTGCGCCAGGTCTTGGCGTCGACCACGCCGGTAACAGGCAACTTCGCGGCGGTCTGCAGGGCCTTCACGAAGGATTCGGTGATGGGCCCGAAGTAGCCGGTCTGGGGCTGGACGTTGAGTTCCTTCTGCAGGTACAGCACCGCCGCACCGCGATCGCCGAGTTGCAGGGTCGCTGCCGTGGCGGCGTTGGACGCCGACTTCTTGGGCTTCTTGCTGACCTTCTTCTTCGACTTCTTGGCGGCCTTCTTGTCCTTCTGCTTGTGCGCTGACTTCTTGGTCTGCGTGCGCTTGGCCTTCTGGTCCTTGGTCAGCGCGGCCCAGGTGAGCGGGCCGACCACCCCTGTCGTGGGGATGCCGTGCGCGCGCTGGTAGGTTTTGACGGCTGCCAGGGTGACGGGACCGAAGAATCCTGTCTGCGGGCTCACGCCGAGCAACTTCTGGACGCGCTTGACAGCCGGGTGTTCCATGCCGGAGGTCAGAATGGGGTCGCTCGCGGCGACAGCCGGGGCGGCGGGCGCGAGCAGTGCGCAGACAGCGATGCCGCCGATCAGTGTGCGCCTCATCCGTAGCCTCCACAATGTGCCGGTTCCATCGGTATCTGTTTCGCGAAAGTCAAGCGACACGCCCAGCGTTTTACGTAACGGTTATGTCACGCTAGCGGATTTCTGACCGTCCTCGCCACCGCGACCTCCTACCCGAAACCCGTGCTTAATGCCTGATCAGAGGGGGTTTTCTGAAGGTGGGGCACATGTGGGGGCGACGGGCTCAAGAGCCCCTACATCTTGTGGATAACTCTCAGGTTGAACGTGACCTATGTCACCCCTTCGCCACGTTCTGTCACCGGGATGGCCCTGTCAGCCCGGCACGGGGGCCGGAACCGCCCACCGGAACGGCCTTCTTGCGCAGTCGCCGTGCTGCGACACAATGTGCAGGTGAGCGGCGAGCTGATCGATACCACCGAGATGTATCTGCGCACCATCTTCGAGCTCGAAGAGGAGGGCACTGTCCCGTTGCGTGCGCGCATCGCCGAACGACTCGGGCAGTCGGGGCCGACGGTGTCCCAGACCGTGGCCCGGATGGAGCGAGACGGCCTGGTCATCGTGTCCGGGGACCGCCACCTCGAGCTCACTGACGCCGGCCGGGCCTACGCCACCTCCGTGATGCGCAAGCACCGCCTCGCCGAGTGCCTGCTGGTCAATGTGATCGGACTGCCCTGGGAGGACGTGCACGTCGAGGCGTGCCGCTGGGAGCACGTGATGAGCGAGGCGGTCGAGAAGCGGATCTGGGAGTTGCTGGAGCAGCCCACCACGTCGCCGTACGGCAACCCCATCCCGGGTCTGGCCGGACTCGGCGCGGCCATCGACGAGGATGTGACGGCCGCGCCCGCGCTCAGTGCCGTCGTGGGGAGGATGGACGCCTCGCCGATCCGGGTCCTCATCCGTCGCATCGACGAGCCGTTGCAGACCGAACATGACGTGATGGCGGCGTTGCGGCGGGCCGGCGCGACCCCTGGCTCGACGGTCAAGGTCAGCCGCTCGCCGGGAGGTCTGCTCGTGGGCAGCGGAGGCGAGTACGCGGAGGTGTCACTCGGCGTCGCCGAGCACATCGCCGTCGAACCGGTCTGATGCCCTCACTGCATTGGTTCCGACGTGACCTGCGGGTCTGCGACAACCCGGCTCTCGATGCCGCAGGTCCGGACGCGGTGGGGGTGTTCATCCACGATCCACGGCTGCAGGACGTCGGAGCGGTGCGTGCCGGGTATCTCGGCGAGGCGCTCGACGAGCTCGGTGCCCAGCGCCCGTTGACCGTGCGCGCCGGGGATCCCGTCGAGGTCCTGAGGGAGGTGGCCGCGCAGCATGGTGCGCGGGACGTGTACTGCACCGGGGACACCACGCCGTTCGCGCGGCGCCGTGACCGCGAGGTGTCGGCGGCCCTGGCGTCCGCCGGGATCACTCTGCACAGCGTCGACACCCCGTATGCGATCCCCCCGGGCGAGGTGCTCAACGGTTCGGGCTCCGCATACAGGGTGTTCACGCCGTTCTACAAAGCCTGGCTCGCGCGCGGCTGGCCGGCGCCGGCAGGGGCGATCACCGAGTCGCCGGCGCTGACCCGGTGGCGGGCCTTCCGGGAGGGCGCGCTGGGGACGTACAAGAAGAACCGGGACTTTCCGGCGGTATCGGCCACCAGCCGACTGTCCGCCGCGCTGCACTTCGGCCAGATCCACCCCCGCACGATCCTGGCCGAGATCCCGGACGTGGCCACCGATCCTTTCGCCCGACAACTGGCGTGGCGGGAGTTCTGCGCCGACATCCTCTGGCACCAACCGCAGGCGGTGTGGGACAGCCTGGACACCCGCTTCGACACCGACATGCGGTACGACCACGACGACGCGCTGTTCGAGGCGTGGGCCCAGGGTCGCACCGGGTATCCGTTCGTGGACGCAGGCATGCGGCAGTTGGCCACCGAGGGCTGGATGCACAACCGCCTGCGCATGGTCACCGCGAGTTTCCTCGTCAAGGACCTGCACCAGCCCTGGCAGCGGGGGGCCGCATGGTTCATGAAGCACCTCGTCGACGCCGATGTCGCCAACAACCAACTCGGCTGGCAATGGGTGGCCGGGTGTGGGACCGACGCAGCGCCCTACTTCCGCATCTTCAACCCCGTGACCCAGGGGCGGCGCTTCGATCCGAACGGCGATTACATCCGGCGCTACGTCCCGGAACTCGCCGACGTCCCCGACCCGCACGAACCCGGGGTGTTCGCGCCCGACTATCCCGCACCGGTCGTGGACCACGCTCGGGAGCGCGATGAGGCCCTGTCCCGCTTCCAGGCGCTGCCGTCCCGGTAGGCGTGTTGCCCGGCGGGGTACCGGAATCACGGGTAAACGGCCTGATCAGTGACAGAATGTCCGAATGGATGCCCCCGTCGTCGCGGTCTTGAGCCTGAAGGGCGGCGTCGGGAAGACCACCGTCACGCTCGGGCTGGCCAGCGCGGCGATGCACGAGGGCAGGCGCGTACTCGTGGTCGACCTGGATCCGCAGGCCAATGCGACGGCCGGCCTCAACCTCGCCGAGCAGGCGCCCTACTCCACCTCGGACGTCCTGTACGACGGTCGGGAGGGTGTGGCGCTCGATGCGATCAGCGGTTCCGGCTGGGGCCCGAACGTCGACGTGATCGCGGCGGAGCGGGCCCTCGAGCACCGCGCGGTGCCCTCGGGCATCGACCCGGTCCGCCGGTTGCAGCGGGCCCTGCGGGGAGTGACCTCCCGGTACGACCTTGTGCTCGTCGACTGCCCGCCGTCCCTCGGTGAGCTCACCCGCAACGCCCTGTTCTCCGCCACCCAGGCGGTGATCGTCACCGAACCGTCGTACTTCGCCGTGCAGGGGGCCGAGCAGGCGGTCGAAGCGGTCCAGGTCGCGGTCAGGGAGGGCAATCCCCGGCTCAACGTTGTCGCCATCGTGCCCAACCGCACCCGCGCCGTGCTGTCCGAACACCGTTTCCGCCTCGACGAACTGCGCAGCGTCTTCGGCGTCAAAGTCACCGAACCGATCCCGGAGCGCACAGCCATCCAGCAGGCACAGGGGGCCGGCGTGCCGATCCACGCATGGCGCTCCGCGGGTGCCCGCTCGGCCGCCAAGACCTTCGACGACCTCCTCGGCCGCGTGGCCGACGTGAGCAGTCGCGACATCGCCGACGAACTTGCCCGGGAGGGACAATGATCAACCCACCGCCACGCCCTGCACTGCGCAAGGCGCCCGACGCGGATGTGCATCCCGTCGCGCCAGTACCCAGTGCGCCGACCCCGGTTCCCCGGCCCGAATTGCGGCCGGTGGTGGGTATCGGAGGGCGGACCTCCGACACCCTTGTCTCCCGCACGCCGAAGAAGACCAAGCGTGCAACGCTCGAGGTGAAGGTGCCGAAGGCGCTGCTGAAGTCGGTGAAGAGGCAGGCGAAGACCCGGGGGGACAGCCTCGACGATGTGGTGTCGACCGCCTTGCAGAGTTACCTCGACCGCGCTTAGGGCGCCAGTCTTTCGACGGTCCACGCCTGCCCGTCGTCCAGGCGTCCCGTCCCCGGAGTGCTGAACCTCAGGCGGTCGTGCAGGCGGGACGGCTGACCCTGCCAGAACTCGATGGTGGTCGGCCGGACCAGGTAGCCACCCCAGTTCGCCGGGCGTGGGACCTCGGCGTCGAAGCGTTGCAGCGCCTGCTCCCACCGAGCCCGCAATTCATCGCGATCGGAGATGACCTGGGACTGGGCCGAGGACCACGCGCCGAGTTGGGCGTCGCGTGGGCGGGATCCGAAGTAGGCGTCGGACTGCGCCTCAGGCAGTCTCTCGGCGCGTCCGGTCACCCGTACCTGCCGGTGCATCGGTTGCCAGTGGAAGCACAGAGCGATGCGTGGGTTGTCGTCGAGTTGGCGGCCCTTGTCGGAGTCGTAGTTGGTGAAGAAGACGAACCCCTCAGCCACGACCTCCTTGCACAGGATCGTGCGCACGTGCGGTTGACCGTCGCGGTCGACCGTGGCCACGGTCATCGCGTTGGGCTCCTCGATGCCGGCGGTGTTCGCCTCGTGCAGCCACCGCTCGAACTGGCGCAACGGGGTGGTCGCCAGATCCTGCTCGAGGAGTGGTCCGGACTGGTAGTCGATTCTGCGTATCTCGTTCATTTCCGCCTCGCCGCAGCGTGCATGCTCTGTGGCTACTAGGTTATTGACTTAAGCGGTCCTTCAAGCGCTGGAGTGTGCAGATGAGCGAGTTCGTACCGGGTCTGGAAGGTGTTGTCGCCTTCGAGACGGAGATCGCCGAGCCGGACAAAGAGGGTAGTTCGCTGCGGTACCGCGGTGTGGACATCGAGGATCTGGTCGGCCGGGTCTCGTTCGGCAACGTGTGGGGTCTGCTGGTGGACAACGAGTTCAACCCCGGCCTGCCGCCGGCCGAACCGTTCCCCATCCCGGTGCACTCCGGTGACGTGCGCGTCGACGTGCAATCGGCCATCGCCATGCTCGCGCCCGCCTGGGGTCTGCGGCCGTTGCTCGACATCGACGACGACACCGCCCGCGAGAACCTCTCCCACGTGTCGGTCATGGCGATGAGCTTCGTGGCCCAGTCCGCGCGTGGCCTCGGTCAGCCGATGGTGCCGCAGGCCGAGATCGACAAGGCCCGGACGATCGTCGAACGGTTCATGGTGCGCTGGCGCGGCGAGCCCGACCCCGCCCACGTGCAGGCGGTCGACGCCTACTTCGTCTCCGCGGCCGAGCACGGCATGAACGCCTCCACCTTCACGTCCCGGGTGATCGCCTCCACGGGGGCGGATGTGGCAGCCGCCATCTCCGGAGCGGTCGGGGCGATGAGCGGCCCGTTGCACGGTGGCGCGCCGAGTCGTGTCCTCGGGATGATCGAGGAGATCGAGCAGACCGGGGACGCCCGTGCATACGTCAAGGGTGTGCTTGACCGTGGCGAGCGCCTGATGGGTTTCGGGCACCGCGTGTACCGCGCCGAAGACCCGCGTGCCCGCGTCCTGCGGCGCACCGCGCGGGAACTCAACGCCCCGCGGTACGAGGTGGCTGAAGCCCTCGAGCAGGCGGCGCTGACCGAGTTGCGAGAGCGCCGGCCGGACCGGGTCCTTGAGACCAACGTCGAGTTCTGGGCCGCGATCGTCCTCGACTTCGCCGAGGTGCCGTCGCACATGTTCACGTCGATGTTCACCTGCGCCCGGCTGGCCGGGTGGAGTGCCCACATCCTCGAGCAGAAGAAGACCGGCCGCCTGATCCGGCCGTCGGCCCGGTATGTGGGTCCGGCGCCGAGGCGCCCGGAGGATGTTCCCGGGTGGGACCCCGAGATGGTCGCGCCGAGTGGTTACCACCCCGAGGTGGGCTTCCGCGTCGAGTAGTTCGGCGCTTGGGGTCGTTGTCGCGAAAGCGCACGACACGCCAGCGTGTCGCTGCACCTTCGCAACAACGGGTGCGGCATCGGGGTCCCGCATTCGTCCGCGGGGCCCGCGTCTAGCCTGGGATCGTGACCGATCTACAGATCCCCGCCGACCTCACGCCCGCCGACGGCCGCTTCGGGAGTGGCCCGTCCAAGGTTCGTCCCGCCCAGGTGGATGCCCTCGTGGCGATGGCGCCCACCTACCTCGGCACCTCCCACCGCAAGCCGGGGGTGAAGAACCAGGTCAAGCGCCTGCGTCAGGGGCTGCGCGACCTCTTCTCGCTGCCCGAGGGCTACGAGGTGATCCTGGGTAACGGGGGCTCCACAGCGTTCTGGGACATCGCAACCTTCGGGCTGATCGAGGACCGCGGGCAGTTCCTGTCCTTCGGTGAGTTCGGGTCGAAGTTCGCGAAGGCGGCGCAGATCGCCCCTCACCTCGGTGAGCAGGACATCCGCACGTTCGAGCCGGGGACCGCCGGCCCCTTCGAGCCCGCCGAGGGACTCGATGTCTACGCGAGTCCGCACAACGAGACGTCAACCGGGGTCGCGATCGATGCGGTCCGTCCCGACGGCTCCGGTGACGCGCTGGTGATCTTCGACGCCACGTCGGCGGCCGGCGGCCTGCCTGTGCTCGCCGAAGACTTCGACGTCTACTACTTCGCGCCGCAGAAGTGCTTCGCCTCCGACGGCGGTCTGTGGTTCGCGCTGATGTCGCCGAAGGCACTGGAGCGCGCGGCAGCCATCAAGGCGTCCGGTCGGTGGATGCCGGCGTTCCTCGACATCAACATCGCCATCGAGAACTCGGTGCAGGAGCAGACCTACAACACCCCGGCGCTTGCCACGATCGCGCTGATGGCCGAGCAGGTCGACTGGTTCAACGATCACGGCGGCCTGAAGTGGACCACGCAGCGCACCGCCGAGAGTTCAGGGATCCTCTACGACTGGGCCGAGGCCACTGAGTACACCACGCCCTACGTGACGGATCCGGCGCTGCGCTCGGCGGTCGTGGGGACAGTCGACTTCGCGGACTCTGTGGACGCGGCCGCGGTGGCGAAGGTGCTTCGGGCCAACGGGATCGTGGACGTGGAGCCGTACCGCAAGCTGGGCCGCAACCAGTTGCGGGTGGCCATGTTCCCCGCGGTCGACCCGGCCGACGTCGCCGCCCTGACGAAGAGCATCGACTGGGTGGTCGAGCGTCTGGGCTGATCTGGCGGCGGGCCGCTGCCGGGAACGTGCGGGGACCCGGCATAGCCTGAAGAGGTGAGCGACTACCCCACCATGGCTATGCCCCCCGCACAGGAGCCCGAGCAACCCCCTGAGGAGCCCAGAGCGTCGCGGTGGCCCATCGTCCTCGCGGTATTGATCGCGATCGCTCTCGGCCTCGGAGCCGGTGCACTGTGGGCGGCCCGTAGTGCACCGAACGACCCGGAACCTTCGCCGAGCGTCACGCCGTCCGCGACGCGTTCACCCTCCATCACGCCGACCGTCACACCGACGACGCAGGCGCCGACCACCGTGGCACCCACGTCGGCGACGCCCACCCCGACCGCGACCTCCGCGAGCCCGAGTCCGACGGTGTCGAAAACCCCCAAGCCGACCAAGACCGTGACCCCGCCGCCGATCGAGGAGGAGATCGAGCCGACGGAGATCCCGCCTTCGGCGATCGACGGTGAGGGGGACTTCGAGACCGACGGTGGAGCGCCCTGACGTGGATCCGCGTAGCCGGCGTCTGGTCACTCTGGCAGTCCTGATCGGACTCGTGGGCCTGCTCATCGTCCTGGCGCTCGTTCGCTGATGCCTCGCAGGTCTGGCGCACATGGCAGGTAGTACGGTCGGACATGTGGATGTGCAGCCGCTGGACGAGGATGGTGTCCTCGCCGTGACCCTTGGCACCGTGGCCTGGCTGGTCGCCTTCGGGGTGCTGTTCCTCTTCTTCCGCGACCAACTGCAGGCCCATGGCACGCAATGGTGGTTGACCGTCTGCCTGGTCGGTGCGGGCCTCGGACTGGCGGGCCGCTGGTACACGGTGCGGCGGCGTGAGGCCTACCGACACGCACGGGAATCCCATGGATGACGACCAGCAGTACGACGACCTCGTGACGGTCGTCGTCGGAGAAGGGCACGCCGACGTGCCGATGGTCCAGGAGGAGGTCACCTGGGACGTCGATGAGGTCTGTGCCGCCGCGGTGGACACCGCCCGTGCAGCGGTTCTCGAGGAGGCCGAGTCGGCATTGATCGGCACGCACACGGGTCTCGTCGCTGACGGCCCACTGGTGGTCACCCACTATTTCGAGGGCCATGTTCCCGGCTACACCGGGTGGCGCTGGGCGGTCACGCTGACCCGGGCCCCGGGCGATGACACGGTGACGGTCGATGAAACTGCGCTGCTGCCCGATGGCGACGCCTTGCTGGCCCCCGCGTGGGTGCCCTGGAAGAAGCGCATCCAGCCGGGCGATATCGGGGCCGGGGACGTCCTGGTCACCGAGCCCGACGACCCCCGCCTGCTGCCCGGGATGAGTCAGACCGATGCGCCGGCGGTGGAGGACGACGACCTCCGTCCGCTGCAGTGGGAATTGGGCCTCGGCCGCGTACGGATCCTGAGCCCGGAGGGCCGGCGTGAGGCCGCCCAGCGCTGGTACCGGGAGGTGGGGCCACGTGCGACGGTGGCCCGCGGCGCCGATCTCTCCTGCGCCACGTGCGGATTCCTGCTGCTGATCGGTGGGCCGCTCGGCCAGGCCTTCGGGGTGTGTGCCAACGGGTACTCTCCAGCCGACGGCCGGGTGGTCGCCATGACGTTCGGATGTGGGGCGCACAGCGAGACGACGCAGGCCGCGCCGGTGCCGGTCGCGCAGACCGTCGTCGATGAGGTCGGCTACGACGACCTCGGACCGTTGCCGGAGCCGGAGCCCGAGCCTGAGCCTGAGCCCGAGGCCCAGTCGGAGCCTGAGGCCGAGCCTGAGCCCGAGCCCGAGGCCACCGACGTCCCACAGGACGGCCCGGACGCCGACCATGACACGATGCAGGGGCCGGAAGTCGAGGAGGACGCATGAAGAAGATGGCCGGAGTGGTGCTCGCCGTGGCGGCGACCGCGGCGCTCGCCTCGTGCGAGAAGCCGCCGCCCGGGGTGACGGTCTTCACCGGCACCACCTCTGAGCGGCTCGCTCCCACGTGCTTCAGTTGGGACGGTCAGATCGACCCCCAGCAGTGCCTCAACGATGCCGCACAGAAAGCCGCGAGCGGTCAGACCGCGCGCCTGAGCGTGGTCCCGGAGAACGTGGTCGGGATCAGCGTCGACCCGGCCATCGCGGAGCAGGGCTGGTACCCCTCGATCGCCGGGCAGCGGCTGTCGCAGGAGGAGATCACTGAGACCTACTTCCGGTTCTCGTTCCCGCGCGTCCCGGCCAACCCCCAGGGTTACCCGTTGGCGATCATCTCCGAGGGTGAGCAGAAGGGTGTCTGGGCCGTCCGCATGGACGTGCAGGGCGGCTAGCTCCCGGGTTGCGGAGCCACCATCCCGGCGATGGTGCGAAGATCTGTCGATTCAGTGCATAGATCTTCACACCGTGGTGGTGGAAGAACGCACCTAGACGTCGAGCTGATCGGCGACAGCGCGCAGCAGACGCGCGGTCTTCGCGGCCTTCGTGTCGTCGGGGTAACGGCCCGCACGCAGTTGACCACCGACCGAGTCGAGGAGCTTGATCAGGTCCTCGACCACGGGACTCATCTCCTCCGCGGGCCGCCGCCGCGCCTTGGTGACGCTGACCTGGTCGAGCACCGTCACGGAGAGGGCCTGCTTGCCCTTGCGGCCGTCGACCACCCCGAACTCCACGCGGGAACCGGGGCGCAGGGTGGCGCCGGGCTCCAGCGCACTGGCGTGAACGAAGACCTCGTCGCCGTCCTCGGCGGCGAGAAAGCCGAAGCCCTTCTCTGCGTCGTACCACTTCACTGTGCCGGCGGGCATCCTTCAACTCCTGTTCGTGACGTCAAAAGGCCAGTCTACAAAGTCAGCCGTGAACCCTCGGAGTGGTTCCGGCGGTCAGTAGTCGCCCTCGGCAGCACCACCGGCGAGCACCTGGGCCGTACCTGACAACCCCAATCGGGAGGCGCCCGCGTTGACCATGTCGACCGCCGCGTCCCAGGTGCGGATGCCGCCACTGGCTTTGACCCCCAGCCCGTCACCGACGGTGCGGCGCATCAACTCGACCGCGTGCGCGGACGCCCCGCCAGCGGGGTGGAAGCCCGTGGACGTCTTCACGAAATCGGCGCCGAGGTCCGCGCAGACCCGACAGACCTCCATGATCTGCAGGTCGGACAGCGCCGCGGACTCGATGATGACCTTGAGGACCGTTGCCGGGATGGCTTCCCGGACGGCGCGCACGTCGGCCTGTACGGCCTGCCAATCGCCGGCGATGACGTTGCCGATGTCGATCACCATGTCGACCTCGTCCGCGCCGTCGGTCACCGAGCGCGCCGCCTCCGTGGCCTTGATCCCGTCCTTGTGCTTGCCGCTGGGGAAACCACACACGGTCGCGATCTTCACGCCGCGCAGCAGCTCGGTGGACAGCGGCAGGAACGAGGGGGAGACACACACGCTGTACACGCCGAGGTCGACGGCCTCCCGGCACAGCGCCTCCACATCCGCAGTGGTCGCCTCCGGCTTGAGCAGCGTGTGGTCGACCATGCGGGCCATTTCCATGGGGGTGATCATGGGGTTCCTTTCCTCAGAAAGCGATGAACTCGATCCGGTTGCCGAACGGGTCGTAGGTGTGGAATCGGCGGGTGTCGGGCAGATCCCCGGCAGGGGTGACGTCGTGACCTGCGGCGCGCAGGCGGGCCATGAGGGTGTCGTAGTCGCGCACCATGATGGCCGGATGGGCCTGTGTGGCGGGCCGGAAGTCACGCTGGA
>WBZL01003030.1_pt1 | contig 15739 bp, 16 predicted proteins | sample 5204291 | NCBI WGS metagenome assembly WBZL01 (sample SAMN12344345, study PRJNA552823) | activated sludge metagenome | biome: Activated sludge suspended growth; feature: Nitrification reactor; material: Wastewater; isolation source: activated sludge from nitrification reactor of wastewater...
CGGCCTGACGCTCGACACAACAAGCCACACCCCAACCACACCGGGGACCACGTCGAGCAACCACCTCCAGCGGTGCAGCCACACACGGCTGCACCGCACACCCACGCCCCGACGCAGCGGTGGTCGAGCATCCACGAACGGAGCGGCCGCGTTTCTCGACCGAGTTGTGGTCGTCAGGTCGCCACAACTCGGTCGAGAACGCGACCGACATCGATGTGGTCGGTGACATCGGCCCCACGAACGGACGTCCCGTCCGGAATGGCCGGACCCGGCGCCCGGCCGACACCCACCCGCTTCCAGAGCATCCATCCGGCCGCAGCGCATCCGGCCGCAGCACATCCGGGGCACAGCACACATCCATCCGCGCCTCCCGCGCGATCGACGCGCACACCCACGCCCCGGCTCAGCGGGTGGCGAGCTCGAGGAAGCGGTCGCTCGACACCGGATTGGCACCCATCGCCCGCACGTCGGTGATCACGGCCTGGTCGTTCGTGACCACCACCACCGGCACGTCGTCGGGCAGCGCGGCCACCTCGGCCCGGATCGTGTCGTCGGCGATCACGCCCTCGGGCGAGTACGTGACCCGCACCAGCCGACGCATGGTGCCGGCGATACCGACCCCGTTGGTGCCGTCGAACACGAGCACCAGGTTGGTCCCCCACCGCCGGGCGACGTCCTCGCACAGGTCGATCGTCCGCTCGCGCTGATCGGCCAGGTCGAGCGTGGGGAACCGCAGCTTGGCGACGTTGTAGCCGTCGACCATCACGACGGCGTTCGGGTGACGCACGACGTGCTCGGCCGCGGCGAGCGAGTCGCCGTACAGGCCGCCGGGCACGGCGATCGGCGTGCGGTTGCTCGCCCGCCCCCTCCCCCGTGTGCGCGGCTTCGGACGATCGGGCACGGACGAGGCCATCCGCGACGGCTCGAGGTGGTGCAGCCGTCGGGCGAGCTGATCGAGCTCGGCCGCCAACCGGCCGACCATCTGCGCACGGTCGTCCAGCTGATCGGCCACCGCAGCCGCGCCCGCCAGCACCGCGGCGTCGGTGGCCCGCTCGACCTCGGCACCGGCACCTGCCGCACGGCTGGCCAACACGTCGTCGCGCACGCGCTCGGCATCGGCCGCTCGGGCCAGCGCCTGATCACGCTCGACCACGAGCTCGTCGCTGCGCTCGTTCGCGGCCCGTGTCTGCTCGCGTGCCTTGGCCAGCGCCGCCTGGTGGCGTTCGACCTCCGTGCGAGCCGTCGCGAGCTCGGCGCGCAACCGGTCGAGTTCGCCCGCCGACGACGTCGACACGTCGGCCCGGCGATCGAGCTCCGAACGGAGCGCGGTCACCTCGGCGAGCACCCGATGCGCCGCCTGCTCCGCGGCCTCGCGGCGCCGTTCGGCGCGTCGCAGCTCGGCCGCCAGATCGCCGGCATCGAGCTCACCGACCACGTCGCGCAGCCGCTGCTCCCAGCCGGACGGACGGGTGAGCCACACGAGCGACGGCTCGTCGAGCAGCTCGGGCGCCGCCTGGGCCGCCACGGCCAACTTGCGCCGGAACGCCGCATCGGCCTCGACCGCGGCCCGCACCTTGGGCAGTGCGTTGGCCGGCAGCTTCTGGAACTTGAGGAACGGGCGCAGCGACGGCGGCGACGACAGCGGGGCCTTGAGCTTGACCCCGGCGGCGGCGATGCCGATCGCGAACTCCAGCGCCGCGGCGATCAGCTTGTCGGGCACGTCGGCCACCGGATCGCCAGGCGCGGCGGACGCGGCGGGATCGGCGGGGCTCGTGGGATCGGCGGGCGGCGAGGCCTCAGGTGGCGTGGCGCCTGGCTCGCCGGACATGGCTCAAGTGTACGGGGCCTCGATCGTGGCACCCTCGTGATCGATCCGCAGCACCTTGGTGTGCCCGTCGGACGGCAGCGCGGCGGCGAGCTCGTCGGCATCGGCCGGGGCACACATCGCCGCCACCGTCGGACCGCTGCCCGACAACCACGAGCACCAGGCCCCGGCCTCGAGCGCGGCGTCGATCGCGCGGCGACACGGTTCCGCGAGCGCCAGCCGCGCCGGCTGATGCACGCGGTCCTGGAACGCGTCGCGCAGCGCAGCGACGTCGCCGGCGGCGAGTGCGCCGACGAGCATCGCGACCCGACCGAGGTTGAACACCACGTCGTCGAACGGCACGGGCGCGCCGAGGATCCGGCGCGACTCGTCGGTCTTGGTGACGAACGACGGGATCCACACCACGATCGCCGGGTCGAGCGCCAGTGGCACGCGCACGACCCGTCCGCCCCCGGTTGCGACGACCCCGCCGTACAGCGAGGCGGCCACGTTGTCGGCGTGGCCCTCGAGTTCGGCGACGACGGCGAGCACCTCGGCCCGCCCCTCGTCGTCGAGGACGCGACCGCCGTCGCGTTGGGCGACCGCGAGCGCACCGCCGCCCACGCGCACGGCGCCGCTGAACCCGAGGCCTCGCCCGACCGGGATCGAGCAACGCTCCCAGACCTGTCCGGTGCCGCCGAGCCGCGCGAATGCGACCTGTGCGGGGTGATGGCCGTCGCAGCGGCGTGCGCCCTCGGGCGCGCCCCCGCCCGGCCGGTCGGGATCGACGATGCCGAGCTCGGCGCGCAGGCTCAGCGCGAGCCCGAGGGTGTCGAAGCCCGGGCCGAGGTTGGCCGACGACGCCGGCACCTGGACGATCACGAGCCGGCGGACGCCTTCGCGGCCTGCGACACGGCGACGAGCCGGTCGAGCGCGGCTGCCGCGCCGCCGGAGTCGATCGACTCCTCGGCGATCGCGATGCCCTCCGCCAGATCCTTCGCACGGTCGGCGACCACGAGTGCCGCGCCGGCGTTCAGGATCACGATGTTGCGGTGCGCGCCGTGCTGGCCGGCGAGCACGTTGCGGACGACCTGGGCGTTCTCGTGCGGCTCGCCGCCGGTGAGCTCGTCGAGGATCGCCGGCGCCAGACCGAGCGCGAGCGGGTCGACGGTGAAGCTGCGCACATGGTCGTCCTCGAGCGCCAGCACGGTCGACTCACCGGTGGTGGTGAGCTCGTCGATGCCGTTGCCGTGCACGACCCAGGCCTTGATCGAGCCGTGGATGCGCAGCGAGGCGAGCATCCGCTCGGCGACCAGCGGGTTGGCCACGCCGATGAGCTGTCGGCGCACGCGGCCCGGGTTGGCCATCGGGCCGAGCAAGTTGAACACCGTCGGGATGCCGATCTCGCGCCGGCTCGGACCGGCGAAGCGGAACGCCGGGTGGTAGACGGGGGCGAGGCAGAAGCCGATGCCGGCCTCCTCGACGCATCGGACGACGCCTTCGGGCGGCAGTTCGAGCGCGACGCCGAGGGCTTCGAGCACGTCGGCGGCACCGCACTTCGACGAGGCGGCGCGTGCGCCGTGCTTGCAGACCGGCACGCCGGCGCCGGCCACGACGATCGCGGCCGTCGTGCTGACGTTGATCGAGTGGCTGCGGTCGCCACCGGTGCCGACGATGTCGACGGCCCGCTCGCGCAGGTCGTCCGACAGGGGCACGATCGTCGCCGCGGCCAGCACCGCGTCGAGCAGCCCGCTGATCTCCTCCGGGGTCTCACCCTTCGCGCGGAGCGCCACGACGAAGCCGATCAGCTGCGCCGGGGTGGCGTCGCCGTTGAGGATCGTCGCCATCGCCGCTCGGGCCTGGGCGGCCGAGAGATCCTGACGATCGAGCAGGGCGGTCAGGAGCGCGGGCCAGCCGCCGTGTTCCTCGAGTTCACTCACGGGCCAGGAGCGTAGAGGATGCTCGCCCCGCTCCCCTGTTGCGATTCAGCAGGAGGTCGGCAGGAGGTCGGCAGGAGCTCGGCCGGGGCAGGTCGGGTTCTGGTCGGGGTCAGGCGGTACGGCGACGCTGACGGATGATCCGTCGGCGCTCACGCTCGGTGGCGCCGCCCCACACACCCTGCTTCTCGCGGATGGTGAGCGCGTGCTCGAGGCAGGCCACGCGCACGTTGCAGCTCGAGCAGACCGCCTTGGCGTCGGCGGCATCGTCGTCGTCGTCCGGGAAGAAGATGCTCGGCTCCAGCCCCCGGCACGCTCCCAGTTCCCGCCACACGATCTTGTTGGCAGACACGTCGTCCCCCGTGAAATGTGTTCTGCGGGGTCCCATCGGCCCCACGGCGTGCGAATCTAGGTCCGCCCGACATGGCTTGGGAAGGGGTGATTTGCGCGTTTTCCGTGACGACTTCGCGCGCGCTCGGTGGGATCGGTTGTCGAAACCCTGACGTTCAGCCGGCGTCGGGCAGCAGGTCGCGGCGCAGCTCGTCGACCGTCGCGGGCAGCAGCTCGATCTCCTCGGCGTAGGCCGGGTGGTCGATCGCCAGCACGGTGCCCTCGACGAACGCCGCCACCTGCGCCGGGGTGAACTCGAACCGGACGTAGTGCACGGCGGCGGTGACGTCGGTGCGGGTGAGCTGGCTCTCGTGCTGTTCTTCGGTGATCGAGCGGATCGTCGAGCCGTCGGGCAGCCGGAACACGAAGCTGCGTTCGATCCCGACGAGCTTGGGCAGCCACACGCGCATCTGCTCGTCGCTGGTGAGCTCGATGAACACCGTCGCGCACAGCTGACCGGGCTCGGGGACCATCGGGTTGTAGATGTCGAGCTCGTCCTGGATGCCCTCGTCGGTGACGATCTTCTCGGCTCGGGCCATCTCCTGGATCTGGTGGCGCATCGTGTCGCGGTTCTCGAAGGTGATCGTGACGATGTGCCCGATCGCGAGGCGACGGCGGGACTTCAGGTCGAGGATCCGGGCGCGCAGCGACTCGCGCTCGCGCTCGTAGGCGCGCAGGTCGGCGATGTCGTCGAGGACGAGCTTGCGCGAGCGGGTGGGGGTGCTCATGCGGTGCTCCGATCAGCGAAGGGGTTCGGCTGGGGTCAGCGAGGAGGTTCGGGCACGATGCCGTAGGCGCGGGCGACCACCTGCAACGGGTGCATCGGGTCCTCGCCGGTCTGCTCGGCGATGGCGGTGTTGGCGAGGTTGCAGTCGCCCGCCACCACGTCGCCGCCGGCGCGGCGGATCTCGTCGCCGAGCTTCTTCGCGATCGGCACCGAGATCTCGGTGTTGGCGGCGCGCAGCCCCCACATGCCGTCGATGCCGCTGCACTGCTGCACCAGCTTGATCTTGGCACCGGTGAGCTTCATCAGGTCACGGCTCTTCAGACCGATGTTCTGCGCCTTCAGGTGGCACGGCACGTGGTAGCTGATCGTGTCGGGCACGTCGCCGGTGAAGTCGATGTCGAGCGAGGTGCCCTCGCCCTTGTGCACCTTCATCAGGTACTCGGCGGCGTCGTAGGTGTGCTCGGCGACGAGGCGTGCATCGTCGTTGCCGACGTAGTCGACGTAGTCCTTCTTCAGCACGTAGCCGCAGGTGGGTTGCGGCACGACGATGTCCATGCCCTTGCGAACGGTGTCGGCCAGGGCGGCCACGTTCTTCTCGGCCATCTTGGTGAACTGCCCGATGTCGCCGCTGTGCAGGAACGGCGCACCGCAGCAACCGGCGCCCTCGGCGAGACCGCACTCGATGCCGTTGCGCTCGTAGACCTTCACGAGGTCGTGGCCGATCTCGGGCTTCTGGTATTCGACGAGGCAGGTGGGGAACACGGCGACACGACCCTGCCGCTTGTTGATCCGCACCTTCGGTCGACGGGCGAACCAGGTGGAGAACCGCTGCTTCGCGTACGGCGGCAGCAGGCGGACGCTCGACACCCCGGTGACCTTCTCGACGGCCTTGCGCACGAACGACCCCGACGGGGCGGCGACCACCTTGTTGGCGACCGGCGCCGCCGTGGTGGCGAGCTTGCCCATCAGGTCGGTGCGGCCCATCACCGCAGTGGTGAGCTTCTCACGGGTGCCGAGGTGACCGGCCTCGTGACGCATCGCCTGCGCCCGCAGCATCAGCCGGGGGAAGTCGAGCGCCCATTCGTGCAGCTCGGGGATGTAGGGGCAGTTGATGTAGCAGAGCTTGCACTGGAAGCACTCGTCGACGACCTGGTCCTGCTGGGCGGGGGTGAGCCGGCCGGCGTCCTGGTCGTCGTGGCGGTCGACGTACTCGAACAGCGTGGGGAACGACGTGCAGAACTTGAAGCACAGCCGACAGCCGTGGCAGAGGTCGTACACCCGGGTGAGTTCCTCGCGGACGTCGGCCTCGTCGAGGTACTTCGGGTGCTTCGGGTCGTAGGTGGTGGTCATCGTTGCCCCAGTGTCGCGCGGGTCGGGAGCCGTCGCCCGTGGCGATGGTCCCGACCCGCGCGGACGCGGACGGGTCGGATCAGAGCGCCTCGAGGCCCTGCTGGAACCGGCCGGCGTGGCTCTTCTCGGCGCGTGCGAGCGTCTCGAACCAGTCGGCGATCTCGTCGAGACCCTCCTCGCGGGCGGTCTTCGCGAAGCCCGGGTACATCTGGGTGTACTCGTAGGTCTCGCCGGCGATGGCGGCCTTGAAGTTGGCCTCGGTCTCGCCGATCGGCTCGCCGGTGGCGGGGTCGCCGACCTGGGCGAGGAACTCGAGGTGACCGTGCGCGTGGCCGGTCTCGCCCTCGGCGACCGAGCGGAACAGCGCGGCGGCGTCCGGGTAGCCCTCGACGTCGGCCTTCTGGGCGAACCACAGGTAGCGGCGGTTGGCCTGGCTCTCGCCGGCGAAGCATTCCTTGAGGTTCTCGTGGGTCTTGGTGCCGTGCAGGCTCATGACGGATTCCTTTGGCTGGGTGTGGTGGTTTCGGTTGATGGGCTGGTGATGGGACGGTGCCCGCCGGCACCGGGCGCACAGGTGGCGCAGGTGCCGCGGAAGACGAGGTCGGCGGTGCTGATGTGGAAGCCGTCGAGGCCGCTGGTGTCGGGCGAGATCGCGTCGAGTCCCGACACGTAGACGTCGCGCACCGCGCCGCAGCGGTCGCAGACCACGTGGTGGTGGTCGTCGACGTTGGGGTCGAAACGCGCCGAGCCACTCGACAACTGCAGTTGCTGCAACTCCCCCATCGCGACCAGGTCGTTGAGCGTCTGGTAGACGGTGCGCAGCGAGATGCCCGGCATCACGGCGCTGGCGGCCAGGTGCAGCGCCTCGGCAGACGGGTGCGACTCGTTGTCGTGCAGCAGCCGGAACAGCACCTGACGCTGCGGCGTGACCTTGAGCCCGATCGCCCGGAAGGCGGTGGACAGCTCGTGGGGGGCTCGCACGGACCGGAAGCTATTCGCACCGATTGCTCGTTCGCAATTCTTGCGAACTGGTCGGACCGGGCACCCGACGCGCAGGTGGCGGCAGCGACGCAGCGCCGTGCGTACGATGCGACCGATGTCCGCTCCCGCTGCCGACGACCGGGCCCACTTCGATCGGGCAGCGATGCTCCGACGCCTCGAGGGCGAGCGGTTCGACGTGCTGGTCGTGGGCGGCGGCATCACCGGCGTCGGGGTGGCGCTCGACGCCGCCAGCCGTGGACTGCGCACCGCGCTGGTCGAACGCGACGACTTCGCGTCCGGCACGTCGTCGAAGAGTTCGAAGCTCGTCCACGGCGGCCTGCGCTACCTGCAACAGGGCGAGGTTCGGCTGGTGTACGAGGCGCTCCGCGAGCGGCAGCGCCTGCGCACCAACGCACCGCACCTCGTCGGGGTGATGCCGTTCATGATCCCGATCCTCGGCAAGCCCGGTGCCGACCAGGACACGAAGAGCGTGGTGAGCCGGAAGATCGCCCGCGCCCTCGGCTCGGCGATGTGGATGTACGACCTGACCGGCGGGTGGCGCATCGGCAAGCTGCACCGCCGCCTGCGCGCCCGGGCGGCGCTCGCGCACATGCCCACCATGCCCGCCGACCGGGTGCTCGCCGCGTACCTGTACTACGACGCCGCGGTCGACGACGCCCGGCTCGTGCTCACCGTGGCGCGCACCGCGGCGGTTCACGGCGCCGCGGTGGCGAACGGCTGTCGCGTGGTCGACCTGACCCACGACGACGGGGGTCGTGTCACCGGTGTGGTCGCCGAGGCCGACGGTCGCCAGTTCCCGATCCGAGCCACCGTGGTCGTCAATGCCGCCGGCGTGTGGAGCGACGAGGTGCGCACCCTCGACGAGGGCGTCGACCCCGACGGCATCCGGCCCGCCAAGGGCGTGCACCTCACGGTGCCGTGGTCGAAGGTGCGCAACGACATCGCCGTCGTCATCCCGGTCCCGAAGGACAAGCGCAGCCTGTTCGTCGTGCCGTGGGGACCCAACGGCGACGGCACGTTCCGCCACACCTACGTCGGCACCACCGACACGGACTACCAGGGACCCCTCGACGCGCCGCAGTGCACCGCCGACGACGTGGCGTACGTGCTGCGTGCGCTGAACGCCTCGGTCGATCCGGCGCTCAGCGGCGGCATCACCGTCGACGACGTCACCGGCGTGTGGGCGGGCCTGCGTCCCCTGGTGAAGCGTGCCGACGCCGGCCGCACCGCCGATCTGTCGCGCCGCCACCTGATCACCCGCAGCGACCGCGGCGTCGTCACGGTCACGGGCGGCAAGCTCACCACCTATCGCGAGATGGCCGAGGACACCGTCGACGAGGTGCTCGAGGCGCTCGGACGACGAGCCCGGTGCCGCACGCGTCGATTGAAGCTGATCGGCGCCACCCGACCCGACCGGGGAACCGACCAGGTGCGACGCGACCTGGTCGCCCGACACGGCGATGCCGCCGACGACGTGCGCCGCCTCGCCGATGACGACCCGACCCTGCTCGAGCCGCTCGTGCCCGGGCTGTCGTACCTGCGGGCCGAGGCGGTCTGGGCCGCGCGCCACGAGATGGCGCGCTCGGTCGACGACGTGCTGTCCCGGCGAACCCGTGCCCGCCTCCTCGACCGCCGCGCCGCGGTCGCGGCCGCCGACGACGTCGCCCGCCTGCTGGCGCCCCATCTCGGTTGGGACGACGACGAGATCGCCCGCCAGGCGCAGGCGTTCCGGGCGAGCTGCGCCGACGAAGCAGCGGCCGGCGACGTCAGCGAGGCCGAGTACCTCGCGAGCGTCACCCCGTCGCCCACGGACCGCACCTGACCCGACCCGACCCGACCCGACCACGCCACGCCACGACCGGACCCGAGGACCATGACCACCCCGACCACGCGCCCCACCCCGCCGATCGAGCTGACCGGCACGGGGACACAGCTCGCGACCACCCCGGCGGCTCGGGTCGCGCTCGACGGCGACGTGGTCGACGCGCTGCGTGCCGCGTGCCCCACCACGACCGACCTCGGCGAGCGGGCCGAGGCGAGCCGCGACTGGTGGCCGCTCGCGATGCACTGGTCGCTCCGCGGCGCGGTGCCGCAGCTGGCTGCGGCGGTCTGCTCCCCCGCCGACACGGCGCAGGTCGCCGCCGTCGTCCGGCTCTGCCACGAGCACGGGTTGCCGCTCACACCCGCGGCCGGTCGCAGCGGTGTGTGCGGCGCGTCGGTGCCCGTGTTCGGTGGCGTGCTGCTCGATCTGTCGGCGCTGCAGGGTGTCGTGTCGGTCGACACCACGAGCGGTGTGGTCGAGGTGCTCGCCGGCACCTTCGGGCCCGACCTCGAACGCGAGCTCGCGACACACGGCCAGTCGGTCGGTCACTTCCCGCAGAGCTTCGACCTCGCCACGGTCGGCGGGTGGGTCGCCTGCCGCGGGGCCGGGCAGTACAGCACTCGCTACGGCAAGATCGAGGACATGGTCGTCGGGCTCGAGGTGGTGCTGGCCGACGGGTCGGTGGTCCGCACCGGCGGAGCCCCGGCGGCGGCGGTCGGCCCGGATCTCACCCAGCTCTTCGTGGGGAGCGAGGGCACGCTGGGCGTGATCACCCGCGTGTGGCTCCGCACGCATGCGGTGCCCGGCGAGCCGTCGATGGCGTCGTACTCGTTCGGCTCGTTCGCCGACGGCATCGAGGCGTGTCGACGGATCCTGCAACGCGGTGCCACGCCTGCCGTGCTGCGGCTGTACGACGCACCCGAGAGCGCTCGCGGCCAGGGCGGCGACGGCACGCAGTGCGTGCTGCTCGTGCTCGACGAGGGCGATCCGGAGATCGTCGATGCCGCGATGCGGGTCGTCGCGCAGGAGTGCGCCGCGGCCGAGTCGCTCGGCACCGAGCGCGTCGAACGCTGGACCCATCACCGCAACGACACCAGTGCGCTGCAGGCGCTGACACGCAAGGGCTTCGTGGTCGACACCCTCGAGATCGCCGCACCGTGGGCGCGGCTCGTCGAGGTGTTCGACGAGGTTCGTGCCGCGATGCTGGCGGTCCCGCACGCACGCGCGTCCACCTGCCACCTCTCGCACAGCTATCCCGACGGCGCCTGTCTGTACTTCACCTTCGCCGCCACCCCGCCGGCGGACGAGGTCGACGCCACCTACGTCGCCCTGTGGGACGCGGGCCAGCGGGCCGTGCTCGCACACGGCGGCAACCTGTCGCACCACCACGGGGTCGGCCTCAACCGGAGCCGCTTCGTCCGTGAGGCGCTCGGCCCGGCGTTCGAGGTGCTGGCCGCCACCAAGCGGGCGCTCGACCCGCAGGGCATCCTCAACCCGGGCAAGCTCGGCCTGCCGTCACCGTTCGGCGAGGTGGTCTGGCCGTGAACGCGGCGAACACGACGCGCACCTGGGACACCGCAGCGATCCGCTCGGGCGGGCTCGTCTGCCTGGTGTTCGCGATCCCGTTCTCCGTGCTGGCGCAGTGGGCCGCCGGCCGCGACGACGGCGGGCTCGCGTTCGTGTTCAGCCTGTGCGCCGTCGCCGGGTTCGTCATCGGCGCCGGCGTGGCCGCCTGGGTGCAGACGGCCGGGCTGCCCCTCGCGCACGCGGTGCTCACCGCGTCGACGACCTATCTGGCCGCGCAGGCGGTGTTCGTGCTGGTGAAGCTCGCCCGCGGTGACGACGTCAACTTCTTCGCCGCGCTGTTCAACCTGATGGCCGCGCTGTTCGCGGGCGCCGTCGGTGGGGCGCTCGGCATGGTGCTGCAACGCAACGGTGTGCGACCCCGGTCGCAGTGGGACGAGGAGGGCGACGGGCGATGAGCGTGCTCGTGATCGACATCGGCACCACGGGGGTGCGTGCCGCCGTGATGCACCCGGACGCCGTGTTGGACGACGTCTGCTACCGGCGCGTGCCACCCAGCACGCCGTTCCCGGGGCTCGTCGAGTTCGACGCGGTCGAGTTGTCGACCGTCGCGCTCGAGCTGGCCCACGAGGCGCTGGCGCGACACGGCGGATCGGTCGCCGCGGTCGGCGTCACCACCCAACGGGCGTCGACGATCGTCTGGGATCGGGCCACGGGCACACCCGTCGGACCGGGGCTCGGTTGGCAGGACCTGCGCACGGTCGTGGCCTGCATCACCGCGAAGGCCGAGCACGGCTTCGCACTGGCGCCCAACCAGAGCGCCACGAAGGTGGCGGCGCTGCTCGACCAGCACGATCCCGATCGCACGCGCGACCTGTGCTTCGGCACCGTCGACACCTGGATGGCCTGGGTGCTCACCGGCGGTCGTGAGCACGTGACCGATCGCAGCAACGCAGCCGTCACCGGCATGCTCCTCGCCGACGCGAGCGACTGGAACGACGCCGTGCTCGACGCGCTGCGCATCCCACGTCGGATGTTGCCGCGCCTGGTCGACACGAGCGGCCCGATCGCGCCGGCCACCGCGCTGCCCGGCGCTCCCGTGCTGGCATCGCTCGTCGGTGACCAGCAGGGCAGCCTCGTCGGCCAGAGCTGCGTCCGCCCCGGCGACGTGAAGATCACGTTCGGCACCGGCGGCATGCTCGACATGTGCGTCGGCCCCGACGACGCAACCGGGCGGCGCTCGGCCAACCGCAACGCCCACGGCACCTTCCCGATCGTCGCCTGGGGCCGTGGCGACACCACGGTGTGGGGCGTCGAGGGCATCATGCTGTCGGCCGGCACCAACATCGAGTGGCTCCGCGACGACCTGCAGCTCATCGACACGCCCGAGGCGAGCCACGACGTCGCCCAGCAGTGCACCTCGACCGACGGGGTCGTGTACGTGCCGGCCCTGCTGGGTCTCGGCACGCCGCACTGGGACTACGGCGCTCGCGGCTCGCTGTTCGGGCTCACCCGTGGCAGCTCACGCCCGCACGTGGTGCGGGCGGTGCTCGAGGGCATCGCCCACCGCGGCGCCGACCTGGTCGAGGCGGCCGAGGCCGACACGGGCCGCACGATCGGCACCCTGCGGGTCGACGGCGGGATGAGCCGCAACCCCACCTTCGTCCAGGCGCTGGCCGATGCCACCGGCCGTGCGGTCGAGATCGCCCCGGTGGCCGACGCCACCACCATGGGTGCCGGATTCCTCGCCGGGCTCGCGACCGGCGAGTGGTCCTCCTTCGACGACGTGGCCGCCGCCTGGCGTCCTGCCGGCCGCGTGGAACCGTCGGCGTCGTCGACGTTGCCCGACCGCGACCGCTGGCGGGACGCCGTGACACGTTCCCGCGGGTGGATACCCGACCTGTCGTCGCTGGACTTCTAGGCTCTCGGGCTGGACTCCCTAGAATTGCTCCGCTCACCCGGCGCCGACAATGCTCTCGGGAGCGACTGAAAGGACGAACTCCCTCGTGGACATCGACACGCCCGATACCGCACCGGCCGCCGCCATGGCCGACGTGGCATCGTCTCACGGGCTTCGGCGACGCCTGGTCGGCGCCGGCCTGCTCGGTCTCGCCGGCTCGCTGCTCCCGAGCCTGGCCTCGCGTGCCGGCGCCTCGCCGGACCAGACCACCACGACGGCGCCGCCCAAGCAGCCGTCCGACGCGGATCTCGTGCTGCTGCGGTTCGCGCAGACCGCCGAGCTGGCTGCGCAGGAGCTGTACACCGCAGCGCTCGGCGCCGGCTTCGGCGAGATCACCACCGCCGTCGTCACCGCCGTGCGCGACGCGCACATGGCCTACGGGCAGTCGCTCGGGGCGCTCATCGGTCGCACCGCCCCCGGTGAGCCGCTCGCAGAGCTCGTCGATGCCTCGCTGGCGGCCTTCACCGGTCCCTCGGCCGGGTTCCTCGCCGCGGCGCTGGAACTCGAGAACACCCTCGTCACCACGCACACCGAGCTCCTCGGCCAGCTGCAGGGCATCGACGGGGCCAAGCTGATCGCGTCGGTCGTCGTGGCCGAGTCGCGTCACGCCGTCGTGTTCGCCGACCTCGGTGGTGCCACCCGCGTCGACCAGTACCTCGCCAACGAGACCACGGCGCTCGCGCCGGCGGAAGGGTGATCCCGGTGAACCAGCAGTCCCCCGCAACCGCCGCCGATCGGCTCCTCGACCGGGCGATCGATCGTCGCCACGTGTTCCGTCTCGGTGGCCTGTCGGTCGCCACCGCGGCGGTCGTCGCCGCCTGTGGCGGCTCCGACTCGGGCGTCGGCCGCGTGGGCGTCGCGCCCACCACCACCGCCCTGCCCGACGCATCGGTCAGCGACGTCGTGCTGCTGCGCACCGCTGCCTCGATCGAGTACACCGCGATCGGCGTGTACCAGGCGTTCAAGTCGTCGGCGCCGGCGAGCGCCGCCGAGACGATCGACCGGATCGTGGCCGATCACACGGCTCACGCCGACGCCGTCAATGCGCTCGTCACCGAACTCGGTGGCGAGCCGTGGACCTGCGGCAACCCGCGCCTCGAGGAGCTCACCATCCCGGCGATCGCCGCGGCGATCCTGGGCGACGACGCCAGCGGCAAGCAGCCGAGCGACAACGTGCCCCGCGACGTGCTCAACACCGCCTTCGCGCTCGAGACCTACGCCGCCGAGACGTACCAGGCGTTCGTCCCGATGCTGTCCGAGCCGGCGCTGCGCAGCGCGGCGATGGGCATCGGCGGCGACGAGGCCCGCCACGCGGCGATCCTGGCGATTGCCATCACCGGCTCGCCCGAGGGATACCTCGAGTTCGAGGCACCGGCCGAGCCGCCGCAGATCCCGGTCGCGTATGCGATGCCGTCGGTGTACGGCCAGCTCGGCGGCCAGGCGCTCGTGATCGGCGCCCAGGACGAGGTCGGCCAGCGCACCACCGTGGCGCTCGACTCCCCGGCCGCGAACACCTTCGTCTACGACTACCTCACGCCCAGCTGCTGACCCGTCGCTCGTCCACGGGCGTCCCTAGACTGCCTGCCGACGGTGAGTCGGTCGGGTGACCGCGGCTCGGGGTCGGTTCGCCGGCGACCGTGTCGAGGAAAGTCGGGGCTCCCCAGAGCAGAGTGCTGGCGAGAGCCAGGTCGCGGCGACGTGACGGACAGTGCAACAGAGAGCAGACCGCCGATGGGCCGGTGACGGTCACAGGTGAGGGTGAAACGGTGCGGTAAGAGCGCACCAGCACGTGGAGCGATCCCCGTGGCTCGGTCAACCCCACTCGGAGCAAGATCAAGCAGAGGGGACGGGCTGCTCGCCTGTCCGGATCGGTGCATGCATCGGCACGGCACCCCTCGGGTGGATCGCACAGATGGATGGTCACCCGTGCCCGCGAGGGCACGACAGAACCCCGCTTACAGACCGGCTCACCGTCACCACACCCCGCTCGCGCCGGCGTCGACCGGGCGCGTAGCGCTTCCCACAACCGTTGCGCTCGCAAGCAAACCGGCGACAGTGCCCATCCCCCAGGGGAAAGGGATGGGCGACGGGTCTCGACGGTGTGAGTGGGCACGTTGGGAGAGCCACACGCTCCGGAGATCCGCTGGAGCAGCCTAGAACGTCCACCCCGCTCGCACACAGATGGCCGGCGAGATCCTGACCAAGGTCCCGTCAGACGCACATCGAACACCCGCTCGGACGACATCGGCCCCGGACCGTGAGCACGATCCGAGGCCGAAGGCCGTGTGTTTCATCGGTTGGGGTGATGGATGACGGTGAGGGCGGGAGGCGGGCGGATGCGAACTGCCCTCACCGGTCGAGGACCGTCCGATGCTCGTGGCATTCGTCCAGCCGATCGGGCGGTGAAACCCCGGGGGATCCGATGGGATCGTCCGCTCCCCCACCGGACCACGCTCGTGACCGATCGGGGGAACCCCGGTTCAGGGGTGCAGCTCCCAGGCGACCGGTTCGTAGGTGACGCCGGCGAGGGCCTCGCTCTCCGTGCAGATCCACATCGCGCCGGTCTCCGGGTCGCGGAACAGCAGCACGAGCGCCGACAGGTCGAGCGCCGACAGCGCGCCGACCTCGGACACGCCGATGAAGTAGCCGGTTCGTCCCGTGGGTGACTCCCGGTAACGGGCACCACGTTCGAAGCGGTGTGCGTCGTACCACGTGTACGTGACCGCGGGCGCGGGGTCGGGCCTCGGCCGGAACGGCAGCACGATCGCGAGGCCGTCGCCGTCGGCGACGCCTTCGCGGGCGTGGCGGGCGTGGTCGTGGCTCGCCCGGGCCGAGGTTCGCGTGGTCACGCACAGATCATCGGCGCGCCTCGCCGCCGACACGAGGGTTTCTCGCGCGCCGTCGCGTGGTGCCGACGCGTCAGCGGACCTGTGTGAGCTGGCCCGTCCGCGCGAACTGCTGCCGCCGTACCGGGTCGGCCAGACCGAACCGACGCCACGACCAGACGAGCAGCGCGGCACCGGCCACCTCGAGCGGCACGTTCCAGATCCCGCGCGACACGACGGGCAACTCGGCGTCACCGAACCCACTGGTGAACGGCCACCAGAACACGTTCGTGTCGTCGAACGCGCCGTCGAACACCAGGTGCAGCATCATGCCGATCGGGATCGCGATCAGCCGCTTGCGGATCGGTCGCCGCCCGGCCGTGGCCACCATCACCAGC
>WBZL01003031.1_pt1 | contig 15739 bp, 11 predicted proteins | sample 5204291 | NCBI WGS metagenome assembly WBZL01 (sample SAMN12344345, study PRJNA552823) | activated sludge metagenome | biome: Activated sludge suspended growth; feature: Nitrification reactor; material: Wastewater; isolation source: activated sludge from nitrification reactor of wastewater...
GACGGCAGGAGGCGATGACCTGCTCGACCTCGGCGGCCTGGCGGGACGTGTCCCAGCCGGCGACGGCGCCTGCCAGCGCCGCCCACCCCGCCAGCTGCGCGCGACGCGTGGCGGGATCCGCCGATGTGTCGCCCAGGATCCCCAGGTGGCTTCGACGGAAGAGCACATCCTCGAGGGTCACCGCCATCTCCTCGTGCATGACGCGCGCGATTTCAACCGCGTCGCCCTGTGGGCCAGGCGCTGCGGCCACACGCCACGGGAGTGGCGCCAAGTCGGTGTCACAGGGGCGGAAGGTGCGCTGGAGCTGTCGGGCGGCGAGATCCACGGCGAGGGCCGCCGTTGCACGCGAGGTGGTCCACTTGCCGCCAAGGGCCGCGAGGATCCCGGGGGCGACCTGGCGTACCTCGGCGCGTCGCGACGCAGTGTACGTGCTTCCCGACGAGGTGACGAGGGGGCGGAGCCCGGCGTAGGCCCAGCTGACGTCCGCACTCGACAGTTGGACCCCCGGCAACGCCTCGGTGACCAGCGCCACCAGCTGCAGGACCTCCTCGTGCGTGACGTCCACCGCATCGGGGTCGCGTGTCCATGGCGTGTCCGTGGTCCCGATGAGGGAATGGTCGCGCCACGGAATGACGAACAGATGGCGTCCGCGCACCGGGAGCAGGAGGGCATGATGGCCCGTGAGCGGCTTCGTGATGATGTGGATGCCCTTGGAGCGCGTGATCGCGGGCGGATGCGCGAGCCCGAGGCGCGCCCCGACCTGGTCCGACCAGGGGCCGGCGGCGCTGACGACGACGCTCGCGCGCACGTCCATGGTGCCGCCGCTGCGGGAGTCATGCACCGCCACGCGCTGCGGGTCACCGCTCACGAGGCCGGTGGCCTCGAGGTAGTTGGCGACGACGGCACCGTGGGCGACCGCATCGTCGAGGCACGCGATCGCCAGGCGCTCCGGGCTGTCGGAGACGGCGTCGGTGTACACGATCCCCCCTGACGCTCGGGTCGAGCCGAGTACGGGTTCGCGCGTCGCCAGCTCGGCGACCGTGAGGTGTTGGCTTGCGGGGATCTGTCGGCCGCTCGCCATGCCCCGGTTCCGGTCCCACGCCAGGGAATCGTACGTGCGGAGCGCCAGGCGCATCCACGCATCGTTCACGAAACCGAATGTTGGAAGCAGGAAGGGCGCCGCGCGGACGGCGTCGGGAGCCGTCGACATCCAGATCCGCCGCTCGCGCAGCGACTCGCGGACGACGCCCACCTGCAGCTGGCGCAGGTACCGGAGCCCGCCGTGAATGAGACGCGAGGTGGCCGCACTCGTCCCGCCACTGAAATCCGCGCGTTCAATGAGGGCGACGCGCAGGCCGCGCCGCGCGGCGTCGCGCGCGATGCAGCACCCGGTGATGCCGCCGCCGACGACGGCGAGGTCGAACGCCGACGCCGTGAGGGCGGCGAGCATCTGGTCCCGCGATGGGAGGGCCATGACGGAAGGTCACCGTGGCGTCCGCGTTCGGCAATCCACCCCGGCACGGGCGGCGTACCCTCGCGAGCTGGTCCTGCTCTCGACACGTGCCTTCGCATCCCATGCAAAACCTCATGCTACGACTTCTGCTGTGCGGCTGGACTGCCGCGCAGCCGTTTGCCCTTATCGCGCAGGGCGCCTCGCTCAGCGGTCGCGTCGTGGACGCGGCCACGGGCGCTCCGGTAAGCAACGTCCTGATCAGCGCCGGCGCCGTGCGTGCGATGACGACATCGGAAGGCCAGTTCGCGCTGGCCGCCGCGCCCGGCACCGTCGTATTCGCGCGGCTCGGTTTCGCGCCGGAGTCGCTGCAGATCATCGCGGCACCGACCGCCTTCCTCACCGTGCGGCTGCGGGCCACGGCGCTCCGCCTCACGCCGACGCTCGTGCGCGCCGATGCGGCGATGTCGGCAGCGTCGTCGGGGACGATCCGCGCATTCGACCTTCAGGTGCGTCCACGCGCGACCGCGCAGGAATTGCTGCGTCTGGTCCCGGGGCTCGTCATCGCGCAGCATGCCGGAGGCGGCAAGGCCGAGCAGATCTTCCTGCGGGGGTTCGATGCGGACCACGGGACCGACGTGGCCATCACGGCAGATGGGATGCCGGTGAACATGGTGTCGCACGGACATGGGCAGGGATACGCCGACCTGCATTTCCTGATTCCGGAGGTCGTGGACCGGCTCGACGTGAGGAAGGGGCCGTATGACGTGCGCGATGGCGACCTCGGCGTGGCCGGTTCCGTCGGGTTCACGACGCGCGACCGCGTGGAGCGCGCCGCGATGCTGGGCGCCGGGTCATTCGGTCAGCGCAGCGGGACCGTCCTCGCGCCGTTCGGCGGTGATGCGTCGCGCGCCGGGGGATACGTGGCCGCCCAGCTGATGCACGCCGACGGTCCGTTCGAGTTGCCGCAGGGACTGCGGCGGGTGAACGGCTTTGCGAAGTACACGGCGCCGGTGCGTGGGGCGCGGCTCGCCCTGTCCGCGGCCGCGTTCGACTCGCGATGGGATGCGTCGGGCCAGGTGCCGGAACGCGCGATCGCCCGTGGGCTGATTTCCCGATTTGGCGCGATCGATTCGACCGAGGGAGGAAACACCTCGCGCGCGAGCCTGCAGGCATCGCTGTCGGGCGGCACGCCGCTTTCGACAGCCTGGGAGGCCCGCGCGTACCTGTCGAGCTATGACTTCCGGCTCTTCTCCAACTTCACCTTCTTCGCGGACGACACGGCCAACGGGGATGGGATCGAGCAGTTGGATCGCCGGGTGCTTGGTGGTGGTGAAGTGACCATGGAACGCTTCCGTCCCCTGGCGGGAATCGCCGGCACCTGGCGTGGGGCGGTCGGAGTTCGCGCCGATGACGCCGAGGTCGGGTTGTTCGGTGCGCGCGGCCGCCAGCGCGGCGCGACGCGGAGTCTCGACCGCGTGCTGGTGGCGAATCCGTGGCTGCGGGCCGAGCGCACCTCGCAGCTCGGGGCCCGTGTACGGGCGACGGTTGGAGTGCGGGCGGATGCCTTTCGGTTTGGCTCGCGCGACCTGACGAGCACCGGGTCCGCGTTGACGCGTTGGGATGCCGTGGTCTCTCCCGAGGTGTCGGTCGCGGTGGACGCGGGACGCGGCACGACGTTCTTCGTGAACGCGGGCCGCGGCTTTCACTCCAACGATGCGCGCGCGGTCGTGCGCCGGACGGCAGGGGACCGCACGTTGCCCGTCGCGGATGGGGCAGAGGTCGGGGTGCGGCATGCCACTCGACAGGGGAGCGTGGCGGTGGCGGCCTGGGGCCTCGACCTGCAGAGCGAGCTGGTGTGGTCCGGCGACGCCGGGATGACGGAGGCCGGCGGCCGCACGCGGCGCACGGGGGTGGATGTCGAAGGGCGATTGTCGTTAGGTCCCGTGACCGCCGATGCCGATGTGAGTCTCTCCCGCGGCCGGCTGAGGGACGAGGCGCCCGGTGCGAATCGCATCCCCCTCGCGCCCACCCTCACCTCCACCGGGGGGCTGACGGCCACGCCGCGGGGCTGGGTGTCATCAGTGCGGTGGCGGCAGGTGGGGTCGCGGGCGGCGACGGAAGACAACACCGTCCGGGCGGCCGGCTATCTCCTCCTCGACCTTGCGTCGCAGCGTCGGGTCGCCGGCGTCACCATCCGGGCGGCCATCGACAACCTGCTCAATCGGCGGTGGAACGAGGCCCAGTTCGCGACCACGTCGCGGCTGCGTGGGGAACCCGAACCGGTGACCGAGCTGCACCTGACGCCTGGCGCACCGCGCACGGTCACGCTCACCGTGACGCGCGCCTTCTGATCGTGGTGGTGCCACGGAAGACCCGGCGGGCCCGGCGCATGGCGTCGGGCCCGCATCGCATGTGCATGCGGCAATCCGGTCGCGCAACCGCGGCGTAGGTGTGGTGAGTGCAGATCACTCGTCAGGCACCAACGCCTCGACCATACCTCAACATGCAGTAACAGGAGGCACCATGCAGGATCGTACGAGTTCGGTGCGCCGGCGGACCGTCGCGGCAGTCGTTGCCGTCACCGCCCTCGCCGGCGGCTTCACCGCGACGACCGTCCTGGCGTCGGATCACCAGGACACCCCCGAGGTGGAACTGAGCCCGCGCATGGACATCAACGATGTCTACGCGTTCCCCGGCAGCAGCGCCGACCGCATCGTGCTCGTGATGACCACGTCGTCGCCGATCACGCCGGCCCAGGGGGCCACGGCAGGGTTCGACCCGAACCTGCTCTACCAGCTCAAGGTGGATAACAGCGGCGACGGGATCGAAGATCGCGTGTTGCAGTTCACCTTCACCGGCACCGGGGCCAACCAGCGGGTCACGATGCGCGGCCCGGTCCCGCCGGCCATGACGGGCCCGATGACGACCCTGGTATCGTCCGGACCCGCCGTGTCGGGGGCCACGAACAGCACCATCAGCAGCGGTGCGGTGCAGCTCTTTGCCGGGCTGCGGGACGATCCGTTCTTCATCGACCTCGAACAGTTCTTCCGCATCATCCCGGACCGCAAGCCCGCGACCGGACCGTTGTCGCAACTCCCCGACATCCCAAGTGCGGGAAGCTGGCGCCCGGCCGGACAGGCCGTGGACTTCCTCCGCGGACTCAGCGCCCTGGCCCTCGTCGTCGAACTCCCCGCCTCACAGCTCACCGGGACCGGCACCGGCAAGATCGGCGTCTGGGGCACCATCTCTCGCTGACCACCTCCTCCCCACTCCTGACCTCACGAGATCGCCTCCATGCGACGCATGCTTCTTCCCCTGGTCGCCATCGCCGCGCTCGCCGCGTGCTCCGATGACGACGACACCACCACGGGTCCGGCCGCCGGACCACGTGTCTACAACCAGATCGAGCGCCTGGGCAACCCGCTCGTCAGCGAGGTCTTCCTCGCCAAGCGCAACCACGGCTTCCACAACGCCGGCATGCCGGCGACGGACGTCGCCAACCACAGTGCCGAGCTCAAGGCGTTCGTCAAGACGGTTGCCGGCCGTCAGGACGACGTGGCCAACACCATCGCTGCGGTCCTCCTCCCCGACATGCTGATCGTGCAGACCAACAAGGCGGGCAACACCGCCGGATGGCTCACCTGGGCCCTCGCGGACGGGTACGGCGGACGCAAGCTGGCGGACGACGTCGTCGATGCCGGCCTCGCCGCCATCTTCGGGCCCCTCCTCAGTCCGGCCAATGTCACCACTGCCCTGGTGACGGATAACGTCAGCGCCAACGACAAGGCCTTTGGTACCACCTTCCCGTACCTCGCGGCCCCGCAATGAGCCGCCGAACGATCCGGGTCGTGACACTCGCGATGGCAGCAGCAGCTGCCATCGTGTGGGGCATGGTGGTCGCGCCCCGGCGCGAAGCGCAGGCGGCCATGGTCACCGCCCGGCAACGCGCCAGCGCGGAGCGTGCGCTCCGCACGGCGGACATCGTGTTCTACCAGCAGCGCGCAACGGAAGACCCGCAGAGCGCCGAGGATCGCGCCATGGTCGCCGGCCTCCTCTTGCAGCGCGCCCGCGAGGGCGGGGGACGTGCCGACTGGGCCCTGGCCGAGGAATACGCCACCGCGTCACTCGCCCTCCGCTCGTCGCGGAACGGCAAGGCACGGATGGCCCTGGCGAGTGCCCGGCTGGCCCAGCACAAGTTTGTCGGCGCCCTTGAGGAGGCGCAGCGCCTGGTGGCCGTGGAGCCCGCCGAACCTCGGTACCGGTCGCTGCTCGCGGAACTCCTCGTCGAGATGGGGCACTATGACGAGGCGGGGGCCCAATTCGACTCGCTCACCGCAGACCTCGCCGCGTTATCAGTGGCCCCCCGTTATGCGCGATACCTCGAGTTCCGCGGTGAGGGAACGCGCGCGCTGCGCGTCCTCGAACAGGCGCTCAAGGCCGCGCGCACCGAGAGCGACCTGCCGCGCGAGCAGCTGGCGTGGTTCGGGCTCCGTCTTGCGGATGCGCAGATGCGAAACGGCCTCATGGACCTGGCGGCGCGAACGCTCGCCGCGGCGCTCACGGTTGTCCCGGACGACATCCGGCTCTGGTCGCTCAAGGCGCGCTGGCACGCCCAGCGTGGGGAGTGGTCGGACGCCCTCGCCGCGATCGCCCGGGTCGGTGACGACGCCGACCTGCAGACGATGGCCCTGACAGGCGACATCCATGACGTGTTAGGCGACTCGGCGAAAGCCCGGGCGCACTGGGACGCCACCGAACAGTCCGCGCTGGAGAATCCCGAACCATGGAACCGGCAGTGGACCCTCTTTCGCCTGGAGCACGGCATCGAGCTGGCCGCGACACGGGCCCTGCTTGAAGACGAGGCGAAGGATCGGGTCGACGTCTTCGGCTGGGGACAGTTGGCGCTCGCTCGGGTCCTGACGGGCGATCCCGTGGGCGCGGCCGATGCGATCCAGCGTGCGCTGGCGGTCGGCACGGCCGACCCCTGGCTCTGGTACGTGGCGGGGCGGGTCGAGGAGGCGAATGGTCGAGCGGACTCCGCCGTGAGCTGGTATCGGCGTGCGCTGGAGTTCCACCCGACCTTTCACCACCGCCTCGCCGCCGACGCGAGACGTCGCTTGACTGAAAAAAGGGCCACATCGGCAATGTGAGGATGATGGTCGCAGCGGCACCCGCTCCCAGGTTGAAGTCACCTTCATCCTGGGAGCTGTCGTATGACCACGCTTGTGACCACTGCGCCGCCGATCCGGGCGCCGGGGTACATCGCCGCAGACCTCGCAGGACATGGACGAACGCCTCGGGTGCTGCAGGATCGCGTGGTGGCGTCGGTGCTGGGCGCCTTTTTCGCGGTGCACCGCGAGCTGGGGGGCGGATTCGTCGTCGGGGTCTACCAGCGGTCGCTCGCCCTCGAGTTCTCCCAGCGTGGCATCTCGCATGCGCGCGACGTGGTCCTCAGCGTCTTCTACAAAGGGTGCAAGGTCGGACAGTACCAGGCTCCCTTCATCGTGGACGGGCGGGTCCTGGTCGACGTTCGCGCGGTCCCACGGCTGGAGGGGGCCGATGAGGCCGACGTGCGCAACGCCCTGCGGGCGTGTGGTAGCGAGGCGGCGTTGCTCCTCAACTTCGGGGTCGCTGCCTCGTTCCGCCACGTCGAGCGTTAGCCAGGTGACGGTCGGCGCGTCCAGAGCAGCAAGACGCCACACGAGGCGCCGGCCCGCTGAAACTGGATCGGCGTCTCCGCATTGCTCCGATAGACCTCCATCGCTTCGATCGCCATCACCAGGAACTGATCGAGGTTCGGCGGCTCCGCGCTCGGGGCGACAAAATGTGGCAGGCCGTCGACAAAGACATTGAGGTAGCAGGCGACGGGCATGGCCACGCCGTTGGTGCACCGCATCCAGGATTGACGTTCGATCGCGCCGGCGCGCCCGGACGATGCCGCAAACCCGCCGCCGCAATCCGGCGGCCGTCGGATGAACCGTAGCCCGCCCACGCGTCGGAGCACGGTCGTGACCGTCGAATGCTCCTGATCGGCGAGCATCTCGCGCGTAATGAAGCGGCCGAATCCTGCACGGCGACGCTCTTCGAAGCCCGTCATCACGGGGTCGACTCTTCCCTCTTCGACACGGACTTCGGACAGAGACGTGACTTGACGTTCGAGTGTGAGATTGAGGACCAGGGTGTCATCCGCGGCCAGGACGAGCGACCGCGAGATGGGAGTGAAGCCGATGGCCCGGACCAGCAGTCGAAGGCGTCCCCCCGCGAGCGTGCTGACCAGGAAACGGCCGGCACTATCGCTCACGGCCGGCGCAGGCGCTCCGGGATCAAGGAACACCTGGGCACCGGCGACTGGAGTCCCGCCACTGGTGAGGACGCCGCGTACCGCTGACTGCGCCGCGAGCGGCGTGGCCGCTATCCCAGACGCCATACAGCAAGTCGCCACGCCCCGGATCCTGCGGAGTACGCCCGAGAGCATGGCGGGTCCCGTCAGAGCTTCAGGAGCGCGTCGATCCGGCCGCGAATCACCGACACTGACGGGAGCACGGTGTCGAGCAGCACCGGGTGGTACGGCATCGGAATGTCCTCCACGCAGACGCGATCGACCGGCGCGTCGAGGTGCCAGAACATCTCCTTCGCCAGGGTCGCGCCGATTTCTGCGCCAAATCCGGAGGTCAGGGTGTCCTCGTGCACGATCAGGCAGCGGCCCGTCTTCTTCACAGAGGCGAGGACCAGTTCGCGATCCCAGGGGGCGATTGTCCGGAGGTCGATGATTTCGACCGATGCGTCGAGTCCGTCCGCCGCCTCGCGACAGCGGTGCACCATGGCGCCCCATGTCACCACGGTCACCTCCTCCCCGGCGCGCACGACGTGCCCGTGCCCGAACGGGATGACATAGTCGTCGCCCGGGTAACGCGCCGATCCATCCGACGTCATCAGCAGGGCGCGGTGCTCAAAGAAGATGGTCGGGTTGTGGCTGCGCATGGCGCTGCGCAGCAGCCCCACCGCATCGGCGGCATTCGAGGGGATCGCCACCTGCCACCCGATCGCATGCGTCCAGACGACTTCGGCGCTGAGGGAGTGCCACGGATCGCCGACGTCCTTGCCGAAGCCTCCGGGCATCCGGACCACGATGGGTGCACAGAAGCGGTTGGCCGTGCGCCATCGCATCGTCCCGCAGTTGTTCAGCTGCTCGGTGGCGGGGTCGGCATACTTCCGGAACTGGATCTCGGCCACCGGCATCAGGCCGGCCACCGCCATCCCCACCGCGCGGCCGATGATCCCTTCCTCCGAGAGCGAGGTGTCGAAGACGCGCTCGACGCCGAACTGGCGCTGCAGCCCTTCGCTCACGAGGTGGACACCGCCCTTCACGCCCACGTCTTCACCAAAGACGAGGAGCCGGGCGTTCCGCTCCAGCTCGACCCGCAGCGCGCGGCGAATCCCCTCGGCCATGCGCAGCATCTCACCGTCGGCGGCGGGTGTCGTGGTCGAGGGGAGCGCCTGCACCAGGGGGGTGGGGACTCCTCCTTGCGCGGCGTTCCCACCAGGCTCCGTCCCTTCGTCGTAGACCCACCGGCCCACGTTCGCCGGGTCGGGGATGGGACGGGCACGGGCGGCTGACACCGCCGCCTCGACGTCGCGAGCGACTTCGGCTTCGAGCGCCGCCCATTCACCCGGCGAGAGCAGGGAGGGGACGAGGTACTGCTTGAGCCGCGGCAGGGGATCGCGCGCCACGTCCGCAGCGATCTCCTCGTCGCTCCGGTAGCCCTTCTGGTTGTCGGGGCCGGAATGACTGGAGAGTCGCGGGACGGTGAGCCGGACCAGCGCCGGTCCCTCCCCGCGGCGGACGTGTGCCATGCACTCGGCGAGGAGTGTCGCCGCCTGCTGCGGATCGCAACCGTCGCCGTCACGAAGGAAGAGGTTGCCGAATGACGCGAGGTTCCGCGTGATGTTGCCGCCCGGGGTCTGCATGCCGCCGCGCACCGAGATGCCGAGGTCGTTGTCCTCGATGTAGAAGAGGACGGGGAGCTTGAGGGTCGTGGCCATGGTGAGGGCGGACCAGAACCCGTTGGTGGCGACCGATCCGTCGCCGCCTAACGCGACACCGATGGCCCCGCGATGTGCCTCGCTGCCGAGGGTATCGCGGTGGTAGGTCGCGGCCTGGGCCCAGCCGACCACCGGGGTGTACTGCGAGCCCACGTCGCCGGACATCGGCAGGACGGTGGCGTGGCCGCGACCCGGCATGTTGCAGACGACGCCGATGTCCCGCCCGTCGCTGAAGCCGCCGGCGCGGCCCAGGGGACTGCCGAGGGCGTCGTCGAGGGGGAGGCCCAGGGAGAGGAGCAGGGGGCGCGAGCGGTAGTAGGCGCCGACCCCGTCGTGCGGATGCTGGATCAGCTGGCCAAGGATGACCTGGGCCATGTCATGGCCCCGGGCCGAAAACTGGTAGAGGACCACGTGGTCCCGGGGAACCGAGGCGCGATTGCGGTTGGTGGACTCTTCGAGGTCGTCCAGCGCGCGCGAGGCGAGGGTATGGTAGGCGATGCGGCGCCAGTCGAACCCGGGGACGTGCGATGCGCGGTTCTGGCGAGGAGCGGCCTTGGCTGAGCTCTTGGAGGGCATGCGTTGGGACTGAGGTCTGCACCCGTGCCTCATGGACTGGCCGGGGACGCGGTAAGTTTCGGCGCCTGCCCGGAACCGGGCGCGCGAAATCTATCGCTCCTTATCCGCATGGCGCCGATATACCTGGGGACAGAATGATGCTGCGTGTTCGGGCAATCGGTCGCATTTTTCACTCGGGGGGGGCCCCCCGGTCTCGACCCCGCGCGGTCTTGCTCGCGGCGGCAGTTGCGCTCTCGCCGGTCCAGGCTCAGCTATCGCGACCGGGAGCTCGCACTGTCGATGCGCTCGTCCAGGTCGCGCGCCTCGAAGATCGTCGCCCGAGGGACGCAGCTTCACTGGACTCCCTGCGCCGCTTCGCCTCCGACCCGCGAGCCGTCGTTCGGGCCGCCGCCGTGCGTGCCCTCGGTCGCCTCCAGCAGCCCACCGAGCTCCCCGCCATCTTCGAACGCCTCTTCGATGTCGCGGCCGTGCGCGCCGAGGCGGTGAATGCGGTCGGACAGGCCCTGCGCGGCGCGCCGCCACCAGCGTCGGCCATGGTCCGGAGCGCATTCGACACCCTGCTCTCCGTGGCGCGAAAGCCGGGGATGGATCCTGCGACCGTCGGTCTCGTGGCCCGCACCATTGGCCGCCTGCCGCACGCCGATGCAGCTTCGGCCCGGGGGGCCGAAGGCGCCATCGTCGGCCTCATGGGCACGGGGCTCGCGCGCGCCGAGGGGGTGCTCCACGGCTTGTACGGGATCGCGCGTGCCCGACGCACCCTCGGGCCGCCATCGGCTGAGGCCCTCGACGTCGCGCGCAGGGCCCTCACGACGCGTGCGGCGAGCGACGTCGAGGGCGCCGCTCGGGTGCGGCGCCTCGCCTGGCTGATCCACACGGCTGCCGGCGCGGTCGAGTGGCGCGACGTCGAGTTGATGGTTCGCGATCCCGATGAGCAGGTACGGCGCCTGGTGGCGGTGTCGCTCGCGACGGTTGGAGACACGGCCGCGCGCGTGGCAATGCTCGAGCGCCTCGTGACCGACCGGTCGCCCATCGTGCGACATGAAGCGGTGCGGGCCTGGCGTCCCCTGGCGGCTGCCGCGGGCTGCGGCGCCCTCATCCGTGCCGTCGGCGATCCCAACCCGCATGTGCAGCTGGCGGCCATCGATGGCCTCGGCCCGACGTGCCGGGAGCGTGAACGCGTCGCGGACACCCTCCTCAACCTCATCGACGCGCACCGATCGGACAGTCCCGCGCGCGCCCCGGGGCGCAGCGGGTGGCATGTCCACGGTCACGCGCTCGCCGCCCTGGCGCGCACCGATGCGGCGCGGGCGCTCCCCGTGGTCCGTCGCGACGCCCGCGAGGTCACCTTCTGGGGGATTCGCTCCTGGGTGGCGCGGGCGGCAGCTACCCTGCGCGACACGGCGACGTTGCGCGCCCTGGCCGGCCCGGGACACGGGAACGCGCGCGAAATCGCGTTAGGCGCGCTGGCCAGCGTCGCGGGCCATGCGGCTGACGACCTCTTCCTCGCCGCCCTCGATGCACCGGAATATCATGTGGTCGCCGAAGCAGCCCAGGCGCTGCGCGGGTCGCCGGCAGGTCAACCCGTTGTCGATGCGCTCCTCCGTACCCTCGCGCGCCTGAGCGACGAGGATCGCGACAACACCCGGGATGCGCGGGTCGCGATCCTCGAGCGGCTGTCCGAGCTCGGGGACCGCGCCCTGGCGCCGCGACTCTCGCGTTACCTCGCGGATCGCGACAGTGCCGTCGCGCTGCGCGCGATGGGGATACTCAGGAGCTGGGGCACGGACGCCGTGGCCACCACGACGCACCGCGGCCCCGAGGCGGACCTCGCCCCGCTCTTCGCCGGGGAGTGGCGGGCGCGCTTCGTCATGAGCCCCGCCACCGGGGGGGGCGTCTTCGAGGTGCGCCTCCACGCCTCCGAGGCCCCGTACACCGTCGCCCGTTTCATCCGGTTGGCGCGCGCGGGCTTCTACAACGGGCTCACCTTCCATCGCGTGGAGCCGGGCTTCGTCATCCAGGGCGGGAGTCCCGCGGCCAACGGATACGTGGGCGACGGGCCCTTCCTGCGCGATGAACTCGGTACCCGTTCGCACCGCCGCGGGACGCTGGGGATCTCCACCCGTGGGCGCGACACCGGCGATGCCCAGTTCTTCGTCAACCTGACCGACAACTTCCGGCTCGACCACGACTACACGGTCTTCGGCGAGATCGTCCGTGGCCGCGACGTGGCCGAGGGCATCCTCGAGGCCGACGTGATCGACCGGATCGAGATACTTCCCCAACGCCGTTAGGCCTCGCTCCCCACTCGCATGTCCCTGGTCCTGCAGGAACGCACCGAAGGCGTCCTCCGCCTGACGCTCAATCGTCCCGACGTGCTGAACGCCTTCAATCTCGAGATGGCGCAGGCGCTGCAGTCGGCGCTCGATGTCGCGGCCGACGACGACGCCATCCGCGCGGTGGTGCTGACCGGCGCCGGCCGCGGCTTCTGCGCCGGGCAGGACCTGGCGTCGGTCGATCTCTCACCCGGGGCGCCACCCGTCGACCTCACCGGCTTCATCCGTGACCAGTACAACCCGGTGATCACGCGCCTGCGGGGCCTGCCGAAGCCGGTGATCGCGGCGGTCAACGGTGTTGCCGCCGGTGCCGGCGCGAACATCGCCCTGGCCTGTGACATCGTCCTGGCCGCCTCCTCGGCATCCTTCATTCAGTCGTTTGTCAAGATCGGGCTGGTGCCGGACAGCGGGGGCACCTGGACCTTGCCGCGCCTGGTCGGCATGGCGCGTGCTACTGGCCTCATGCTGCTTGGCGACAAGTTGCCGGCACCACAGGCGAAGGAGTGGGGCCTGATCTGGGACCATTGTGACGCCAGCGAGCTGCTCCCACGGGCGATGAGCATGGCGGGGTCGCTCGCCACGCAGCCGACCCGCGCGTTCGGCTTGACGAAGCAGCTGCTGAATGCCTCCAGCACCAACGACCTCGCGACGCAGCTGGCGCTCGAGGAAGAGCTGCAGGGTGAGGCCGGTCGCTCCGCCGACTTCCACGAGGGGGTGCGAGCCTTCCTCGCGAAGCGTCCCCCGGTGTTCACCGGCCGATGACGATGCAGCCACTGGTCATCGGCGTGGTCGGCGCAGGCGCGATGGGAGCTGGCATCGCGCAGGTCGCGCTGCGACATGGTCACCGAGTCGTGCTCGGCGACACGAACGATGTCGCGATCGCCCGGGGCAAGGCAGGGCTCGAACGTGCCTTCCAGCGGGAAGTGGACAAGGAACGCATGACGGCGCATGACGCGGCGAATGCGATGGCGGCGCTGACGCTCGGCGACACGAGCAAGGGGATGGACCCCTACGCGCCCTGTGACGTGGTCATCGAGGCGATTGTCGAGCGCCTCGAGGTCAAGCAGCTGGCCTTCCGGGCGCTCGAGGACGTGGTGCGCGACGATGCCATCCTTGCGACCAATACCTCGTCCCTGTCCATCGCGTCCATCGCCGGGGCTTGTGACATTCCCGGACGGGTGCTCGGCGTGCACTTCTTCAATCCGGCCCCGCTGATGCCGCTCGTGGAGATCGTGCCGGGACTTCGCACGGCCGCCGCCGCGACCGCGCGCGCACGTGCCCTCGTCGATGGATGGGGGAAGACGACGGTGCTCGCCGCAGATTCGCCCGGGTTCATCGTCAACCGCATTGCCCGGCCGTTCTACAGTGAGGCACTGCGGTTGTACGACGACGGCGACGCCGACATGGCGACCATTGACTGGGCCATGCGGGAGCTCGGCGGGTTCCGGATGGGGCCGTTCGAGCTCATGGACTTCATCGGGCACGACGTGAACTATGTCGTCACGGAGAGCGTCTGGACGGCCCTTTATTTCGATCCCCGCTACAAGCCGTCGCTGACGCAGAAGCGGCTGCTGGAGGCCGGGCTCCTCGGGCGGAAATCGGGACGCGGGTTCTTCGACTACGGGGACGACGCCACGCGGCCAGCGGCGACCGAGGATCGGGCCCTGGGGGAACGGATCCTCGGGCGCATCCTGGCGATGCTCGTCAACGAGGCGGTTGATGCCGTGCACCTGCGCCTTGCGAGCCCGGCCGACATCGAGGTCGCCATGACGCGTGGGGTCAACTATCCCCGGGGCCTCCTGGCCTGGGGCAACAGCTACGGGCCCGCGCGCCTCCTCGAGGTGCTGGAGGCCTGCCACCTCGACTCACCCGACGGGCGGTATCGTCCCAGCCCCCTGCTGCGCCGCTGTGTGCGCGAGGGGCGCCCGCTCCCCGTATGACCAACGACCCGCAGCAACTCGCCGAGCGTGTGATGGCCCGCATGCTCGAAGGGGACGCGCTCTCCGCGTGGCTCGGACTCGAGGTCCAGGCCATCGCCCCGGGGCGGTGCACCTGCCGGATGACGGTGCGCCCCGAGATGGTCAATGGATTTGGCGTGTCCCACGGGGGGATCGTCTTCTCCTTTGCCGATTCGGCCTTTGCCTTTGCGTGCAACACGCACGGACGGGTGACGGTGGCGGTCGACAACTCGATCACCTATCCAGCCGCCATCCATCCGGGCGACGTGCTGACGGCGGTCGCCGAAGAAGAGGCCGCATCGAACCGGCTGGGATACTACCGGGTGGTCGTGCGCAACCAGCACGGCGCCATCGTGGCGTCGTTTCGCGGCACCGCCTATCGCACCAGCAAGCCCCACTTTCCCGACGAGGCATGAGCGAAGCATTTGTCATCGATGGTGTGCGCACCGGCATCGGCGCGCACGGTGGTTCCCTCGCCGGCGTCCGTGCCGATGACCTGGGGGCGCACGTGTTGCGTGGCGTGCTCGCGCGGCACCCGCAGCTCGACCCGGCGGCGGTCGCCGACGTGATCATGGGGTGCGCCAACCAGGCCGGCGAGGACAACCGGAACGTGGCGCGCATGGCGTTGCTGCTCGCCGGCATCCCCGCGTCCGTGCCCGGGGAAACCGTCAACCGGCTCTGTGCCTCCGGCCTCAGTGCCGTGGCCAGCGCTGCGCGCGGGATCCGCTCGGGGGAAGGGGAGGTCTACCTTGCCGGCGGTGTGGAGAGCATGACACGCGCGCCCTATGCGATGTCCAAGAGCGGGAGTGCGTGGGGACGTGATGCGCAGCTCTTCGACACCTCGCTGGGTTGGCGCTTTGTCAATCCGCAGATGCAGCAGCAGTACGGGATCGACTCGATGGGCCAGACTGCGGAGAATGTCGCGGAGGAGATGGCCATCAGCCGCGACGACCAGGATGCGTTTGCCCTCCGGTCCCAGCAGAAGGCCGTCGCCGCGCGGGACGTCGGGCGGCACGCGGAGGAAATCATCCCCTGTGCCATCCCCGGTCCGAAGCGCGGGACGACGGTCGACTATGCGGCCGATGAGTTCATTCGGGCTGACTCCACGCGGGAGGGGCTGGCGAAGCTGCGCCCCGCGTTCCGCACCGACGGCAAGGGATCGGTGACCGCGGGAAATGCGTCCGGCATCAACGACGGGGCCTGTGCGCTGCTGGTGGCGTCGGAGGCTGGTGCACGGGCCCATGGCCTGACGCCGGTGGCGCGGATCGTCGCGACGGCCGCCGCCGGCGTGCCACCGCGCGTGATGGGGTTGGGCCCCGTTCCCGCCACGCGCCAGGTGCTGTCGCGCGCGGGGCTCTCGCTCGATGACCTGCAGG
>WBZL01003032.1_pt1 | contig 15736 bp, 17 predicted proteins | sample 5204291 | NCBI WGS metagenome assembly WBZL01 (sample SAMN12344345, study PRJNA552823) | activated sludge metagenome | biome: Activated sludge suspended growth; feature: Nitrification reactor; material: Wastewater; isolation source: activated sludge from nitrification reactor of wastewater...
TATTGAATGGAAAAAGCATTTGTTTAGGCACAAGTATAGATGATGCTTACGTTGCCGCACAATTATTAGAGAAAACATCGAAAGCATTTGTCGAAGCAAAATATTTAGGTGGTGCTAAATCCATCAACCGCATAGAAGCATGGTTGATGCAGAAATTTTACCAATTCAAATATTCTAAGGAAGCAAAAAAGAATAAGTAGTTATGTATATAACAATATCTATTTATTCTGTTTACTATCTTCTAATTCATTTTATTTTCTAGCCATTACCTTTTCTACTGCTGCGATAATATCTTTTGGCATCAAGCCATATTTTTCTAATAATTGGTCTGGTGTGCCACTTTCACCGAAAGTATCTTTTACGGCTACCATTTCTAATGGCGCTAAATATTGTTGCGACAACACAGATGCTACGCTTTCGCCCAATCCGCCTGCCATTTGATGTTCTTCTGCAGTCACCACACAACCCGTTTTCTTTACAGATTGCAAAATAGCATCAACATCTAGCGGTTTAATAGTGTGCATATTGATAAGTTCGACACTTATACCGCGTTTTTCTAATTCTTGTCCAGCTAAAACGGCATGCCATACTAAATGTCCGCAAGCGATGATAGTTACGTCGCTACCTTGTGATAAAAATTGTGCTTTTCCGATTTGGAAAGTTTCATCTTCGGCTGGCGTAAAAATAGGCCACACTGGACGACCAAAACGCAAATACGTTGGTCCATGTCTTTCAATAATGGCTTTGGTTGCTAAGCGTGTTTGGTTATAATCGCAAGGCACTACTACTGTCATGTGTGGCAACATTTTCATTAAGCCAATATCTTCTAATATCTGATGCGTGGCTCCATCTTCGCCTAAAGTAAGACCAGCATGTGAGCAACAGATTTTTACATTTTTATCAGAATAGGCTACGCTTTGTCGGATTTGGTCATAGACGCGACCAGTGCCAAAATTCGCAAATGTTGTGGCTACTGGAATTTTTCCACCAATGGTCAAACCAGCAGCAATACCAATCATATTGGCCTCAGCGATACCTGTTTGCACAAAACGTTCTGGAAAGTTTTCTATAAATTTTTCCAATTTCAACGAGCCGATTAAATCAGCACATAGTGCTACAACATTAGGATTTTCTTTTCCTGCTTCATAGATACCAACGCCAAAACCTGAGCGTGTATCTTTTTTGTCTGTGTAAGTGATGTTTTGTAAACTCATTTTGTATTTATGATTTCAGAATTATGATTTATTTTTTGATGTATTCTTACTTTTAAAATATTCCTCAACTTCTTCCCAAGTATATGATTTACCTTTTCCTTCAATATATTCTTTGTGTCTTTTATTTAATTCTTTTATTTGTTCTTTAGATAATCTATAGGCATTGACCACTTTTTTATTTCGAATTATTAATTGTTTGTGGTATTTCATAATCTATTTATATTAAACTCTTTTTTGCCATTAGCAGAGCGTCCTAAAATAACTGTAGCTGCTTGTGATGGAGAATTAAACTCTACATTTACTGTGAAAATATGATTTACAATTTTTCCAGTCCTTATTATTCTTATTATCTTCAATAATCACCCAAAGTTTCTTTTAATCGCACCAAAGGAATCGCATTTTCATATAATGTATCTGCACAAAAATCTTGTCCTCCTTGCCATTGTATACTGCCTAAGAAAGGTTTTACTTGAGAAAACTTATTTTTGTCCTTTAATTCTTTAAATATTCCTTTATCTAAAAATGGTTTTACATCAAATACTTTTTGTTCACTGTTATCAAACGTAAGCAATAATGTATAATTTTCTTTTGACTGAACATTTATTACTCTTGGATTCATGGAAATTATTTTAATGGTTCTATCTTAAAAATGTTCTCTCCGTTAACCGCCAATTCCCAATTTGCCATCAATTCATCTTTATGAATTTCAATCCATGCTTGTACTAATCTTATTTTTGGAATTGGCAAACTCCCTGCAATTAATTCTGCAGTAATTATATTAAAAATACCTTCCTGTTCTTGATATTTTACATGAATATGTGGTAAATTGTGTTGCTGTATATCAAAATAATACATAGACACAATTAATCCGTAAAACATTGAAAGAATTGCCATTATTCAAAATTAAAACATATTTCTAATAATCGCCCAAAGTTTCTTTTAACTGTTCCATTGCTTTTGCTAATTGCTCGTCGTTAGGTGCGCTGCCGTGCCATTTGTGTGTGCCCATCATATAGTCCACTCCAAAGCCCATTTCTGTACGCATTAATATCGCGACTGGTTTGCCTTTTTTTGTTCGTAACTGCGCTTCTGTAAGGGTAAAAACTACTTCGTCCATTACATTGCCTTTCATTTCTAACACGTCCCAGCCAAATGCCGTAAACTTCGCTTTCAAATCGCCTAAGTCGCATACATGTTGTGTGGAACCATCGATTTGAGCGTCATTCCAATCTACGGTAACAATTAAATTATCTACTTTTTTTGCAGCGGCAAATAGTAAGGCTTCCCAAATTTGTCCTTCTTGCAATTCGCCATCGCCAGTTAGCACAAACACCGTTTTGTCATCGCCATTTAATTTTTTTGTCAATGCAGCACCAATGGCAACAGAAATTCCTTGTCCTAAAGAACCGCTCGCAATACGAATACCTGGCAGGCCTTCATGTGTGGTTGGATGGCCTTGTAATCGGGAATTAATGTGTCTAAATGTGCCTAATTCTTTCACATCAAAATAACCTCTACGTGCCAAAACGCTATAAAACAAAGGAGAAATGTGTCCGTTTGACAAAAAGAATAAATCTTCGCCAACACCGTCCATTTTGAAATTGGTGTCCACTTTCATGATTTCGAAATATAAAGCTGTCAAGAAATCGGCGCAACCTAAGGAGCCTCCTGGATGACCTGATTTGCATTGATGTACCATGCGAACGATGTCGCGACGTACTTGTGTGGCGGTGTCTTTGAGTTCTGCTATTTGCATGTGATAAGAATAAGTGATGAGCAATCCGCTGTAAGCTAATACTTACAACTTTACAAAAATAAGAAAATAAAAATGATTAATTATTGTGTTGCTGTTAACGATGAATATCATTTCACTAAAGTAGAAATGAAAAACCCTGTAAATCTTAAGATACTATGTTTGCTATAGAATAATAAATACTATCGAGGCAAGCTGCCATGTTTTGTGTCCTCACGAAGCATCATTATTAAAATGCTTCTATAAATTCTTTAAAAAATCAAATTCTTTAATTGCTTTGTAACGTGGTGCGTGAGGACACAATCCATGGCTAAAGAAACTATCAAGACAATTTAATTTTATCTTTTACTGATTTTATTTAAATTGCAGTATAAAAATACTCCATGATTACCAAAGCAAAGTTACAAGGCTATATTCAAGATTTTCCAGATGAGATTTCGATTGATGAACTTATAGACAGGTTAGTTTTTATTGATAAACTGGAGAATAGAATTAGAGAATCCAATAGCAACGAAACAATAGAAGAGATAGAACTAAAAACAGAAATGGAAAAATGGTTCGAATAAAATGGTTGAAGTCTGCAAAAGATGACCTGAAAGAAATCTACGATTATGTTGCCTTTGATTCTAAACGATATGCAAGATTACAAGTAGAAAAAATCCGAGACAAAACAGAAATACTCAGAACACAAATTAAAGCAGGCAAAATAAACGAAGAAATTAATCAAGAATCAGTAAGAGAAATAATTGAAGGAAATTATCGAATAATCTATAGAATTATTGCCAAAGATGAGGTGCATATACTAATGGTGCATCATGGAGCAAGAGATTTAACTAGGAGAATAAAAGGACTATAACAGCATCTAAATTATTGGCTCATTCCATTTTAATAATTAGAAGTTTATCTTTCGCACAAGAGTTCGCATATAGTCTATTAAAACTCAATAAGATTAACTTTTACATTTGTCTGCTGACAGACAGAAGGAAATGACATCTGTCATCGAGGCCATTTGAATTTTTCTTTCAATTGGTCTTTTACGTTGTCTTGCAAGCTTTTTTTCGGCGTGGTGTCATTCGGATTTTTTTGTCCTGAAAGTATTTCTTGCAATTTATTTTTTGCTTCTTCTTTCACTTGTGTTTTAATCGTATCTAAAGTTTGTATTGCTTGTGTTTTCACTTCTTCTTTTAGTTGTTGGGCTTGTTGTTGCACTTGTTCTTTCACTACATCTTTCATAGAGCCAACACCATTTGTTCCATCAGGTTTGCCAACGCTAATGATTGGTTTGGAAAATGTGCCACCCACTTTTAAGTTTATTCTTACAATCTCTGGAACCATGCCATTTAACTGTTTTATAGGATTTTTTGCCAATAGGCCTTCGGCAAAAGATGTAGCTTGTCCAAGGTCTTTCCATGGCACATCAATAGCCACTGCATAATCCATCGTTTGATCTAAGCCTTGTGAGCCACCAATGGTCATTTTCATGTTGTTGACCTTGGTTTCAAATGGCGCTACTAAAACTCTGCCGTTAGCAATCGTTGCTTTCACATCCAAGTTTTCTATACGCAGATTTTCTAATTGTTTCAATTTTGTTTGTGCTACAATTTGCTGTAACGCTGGCACACCTTTAACGTTTGCTAATGGCATTTTAAATCCAGCTATACCGTCAAGTGTTATTAAGTCGGGCGATAAGTCAGGATTGAGTGACATTTTCATGTTCATATTGGACAAAAAAGCACCCGTAACAAATTTCATAATTGGTGCAGCTTGCTTGGCGGAGCTTACAAATTTATATACTTCTTGAATATCGAAATCTTTGATATTGTAGCTAAGATTTGCTGTTGGAATATCTGTTTTGGTGTTGTAAAAACCACTTGCAATTATTGAACCGCCAAGTAAATTTCCTTGCAAATTATTGAGGTTTAATTGTTCATCTTGTAAATGAATATTTCCAAGCAAATTTTTAATACTTAATTGATCATACAGCAATTCGCCAATGCTTGCAGTGCCTGTAAAATCTATGTTCTTCGGCAAACGAACTACTTCTTTTGCTTTTTGTGCATTCGATTTTTTTGCTGTTGTAGAATCTGGTAAAAACTCGTTAGCATCTAATTTATTCGATATAATATTTGCTGAGCCGGTAATTACTGCATCTTTTGACATTACATAAGCTATTACATTTTCCATTTTTCCTTTGATGTCGAAATCACTGTTGCCAATCACAGCATTGCATTGTGCTATATCAACATATTGTGGCGAAAAATTAAGCACCAATTGTTTTACAGATATAGGCTTTGGCACATCTTTAGATGCATACTCAATCGCATTCGCGCTTATGTTTCCAGCAGCATTAATATTTTGATAGCGCTTATTTATTATATCAGACTGTCTGGCTTTTAGGGCTAAATCTACATTGGCAATGCCACTTAATTTTTGTACATCTTTTATTGGATAATACTTCTGCACATCGCCAAGATTTACTTTTCCTTTTGCCTCTAAATCTATATTTGGGTCAGAAATTGGAGTGCTTACTTTTAATTTTGCTACAATAGGCTCATTCGCTAATTTCAAACGAAAATCAGGCACATCAACAACAGTATTATCTAGGCTTCCACCAGAATTTTTAACATGTGCATCAATAAATACATCTGTCACATCTGTAGGCAATTTTGGATATCTAAATTTTCCGTTATCTACTTTTAAGTTTAATGCAAATGCTGGATAAATATTTCCTTCAAGCGTTCCTTTCGCAAAACCATCGAGCTTTAAAATGCCCGAAGAAACGATGTCTGTAAAGTCTTTGGAATAAATAGCTGGTATCAGCGACAACAAAGATTTGAAATCTGTTTTTTCCGCATTAAATGAGATATCCAAGATGGTTTTTGTCGAATCTGGAATTTGCACAAAACCATTCAATAATAATGCTAATCGATTTAATGTAAGTTTACTTTGCTGAAATGAATATTTATTTTGTTTTTGATCGATATTCACCTTACTGTCTAAGTTGATGGCAACCGATTTCAAATAAGGAACTATTCCTTGTGCAAGGCTCACTTTTTCTATTGCTGTACTGGATTCGTAATCCAATATTTCAGCGGCAAAATCACCTTTACCTTCGTGATTGAAATTTACTATTTTCAATACTGTTCCGCCTTTTAAATCATCATAGTTGATATTAATATCTTCTAATTTTAATTTATTTAAAGCCAAAGCAAATGGCTTGCTTTCTTTTTTTTCTTCTGAAGGTTTTAAAATATTCCAATTAGCTATACCTTCTTTATTCACTAATGCGTTTATTGTTGCATTTTTTAAAGTAATTGCTTCTATTTTATATTGTTCGTCATTGATAACGCTCATCAAATCAAGCGATGCATTCGTTTTGCCAATTGTTAGTAAGGTATCGCCTGCAAAAGGAGGAATTCCTATTATTGTCAGATTGTCGATGCCGAGTGCAATATTTGGGAAGTTTTGAATGTTTTTTAATATCGACAAGTCAATATCTTTAAAATCCACTTTTGCATTGACTTGATTGCTTATCTCTTCTTTTGCTTTAGCAATAATTTTATCTTTGAAAAAGTAGGGTATTATTATAGCAGAAGCCATTAAGAAGAAAACAAAACACAATAAACCTAAAGCAATTTTTCTCATAGCAATAATTTCCACAAAAATAGATAATAATGATGGCTGTGAATTTATTTTTACATTTTTTAGGAGATATTTTTAATGCTAATATGTTTGGCTTACAACATATTGCAAACTGTAAGCAACATTTCGTAAATTTGTTATTAATATATTTTTATGCAAGAGGCTACACCATATCAACCGAAAAATAAAATCAGAATTGTTACTGCAGCTTCCTTGTTCGATGGACACGATGCTGCTATCAACATCATGCGCAGAATTATTCAAGCAAGTGGCGCTGAGGTCATACATCTTGGACATAATAGAAGTGTACAAGAAATTGTAGAATGTGCCATAGAAGAAGATGCTAACGGCATTGCATTCACATCGTATCAAGGTGGACATGTAGAATTTTTAAAATACATGTACGATTTATTGCGCGAAAAAGGTTGCGGACATATCAAAATTGTAGGCGGTGGTGGTGGCACTATTTTGCCAACAGAAATAGATGAATTACATGCTTACGGCATTGATAAAATTTATTCACCTGATGATGGACGTGCTTTAGGCTTGCAAGGCATGATAAATGATTTATTGCAAATCTGTGATTTTCCAAGCGGAAAAAATGTATCCTTTGACGCATCAAAATTACAAGCAAAAAATGCGCATCAAATCGCACAATTGATTTCTTGTGCCGAAAATTTTCCTATCGAATATGAGCAGTTGGAATCTCAAATCTCAAATCTCAAATCTGACACGCCTATCTTAGGTATTACAGGCACTGGCGGCGCTGGAAAATCGAGCTTAACAGATGAATTAGTACGTCGTTTTTTACTGGATTTTCCAGACAAAACATTAGCCATTATTTCAGTTGATCCAAGCCGTCGAAAAACAGGAGGTGCATTGCTCGGCGACAGAATCAGGATGAACGCTATCAACAATCCACGTGTGTTTATGCGCTCGATGGCAACACGACAAACCAATGCGTCGATATCGAAAAATATTAGCGATGCTATTGCGATATTAAAAGCAGCAGCCTTTGATTTAATTATTATTGAAACATCAGGCATCGGACAAAGTGGTACGGAAATCGTTGATATTGCGGATACCTTCTTATACGTCATGACACCAGAATTTGGTGCGGCATCGCAATTAGAAAAAATAGATATGCTCGATTTTGCCGATGTTGTGGCCATCAATAAATTCGATAAACGTGGTGCACAAGATGCACTGCGCGATGTGAAAAAACAATACCAACGCAACCGAAATTTATGGCAGCAAAAGCCTGATGAAATGCCAGTTTATGGCAGTATTGCTTCACAGTTTAACGACCCAGGAACGAATGAACTATATAAAGCTGTAATACAAAAAGTAATTGAAAAATCAAATTTAGACTGGAAATCTAGCCTGAATTTACGCACTGGAAATGCAGAGAAAATATATATCATTCCACCGAGTAGAGTTCGTTATTTATCAGACATCACAACGGCAAATCGCAATTACGACAAATGGGTAAATAAGCAAGCAGAAATAGCGAATAATTTGTATGCTTTCGACCGCTTAAAAAATCTGCTAAAACAAGATGAAGTAGAAAGTTTAGAAAAGCAATTTACACTCGATGCAGAATGCAAAGAAATACTCGATACTTGGAAAGAAAAGAAAGACAATTACCGCAATGAATATTATGTGTTTAAAGTTCGAGATAAAGAGATAAAGATAAAAACACATACGGAAAGCTTGTCGCATTTACCGATTCCTAAAGTGTGTTTGCCAAAATATGAAGCGTATGGCGATATTTTAAAATGGAACTTGCAAGAAAATGTTCCCGGCGAATTTCCATTCACAGCTGGTGTGTTTCCGTTCAAGCGTGAAGGAGAAGACCCTGCGCGTATGTTTGCTGGCGAAGGCGGTCCTGAGCGCACCAACAAACGCTTTCATTATGTATCTGCTGGATTGCCCGCCAAACGATTGTCAACAGCATTTGATAGTGTTACTTTATATGGCAATAATCCAGATGTGCGGCCCGATATTTATGGAAAAATTGGAAACTCTGGCGTTTCTATTTGCACCTTAGATGATGCGAAAAAATTGTATTCTGGTTTCGATTTATGTTCGCCAAACACTTCGGTTTCCATGACGATTAATGGTCCAGCACCAACGATATGTGCTTTTTTTATGAATGCAGCCATAGACCAAGAATGTGAAAAGTACATCGTTCAACACAAAATGGAAGCTGAAGTCAATAAAAAAATAGATCAAATTTATGCTGCAAAAAATGCCAAAAGACCAGTATATACTGGTGATTTGCCAGAAGGCAATAATGGCTTAGGCTTACTACTCTTAGGTGTTACAGGTGATCAAGTATTGGACAAAGAAGTGTACGAAAAAATAAAAGCGAATGCATTATCGCAAGTGCGTGGCACCGTACAAGCAGATATTTTGAAAGAAGACCAAGCGCAGAATACTTGTATTTTTTCTACAGAATTTTCGTTAAAATTAATGGGCGACGTACAAGAATATTTTGTACAACATCAAGTGAAGAATTTTTATTCTGTTTCTATTTCAGGCTATCATATTGCAGAAGCTGGCGCCAATCCTATCTCGCAATTAGCATTCACTTTGTCAAACGGTTTTTCATTCGTAGAATATTATTTGTCGCGAGGCATGCACATTGATGATTTTGCTCCTAATCTTTCTTTTTTCTTTAGCAATGGCATCGATCCAGAATATGCAGTAATTGGTCGTGTGGCGCGTAGAATATGGGCAAAAGCCATGAAAAATATATATAATGGAAACGACAGAAGCCAGAAATTAAAATACCATATTCAAACATCTGGCAGAAGTTTGCACGCACAGGAAATTGACTTTAACGACATTCGCACAACACTACAAGCATTGTATGCGATTTATGATAATTGCAATTCTTTACACACCAATGCGTATGACGAAGCCATTACCACACCAACAGAGGAAAGTGTGCGTCGTGCTATGGCCATCCAATTAATTATTAATAAAGAATTAGGTTTGGCAAAAAATGAAAATCCTTTACAAGGTGCTTTTATTATCGAAGAATTGACCGACTTGGTGGAAGAAGCTGTCTATGCAGAATTTGATAGAATTACAGAACGTGGTGGCGTCTTAGGTGCTATGGAAACGATGTATCAGCGAAGCAAAATACAAGAAGAAAGTATGTACTATGAAACCAAAAAACATACTGGAGAATTGCCATTAATTGGTGTCAATACATTTTTGTCATCAAAAGGCTCGCCAACCGTCTTGCCACAAGAAGTGATTCGCAGTACACAAGAAGAAAAAGACAAACAAATCAGCAACTTAAAGGCATTACACACTCGAAATTCGGATAAGGCAAACTTACATTTACAACAATTACAACAAGCTGCTTTAAACAATCAAAATTTATTTGATGTGCTGATGGATACGGTCAAATATTGCTCACTTGGACAAATTACTAATGCTTTATTTGAAGTAGGCGGACAATACAGAAGAAGTATGTAGGATTTTATCTCTTTATTTTTAGAAATTAATTTGACAGATAAAGTACTTAAACATATTACATAAAAGCATTGCAATGCTTTATAATTACAAGAATAATAACAGTTTATTACAATGGCTAAATAGAAGATGTCGTATCTTTGTACTATCATGAGCAAACAGCAAAAAATAGAATTGATGGCGCCAGCAGGCAGCTATGAAGCAATGATGGCTGCTATTCACGCCGGTTGCGATTCGGTATATTTCGGTGTGGAACAGTTTAACATGCGAGCACGTGCAACGATGAATTTCACCTTAGAGGATTTAGATAAAATTGGAAATATCTGTAAAGAAAATAATGTTCGCAGCTATCTTACCTTGAATACTATTGTATATGACCACGATTTATCGGCGATAAAAACGGTATTGGAAAAAGCTAAATCCAGTGGCATCACTGCTGTAATTGCTAGCGACCAGGCAGTTATTGCATCGGCACGTGCAATACAGTTAGAGGTTCATATTTCGACACAAGTCAATATCACCAATATCGAAACAGTGCGTTTTTATGCACTTTTTGCCGACACGGTTGTGCTTTCTCGCGAGTTGAGTTTGATACAGGTAAAAAAGATTTGCGACCAAATCGAAAAAGAAAATATCTGCGGACCATCAGGTAGATTAATAGAAGTCGAAATATTTGTGCATGGTGCCTTGTGCATGGCTGTTTCTGGAAAATGTTATTTAAGCCTACATACGGCAAATGCATCTGCGAATCGTGGTGCTTGTGTGCAAAATTGCAGAAGAAGTTATACCGTAATCGACAATGAAGATGGCCATGAGCTGGCAATCGAAAACGAATATATCATGTCGGCACAAGATTTATGTACGATAGATTTTTTAGACCAAGTAATTGATAGTGGTGTAAAAGTGATGAAAATCGAAGGCAGAGGCAAAGGTGCAGACTATGTAAAGACAACAGTAGAGTGTTATCGCGAAGCTATAAATGCGTATTATGACAACACTTACACAAAAGAAAAAGTGGCTAATTGGATGGAACGATTACAGCGTGTATATAATCGTGGATTTTGGAGTGGTTATTATTTAGGTCAAGAGTTAGGACAATGGAATGATGCAGCAGGCTCAAAAGCGACAACGCGTAAAATTTATTTAGGAAAAGGCAGCAATTATTTCGACAAAATTCAGGTTGCGGAATTTAAATTGGAATCATTTGAGCTGAGTGTTGGCGATAGCGTATTGATTACTGGACCCACTACTGGCGCTATAGAAACAACAGTTGAAGAGTTGCATACAGCAAACGGCGCTGTACAAACTGCAAAAAAAGGAGAAAATTGTGCATTCAAATTGACAACGCCAATACGCAGTAGCGATAAATTATATAAAATTGTAAACGCCACTGAGCCTGCACATTGATTACTATTATACAGCAAAGAGCAAAATGTATTGGTTGCAACTATTGTGTAGAGTTGGCTCCGCAGCGCTGGCGCATGAGCCGCAAAGACGGCAAAAGTGTATTGCTTGACGCAAAAGATAAAAAAGGATTTTGGAGTGTAAAAGTGCGAGAAGATGAATTAGAAAGCAATCAGCTCGCCGCTAAAGCTTGTCCTGTAAATATTATACAAGTCATTGAATAAACGAGGCGACCGAAGCTTCGCTTCGGTCGCCTCGTTTTACTATAAAAATTAATCAGCCTTGCTCGTCTGCAGAAGGTCCGTAAATTCCAGGAACTGGAATATTCAATAATCTTAAATACACAGACATCTGACCACGATGGTGATATAAATGATTGAATGCCCAAGTGCGCAAAACTGCAATTTTTGGCATCGTAAAATAGATAATATCGCCATTGCGCATTGTCCAAGTATCATTCTTTAATACATCAGCATTTGTATTTTTTATAGACAACAAAGCATCAGTAGTTGCTTCATCATGTATTTTCAATAAAGCTTCGGCAGTGCTAACATTTTGAGGAACATAAGGTGTTTTTGCAAAATCTAGTTCTGATAAATTAATGACAGAAGAAACCCAACTTGGAATTTCTGCAATATGCGTTGCCAACATTTCTAGTTTCATCGACTTTTCATGTGGCTGCCAATCTAATTTGTCCATCGGTACTCGTTCGAGCATCTTTCTGGTGCTAGCACACTCATGTGTGTACTCATTTACCAAGCTTTTAATGATATCAAATTCCATAACTTTTTTTGTAAAAATAAGGAAAAACCATTTTTCAACGCTATGGTAACATCTATTTTATAACATTTATTTACAAATCATCTATTTTTATGGCGATTGAATTGTATTATGTTGGTAGCCCTTACGAAGAAGCAAGTAAGTATAATGAAAAGAGTATTAATAACGTTACATATAATGGTGTCTGTGGTATTTTTTACCTATTGCCAACAACATTCCAATAAAACAAGCACAGGTTTCATTCAGCCAGAAGTAAATCCTGCATTGTATCGCAATAAAGACAATGAAAAGATTAATAAACAAGACACTGACATTATCCAAAAAATCCATGCTTTAGATTGTTATTTTGAAGATAAAGTAAAAACAAATGCTTTTAATGGCGCTGTTCTCATTTCTTATAAAGGCACACCTATTTTTGAACGGTATTATGGTTATAAAAATTACTATACTTTTGAGCGATTAACGCCGAGTGCAACATTCCAAATAGCATCCACCACCAAAACTTTTACCTCTGGTGCTATTTTATTACTGCTACAACAAAACATGTTGTCTTTAGAAGATTCTTTAGAAAAATATTTTCCCAATTTTCCATATAAAGGCATTACCATCAGAATGCTATTAAATCATCGCTCTGGCTTGCCTAATTATTTAAACTTTGCTGAGCAATATTGGAAAAACAAAAAGGAATTTATGTCAAATGCGGACATGCTACACTTATTGTATAAATACAGACCAAAAGCATTGAACGCTCCGAATACGCATTTCCGATATAACAATACAAATTATGTGCTTTTAGCATTGATCGTAGAAATTGTTTCTGGACAACCGTTTTGCGATTTCTTACATCAAAATATATTTATGCCTTTAGGCATGAATGATACTTGGCTATATGATCCGAGAAGTCCATGGCCATCAGCCACAAAAGGCTATAAAGGCTCGCGCTGGATTGAAGATGAAATCGTTTATACTGATGGCGTAACTGGCGACAAAGGTATTTACAGCACCGTTAGGGATTTGTACAAATGGGACCAAGCATTGTATTCGAATAAATTCATTAAAACAGAAATATTAGGACTGGCATTTACGCCACAAAGTTTTGAAAAAGCAGGCAATAAAAATTATGGTTTAGGTTGGCGCATTAACGACCAAACTGATGGCTCAAGGTTGATTTATCACAATGGCTGGTGGCATAGCTATAATTCTGTTTTTAATCGCAAAATAAGCGATAGATCTTCTGTAATTATACTGAGTAGTCATTATAGTTCTAGTGTTTACAAAATCCAATCTATTTGGGACATTTTATACGGTGCTGGTGTTATGTCGAACACCGAAGAAGATGGAAGCAGCGACACCACAAAAAAGCTAAATTCGGATACTTTGCTAGAAATACAGCGTTCTAAATAATAGGAGTAGATTGCTCCAAAGTCGAAATAGATATAAAATAAAAAATCCCGGGCAACCACGCACCGGGACTATTTTAAACCAACCAAATGAAAATATTTTTTAACTTTTAACTATGTTTTTTAGTTATTAATTAAGTAACAATTCTCGTGCCAAAGTGGTTTTTTGTTGGTTAAATATTTTGTGATTCTCGAATTTCTTCCTCAATTTTTGCTTTTTTTACTTTTGCTTGTTCTATTTTCCATTCTTTCATCAGCACGCTTTGTTTTATTTCTTCCAAAGAATCGTGTACGATGCCTACAATAATTTGGTTTAAATCTTGATTGCTGGATGTGAACGATCTAAAAATGACTCAATGATGCCGTGTGTAAGCTCTTTTACGCCTCTGGTATTATCAGGCGCAATGATGTCGAGCATGATTTTATCAATCGTGTTAAAGGTTATATCCGCGACAGCACGATCTAGTGTTTCTTTTATAAAATTGCCTATTCCAGGAATATAATTTAAGGTTTTTAGTTCTTGGTTTTCATGAATGGCTGCTTTCAGCTTTTTAAATAAATATTCTTGTAATTCGCTCCGATATTGTGTGTAGGAAATATTAATCGCCTGCCCAACACGGTCGCTCAAATAATCGACAATTTCTGCTTCTTTTGGTTTAACCACATTTGACACAATTTTTTCCATTAAAGGTGAGCCTTTTTGCACCTCTTCTTGCGCCATTGATATCATCTTAGCAATCACACGGTCGGCAACTTCTTCCACTACCACATCAGATACAAATGCCGATTTTTTGAAAACATAGGTTTTAGTTAAATCAAAAACACCTAAGCGTTGCAAACGATAAACCAATCCGAACAATCTTACAACAGCAAAAAAATTAAATCCTTTGATAATAGGAATACACATGATTACATCATACCAATGTACAAATGGATAAAACCACCATTTATCATATTTTTTTCTGTAAATACTGCGTATCCAACGATATAGCAATTCGGCAATATAGATGCCAACAAAAATTAGGTCGTAATGAAAGACGTGTTCAAATACATTTTCGGCATACCAATCGTGAAAGCGTGGCAAAACATAATGAATACCTGATGCAATTGCATTGAACTGAAACAAAAATCCAAAAAACAAATAAAGCAGATTGATGATGACAATAATCAACATGGTCATATCCATCCAAAACAAATGAGATGAATCAGCAGAGCGTAATTTCTGCATGTCAATCTTAAACATGCTACGTGCCTTGTCTAACATGCGTTGAAGATAGGGAAATTTTATTTTTATGACTGCCTTATTCAATTACATAAGGACTTATGGTACTACAAAAATAGGATAACACAATCATTTAATTATATAATATGAATAAAGAGTGGTGTTATAATGCTAAATATTGTTTCGTGTTCTCACGAAACAAGGCGAAGAGCATTCCAATATCAATTATTAAATATAAAATTGTGGTTGAATTTGTTTTTAATTTAGTAAGATATTTTTATCGTTGTATTTTATAGCTTTGATGGGATTATTATTCACCAATGAAATTGAACATAAAATTTATTATTGTTGAAAACAAGATTCAATATCCTATTGAAATATTTGAAGGTGAGTATAGAAATTTAATGGCTTTAATCAATGATAAAATTTACCCTGATTATTTTGGTGAATGCGGTGGGCTTGGTAGATGCGCAACTTGTTTGGTTAAAGTAGAAGGATTGTCGGGTGTGTCAGTAAAAAAAGAAAGAAACGAACCCGTAACTTTATTAAAAAATGGACTTACAGATGAAAACATTCGTTTGTCTTGCCAATTATTAATAAGCAAAGATCTAGACGGTACTATTGTGGAAGTAGTTGAATATAATCAATAAATTTCTAATGCCTTGTTTCGTATCTCCACGGACCTAATGCCATGGTTCGTGTCTCCACCATAAGTGTTCGGAAGATTACGTTGTATTATAAGAATAGAGAAATTGATTTACTTTTTCAATATTTCCATCACATAGTATGACAAAATTACGAACAAGTTCTCTTTCTAAATCTTGAATAAATT
>WBZL01003033.1_pt1 | contig 15736 bp, 16 predicted proteins | sample 5204291 | NCBI WGS metagenome assembly WBZL01 (sample SAMN12344345, study PRJNA552823) | activated sludge metagenome | biome: Activated sludge suspended growth; feature: Nitrification reactor; material: Wastewater; isolation source: activated sludge from nitrification reactor of wastewater...
ATCTCTCGCAGGACGACGCGCAGTTCGTTCAGGCGGGCCTCGACCAGCGGGCGGATGCGCGCATCGCAGCGCTGGCAATTCTCGATCAGCGTGCGTGCGCGCACGGCCGCCGCAGGTGCGAGCTGGCTTGTCAGGTTGTTTGGCAGGCTGTCGGTCAGGGCCCGGCGTTCGGCCTCGTGCCTGGCCAGCAATTCCCAGTCACCGTCTTCGGCAGCGCTGAGCATCGCCTCGCCAAGCGCCAGCAGCTGCTCAAGTGATCTCAGCGAGGAAGTCATGCGACAGCTCTTTGCCGCGCCTGGGGTGAGATTTCTCGCCAGGCACCATGAATCTCTTCGAGCAGAGCTGCGACTTCCTCGAGCGCGCGCAGATCGTTGTCGAGATTGGCGCGCAGCAAGCGCAGCACCATGTAGTCGTAAAGGGCATGGAGGCGCTCGGCGAGTTCACCGCCTTGTTCCAGGTCGAGGCTGACCTTGAGGCCGTTGCCGATGATGTCGATGGCCTTGGAAATGGCTTCCCCCTTGGCGGCGATCTGTTGTTGCTGCATGGCGGCGCGGGCCTTGCCGATGGCGGCCTGGGCGCCGGCGAAGAGCAGCAGGATCAGACGGTACGGGTCGGCCACTTCGATGGCTGCATCGATACCTACCTTCTGATAGGCTGAAATCGCGTTGCGTGCATTGCCGAACATTGCGGACTCCTGGTGGATGAAACTAACTAACGAACTATTAACTATTACTGTACTTGGGCAGGTTGGCGAGTTGTTGCGTCAGGAAAGTGCTGGTCGTGGTCATTCCTGCGATGAGCGTGTCGAGTGAGGTGAACTGCTTGCGGTAGCGCGCTTCGATCTGAACCAGCCGATCCGATATCACCGTCGATTGCTTGCCGAGGTTGATGATCGACGAATTGAGTCCGTCGCTGCGGGCGGCAATCAGGCCACCGCTGCCGACCAGTCCGTCGGCAGCGCTCTTGACCGCGCTGCCGTAGGCGGCGACCAGGTTGGCGACACCGTTCAGATCCTTGCCGATGGCCGTGCTCAGTTTGGCGGCATCGACGGTCAGCGTGCCGTCCTTCTGCAGGCTGACCCCGATGTCCGACAGACGTTGCAGGCTGGCGCCGGCGAGTGCGGAGGGAACCTCGCCAAGTGCGCTGCGGAAGGAATTCTGTGCCGTCCGCAGCGTGCTGTCGCCGTTGAGCGTGCCGGCTTTCTTGCTGGTTGCATCGTAACTGCCGAGATTTCTGGCGGTGCTCTGGAAATCGTTGATCGCCTTGACCAGCGCGTTGACGCCGGTGGTCAGGCTGGTATTGTCCTTGCTGATCGTCAGCGTGGTGCTGAGCGAGGTCGCGGGTGCTTCCGGGCCTTTCAGCAGATTCAGGGTGATGCCGTCGATCGCCGTCGTCACGGTGTTGGTGGCGGACGACACCGCAACGCCGTTCAGTGTGAAGGTGGCGCCGAGTGCGGCGTGCGTCTGGGTAAAGGTATCCGCCGGCTCGACCGGGTCAGAGCGGGTATTGGACGGCGCGGCGCTCCCCGACAATTCGATGAACTGGTTGCTGCCGCCGGCATCGCTGGTCAACACGAGTTGTTTCCCGGAGGTGCCGTCGATGACCTCTGCCGTCACGCCTGCGCTCGCGCTGTTGATGGCGTCGCGCATCATTTCCGGGGTGGAGTCAGTGGCGATGGTGACATCCGTGGTCTTGTGGATATTGGAACCGTCCGTGTCGCCGAGTTTGATGGTCAGCGTGCCGCTGACCGGCAGGGTGCCGCCGACCCCGGAAAATACGCCGCTGTCCGTGCTGACGCTGTGGTGCCTGGCCTCTGGCGCCACGTAGGACAGGCCGGTACTTCCAGAAATCTTGATGACCTGGTTACTGCCGGCGGTATCGCTGGTCAACAGGAGTTGCTTGCCATCGGTTCCGTTGATCACCAGCGCCGCAACACCGGCGTTGGCGGCGTTGATCGCGTCGCGGATGGCCTCCGGCGTGGCGTCATCGGCGATGGTGATGTCGGTCGTCTTGCTCACGGTGACGCCGTCCGCGGTGCCTAGCGCGAGGGTCAGCGTGCCGCCCTGCGGGAGGGTTCCGTTGGTCCCCGAAAAGGGCGAACTGGCTCCGCCAGGGGTGGCGATGCTGTGCTGCGTGGCAAGTTGGGTCACTGCCAGGCTGTAGGTGCCGGCTACCGCGCTCGATGTCGTGGTGGCCGAGGCGATCGTCGCGTCGGCTACCGACGTTCTCAAAACCGTGAATTTCTGCGCCGCCGTCGTGCCACTGACGGGCACCAGATTCCCTGCGGCCGTTTGCATGGCCGAGATCGTCCCCTGCAGCGATCCGAGCGCCGAGATCTTGGCCTGAAAGCCGGCCTGCTTCTGTGCCAGAACGGTCAGCGGTCGTTTTTCCACCGCCATCAACTGGCTGACGATGCTGTTTACATCGAGGTTTGAGCCGATGCCCGGTGACGAGACCGCCATGGTATTCTCCTGCAGCCGTGCGCTGCGAACTGCGAACGAGGAAGCGGTCAGGCCGACTGTTTGACAAAAAGACCCTTGATGCTGTCGAGAGCCTTGGCAATGGCCAGCATTTCCTGCGAGGGCACCTGGCGGATCACTTCCTTGGTGGCACTATCGATGATCTTGACCACCAGTTGCCCGGAATCTCCGTCCACGCTGAATTCCAGATTGTCATTAATCGGCTTGACAAAATCGCGAACGCTCTGGGTAGCCGCTTCAAGCTGCGTCCGGTCGGGGGGCTGCACCGGCAGCAGGGTCAGCGTGGGGTCGGTGATTCTGGTTTCGCCCGCTGTTTTGACGTCACGTGCCGCAGGGCTGACAACGACCAGATTGGCCTGGGGTAGTGAAGCGGCAGTGGATGGGATGTTCATCTCGGACTCCTTAGGGAACAGACGCCAGGGCGCGACCGCTGGATCACGACCGCGCCCCTGATCTTAGCGCGATTTGACGGCGTTTGCTTAGCCGCGCAGCAGCGAGAGCACACCCTGCGGTAGCGAGTTGGCCTGCGCCAGCATCGCCGTACCGGCCTGCTGCATGATCTGCCCGCGGCTCAGGTTGGCGGTCTCGGCAGCGAAGTCGGCGTCGAGAATGCGGCTGCGTGAGGCCGTCAGGTTTTCCGAGGTGGTCGCCAGATTGCTGACGACACTGGCGAAGCGGTTCTGCAGCGCACCGAGGTTGGCTCGACTCGAGTTGATGTTGGCCAGCGCCGAGTCGATCGTCGCAATGGCGTTCTGCGCGCCGGTGGCGGTGCTCAGATCAACGCTGGCGATGCCGGCGCCAAAGGTGGCCGTGGCAGCCGTATAGGCTGAACTCAGTCCGGAGCGTGCGATGTCGGAACCACTCAGGGTGATGCCGGCACTCGCCGTGGAGCTGAGCGTGATGTTGCCTCGCGTAATGACGGCATTGGAAGATGCGGCATTGGCGGCTTCGTCGGCGCCTGCGCCGAGTTGATCGGCGCTGAAGCCGGTAGCGGTTGCCGTAGCGGTTGCGTGCGCCAGGTTGCCACTGATGGTGATCGCTTGTCCCTCGCCGGCCGACAAGGTCAGGGTGCCAGCGGCATTGGTTGCCGTAACCCCGGTCTTGCTGGTCAGTGCATTGATCGCGGCGGCCAGGTTGTTCCCTGGCGTCGCGACAGCATCGGCGGCAACTGCGCCAATATCGTAGCCATTGATCGTCAGATCTCCGGCAGCCAGGGCGGTCCCGTCGCCGGCGCCGGCGCCGACGATGCTGCTGTTAGTGCCGCCATCGTCGCCGATGGTCAAACCGGTGTTTGCGACATCCGCACCTGTACCACGGCCGATCAGGCTGATGTTGCGGCCGTCGGCAGCGGTCAGCGAGACCGCGCCCGTCGAAGTGCTGAAAGTGGCGGTGACACCACTCTGGTTGGAAACGGCATTGAATGCTGCGGCGACGTTGGCGCCCTGGGTAATGGCATCTGCTCCTGCCGCGATGGCACCCAGTTTGACGTTATTGACGTAAATGAAGTCGGTGCTATCGCCAGCAATGGCAGCCTGTGCCGTGTTCGCGATGCCGGACAGCGTGGTGGCACTCGCCTTGGCCGTGACCCCGGTCTGACCCGACACGGCATTGAAGGCGGCTGCTTTGGAGATGGCGCTATCGTTGCTTCCTGCTGCGGAAAGACCGTCCCGTACGCTCGGTCCGATGCCATAACCATTGACGGTGACGCCGCCGGAGGCAATGGCCCCGGTGGCGACTGCGCCGGCAGTGGTCGAACTGAACGAGGAAGTCGTGCCGACGCCCAGCGCATCGGCTTTGGCGCTGGCGAGCGAACTGATCGTCAGCGCTTCGCCGCTGTTCGCCCCGACCTGGAAGGACTGCGCGTTGAAGGTGCCGTCGAGCAGCTTGACGCCGTTGAATGCGGTCTGACTGGCGACGGTATTGATCTGCTGCACCAGCGTGTCGACTTCCTGTTGCAAGGCGGCGCGGTCGGTGGCGGTGTTGGTGGCGTTGGAGGCCTGCACCGACAGCTCGCGCATCCGCTGCAGCGAGTCGGTGATGCTTTGCAGGCCGCCTTCAGCGGTCTGCGCCAGCGAAATGCCGTCGTTGGCGTTGCGCGAAGCCTGGTTGAGGCCGGTGATCTGTGAACTCATGCGCGTCGAAATGGCGAGGCCGGCGGCATCGTCCTTGGCGCTGTTGATGCGCAGGCCCGAGGACAAGCGCTGCAGCGAGGTGGAGAGCGAGGCTTGCGACATGCTGAGGCTGCGTTGCGAGTTCAACGACGCGACGTTGGTGTTGATGACTTGGGGCATTTTCTTTCTCCTGGCTGGGTCGAATAACGTCGGGTTTCCGGTGATCTGCCTCTTTAGGTGTCTGCCGGCCCGTCCTGTGTGGCGATTGTTTCGCTGACACTTTTTCTTACGACGCGCCGCGGGAAAACTTTAGCGGACAATATGCAAATTTCCGAGCATCGACTCCAGTCCGTATTCGAACAATTGTTGCAGGGGGGCGCCCAGATACGACAGACTGACCATCAGGGCGGCGAATCCGAGCGCGATGGTCAGTGGAAAGCCGATGGCCATCAGGTTGAGTTGCGGCGCGGCGCGGCTCAGAATCGTCAGGGCCAGGTTGCCGATCATCAAGGCGACGACGATGGGCAGCGCCAGCAGCAGCCCCGAAGAAAAGATGACCGCGCCGGCGTTCGCCAGCTTCCCCCAGGAGTCTGCTGTGAAACCCTGAGTGCCGACGGGAAGCACCGTAAAGCTGTGTGCCAGGGTGGCGACCACCATCAGGTGGCCGTTGATGGCCAGGAACACCAGCAAGGCCAGCAGTCCCATGAATTCCGAAATGACTACAGTCTGGCCGGCGGTCTGCGGGTCATATGAAGTGGCAAAGCCGAGACCCATCTGCAGGCTGATCAGGCTGCCCGCCAAGTCCACCGCGGTGAACACCAGGCGGATGGCAAAACCCATGGCGAATCCGACGAGCAGTTGTTGCGCCAGAATCAGTAGGCCGGTTCCCGATGCCGGATCCAGCGACGGCACGCTGGGCAGTACGGGCACAATGGCCATGCTGATCGCCAGGCCGAGCAGCAAGCGGACCCGCGTGCCCAGGGCCGGATGGTCGAATGGCGAAGCCGCGGCAAAGACCGCCAGGATGCGTGCCAGCGGGAAGAAGAAGGCTACCACCCAGGCGTTGATCTCGGCTGTACTCAGGCTGATCATGCGGCGTTTAATGTGAAAGTCGCGTATGCGACTCACGAACCACCTCTCCCCCCTCGCGGGGGAGGGGTTGGGGGAGAGGGAAACGGTCATGACTTTCATGATCTGGGGCGCCTAGAAAAGTCATGACCGTTAGCCGATCAGGAGCGGGATGCTCTCGAACAGTCGCCGCACGTAATCGACCATCAGCTCGAGCATCCACGGGCCGGCCAGAAGAAGGATCAGGTACATCCCCACCAGCTTGGGAATGAAGGAGAGGGTCTGCTCGTTGATCTGGGTCGCCGCCTGAAAGATGCTGATGATCAGGCCGATCACCAGCGCGGCCAGCAGCAACGGCGCGGACATCAGCAAGGTCATCTCGACTGCCTGGCGTCCGATATCCATGACCAGCTCGGGGGTCATGTGGCAAAGCTCGCGACCAGCGATCCGAGCAGCAGATGCCAGCCATCGACGAGCACGAACAACATCAGTTTCAAGGGCAGCGCCACCAGTACCGGCGACATCATCATCATGCCCATCGACATCAGCACGCTGGCAACCACCATGTCGACGACCAGGAACGGGATGAAGATGATGAAGCCGATCTGAAAGGCCGTCTTCAGTTCGCTGGTGATGAACGCCGGGATCAGCAGGCGCATGGGAATGTCTTCAGCCGATGCGAAGTTGGCGGTCTTGGTCATGCGCGCGAAAAGGGCGATGTCGGCCTCACGGGTCTGCTTGAGCATGAACTTGCGCAGTGGCACCGCCCCTCGCTCAATGGCCTCGAGGTAGCTGATCCGGTTCTCCGACAAAGGAAGATAGGCATCGCTGTAGACGGTGTCGAGAACCGGGGACATGATGAAAAAGGTCAGGAACAGCGAGAGACCGATCAGCACCTGATTCGGCGGCGAACTCTGTGTCCCCAGTGCCTGCCGTAACAGCGAGAGGACGATGATGATGCGTGTGAAGCTGGTCATCATCAGCAGCGCAGCCGGCAGGAAGGTGAGTGCCGTCAGCGTCAGCAGGGTCTGGATCGACAAGGTGTAGGTCTGGCTGCCGCCGCTGCCCGGCGTACTGGTCAGCATCGGCAACCCGCCGGCCTGTGCCCAGGCAAGCGCAGGCACGGCGAGTGCGAGCAGAAGCAGCCAGGGGAGGTGCTTAACCGCCTTCATTCTTGCGCTCGGTGATCTGTTTCAGCCACTGCGCAAAATGCCGCTCGCCATTCCCGGCAGGTTTGAGGTCGCCTTTCGGCAGCGTATGCAGGGTCCGGATCTGGCCAGGTACGAGGCCGACGACGATCCAGGTGTCGCCGATTTCAACGAGCACGATACGCTCGCGGGTGCCAATCATCAGACCACCCACGACGCGCAAGGGGCCACTGCTGCCGAAGCCGCGGCCGCCATTGAGCTTGCGCAGCAAGAACGCGGCAAGAAACAGAACGCCGATGACCAGGACCAGGGCCAGAACGGTCTGTAGCAACATGCTGGTTGAAACGCCTGGCGGTTCGGCAGCCTGCGCGAAGGCGCTGCTCGAATACAGGGCGAACAGCAAACGGCCCACCCTGCGGGTGCCGTTATGGCCAATCGGTTTGCAGTGTCGAATCAAGAGGGTCGGCCAGACTTTGGTGACAGGCCACTATCTTAAAACAAGTGGGGAGAAGGTCAAAACGTCGTCGTGATCGGCCAGAAAGAGGCTCGGCAGAGACGCTCAGTGCCCGATTTTACGCGCCCGTTCGGAGGGAGTGACGATATCGGTCAGACGAATGCCGAATTTGTCGTTCACCACCACCACTTCGCCCTGCGCGATCAGGGTGCCGTTGACGAAGACGTTCAGCGGTTCACCTGCCATGGCGTCCAGTTCGACGACCGAACCGTGTGCCAGTTGCAGGAGGTTCTTGATGGTGATTTTGGTGCGCCCGAGTTCGACCGAAATCTGGACGGGAATGTCCAGAATCAGGTCGAGTTCGTTCATCATCGAGGTCTTGCGATCCGAGTCATCGAAACTCGGGAAGATGTTGGCGGGCTGTGCGCTGGCGGTTGGGGCTGTTTCAGCCATGGCCTGTTCAGCCATCGCCGCCGCCCAGTCATCTTCCGCGTCGTCAGTCGTCGGAGACGCGTAATCGTCTGTTTCTTTAGCCATTGCTTTCTCCCACCGAAGCCTCCGCGATTTCGGAGGCCATGAATCGCTCGATCTTGAGCGCGTACTGCCCGCCTTGCTGTCCGTAGCGGCATTCCAGCAGGGGTATTTCGTCGACCAGTGCGACGATTTTATCGGGGATTTCGAGGGGAATGACCTCGCCGACCTTCAACCGGAGAATCTCGCGCAGGGTCACCGTCTGCGTGGCCAGTTGCGCCGTAATTTCGACTTCGGCATTTTTCAACTGTTTGCGCAACATGAGGATCCAGCGTCGATCGGTGGATAGTTGATCGCTCTGCATGGAGCTGTACAGCAGATCACGAATCGGTTCGATCATCGAGTAGGGGAAACAGATATGCATGTCCGCGTTCGAGCCACCGAATTCCAGCGAGAAGGTCGTTGCGATGACGATCTCGGACGGAGTGGCGATGTTCGCAAACTGCGAGTTCATTTCGGAGCGGATGTACTCGAATGTGAGATCGTAGACCGGCTTCCATGAGCGGCCATACTCGCTGAAGACGACCCTCAGCAGTCCCTGAATGATGCGTTGTTCGGTCGCGGTGAAATCCCGGCCTTCGACGCGCGTGTGAAAGCGGCCGTCGCCGCCGAACATATTGTCTACGACCAGAAAGACCAGACTAGGGTCGAAGACGAACAAGGCCGTACCACGCAATGGTTTGGCTGCGACCAGATTCAGGTTGGTCGGTACCACCAGGTTGCGGGTGAACTCGCTGTATTTCTGCACTCGTATCGAGCCCACCGAGATCTCGGCGCTGCGATGCATGTAGTTAAAAAGACCGATGCGAAGGTAACGGGCAAAACGCTCATTGACCAGCTCGAGCGTCGGCATGCGTCCCCGGACGATTCGCTCCTGCGTTCCGAGATTGTACGGGCGGGGGCCCTCGCCAGTTTCTTCAAGCTCTTCGGGTTCGTCGGTTTCGCCGCTGACGCCTTTGAGCAGGGCGTCGACTTCATCCTGGGAGAGGAAATCGGCGCTCATTGCGGTTTATTGGATGATGAACGAGGTAAATAACACATCTCTGATGGGTCCGTCGCGGTTTTTCCCTTTGCCGGCCGGGTCGAGAACGCCGTTCATTTTCTCCATGATCTCCTTCGCCAGTTTCTCCTTGCCTTCGGTACTGATCAAATCCGAGGCTTTCTTGCTCGACAGCAGCAAGGTCAGGTCGTTGCGCAGCTTCGGCATGTAGGCCTTGAGCTGGTCACCGGTCTGCGGATCGTCGACCTCGACCGACAGGACCAGTTGCAGGAACTGGTCACCCCGTTCCGGGACGAGATTGACGGTAAAGGCATCGAGTGCGATATAGACTGGTGGGGCATTGCGGTCGACTTTCTTCTTTTTGACCGGTTTGGCTTTTTCTACGGCCACTTCACCGTCATCGTCGCCCTGCTCCGGGGAATGCCTCAACATCAGAAAGGCGCCTACCCCGCCGATGCCGAGAACCAGTACCAGGATTGCGATGATGATGAACAGCTTCTTGTTGTTCTTCGCGGGTGGGGCGTCCACGCCCTCGGTTGCGGGCTTTGCATCCTTGGCCATGCGGCAGTTCTCTCCCTGGGTGTGCAGCCAGGCCGGGCTCATGCCGATACACGGGCTTTGTCCCGGCTGGATGACTATTGCTACGCGAAAATATCGACCAGTCCGCGACCGCGCTGCGCGACAAAGGTCTTGCCTGACAGGCGGTTCGCCGAATCGCTGGCAAGTATAGCGTTATCAGCCGGTGGGCGGGGTCGGTGCGACGATTCCTGCTGCCCGTCTGGTTGCTGACGGAACGACTCGCTGCCGACGCTGACCTGTCCGAGTTCGATACCCGTACCGGCGAACATCTCGCGCAAGCGTGGCACAGCCGTTTCGATGGCGCCCCGAACATCGGCATGGGGCGAAACAAAGTGAGCGCTGGCACCGCCCTTGTCCAGGTTCAGGGTGATCTCTATCGACCCGAGTTGCGGCGGATGCAGGGTCAGTTGGGCGAGCTGTTTTTCATGGCTGGCAAACCACAACAGCTTCTGACCCAGGTCGCCGGCCCAGGACGGGTCCCGTAGCGGTGTCGGAAGGTGAACGGTGATGTCGTCGGTCACTGCTGCACCATGGCCGGGTACGGCTGCGAGCGCGCTCAGGCTGCTGGTCGGGTCGTGCAGCTCGGTCGTATTTGACTCAGGCTCGGGGGAAGGCATGGTTGAGGTTGAGAGCATGGTCGGCTGGCTGGCCGGAGCGCGCAACTCGAACGTGTTTGTCCCGGATGGGATGGGAGAAGGCATCGCCGCGAGCGTGCCCGTCACGAGCGTATCCGAATTGTTGTCCGGATTGCTTGGCACGAACGTGTTCAGCCCGGACGGTGCGGGAGAGGGCTCCGCCGCGAGCGTGCCCGGATTGCTGGTTGGATCATGCCGTTCGAACGTATTCAACCCGGACGGTGCAGGGAAGGGCATCGTCGCGGGCGTGTCCGGATTGCTGACCGAAGCGCGCAGTTCGAACGCGTTCAGCCCGGACGGTGCGGGGGAGGGCATTGCCGCGAGCGTATCCGAATGGCTGGCCGGATCGCGCAGCCCGAACGTGGTCGGCCCGGATCTTGCGGAGGAGGGCTCCGCAGCAAGTGTGCCCAGGTTGCTGGCCGAATCGCGCGGTTGGGGCGTGTTCGTCCCGGATTGCCTAGTGGCGGGTTCAGCGGATTGCGCAACGGCAAATTTTGCCGCTTGGTCGTCGGCAGCCAATAAGGTCGATACCGATGGTTGCCGGCCATCGCCACTCTGAGTCCTGATTTCCAGGGCATCCGGCCCGATTCTTGCGGACCTCGATGGCGCGCTGAGAGTGGGCAGGGAAGGAGCCATCTCGGGATGGCTTGCCACTTCTGAACGGTCTGGCGATGGCAGGTAGCCAAGCGTTGCCAGGAATGATGGGTCGGCAGCAGCAGTCACCGTGCCAGCGTCGGCAACGACCATTTCGTCCTTGGCTGGCTTGTCGTCTTCAGGCAGAAGATTGGCGGTAGTAACCGGCATGCCAAGTAGAATGCTGGCAAAGTCGAGGCCGCTGTTCTGGGGGGCCGTCGCCGGAGGGCCGGTGTCCTCGACGGACTTTGCCTGGAGGGGGGGCTGGAAGGACGTTGCAACGATGGCAATGGTCATGATCGGTCACTTTCAGAAGGTGCTGCAGCGACATAAGCAAACATCATGCCAAAGTCGGGTCAACGATCTTCATTGCGGTTTTTGTGGCGGGCGGCAAACTCGTCCTGGGTTTTCTGCTCCTGGCGGGATTCCCATCGTGCTTCGCTGACGCGATGGCGTTCGGAGAGCGCGTCGAAGGCTTTCAAGCGCTTCTGCTGTTGCCGCCACTCTGCCTGACCGGCGGCCGTATGCGCTTCCTGCAGGCTGACGGACTGAAGTTGCTGCGTGATGGCCTCATCGAGCCGGTTCAGGAAGTCTTGGAAATTGCGCCATTCGGGTTGCCCCAGTCCGCCCTGGGCAGCTTCCCGGAAGCGGGTGGTGTATTCCTCGCGATACTGCAGCAGCATCGCGAGCTTCTTCTTGGCGTCACGTTCAGCCGCCAGCAGACGAGCGAGCGATTGTGTTGCCTCGTCGTGACGATTGCGCATCAGGTCGAGCACCATCTGCAGGGAGAAGGGTTTGGCCACGCCGAGTTCTCCGATCGGTTAGGTTGCTTTCAAGGTCGTGTCAGCAGCTCACGCAGCCGGCTCGAACAAGGCGCGCAGACGCGCAAGGCTGTTGGTGAAATCGGAGCGTTGGCTGAGGTTTTGTTGCAGCAATTCCTCGAATCGCGGATAGATGGCGATCGCCTGGTCGAGCTGCGGGTCGGAACCCGCGGCATAGGCACCTACGCTGATCAGATCGCGCGATCGTTGATAGCGCGAAAAGAGGTTCTTGAATTTGCGGATGTACTGCAGATGCGCCGGACTGACGAGATTGACCATGGCGCGCGAGATCGATTGCTCGATGTCGATGGCCGGATAGTGGCCCGCATCGGCGAGCATCCGCGACAGAACGATGTGGCCGTCAAGGATGGCTCTTGCGGCATCGGCGATGGGGTCCTGTTGGTCGTCACCTTCGGCGAGTACGGTGTAGAAGGCCGTGATCGAACCGCCGCCTTCGAGGCCGTTGCCGGCGCGCTCGACGAGTTGCGGCAGGCGTGCGAAAACCGACGGCGGGTAGCCACGCGTGACCGGAGGTTCGCCGATGGCCAGGGCAATCTCGCGTTGTGCCATCGCGTAGCGGGTCAGCGAGTCCATGATCAGCAGCACCTGCCGGCCGCGATCCCGGAAGTATTCGGCGATACAGGTCGCGTAGGCCGCGCCCTGCATGCGCATCAGCGGGCTGACGTCAGCCGGTGCGGCGATGACGACCGAACGGCGGAGGCCTTCCTCACCCAGGATCTGTTCGATGAACTCCTTGACTTCACGTCCGCGCTCTCCGATCAGTCCGACAACAATCACTTCGGCCGCAGTATAGCGAGCCATCATGCCGAGCAGGACGCTCTTGCCGACTCCCGATCCGGCAAAGAGTCCCATCCGCTGGCCGCGGCCGACGCAGAGCAAAGCATTGACTGCGCGTACCCCGACATCGAGGGGCTGGTTGATCGGTGCCCTGGACATGGGATTGAAGGGCCGACTCTGGAGCGGGCGCAGGGAGTTCGCGTGCAGGGGACCCAGCCGGTCAAGCGGTCGGCCGGCGCCATCGAGGACACGGCCGAGCAGCGACTCTCCGACCGGAACCAGTTTGGCACGGTCGATCCAGCGCCGGCGTGCAGGGGGTGGCCGACCGACCTGCGGAGGCGGGTTGGGGGTTTCGAGCGCGACGACCCTGGCTCCTGGCGAGAGACCGTAGACATCTTCCGATGGCATCAGGAAAAGTCGCTCGCCGTTGAAGCCAACCACTTCTGCCTCGATTGGCGAGCCACCCGGCGGAACGATCCGGCATGAACTGCCAAGGGGTAGCTTGAGCCCCGAAGCCTCCATGACCAGGCCATTGATGCGGGTCAGGTGGCCGCTCGGCAGCAGTGCGTTGGCCTGGCTGGCGGTCTGTCGGCAGCCATTGAGGAAACCATGCCATGCGGCAAGGTGCGGGTTTTCAGTGCGCTCAGTCATCGTCTTTGCCAACGGACTTCATGCCCGGGCCTTGAGCCATTCCTGGTTGACGCCGATGGCTTCAATGACGCGTCGCCAACGTGTTTCCAGGGTGGCGTCGACCTCGCTGGCGCCGAGTTCAACTCGGCAACCGCCAGCGCTGAGCGTCTTGTCGTCGATGATTCGCCAGTTGGCATGGGCGAGCTGTTCGCCCAGATGGCTGCGAACCAGCGCGGCGTCATCCGGGTGCACGAACAGCAGAGGCTGACCATGATGCGGGTGCAGGGCGGTCACTGCTTCCCTGACCACTGGCAAGATCAGCTCCGGTTGAACGTGCAGACTCTGGCGCAAGACCTGATTGGCAATCTCGATCGCCAGGACCAGCAACTGCTCGGCCACGTCCTGATCAATGGTGGCCAGTGCCTGTTGCAGGTGCTCCATCAGCGAGGCCATATCGGTTGCCACCGCCTGTGCCGCCTTGATCCCCTCCTCATGGCCGGTGGCGTAGCCGGCTGCGTAGCCGGTACTGTATCCCGCGGTGTATCCCGCGGTATGCGCCTCGTGATGGACGCGCTCGATTTCCTCAGCCGTTGGCAGCGCCAGCGGTGGCTCTTCCGGCAGGGTTTCGATTGCGCTCGCCAACGGCTCTGTCTCGGCCGGGGGAACGTCCGGCAGAACCTCCGGGGATGTCACTGGCGGTGGTTCGATATCGAAAGAAGCCAGTTCCCAGCGCTGGTAGGCAGTCATCTTCTCCTTCGGAATCGAGTGGCTCATCGCCGTTGCAAGCTCACAGCATTTCCTCGCCACCCGCCGAGCCCAGTACGATCTGGCCTTCGTCGGCGAGGCGGCGGACGATCTTGAGGATTTCCTTCTGCTCGGCCTCGACTTCCGAGAGGCGAACCGGGCCGCGCGAATCGAGATCCTCGCGCAACATTTCCGAGGCACGCTGTGACATGTTCTTGAAAATCTTCGCACGCAGAGGCTCGCTGGCCCCCTTCATGGCCAGGATCAGCGATTCCGACTGGATTTCCCGCAACAGAAGCTGGATGCCCCGGTCGTCAAGGTCGAGGAGATTCTCGAAGACGAACATTTCGTCGAGAATTTTTTGCGCCAGGTCCGGATCGTACTCGCGGATCGAGTCCAGGACCGCGGTCTCATTGGCACTGCCCATGAAATTGAGCATTTCGGCGACCGTGCGTACGCCCCCCATGGCTGACTTCTTGATGCTGGCTGATCCCGAGAGCAGGCGTAACATCACGTCGTTCAGCTCCTTCAGTGCTTCCGGTTGAATGCCTTCGAGGGTGGCCACACGCAGAACCACGTCGTTGCGCAGCCTTTCCGAAAACTGGTTCAGGATGTCGCTGGCGTGATCGTGGGCGAGATGGACGAGAATCGTGGCGATGATCTGCGGATGCTCGTTCCTGATCAGATCGGCGACCGTCGGCGCATCCATCCACTTCAGGCCTTCAATCCCATTGGTATCGCCGGGTTGGAGGATGCGCGAGATCAGGTTGGAGGCCTTGTCGTCACCCAGCGCCTTGGTGAGCACCGAGCGGATATAGGCGTCCGTATCGACGTGCACCGCAGCCGATTCGTCGGCTGTTTGTTTGAACTCGGTCAACACCTCGTCGACGCGCGCGCGCGGAACCGATTTCAACGCCGCCATGGCATGACCAAGCTTCTGCACCTCCTTCGGGCCGAGATGCTTGAGCACGGCTGCAGCATAGTCCTCGCCCAGCGAGATCAGCAGTATGGCGCTCTTCTCGACGCCGTCGTCAGCTGCCATTGCCGCCCATCCATTCCTTGACGATGTTGGCTACCAGTCGCGGGTCCGTTTCCGCCAGTTCGCGGGCCTGCACGAGCTTGGCTTCAAACAACTCGGCGGCGGTCGGGACGTGCTCCTGAACGGGTTCTTCGCCCTCTTCCTCGTCAACCACGTCAATCTTGCTGCCGACGGTGGCGGGGGGTTCGGCAGGAGGGGGGGGAAGCATGGTCTTGAGCAGTGGCCGCACGACGCCGAGCAGCAGATAGGCGATGATGCCGGCGAGGACGCCGTACTTGATCAGATCCTTGATCAACGAAATCATTTCGGGGTCACGCCAGAGTGGCATTCCTTCGTCCTTTTCAATGACGGTGAACGGCGCATTGGCCACTGAAATGGTATCACCGCGATCCTTGCTGAAGCCCATGGCTTCCTTGACCAGGTCGCTGATCTGCTTCAGCTCGCCGTCCGGCAGCGGCTTGTTGGCCGGTTTGCCGTCCTTGCCGATTTCCTTGCGCTGATTGACCACTACCGCTGCCGACAGGCGTTTGATGGTGCCGACCGATTGCTTGACATGGCGGATGGTCTTGTCGATCTCGTAGTTGATCGTCGAGTTCTTGCTGGTGCTGATCGGCTGGCCGACATTGGCGATCGATGCCTGCACTCCGGCCGCATTGAGTTGCCCGGGCACCGGCGGGGTGGGCGTAGCAGCGGCCCCGGCACCCGCGACCGGAGGTTGTGTCAGCGGCGCGGTAGCCGGCACCGGGGGTTGATTGCTCAGGGCGCCGGGAACTCCCTGTGCGGTCGGGCTGGTGCTGGCGGTTTCACTGGTCTGCTGGCTGCGAATGCTGATTTCCGGTGGTGTCACGTTCGGTCGATGCGTTTCGGCAGTCTGTTCAGCCTGCGAGAAGTCGATGTCGGCGGCGATCTGGACGCGGGCGTTGCCGGGGCCGACGATCGGCGCCAGAATATCTTCAACGCGCTTGATGATGCTTGCCTCGACTTCCTGGATGTACTTGACCTGCGTCGGGTCGAGGCCGGCCTCGAGCAGCTTGCTCTTCATCTGCGACAGCAACGTGCCGCTCT
>WBZL01003034.1_pt1 | contig 15736 bp, 13 predicted proteins | sample 5204291 | NCBI WGS metagenome assembly WBZL01 (sample SAMN12344345, study PRJNA552823) | activated sludge metagenome | biome: Activated sludge suspended growth; feature: Nitrification reactor; material: Wastewater; isolation source: activated sludge from nitrification reactor of wastewater...
CGTCGGGAGGAAGCCCCCTTCCGGCAACCGATCACGAAGGGAACACGTCGATGCCTACCTCACTTCACGCACGCCTTGGGAAGCCGACCTCGTACAGCGTGCCGTCCTATGACGAGCTGGTCGTCGAAGCCACGCAGGCAGCTGGGCAACCGCAGGATCTTGATGCGCCGTGGGCGGTCGAGTTCGTGGGCCGCTGCTTGCAGGTGCTGTCCGGGGAGCGATTCCTTCGGGTGCGGGAACCGAACCTGCACCCCCGCATGCTGGCCAGCATGAACGTCGCTGGGGGCAGCCGCCAGGAGCTGATCCACCCGCGGATCCGGGCGGTGCGTTTCCAGCGCGACCCACAGGTCACCCGCATCGCGGGGGTGGTGCAGTGCGGGGCGGGCTACCGGGCGTTCACCGCGGAGTTCCGGCCCAAGACGTCCGGCTGGTGGCTGACGCACCTTGGAGTCTTGTGACCCCACCTTCGGGGGGCCGGGCAGGGCGCTGGTCGTGCCATTCTCTTCCCGTCCCCTGATAGCCGCCGATCTGACAGCGTCACCTGGTGTGTCAACCCGGAGGGCGCGGGGGAGTGAGTTTTCCGCGCGGAATCAGCGCAGGGGCCAAGGCCCCGGAGCGCGTGCGGGAAAGTCGCGGGGGAGCGGTCCGCCTAGCGGCGGACTTGACTCGGCAGGTGCCGCTGTGAAACTACCGGCGGTAGGGGACGGGGAGCCTCGTTGTGGGAGCCGCTGTTGGGGATGCGTTGGGATGGCCACGCACGTGGCGGCTTCGGAGAGTCTTCTTCATCCGATGTGCCGTCACGTGCTTGATCGGGAATGACGGGCGAGTGCGCTTCCGGGGAGCCATTGCTCGTACTGCAGGCCGCGTGGTCCCTTGTAGCGGACGAGTCCGGTCCAGCTGCCGGTCTGGTGGTCGACCCAGCGCCAGGCCAGCAGCAGGCCGTCGAAGGTGTCGTCGTCGAGTGTGACTGTGACGGGAGTCGATTGTGTAGTGCTCATGAGTGGCACTTCACCAGGCAGGTACGTCTAGACTGGAAGAGATGAGAGAGTTGTACGGAGCAAGCTATACACTTAGCACGGCTAAGTGGGGTACCGCCGCTGTGTGCGGCGGCGGCACACGCGGGGCGTGTGGTCCCACCGGTGACCGGTGGGGCGCTGCGCTGGGCTGGGAGGGTGAGCTGCGTGGCCGCTGAAGAGCTCTCAGAACCGGCGCCGCCGCGGCGGGTGGGCAGGCGGCGGGCTGCGAATGCCCGGGGTGGCCGTCAGCACCGTCATGAGGTGAAGGTGACCGCGGAGGAGGAGGCTCGGCTGCTGGCGTTGGCCGTCGAGCAGGGGGTGACGGTGCCGCGGTTGCTGGTGGAGTCGGCGTTGGCCGGGCCGGTGGGGGAGACGGCGTCGGAGCGGCGGGTGTTGCTGACGGAGTTGTTCGCGGTGCACCGCACGGTCGCGGGGGTGGCGAACAACGTCAACCAGATCGCCCGCAAGCTGAACACCACTTACGAGTTGGCGGCCGAGACGTCGCAGGTGCTGGATGCGGCCCGGTCAACGATGCAGCGCATCGATGGGGTGATCGACCGGCTGGGGATGTCGTGATCCCGAACGTGACCAGGGGCGACCGGATGGGCGGGCTGCTGACGTATTTGGTGGGGCCGGGGAAGCGCAACGAGCACACCGACCCGCATCTGGTGGCCGGGGATCCGGCGCTGCTGGCCTGGCATGACGACCACGAGCTGAGCAAGGGGGACGCGCTGGCGATCGCCCGGCATCTGGACCGGCCCCGCACCGCGTTCGGGGTGGAGGTTGCCGGTGGGCATGTGTGGCACTGCTCGCTGTCGATCCGTGCCGATGAGGGGGAGTTGTCGGATGAGAAGTGGGGGCAGATCGCGGCCGGGTTCATGGCCAAGATGGGCCTGGACGACAACGAGGGCAGCAAGGCGCCGACCCGGTGGGTCGCGGTGCGTCACGGGCTGTCGGCCAGCGGGAACGACCACATTCACCTGGTGGTGAACCTCGTCCGTGAGGACGGCACGAAGGCGAGCATTCACAACGATTTCGCTCGGGCGCAGCGGGCCTGCCGGACGTTGGAGGTCGAGCATGGTCTGGCCCTGCTGGGCTCTGAGGAGCTGGCCGGCCGCGGCTACCGGCCGGTGGAGATTGAGGCCGAGGCCCGCCGCGCCGCGAAGGCCGCGTTCGAGAAGACCCACCCCGGACAGGTCTGGGGGCAGCTGCAGCCTGCTGAGCGCGAGCGGCTGACCATTGCGCACCGGCCGGCGGAAGCAGCCCGGACCCGGCTGGCCCGGATCGTGCGGGGCTGCTCGACGGCATCGGTGGATGAGGCCGAGTTCGTGCGCCGGCTGCGCCGGGCCGGGCTGCTGGTGCGCCCACGGCTGGCCTCCGGGCGAGAGGACGTCGTCACCGGCTACTCGGTGGCGCTGCGGCCGGCCGATGGCAGCACACCGATCTGGTACGGCGGGGGCCGACTGGACCGGGACCTCACGTTGCCGCGGCTCCGCGCCGAATGGGCGGACAGCCCGCAGGCCGCCGCCGAGGCCACCGCGGAGTGGACAGCAGCGCGGCGGTCGAAACGGCCGGTGAACCCGGGCCGGGAAACCCTCGAGGCGGACCCGGCGCTGTGGCAGGAAGCCGCCCGGGAGATGGCCCAGCTACGCGAGCAGCTGCGCAACGTGCCGCCCGGTGATGTGCAGACCTGGGCGCGGGTGGCCCGGCAGACCAGCGGCGCCTACGCCGCCTGGTCGATGCGTGTGGAACCCACACCGGGACCGCTGGCAGCCGCTTCGGCTGCACTCGCACGGTCGGCGCAGACCAAAGCTCCGCCGCCCACACGCCCAGTGCCGGGCCTGTCTTCGACGGCCACCGCGATGCTGCTGGCCGCGGCCGCAGCCGACGACCGGATGGCCCAGGCGTTGCTGCTGCGCCAGATGCTGAACCTGAGCAAAGCGGTGTATGACGCGGCCAAGGCCAGCGGCGACGCCCGCCGCGCTGCCGCGATCGAAACGGCGGTCCGCCAGGACCTCTCCCAGGTTGTCGCGTCCTTACCGGAACCGGGTGCTCCAGAGAACGCACCAGTCGCGGCGCAGGCCGCCAACGCGGCCCGGCAGGGGCAGGTGCAGCCCAGCGTCGGTTCACCGGTGCCCAACCGGCTGGAGCCGAAGCGGCCTCGCACACAAACACCTGCGCGCCGCGGCCCCGATCGAGGGCGCGACTGACATGGCACATCGAACGGGAGACGAAGGATGACCGCTGTAGACGGCGACGGAATCGACCAAGACTTGACCCGGGCGGTGAGCGCCGCGATGATCGCGGCCGCCCGCGCTGGCGAACAGATCGCCCGCATGAGCCAGACAGCCGCGCGGGAGCGCCAAGCCCGTGCCGCCGGTGACACCGTCGAGGCGCAGCGCCAACTCGACGCGCACACCGAATTGGCACGCGCCTACTTCGAGGTCGTGACCCGCCCCGAGTACCTGACGGCAGCCACCGACGCGCAGATCCAGGAGGTCGCCCGACAGGCGCAGGCATGGCGCGAACGGCTGCCGGAAGCGCGGCGCGCCCTGGACGTCGTATCAACCACCGGAGCTCCGGTGGCAGGGGACCGCCAGCGGGCAAGGTTACTGGCCGCCGAGGCCGTGAGGGGTGATCGTCGGGCTGCATCCCAGTCCGGTCAGCAGCGCATCAATAAAGGTGAAAGCGCGGCATCTACAGCTAGGGCCGTTCAGGGCAGACCAGCCGGGGAGGCCCTAGGGGCGCGCATCGCTTCGAGCAGGTTGCGTGGACCTCGCCTGTCGTCGGTAAACCGGAGCCGTCAGCCCGACCGGGAGTATTAGTGCCGAAGCGTTCTGCTGGGGCTGCACCAGGAGTAATCCGGGTGTCCCTCACATGCTTCCCTCGCGCGATCTAGGAGTCGATGGCGGAGTCTGCTACTGGGAGTCGTTCTATCGCTGTTGGGGCCGAACTGCGCGGGGCGCTCCTTCGGAGAGTGCCGCGGCCAGGCTGTCAATGTCCTCGTGGACCGCGGAGTCGGGGAACATCCAGTGCAGATCGCGCTCCTCCGTGGCCACATCGATGGTGGGTCGGACGCCCGCTCCGCTCTGTGAGCGAACGCGCACGTTACGCACCTCATCCAGGGAGTAGATCGGGCCAAGTTCGCCCCGCTTCAGGAGGTCCCTTGGGTTGGCGGTGACGATCCGTCGGTCAGTGACCGCTACGAATGTGCTTGACGCGAACTTCTCCACGATTGCACCGGCTCTTCTGGGCGCGAGCGCGTCCCAGGTCGCATCAACCCGTCTAGCGAGAATCGCTGGCACGAGTCCAGTGAAGTTGTGAGTTCCCACTTCGTAGGGGAAGGCCACGCTGCGAAGTGTCTCGCCGTTCTCAAGAAACCACCGAATGATATGCAGGTACGGATCAAGTTCAAGCGCCTCGGGTGCGCAGACGTTCGCCGGCACCGCTGGCATTTCGACTGCTGGCTGGAGCATGTCGGCCAAGGGCTCAATGGCTTCGAGGAGCTGCCTGCAAGTGAGCTGAGACGCCTTTGCATCCTTCCGCTTCTTCGTGAGAGGCACGGTAGCGCGACCTGGGAGCTCGGCGATGATCCGCAATTCACGCACGAGTGACTCGGTCAACAAGCGGATTTCGGAGAGCGACTCGTTGATCTCGGCGGGCGTGTTCCGAGCGATCCGGTCGAAGAGCTGCGCTTCGCTCTCGTCATTGGTGCTTCGTGTTCTGGCGAGTGCAGCCCGGACCGCCTGGTACTCCGCGTAGGTCTTCAGCGAGCTGAGCAACGCGTAGGTATCGAAGACGATTGCTTCGGCGTTGGCTTCGAAGTACTGGCGGCGAGCGCGACCCTCCACCTTCCCGATTTCCTGGACGTGGCCAGCCACGTTCTTGCGGTACAGCTTCAGTTGCTTGCGAATCTTGTCGCGATTGGGAGCGATGGGCTCCCAAACAGAGTTCGTGATGGCGTCGAGTTCGCGGGTCTCCTTGACCGCCTCATCGACGGACTCGGCCAGTCCTTCAAGCTCCGCCCATTGCTCGTTTCGGATGGCTTTGAGCGTCTGCGTCGTGAGCTGGATGTTTGTACGAACGAGGCCGGAAATCTCGCCGAGCTGCATCTGGAGCGCGATCATGGCGACGGCCGGACCGATGGCTGCGATCGCTGTAGCGGCTGTCATCGAAGCGGGGATGAAACGCGCCTGGGCGACCAGTTCGCCGTTCTTGAAGATCGCCCCGAGCTTGGCGCCGTCCTTTGCTGCCATCTGTCCGCCGCTCTTCAGCAGGGACAGCGTGGCGTCGTTGACGCGGAAGAGGCCTTGCGCGCTCGATACGGCTTCCGCAACGTTTCCGACGATGGTGCCTGCGTTCCCGAGGGAGCCAAGAGCAGTGGAGAGCTGGGCGCGGTCAAAGGAAGGCACCATGTCGAGGCTGATGAGTTCAAGACCGTCGGGGACTTCGCCGAATACGACTGCGACACCTGGTGTCACCTCGACGAGGGTTGTGGACGTCGCGAGTTCAAGCGCGTCAGACCTGATTTGACCATCTTCCCGGGCCTGCCCGTCAACGGCCTCGTCGCGCGCGTCGTCCATTTGGGCTCTCCTTCTCGCCGGTGCCTGCCTTGTGAGTCCCTCCGACGCCTTCATCAAGTATGTTGGCCACCTCCGACAACACCCGGGTGCTACGCAGCGCACCTCCTCATCACACGACTCCCGAGGAGGCCGACCATGCCCACGTTCTTCGATTCGACTGCCGACGCTGCTGAGGTGTCCGAGGCTCAGGAAGCGGCACAGGCCGGGCCGTCCCCGATGGGGATGGCCCGGAGTTTATGGTCGGTAATCTCTCATCAAACAAGGGCAAGGGGGAACAGGTGCGAAGGCTGGTGCTACTTACTGCGGGCGGGGTCCTGATCTTGTCTGGGCAGCCCGCCTTAGCCGTCCCGAGTGTGCCGATGTCGCCTTCGAACCCTCCGCCGGCCACTTCCTGGTGGTTCGCCAATAGCCCCGGCCCGGGCTCGATTGTGGGAGTCCGCCGGCACGGGAAGAAGATTCAGTTCGTGGATAACTGGGCACCGTGCTTCACCGGTCTCCGCGTCCGTCCATACGTCTACAAGGGCGGTGGGTTGAATCAGAACGCCTATTACTCCAAGCAGAAGATGAAGATCTGGGTTGAGCAGGGGAAGCTGAACGCCAAGCATGCGTTCATAGGCGATGAGCGGCTCCCCGAAGCTCAGGTGTTGAGGTACAAGCGCATCACCGCGGCGAAGGCCAAACGCCTACTTGTGCCAGTAGGTGTTCCTCCCTCGAAGTACTTTGCGGACTGCAGGGCGTGAAAGGAAGCTGGGAAATCGGTAGCTTTCACTTGGTCTTGGGAGCGGGCGAATGATCCTGTCGGAGCTCTCGGCAGACGACCGCGTCAGCTGACAGACCGCACCCACGGCAGGAGTGACGCGAACCCGGCTGGCACGAGAGGCTCTTGGAGTCCGCGGTGCCGGTGCACGGGGGCTCAGGGGCCATTCCGCGAGCCGAAGTCAGCAAACCGTCGTCGAACGTTGAAGGCGCCCGTTCCAGAGACCTACAGGCCCCCGATCGCCGCGGATGAGATGATCACGCTTATGGGGAGAACGCAGATCATCGCGCAGGGAATTGGGGTTACCGGAGTCTGCCTAGGGCTAGTTGTGGGTATTGCAGGACCTGCCCTTGCGAGCCCTGGCGAGTTGCGATCTCCGGGTCAGGTGGGAGTTTCAGGCTCGGGATGGGTGCTCAAGTCGAAGGACACCAAGAGTGCCGCAAAGAAGAGGGAGTGGGTACTGCCGGGTGGAGCTGGAAGACTCAGAGTCGTCCAAACGCAGTTCAGTCGGGGGGATACCCCTGATGACCTTACCGATTCAACCCAAATTGAGGCGGTGCTTGTATCGGGAGGTGTGGGTGGACAGGTTCTCGCGCGAGGTTTCCAGTGTCAGCGTTTCAAGAAGGGCAAGGTGTGCATCCTCGCCACAACGGACGGACAGCCTTGGGAAGTGATCCCCCGCGGTAGCACTGCGACGGTGCGTGTCTATGCGGTAGGTGCTCGTTCGAAACGGGGATACGCCTGGGCAAGTGTTGCCGCGACGGGAACCGCTATGCCAGCAGATCTCGGAAGCATGGTGGCGGCGGTACAAAAGGGTGCGGTGGCTGCGTCCGCATCCTCTTGGCAGTGAGATAGCCCAGAGACCATAAGTAACCACTGACGGGGGGTCGAATGCACGGGAAGAATCGCGAGGGACGTCACCACGTGTCACTCGTTAGGCGGGGGTTTGTCCTTCGATCGATGTCAGTCGGTGTCGTTGTGTTCTTGGTGCTGGCCCTTTGGCCGCAAATGCAAACCGATGCCTATGCTGCGGTCGTTCCTCCTGCCCCCTGGTCGTCGGTAGCTTCTCCGTGCGGCCCAGGGCAACAGCCGGATGTGCTGGGGGCGGCCGTGACGGGATGGTGGGTACGCTGCGACGGCCAGATCCGCTGGAGCAATGACGCGGGTGGGAGGTGGGCGAGCATTGCGCCTCTTCCCCCCGGGTACTTCATTGAGGGGCAGCCCGCAGTTAGCCCGAGCGGTCTGCTCTACCTCATAGCCCGATCTAACACGGCGCCGACTTTGCTGTACGCCGTTGACCCTGCGAATGGATCCGCGTCTTCCGTGCCCTTCAACAACGGTGACTGGCTGGCGACAGCGACGCGCGGTACGCAGTTCGTTTGGGATGGTCAGGGTCGGATGTGGCGAGGCTGGTGTGGAGGGTCGTGGTCACCTCGCGTGCAGGTTGCTGAGATTCACGTTGCTCAGGTCGCCATTGATGGTTCGCTGTCTGGAGAAGTTGTGGCGCCTGTTGCACCAACGAATACGTGTTCGCTTTCACTTGGTGTGGATAAGCAGGGGTCTCCTTACGTGCGCTACGTCGATGAGGATCGTTCCTTCTCCTTTACGGCCGCGTCGTATTTCAAGCCGGTAGGTTCAACGTTGGTTGCCAGAGAAGCCCCTGTCTTGTACGACAAGGAGGGGCTAAGGGTTACGACTGAGGGATTCAGTTTTGACGGTGGACCCGTGGCTCAGGAGCCCCCCAGCAGCTGGTCGGATGGCTTCTTCGTCTTTCCTCGACAGCTCTTAGGGGATGCGGTTCTCGCCCAATGGAAGCCGGGACTGCTTGTGCAAGCTGTGTCCTCAATCAAGGGCGCCAGCATAGACATGACACCTGCAGGGCTTTTTGCCTCAGCTCCTGATCTGCTCGCCTATTACCAAGGGCCGGCCTATCGGGCTGCCGGCGATGCCGGTTCACCGGTCGCCCAACGGATGATCGACGAGGCCAATGGGGTGCGGGCAAGCGCCGGGCTCCCCCCTCTATTTGGGAATGCGATGATCACGCAAGCGGCCCGTAACCATTCTCGCTATTGGACACTCAACGATCCGACTGGGCTCGGTCTAGCACTTCACAAAGAGACCCCCGGAAGACCTGGGTTCACTGGTGTATCGCCCGAAGAACGCTGCGCCACGGTCGGCACCGTCTGTTCGGGCGAGGTGATGAGCACTGGGGCGGGGGGTGTGGACGGGTGGATCCCGACGGCCTTTCACCGGTCATTCTTGATGTCGCCGGGGCCCACTGCTGTGGGAGGAACGCAGGGGGAGTTTGGTCCATCGGTCATGAACGCTGATGAAACGGCACCAGGCTTCTTGGGGCGACCCTTCGGTTATCCGGTTGGTGAATATTCGGGATCACTTTCCTTCTCAGGAGAGATACCGGACCCGGCGGACGAACTATGTCCAGGTCGGATTCATTCCCCGTATGGAGTAGCTATCACGGTGGAAATCCCAGGCGTTTACAGGGGGCATTCATCCGCAGTCGGAGGTATCCGGACGTTCGGACTTGTAGGGCCCGGGGGGCCTGTGAACGGATGCTTCAAGCGCGGAGTCTTCGTTCCAGATGACTCGTTGTCACCCAACAGCGAGTACAAGGCAACCGTGGAGTGGTCGGACCCGGCGCAACCACCCTTCTCCTGGACCTTCCGGACGGTAGGCGGGAAACCTAGCAAGACATCTCCGCGAGGAAAAGAGAAGTCCAAGCCCATCGTGAGGGCGATTAACGGTAGGTCCGGCCTCAAGATTGTCGTTAAGCCAGACCTCGGCCCTAAGAATCAGTGGCCTTTCCGGGTTCTCTATCGCGCCAAGAACAAGACATGGAAACCTCTCGGCCCGAAGATTTTGTGGACAAAGGGAGCGAAACACACCCGAAGGTTGAACCTTGCCAAGGGCTCTTACCGCGTGAGGACCAAGGCTGCCAAGGGCTATAGAGGATCGACTAGCAGAACGGTGGTCCTGAAAAGGTGAACTGCAAGCCGCACTACAGTCGCCTCTCTCCCCTGTAACTGCCGGGCTTTCGCTGATTTGTCGAGGGGAGTCCCCTGGCGCCTCTCGGTCAGGTGACGCGGGTGGGGGCTGGCGGAATCAGACTGCAGGGAACAGCCCGTCCGGTGGTGGATTGTATGGCAGCGGTTCGGTGGCCTTGGCTTCGTCTTGGGAGCGGGTGAACGGCCCGGTAGGAGATAGCAGAACCCCCATGTGGTGATCGGCGTGGTCCCGCAGCCAGTTCGACACCCCAGTCGCCGGGTCGTGGCGGAGGTTTTCCCAAGAGCGCCACATGGCTTCCAGGCGCATGATTGCCTCGGCGGATTCCCACCAGCAGGCCGACCAGCGGGCCTCAGCTCGTGGGCCGACGTTGCGCCGGAATACGGGCACGACTAGGCCGCGTACGAACTCGTCGACGCTGCGGTACTGCAGGGTGGGCGGCGGCGGTGGCGCGGCGAGTAGGCCGGCGACCGCTGCGCGGGCTCCCGCCTGCAGCTGTGTTTGGGCTTGGGAGTCGTCGAGGATCCCCTCGAGTGCTTTATCGACGACGGGCACGATTACGTCTGCGAGTCGGTCGGTGATGGTGGCGGTGACGATCTGCACGACCAGCGGTGCGACCCCGGCAGTGTCAGGTGCTGCGGAGAGTTCGGGGTCGTCGTCCCATTCGCCGAGGCTCACCGCCGTGCGGCCGGGTCGTGGGTGGCGAGTGATTGGCGTACTGCTGTGGCGTGGGAGCCGGTCATCCAGGGTTCGGTTTGGATGAGGGTAGGCCGGGCGCCGGAGGCCAGGACGACCGCTCGGCCTGTGGGGAGGGCTGCGAGGTCGGCTGCGTCCATGATGCGTTCCCGGGACAGCTGCTCGGTGACCGAGCGGTGGCCCCGGCCGGTGGACACCGAGCGGGTGTGTTTGTCGTAGTCGCCGATCAGTTTGGACAGCATCTCGAGGAACTCGTTGTCTTTAACCCCGCCGCCGTACACCGCGATGTTGGCCGCGGACCACAGTTTGCGCATCCCGGATTCACCCCACACGTCCACGCCCTGCGACCAGCTCTGCAGGATCGTCATCAGCACGATGCCGCGGGATCCGAAGTGGGAGTACAGCTCGGGCAGGTCCCGCCAGCGGCAGACGTTCGCGGCCTCATCCAGCACACCCAGCAGCGGGGTGGGGAGCCGCCCACCGGGTGAGATCCGGGCTCGGTCTTCGGCCGCCTCGATCACCGCGACGGTCAGGGCGGTGGTCAGTGGACCAGCGGAGCCGCGGCCTTCTTTGGAAAGCAGATAAAGAGTCTGGTCGCCGGCTGCGAACGTGTGCGGGTCGAACTGCGGGCGCTGATCAACGCCGCCTGCGGGTGTGACCCACTGGGCGGCTTGCCGGTTGGTCAGACAGGTGGCCATCTGCTGGGCGGTGCCGAACACCCCGCCGCGCTGGCGGTCGGGGGCGGCGATGTGCCCGGCGAGCTGTTCTGCGGTCAGCGGGTAGCCGGCGTCGCGCAGGATGTCCACGGCGGTGTCGTCGGTGGGCCGGGACAGCCACCGGTACACCTCGGTGATCGGCCGGTTGTCCCAGGCGGCGGCCAGCAGCAGCGCGGCGAGGACGTCTTGGCCGGCAGGGTCGAAGAACGCGTCGGTGCGCGCCCCGGGCGGTCGCGATCCGCTGGCGAAGTGCTCGGCCAGCCGGGCTGCCTTCACCTCGTCGGTCACGTAGGACAGCGGGTTCCACCACCAGGCGGGCTCCTCGTCGGCCAGGCCTTGCGGGTCGAACACCCACACCGCACCGCTGCCGCCCCGCGGTGCTCGTGTGGCGTCGACAACGTCGCGTTTATTGCTGGTGACCAGCACCGCGCCGGGGGCGTCGAGAATCGCCGGGATCGCCCTAGAAGTGGTCTTGCCGGTGCGGGGCCCCCACACGTCGATGTGCATGTCCTCCCAGGTGCCCCACACCGGCTGGCCGGTGGCCACGGCAGCACCGATCCGGATGCCGGGGGTGTCGACGCCGAGGCGGGTCGCGGTGGTGGTGGCGTGGCGAGTGCTGATAGGAGCAATCTCGTGGGCGCGGCCCAGCCAGCGGGCAGTGTCATCGACCCGGGAGCGGCCGTGACGGGACCGCCGCCACGCGGTGTGCACGGCCAGTGCTGCTGCGAGGCAGGCCGCTATTAGGACGGCGAGCACCGCGCTGGCCTGGGAGGTCCATGGGACCGCGCCGTCGAGGACGCCGAACAGGGTGGTCCACGGATCGGCCGGTGGGGCGTCGGCGCCGGCAAGCCAGGCGCCGAGGTGGGTGGCGGCGTACACCGCGGCGCAGCCGCCGGCCGCCACCCCAAGCGCGATGTACAGCAGCAGCGCATCGGGGCTGAGCCGGGACGGTTGGGACCGGCGGTGCGCACCCCTGCTCACGGTGCCTGCCCGATGCGGGAGGCGGCCGCCCAGCGGGTGCTGCTCATCGACAGGGACTGTTCGGCGTCGGTGAGCACCACCTCGACCGGGATGCCGGGCCGGCCACCGACCTTGACCAGGAACTTGCCGCGGCCCGGTGGCGGCTGGTCGTCGGGGTGGGCGTCCCAGGACGGTGGGGACTGCCAGCCGGCCAGCAGGGCCCGTTCGGCGTCGCTCATCGGCACCACCGAGCCGAGCTGGCCGGTGTCGTCGCCGAGTTCGGCCAGCGGCAGGCCGCCGCAGATCACGATCCCGGAGCGTTCCACGAACCCCAGGGCTTTGCTGCGGTCCTCTGGGAGCGGCAGGGCGGCGAGGTCTTTCATGGTGTGGGTGATCATCGCCAGCCCCACCCCGACAGTCCGGTTGAGACGGGTCAGGTAGTCGACCCGGTCGACCAGCCCGGGCCCGGCGCGTAGCGCCTGGTGCAGTTCGTCGAGCACCACCAGGTAGTGCCGGCGCGGTTCCAGCCCGGCGTCGGCGAGGGTTTGGGCGATGCCTACAGTGGCGAACCCGGCGGTCCAGGAGGCCAGCAGCGTCGCGGCTCGCAGGTCGGATTCCGAATGCGGAATCGCGGACACGTCGAACACGACTGGCCGGTCGGTGCGCATCGGGGCGGTGGTGTGCCGGGCGAAGATGTCCCCGAACCGTCCCCCCGGGCACAGCGCGACCAGGGAGGCCTCGAGGTGTTCGGTGACTTCCTGGTAGCGGGCGTTGCTGCCGCGGTCCAGGGCGACCTCGCGCACCTCGTCCGGAGCCTGCCGGACCACTGCCAGCAGGTCGACCAGAGTGGCGGGGCCGTCGTGGTGGGTGTCTAGCCAGGTCAGGGCCCGGGCCAGGATCGTCTCCTCGCGGACGTCCGGTGGGGATTTGCGCAGGATCGTGATCAGTGAGGACAGCATGTTCAGCCTCAGGCCGTGGGTGTCAGCGAGCAGCTCAGCGGCTTCCTTGTCGCGCCCGGCGGCGCGCAGCCGTTGCGCGGCGGCCGGTGCCTGGCCGGGGTCCAGGACGTTGATCGCGCCGCGGCCGCGACCCAGCGGGATCACCTGGCCGTCGAGGGCTTGGATCATGGCCAGGTAGTCCGGGCGGGTGTCGCCGAGCACCAGGGGCAGCACCCCGAACCCGGCCAGCCCAACACACATGTGCATCACGGCCGAGGTTTTCCCGAGGCCTGGCAGGCCAAGGATGAACACGCTTGGGTTGCTGATCAGCCCGGCCTGCTGGTACCAGCTGATCGGGTCGCAGCACAACGTCGCCCCGGTCTGCAGGTGCCGGCCGAACGGCACCCCGACGTTGGGGGTGCCGGCGCCGACCGCCCACGGCCACAGCCCGCACACCTGCACGGTGGTGCCCCGGTACTCGATCGGGGCTTCCAGCAGCGCGTCGTGACCACGGCCGCGGCCCAGCCAACCCCGCGGACCCGGCCGCAGCGGCCTGACCTCAGCCGCGGTATCCCTCTTGCGGCTTTTCATAGTTGCCCCTGGAGGGCTTCGGCACGCGACAGGTGCTTGGGAAGGATCAGCCCGATCGGCAGGGCGGCGGCGAACGCGGCGGCCTGCCCGCCGTGCACCGGGCGTAGCCGTAGCCGGGCGGTGGCCGCCAGGGTGTCTACCGCGGCGCGGGCCTGCGGTGCCCGCTGCGGGTCGGTGACGGTGGCGGTGACCAGGATCGCGAAGTTCACCAGCCCCGCGCCGCCGGCCTCCTCCGCGGCGGTGGCCGCCGCTGCCCGCGCCGCGGTCACCGACCGGGCCGTGGGCTTCTTCGAGGCGGAGGCGACGAACTCGGCGGCGCGCAGGTCGGATTCCACGATCGCGGCGGCCCGGGCGGGGTCGATCGGCCGGTAGACCAGGGTGACCCGTTTACGGTCGATGTCCGGGTGGGGTGCCAGCAGCCGGTCGAGCACCGAGGACTGCACGTTGCCGCGCGGGGCGGTGCTCATCGCCCAGGTCACCGAGTAGCCGGAGTCGTGGCGGTAGCCGTCCCACTCCGCGACCGCGGCGGTCGGGCCGACCTCAGCCCACGACAGCCCGGTCGCCTCACCGTGGGAGTGGGCCTCGTCGATGGTCGCGGCCGATCCCGGGTCGTAGGCCACCCGCACCAGCTCGCACAACTCACGGGCCGACAGCGGACGGACCGCCCCGGCGCCGGTGGCGCGCAGGGTGTCGACCAGCCCGGGCAGCCGGATGCCGATGTCGCGGCCCATCGCCTCCGCTCCGCGTTTGTCCCCTGTAGGGGACACCGCGGACAGGGTCAGGGCCACCCAGGCGCGGGTCACGCTGGACCCCACCGGATAGGCGTCCACCACCTCGCGCAGCATCTGCGCGGCGAATTCCGGGGCGTTGGGGTCGACGGCGGCCTGTACGCTGCGGCGCAACTCATGCCCGGAATCGGGCGCGGTCTCCACCGTCACCGAGCAGGCGACCAGGCCCGGTTCGTCGGCCAGGTTGGCCAGCCAGTGGCCCCAGTCCGACACCCACACATCGACCTGCTCGCGGTCCACCAGCGACGCGCCGTCCGGGGAGGCGGCCAGCGGCACCGTGTAGGTGTTGGTGGCCGGGGCATGCAGCAGCGCGAACGGCCGGCCATAGGCATCGAAGTGCTCCGACAGGCGCAGCGACGCGGCGATCCCGGGCAGCTGGTGGGTGCCCCAGACGGTAAACCCCAGGGGCCCGGACCGGTACAGATGGGCCCCGCGGTGCCGAGCTGTGGCCCACACCATGCGGGTGCGGGTCCGCTCGAGCAGGCTGCGGCCGTGCTTGTCCTTGGCCGCGACACCTGCCAGCAGCCCCGTCAACACCACGAACAACACCAGGCCGCGCAGGAAGCCGGCGAGCATGGTCACCAGCACCACCAGGACCAGCCCACCCATCATGATCCCGGTGCCCAACGCACCCAGACCGAACAGCCCGGCGGACTGCGGGCGGCGCCAGTTGCCGTACGTGCGCGGGCCCGCCGAGATGCCGCTACTTGCTGCCATCAGGTCCTCCCGTCGCCGACTCACCAACAGAACGCGCGCTCTGCGCGGCGGCCGTGACCGCGGTCAATGCCGCGCCCGCTGCTGCCAGTGGCGGTGCCGCCGCGGCCGCCGCTCCAGCACTTGCCCCGGCCGCACCCGCCCCAGAGTTGGCCGCGCCGGTCGGACCGGCAGCAGCCGGCCCGCTGCCTGCGCCGCCGCGCAGGGTGCCCGCGGCCGCCGCACCCGTAGGTAGGAGGGCGGCGGCGCCGGCCATGCCCAGCCCGGTCATGGCGCCGCCGGTGGACACCGCCGACACCGCCGGGACGATCAGGCGCATCAGTGCCGGCAGGGCCACCAGCGCCAGCACCATCAGCGCCAAGCCGGTCAGCACACTGATAAGCCCGTCCTTGCCGAACAAGTCGGTGCCGGATAGCCGGAATGCCGTCGCGTAGACGATCGCGGCGGCCGGCTTGTAGAGGATGAACCCGAGCAGCCACGCGGTGGTCTTGCGGAACATGGTCCGCTTCGGGTCGGCCAGGCTGGCCGCTGCCGCGATCGGCAGCATCCCGGCCAGCACCACCAGGGCCCCTGCCCGCACGACCATCAGCACGATCTGGGCCAGTGCGGCGAACACTGCGCAAACCCCGAGGATGATCGCCAGCACCGCACCCAGTCCCCCGGTCGAACTGGTGCTCAGGGCCAGCAGTGTCAGCATGCTTTCCCCGAAGCAGGTGCTGTCCCCGGCCGCGAGGTTGCAGTCCAGAGAGTTGTTCAGAATCCAGATGCTGAACGCGTCCGTGGCGCTGGTCAGCAGCCCGACCACGGTCAGCCCGGCACCTGCCACCACCACCAGGGTGAGCAGGCCCTGGACCAGCTGCCGGCCGGGGTCGGCGCGCTGCTCCCACGCCATCCGCGCCCCAGCGACGATCACGCCGAGGACCGCCACTGCCAGCGTGTAGTACCACAGCGAGTTC
>WBZL01003036.1_pt1 | contig 15730 bp, 13 predicted proteins | sample 5204291 | NCBI WGS metagenome assembly WBZL01 (sample SAMN12344345, study PRJNA552823) | activated sludge metagenome | biome: Activated sludge suspended growth; feature: Nitrification reactor; material: Wastewater; isolation source: activated sludge from nitrification reactor of wastewater...
CTACCAGAAGGACGGCGAGACGAAGACCGTGCGCGACTTCGTCGTCGAGGACCTCAAGATCGAGCGCCACAAGATCCGGCACCGGGCGGAGTAGGAAGCCGCGGGATCTAGGGGCCGCCTCGGTTTGGGGCGGTCCCTGGATCTCTCTTGCCGGAGATCGGGCTGGAGCAGGTCAGACCGGTTGGCTCTGCTGGGTCCGAGACAGGAGCCGTCGAAGGAGCCCGAGAACCGCCAGGGACCAGGCGAAGACGGCCACCGGATAGACGATGCTCGCGAGGCCGGCGAGCGGAGGAAATGGGAGCGCTTCGGAAAGTCGGAATGTCGCCGCCGTGTACATGCCGAGCGGGAAGACCATCCCCCAGTACTGCGGATCGTAGGTGATCGGATGCCGCCGCAGCAGGTGGCGCCAGACGCCGAGGAGCACGAGCAATGGAATCCACCAGCTGCCCGCGGCCCAGAAGAACAGAGTGAATCCCTTGAGGAACGGCGCGAGCTCCTCCTGCAGCGACATGCGGCTGCCGGCGAGCACGAGGGAGGAGCCGGCGAGAGTGGTGATCGCCACCGCGCCCATGCTGATCCAGTACGGCGGAGTCAGGGTGGCGACCTCGAGCGGCAGGAATGTGAACCGGTAGAAGATCAGCGTGATGATCGCCAGGTAGAGCATGCAGCCGATGAGGAAGAAGACGAGGGCGCCGAAGGCGACGGTCTCCTTCGGCCAGCCGAACGGGTCGCCGAGAGCGATCGCGAGTATCGCCACCGACTGCGTGGCGACCGTGGCGAGCAGCCAAGCACCGTTGATCCCCTGTTCGAGCGTCGGCTTCTTCGCGCGAACGATCACGGCGCCGAAAAACGCGTACATCACGAGAAACCAGAGCGCGACGCCCGCGGCGAAGAGCATCTCCGCGGCGCCGCGCCAGCTCGCGACGAGCAGGCACTGACTCCCCAGCACGCAGGTGCCCGCGACGATCGTGAAGTAGCCCGAGCCGCGGGCGTGGTCGGCGAGATCGGCGGCGAGGCGGCGCGGGTGGATCACGATCCGGGCCGCCGTCAGCGCGACCAGCACCGCGTAGGCCGGCAAGTTCACCGCGAGCAGCGCGCGGGCCAGGAGTGACCAGCCGAGAAAGTGACCGGCAATCGACACGATCCCGGTCGCCATCACCAGGGCGAAGTAGCCTGGAAAGAGCTCCGCGACCGCGCCGCCCAAACGCCCCGTCGCGCGGCGAGCCGGTGGCGAGGGGTGAGCGAGGGTCGGCATCGGCTGGCCGGTGCCGTTCAGCGCTCGATCCGGTAGACGTAGCGCAAGAGGCCGAGGTTGAGCAGGAAGCAGACCAAGCTGGAGGCGAAAGCCGGGAGTGCGACAGCGTGGTCGCCGCCGAGATACGCGTTCATCGTGGCGGTCAGCAGCCAGAGCTGAAGCACCACGATCAGGACGACGATCGGGATCATGCCGGAGAGGATCATCAGGCGTTGGGCGCGCGAGAATCGCCGGCGGCCGTTCACGAGGTGCGCTCCGTGACGCCGACCGCCCAGACCACACCGTCCCGCAACTCGAGCTCGACCTTCGGCAGCGGACGTCGCGGAGGACCCGAGAGGGGCCGGCCCGAGGCGATATCGAAGTTGCCCTGATGGCAGGGGCAATGGAAGCGACCGCGCTCGACCTGCGGCAGCACGGGACACGACAGATGCGTGCAGCGCTGGTCGAAGGCCACGACCTCGGTCTCGCCCAGACGCACGAGCAGCTTCGGTTCGCCGGGAGCCGGGTAGTCGAACTGCAGGAATCCCCCGACCGGTAGCTCGTCGAGGCGAGCAACTGGCGATGCGGGGAAACGCGAACGGGGCCCGAACAGGCTCTTGGCCAGGATCCATGCCTGCCCGGCGACGAAGGCGAAGCTGGTGAGCACCAGAAACTTGGTGAATTCGCGGCGAGCGACGTACTGGTCCTGCGGCACGTCGATCGGGAAATCGCGCCGCCACCTCGGTTGCTCGGCCGCCGGCCGACCGTCGGGCGGAATTGTCAGCTCTTCCGGGTCGCGCACGGTCACCGGTCACTCTCCTCCTCAGTGCTCTCTTGGTAGAGGTTCGCCATCAACGGGTCGAACACCGCGGCCACTTCGCCGTGCTCGAGCGGCTCCGTGACCGCGAGCATCGGCAGCGCGAAGCTCTTCGGTACGAGCATCCGCACGCGTGTCGAGACCACCTGCGCGCCGAATCGGAACGTGTCGATCGGGCGCGAAGCCGGGCGGAGCCTCTCGATCTCCTCGCGGGTGCCGAAAAAGAGGGCCTGGCTGGGACAGACCGAGGCGCACATCGGCTTCAGCCCCTGAGACGTGCGGTCGTAGCACATGTCGCACTTCATCATCAGATTCGCTTCGTCGTGCATCTTGGGAACGCCGAACGGGCAGCCGAGCACGCAGTTGTTGCAGGCGATGCAGCGCGCTTTGCGAGCGGTCTGCACGACGCCGTCCTCTGTGCGCTTGATCGCGTCGGCCGGGCAGACCTCGGCGCAAGTCGGCTGGTCGCAGTGCATGCAGACCACCGGCACGGTCTGCGTCGAGCGCGCGCGATCCACGAAATCGAGCTGAATCATCGACACGCCCTTGTGGGTGTCGCACTCCGAGCAGGCCTGGACGCAGGCGTTGCAGCCGATGCAACGGGCGGGATCGATGTAGAAGTGGTGATCGGAGGGAACCGGCATCGCGTCCTTTCGCTCAGGCGTCGTGCGCCGAGAGGATGTGGAGAGCCGGTCGGCGGGACGGAGTCGAGAGTTGGGCGGCTCCCCGCGCTTCGTCGGCGGTCGCCACGCGCAGGCGCACCGCGCAAGCTTTGAACTCGGGGATCTTCGATATCGGATCCTGCGCCGCGATGGTCAACCGGTTGACGCTGCGCCGGCCCGGCCAGTGGTAGGGCACGAAGATCGTGTCGGGGCGGATCGTCGCGACGACCCGCGCGCGCAGGGTCAGCGCGCCGCGCCGGGTTTCGGCGGTTGCCCAGGCGCCGTCGGCGATACCGAGACGTTGGGCGAGATGCGGGTGGAGCTCGATGAACGGTTCCGGGTCCATATCGAGCAGCGGCCCGATGCGGCGCGTCTGGGTGCCGGAGAGGAACTGGCTGATCAGCCGGCCGGAAGTGAGAATCAGCGGGTATTCCGAATCAGGAACTTCGGCCGGCGGGGTGTACGGCGCGACGTTGAAGCGCGCCTTGCCGTCGGGGAAGTAGAACGGCCCGGCGCCTCGCGCCACCACGTTCCACGAGCCCGGCTCGAACAGTCTCGGTGTGCCGGCGTGATCGTCCGAGGGGCAGGGCCAGAAGACCCCCTGCTGGCGCTCGATCTTCTCCCAGCTGATGCCGGAGTAGTCGGCGACGCCGCCCTTCGAGGCGATGCGCAGCTCCTCGAAGATCTCGCGCGGTCCGGCGAAGGTGAAGCCGCGCTCGCGACCGATGCCACGCGCCAAGTCCTGGATGATGCGCCAGTCCTGCCGCGCCTCGCCGGGACACTCGATCGCCTGGTTGATCTTGATCACTCGCCCCTCGGCGGTGGTGACGGTTCCTTCGTCCTCTTCGTGAAGCGAGCCCGGCAGCACGAGGTCGGCGTGACGCGCCGTCTCGTTCAGGAAGAAGTCGATCGCGACGTAGAACTCGAGCCGGCCCAACATCGCGCGGACATAGTCGCTGTCGGGCAGCGAAACCAGTGGATTGAAGCAGATCGAGAGCAGGCCCTTGATCTCGCCACGCTCGATGCGGCGAAAGATCTCGTAAGCATCGACGCCCGGCTGCGGCATCTCCTCGACCGGCATTCCCCAGACGCCAGCGATGTAGGCGCGCGCTTCCGGGTCGGCGAGCTTGCGGCCGCCCGGAAGCTGATCGCATTTCTGCCCGTGCTCGCGTCCGCCTTGCCCGTTGCCCTGGCCGGTGATCGTGGCGTAGCCGCAGAACTCGCGCCCGATGCGGCCGGACGCCAGGACCATGTTGATCGCGCCGAGCACGTTCTGGACGCCGTGGCTCGAATGCTCGATGCCGCGCGCGTGCATCAGGAAGCTCGTCTTCGCCGTCCCCCACCACTCGGCCGCCTGGCGGATCGCCGGTTCGGCGATGCCCGTGGTGCGCGCCGTCTTCGCCGGCGTCCACTCGGCGACGTGGCGAGCCAGCTCGTCGAAGCCCACCGTCGAGCGTTCGACGAACTCGCGGTCGACCCAGCCGTTCTCGATCATCAGGTGGAGAATGCCGTTGAACAGCGCCACGTCGGTTCCCGGGCGGATCGGCAGGAAGAGGTCGCAGGTACGGGCGATCGGCGTCAGGCGCGGATCGACGACGATCACCTTCGCGCCATGTTCGCGCGCCTGCCAGACGTAGTCGGTGGTGATCGGCGCGCACTCGGCGACGTTGGCGCCCGAGATCCAGATCAGCTCGGTGCCGAGGATGTCGCTCCACGGATTGGCGGCACGGTCGATGCCGAAAGCCTTGTTGTTGCCGGCTCCCGCTGACACCATGCACAGGCGGCCGTTGTAGTCGATGTTCGAAGTCGCGAGCGCCATGTGGGCGAATTTACCCATCAGGTACGCCTTCTCGGTGGTCAGGCTCGCGCCCGAGAGAACCGACATCGCGTCGCGGCCGTGGTTCTCCTGAATCCGTCGGATCTCGGTCGCGGCGCGCGCGATGGCGGACTCGTAGCCAAGTGCGCGGAAGCCGCCGGGCGCCGTTTCGTCTCGTTCGAGCGCCGTCAGCAGGCGGTCGGGGTGCGCGCCCTGGAGATAGCGCTTGATCCCCTTCGGGCAGAGCATGCCGCGATTGAACGGGAAGTCGTAGCGCGGTTCGAAACCGACGACCTGCTCGTCCTTGACCTTGAGCCGGATGCCGCACTGCTGTCCGCAGAAGCAGCAGTGGGTATCGACGATGCGGTCGGGTTCGACGCCGGTGTCGAGCCGCACCCCCGCCGACCAGGCGGGGTGCGGACCGAACGGATCGTCCGGGAGCGGATCGAGCGGCGTGTGGCGCTCGCGTTGCGAGGCCGGAATCAGGTCAGCCATGGAAGTTCTCCGCGTCGTCGCGGCCGAGCGGCCCTTCGCCCAGGCCCGGATTGACGTGCGCCGGCGCCGCACCCGCCGCCACCAATGTTCCGCCGCGCACTCCGTGCCAGGCGGCGCCCTGCGCCGCGGCGACAAGAGCCCGCCGGCACGGCGGGCAGATGCGCTGGTAGTGGTCGGTCGCACCCCCGTTCGTGCGATCGATCCGATAGTCGAAGCCGAGCCGCCGCTCGACGTCGATCAGGTCCTGGGCGTGCATCCGCGAGGTGAAGCCATGTCCACAGCGCGCGCAGTGCTCGGGCTCCTCGTCGCGGCCGACCTCCTTGTAGAAGCGCACGGCGATCTGCGCCGGGCGCTGAAAGATGTGAAAGAACTTCCCGAACGGCAGCCAGAGGAAGGTGAAGATCACCGTCACGGCGTGCAGGATCGCCAGGAAGTCGTAGGCGTAGCCGTGCATCCAGGTATAGCTGGCGGTGAGCATGAGCCCGGTCAAGCTGACCGCGAACAGCAGGATCAGCGGCAGGAAATCCTCGACGAAGCTCTGGAGCGCCGCCGCCCCCTCCTCGCGCATGCGCCGACGCATCGCCAGCATCACGCCGGCGATCACCAGGAACGAGGCCCAGACCAGGCCGTGAAAGAGGAAGAAAGCGACGATCGAATCGCTGGGAAACGTGAAGGTCGGAAATCCGAACGCGACCACGCGGTAGATCGAGGGCGTACCCGGCTCCATTTCGAAGGCGAGCCAGCCGAAGACGAGCGGAAAGGTGATCGCGACCGCCAAAGCGCACCCCCAGAGGATCAGGAGGTGGGTGAGGCCACGCAGCTTTCCGCGCGCCCAGATGAAGCGGTTGAGCGCGATGTCCGAGACGGCGTGGACGGCCAGACCGCCCAGGTGACGCCAACGGCGACCTCCCCGGAAGAAGACCTGCCAGCCGCGCCGCCAGTAGACGTCGGTGGGCGGACGACGCAGCCACATCGCGTAGCGGTAGGTCAGGCCGAACGTCGCGAACAGCACCGAGAAGGTGTAGGCCACCAGGGCGGCGTCGAAGTGCGCCAGGTTGCGCGAGCCGGCGACGATCAAGCCCGCGAGCGCGGCCGTCGCGCCGAGTCCCCAGAGGACTGGCCCAGCGCTGTCACGCATTCTCTTGCTTCGGGTCACGATGCCTGCCGACCTCCTCTCGATGGCCGGATCGATGCTAACCCGCCAGGGTCGAAAGGGATACCCTCTCCAGTCGAATCGTGGCCGGAGTGCCGCGCGCCCCGCCTTCGCTCAGGCGGCGTTCACCTGTTCCATCCGGCGCAGGCGACGGCTGAACCGGCCGCCGAAGACCCGCTTCATGACTCCGAGCTTCGCGCTCTGCCAGCGATACCGCTTCGGCGACAAGTGGCGGCACTCCTCGGGCAGCATGACGAGCGAGACATGGATGTTCGGCGCGCAGCCGATCGGCAGCCCCGCCTCCATCGTTGCCTCGTAGAGGCGGCGAAAGACGGGGATCAGCTCCTCGGTCTTCGGCGGCTCGGCGTCTTCGAGGTCGGTTCCGACCAGCGGCCGGAAGACGCAGACCGTCGGGATTGCGCCCACCGAGGTGATCCAGTCGATCGCCGCGATGGACGACTCCGGTGGCTCGAGTCCGGCGATGATCTCGCCGTTGGTGACCCACGGCTCGTCCTTCGGGCCGCTGGATCCGAGCGCCGCGCAGTAGCGTGTCGCCTCGAGGTAGAAGTCGAGCCCGTACTCGGCGTCCTTGCCTGGGCAGATCTCCTTGAACAGTGCACGGTCGAAGATCTCGAAGCAGAACGAGACGCGGTTGACGCCGATCGCCCGGAGGTGGTCGTAACGCTTGAGGTCGCGGTGCGGCGGCGTCTGCACGCCGACGAGCAGGCCGAGCTCCCGTTTGATGCGCAGAATGTAGGGTTCGAGGATGTCGAGGTAGGTGTCCCCGTCGTAGTGACCGGTATTGAAATCGACGTAGGTGATGCCGCTCTCGCGGCGCGCGGCGCGGATCACCTCCATCACCTCCTCGACGGACTTCTCGTCGGCGTCGTCGACTCCCAGGTTGAGGCCGACCGAGCAGAACTTGCAATTCACCTTGGTCGGCTTCTGCGTCCAGTACTCGCAGACCTTCGCCTGGTAGATGCCCAGGTAGGTACCTTGGAGCGTTCCGATCCGCGTCATCAGCTTGCCGTTCGCCAGCTTCTCGTCATACCAGCCGGGCCGCGGCGAGAGCGTCACGCCCGTGACCGGTTCGCCATTGTGCCGCAGCCCGTAGCTCCCGTCCGCACGATGGAGCGTGTAGGGCGAGCGCTGCGCGAAGCTCTCGGAGACCGGCACGTTGGTCCACAAGCCGCCGGGCAGGATCAGCTCGAGGCCGCTGCCGAGCCCCGCCCGGGTGCGCAGGATCTTCCGGCCGCCGTCCTCCTCGATGAAGCAGGAATCGTCCATGCGCAGGCCCTTGCAGTAGAGATCGAGCTTGAGCAGGGCGGGGTTCGAGCGGAGATGGGGGAGAGTCACGACATCGGTCGCCATCGAAGCCTCCAGGTCGGCGGTCTCGTTTTCGCTCGGGCAGCTCGTCGTCTCGAGAGGCCTGGCTCAGGCCGCCGCGGCGCGGGGGAAGAGGACGTTGTTTTCGAGATGAATGTGCTCGTGCAGATCGGCCTCGAGCGCGCCGAGGCCGTGCCAGAGCGCGCTCCAGGTGTTGCACGCCTCTTCCGGAACACGGAAGTCGTCGGTCAGCTCGCGGAGCCGGGCGAGCTCCGCGCCAACCCGTGAATGATCGTCGACGAACTTGGCGAGGGGCGCCGCCGGTACCGGGCTCGATGCCGTGGCGTGGGCGAGAATCGCGGGAAAGAGCCGCTCTTCCTCGAGGTGCATGTGCTCGTCGAGCTCTCCCTTGAGCGCGAGGAAGCTCTCGAGCAGGGCGGCGAGTCGCGCCGGGTCTTTGTCGCCGTGCACGCGGAAGACCTTCCGCGCCATCGACTCGAGCCGTGGCAGCTCCTCGCGCAAGGGCTGGTGGAACTGCTCGATGATGTGCTGAACCAGGTCGGCGAGCGGCCGTTCGTCCCAATGCAGCTCGGCCACGGCGGGCGCGGAGATCGTCCGTTCGATCTCCTCGAGGACCGCGCCGGTGTCGAGCTGGCGTTTGGCGCAGGCTTGGGCGATCGCGACACCGCCGCCGCAGCAGAAATCGATGCCGTGCCGGGCGAAGACGCGGGTAGCGAGCGGATGGCGGGCGGCGATCTCGCCGACCCGGGATTCGGGCGTGAGGTTCATGAGGCGGCTCTCCTTGGGAGTGAAACGAGGGTCGTAAGGGGTCGGGGCCGTGGCTCCGCCCCGATCGCGTAGGTGCAGGACGGCGCTCCGTCCGGAATGAAGCTCTCGCGCTGCAGCTCCGCGCCGAGCAACTCGCCGACCAGCGCCATCTCGGCGCGGCAGGGGAGACGCGAGATCTCGACCAACTCGCGCAGCGGACAGTGGCCCAGACGCAAATGGCGGCCGGAAGCGTCCCGGACCACCTCGGCGAGAAATCCGTCCTCGCAGAGGAGCTTCGCCACGCCATCGAGCCGCTCCTCGTCCGGGAGGTCAGCGAGCCGGACCTCGGCCTCGGCGCGCTTGCGGCGAAGACGATCGGTGAAGAACTCCTCGAGCAGGGCGCCGTGACCGGAATCGAGCAGATAGGCCGCGAGCTCGCGCAGCAGCTCGCGATCGCGCCGGGGAAAGAGGGCGTCGCCCTTCTCGGTCAGACGGTAGCGGACGCGCGGCCGGCCCGGCCCCGAACGGAGCAGCCCCGAACGTTCCACCAGCCCCTGGGCCACCAGCGCTTGCAGGTGGCTGCGCACGGTCTCGGCGGCGAGCTCGAGCGAGCCTTCGAGCTCGGCCAGCGTCGACTCGCCGCGCCGTTTGAGCGCCTCGAGCAGCGCACGCTGACTGTCGCCGATCCCCGGCGAGGCGATGCTGCCAGCGAGGCTCAGGTCGGCTTCCGATCGCAGTCGATTCGCATCACGGAAGCCATTCTGCTGTTGACCAGAAGGTTTGTCAAGATTAAAGTCATTGCAATCATGACAACGAGGCGCAATTCCAGGCGCGAACGCCCTGCCGCACCGGCACTCGAAGGGCCGATCTACCCGCGCTTCTTTCTCGCCGGCATCGCCGTCACCCTGACGGCCGGGGCCGGCTGGGGCGCCTGGCTGCTGCTGCGAATCGCCCGAGCCCGCGACTTCGCGGCGCCGTCGATCTTCGAGGTCAATGCTCACGGACAGGCGCAGATCTACGGTTGGATGGGGCTGTTCATCCTGGGCTTCGCGCTCCAGATGTTCCCCGCCTTCTGGGGGACGCGGCTGCCGGCGCCGCGACTGGCGCGGGCACTGCTGCCCACGATGGCGCTGGCGGTCGCCGTGCGCGTCGTCGCCGAAGGGCGCCCGGAGGGGCGCTTCGCCGATCTCGCCGTGGCGGCGGGGTACCTCGAGCTCGTCGTGGTCGTCGCCTTCGTCACCTTGCTCGGGATCGCCGCACGCCGAAGCACGGTTCGCGGGCGCGCGGCCGACCGCTATCTCGGCGCCGGGCTCGTCTGGTTCGTCCTCGCCTCGGCGCTCGACCTGCGCCACCTCGCGCGCACGGTGGGAGCGCCCGACCGCGAGTCGCTTCTCGCCGAGATCGCGACGTGGCAGCTGCCCCTGCGCGACCTGCAGATCCATGGCCTGGCTCTCTCGATGATCCTCGGCGTCTCGCTGCGCGTGCTACCCGGGTTCTTCGGAACCCCCGTGGCCGACGAGACTCGGGCGCGCCGCCTTTTCTGGCCGCTCCAGCTCGCGGTGCTCGCCGAGGCGGCGCTGTTTCCGCTCGCCATGACCACGAAGCGGCCGCTGCTCTTCGTCGCCTTCTGGATCGCCACGGTCGTCTTCGCTCTCGCCGCGGCTCTCGCGGCCGCGAATCTCCGGGTCTTCGCGCGGTGCCGCCTCGAGTTGCCACGGATCTCACCGGTCGCCTTCGTGCGCGCCGCGCACGTCTGGCTCGGAGTCTCGCTCCTCCTGCTCGTCGCCGGACCGCTCTGGTCGCGCCTGCTCGGCCTTCCCTTCTCGCACGCCTGGCACGGCGCCACTCGGCATGCGATCACGGTCGGTTTCGTCAGCCTGATGATGATCGGCGTCGCGTCGCGGATCGCGCCGCGGCCGGCGGGAAGCGGTACCGCCGGGGCGGCCTTGCCCTGGACACCGTTCGTCCTGCTGAATCTCGGTTGCGCGCTCCGCGTGAGTCAGCAGATCCTGACCGACATCACGCCGGTCGCCTTTCTTCCGACCGGCGTCTCGGGACTGCTCGAAGTGGCGGGACTCACCACGTGGGCGATCTGGATCGTGCCGCGATTGCGGCGCGCCGGACGGGTGATGGAGGAGGCGCGCGCGGCGCTCACGAGCGAGCCCTTGCCCGCGTCAGGAGCACCGCGAAACGATTTTCGACACGAGGGAGTGTGACGACCATGTACGGTGCGATCCTGCTGTTGCACATCCTGAGTGCCACGATCTGGACCGGCGGGCATCTGGTCCTCGCGGTGACGGTTCTCCCCCGCGTGCTCCGCGAGCGCTCGCCGGCGAGGCTCCTCGAGTTCGAGTCCGCCTACGAGCGGATCGGGATGCCCGCGCTCGTCGTCCAGGTCGCGACGGGCCTCTGGCTCGCGCACCGGATGGTGCCCGAGCCCGGCCGCTGGCTCGCTTTCGACGATCCGGTGGCGAGCCTGGTCGGCGTCAAGCTGCTCCTCCTCGCGACCACCGTCGGCTTCGCGCTCGATGCACGGCTGCGGGTCATCCCGCACCTCTCCGACAGCAATCTCGTCACCCTCGCCTGGCACATCGTCCCGGTGACCGTCCTCTCGGTCCTGTTCGTGGTCGTGGGCGTCGCTTTCCGGACCGGGTGGTTCTACTGACGTCGCCGAATGGCAGCCGGATCGACGCCAGGAATCGACGAAGTGCCAGCTGGTCGGGGTCGCCCGGGCGTAGTGGAAGCCGAACCGCGGGCGGAGGCCCCTTTGACGATCAGAGCATCTCAGTGCGCAGGCGCTCTTCGGCGGAGTCGCAGCAGCCCAGCGTTCGCACGACCCATTCCTCGTCGAAATACGTCGGGAGGTAGCGTTCACCGGAGTCGCACAGCAGGGAGAGGACCGACCCCCGAATCCCGAGGGCGCGCATCTCGCGCGCCAGCTCGAGCATGGCGACGAAATTGGTGCCGGTCGATGGGCCCACGCGCCTTCCCAGCAGTTGTGACAGCACGCGCATGGCCGCTACTGATTCCACGTCAGGTACTTCGACCAGGCGATCCACCAGCGTGCGGATGAAGCTCGGTTCGACCCGTGGGCGGCCGATTCCTTCGATGCGCGAGCCGGGCGCCGTGAGCGTGGCGTCGCCGGTGCGATAGTAAGCCGCGAACACCGAGCCCGACGGATCGGCCACGCAGACTTGCGTGGCATGGCGTCGGAAACGGACGAAGCGGCCGATGGTGGCGCTGGTGCCGCCGGTGCCCGCGCCCACCACGATCCAGCACGGCACCGGGTGGCGCTCGCGCGCCATCTGCGTGAACATGCTCTCGGCGATGTTGTTGTTACCGCGCCAGTCGGTCGCGCGCTCGGCGTAGGTGAACTGGTCCATGTAGTGGCCGCCGGTCTCCCGAGCGACGGCGCGAGCGGTCTCGTAGACCTCGTCCGCGCGATCGACGAAATGGCAGCGCCCGCCGTGAAATTCGATCAGCGCGACCTTCTCGGCCGAGGTGGTGCGTGGCATCACCGCGACGAACGGCAGGCCCAGCAGGCGGGCGAAATAGGCCTCGCTGACGGCGGTGGAGCCGCTGGAAGCTTCGACGATCGTCGAGCCCTCGCGCACCCAGCCGCTGCACAGTGCGTAGAGAAACAACGAGCGTGCCAGCCGGTGCTTGAGGCTGCCCGTGGGATGGGTGGATTCGTCCTTGAGATACAGGTCGATCCCGACGCCGGCGAACGCCGGCATGGGCAGGGGGATCAGGTGCGTGTCGGCGCTTCGCTGGTAGTCGGCCTCGATGCGTGCGATCGCCTCGTGCAGCCAAGGCTCGGAAGATGCTGTCGGTTTCAGGCTGTCTCTGGTCATTGGCGTGGATTGTCGCGCATCTCGATGGCGCGCTGTGCCGAGGCAAGGGATTCGTCCGCGCCTGACGCCCGTCATGGCGCGTGCCTGGCTCGATCGGGGAGAGTGGCGGCGCGTGGAGCCCATGACTTCCGATCGCGCCCGCGACCGCCGGGCCGTCGCGCGCTGGCTGCTGGTCTGCTGCGGGCTGCTCGCGCTCCTGATTGGCGTCGGGGGCGCCACCCGCCTGACGCGGTCGGGGCTGTCGATCCCGAGCTGGCGGCCGGTGGCGGGGATCCTGCCGCCGATCGGCGAACGCGCCTGGGAGGCCGCTTTCGCCGAGTATCGCGAGACGCCGGAGTACAGAATCGTCCACCACGGCATGACGCTCGACGGCTACCGGCGGATCTTCCTCTGGGAGTACCTCCACCGGCTGCTGGCGAGGTTGCTGGGCGTCGCTTTCGCGGTACCGTTCGCGGTCTTCGCCTGGCGCCGCCGGCTGCCGCGCGGGTCCGGGCGCCGGCTCGTCGCGATCCTCACCCTGGGTGCGCTCCAGGGAGTGGCCGGCTGGTGGATGGTCGCGAGCGGACTGGTCGACGAGCCGCGGGTCAGTCCCCTGCGCCTGACCGCGCACCTCGGGCTCGCGCTGCTGCTGTTCGCGGCGATGCTCGGTGTGGCGCTCGACCTCCTCCGGCCCCGCCCTCCGCGCGCGCGCCCGAATCTGGCGGCGCTGTACACCAGCACCCTCGTCGTCGCCGTCTTCCTGCAGGCGCTCGCCGGCGCGCTGATGGCCGGCTCCCGGGCCGGCTACCTCTACTCGACCTTCCCGCGGATGGCGGGCGAGCTCGTCCCCGCGCGGCTCTTCGGCGTCGACCCGTGGCCCGTGAGCCTCTGGCGCGACCTGGTGACGATCCACTTCGTCCACCGCTGGTCGGGGATCGCGATCGCCGCGCTCGCGCTCGGCGGGGTGGTGGCGGTCTTCGCGCGGCCGATCGCGCGGTCGCTTCGCCGGGCTCTCTCGGCCGTCGCCGCCCTCGCCGCGATCACGGCACTGTTCGGCATCGTCACGGTGACTTCCGGAGTCTCGATCGCCGCCGCCATCGCCCACCAGCTGCTCGCCGTGGCGCTGCTCGGCGCGGCGATCGTGGCGCGACGCACGGCGGCCGGGGGCACCCTCGCCGCGCGTTCGAAGCGTCAGGGCACTTCGCCCGACCAGGCGTCGGCGTAGCCGGACTCGAAGCCATCGCCGAAGATCCAGCCGAGGTCGAGCGGGAGCGAGCGCGTCGCCATCGCGATCGGTTCGCCGCGACCGGTCTCGACCCAGAGGTCGTGGAGGATCTCTCCCCAGTCGTCGGTGGTGTTGCCGTCGCGCAGCTCCTCGATGTAGTAGCGCGGCAGGCTCTGATAATAGAGGGCGGTCTCGGCGCGTACCGCGCCGGCCGGTAGGGGGAAGCGGAGCTCGCTCCAGTGCTGGCCGTCGGCGTAATTCGCGCCGACCACCGGCGCGCCGCCGGCCTCGAAGGCGGCGTTGGTGAAGCCGCGCGGCGGGATCCGGTTGTCCTTTTCGATCGTGTCGGCGAGCGCCATGTGGCCGGTGGGCCCGGCCGGCAGGCCGGTGGCGACGGCGGCGTCCGTGGAGAGGGCGACCCTCATCTCGTAGACCGTGGTCGTGGCTTCGTCGAGCGTCGCCTCGGCGGTGTCGTAGTGACCGTGCTCGCCGACCAGGGTGCCGTCGCCGTCGAGGAAGCGGACGTTCAACCAGATCCGCCGCCCCTCGATGTGACCGGTCGGGATCTTGTGCCCCGTCTGGTTGATCACCCGCGCCACGAGCTCGGCGTCGTCGCGCGCGAGTTGGAGCGTCGCGGTCCGCTCGAGCATCGATACGGCGCGCGCGCGCGCCGCGGCGACGAGAGCGGGATCGACGCGCGGGTCGTCGGGGTAGTGGGCCAGGATCAGATCGAGTGACTGCGCCGCCGCGCCGGCGAACTCGTGGCGGGCGAGGTCGTCGCGCTCGCGGCCGTAGTAGCAGCCGCGCGCGGTGGTGGTCGGCATGTGGCAGTCCTGGCAGGTCGAGACCACCGGTCCGCGCGCGCCACCGAAGCGGCCGCCCAGATCGACGCCGCCGGCGGCGAAGCTGCTCAGCTTCCACTCGGTGTAGGTGCGCTCGAGCGGGAACTGCGTCCAGAGATCCTCGTCCGGCACCGACTCGTCGACGGCGTTGTATCGCCAACTGCCGTCCGGCCGCTGGGTGGTCGCGACGTTGCCGACGTCGTGGCAGGTGCCGCACATCGAGCTGCTCTTGACGAAATCGGAGGCGATGGTCAGGTGCGGCGCGTCGGTTTCTTCGTACGGCCCGCGCCGACGACCGAGCGGATCGAGCACGAACATCGCGTTGCCGTAGTGCTCCGGCACGGCGTCGAGACCGGCGAGGATCTGCTCGTCCTCGGGCGGGCTCTGCCCCGGCACGTAGATCGGATCGACCAGGCTGTGGCAGAAGTGGCAGGTGACGCCATCGCGGTCGATGTCGTCGAGCGTCGCGCCGGAGGGGTCGGCGGCGTGGCCGGTGACGAACGACATCGGCACGTGGCAGCGCAGGCAGAACGTCCCGACGTTGGCGACGTCCTGGTTGGCATTGGTCATCTGGGCGAAAAACAGCGGGTCGCGCCCGGCGAGTCCCATCAGGCTACCGGCCCAGGTGGAGTAGGGCTCGTCCGCCGGGTCGAAGTCGCCGTGGCAGGCGCGGCAATTGTCCGAGGGCTCGAGCACCCCTATCGGCACGTCGCCAATCTGCGTGCCGGAGAGTCGGAAATCCTCCTGGGTGAGGGGGATCAGCGCGGCGAGCGCGGCCGTCGCCACGAGCGCGAGGGCGATGCCGGTGGCGCGGCGGAGACGGCGCGACTTCGAGGCCATGAGTCCCCCTTCGGCGGGAATGCGGCAACGTAGCAGCGCGCTACCCGTCGGCGTATGACGGCGGTCATGGGACGGTGCGTCGCGGCGGGTGGAAAATCCAAGCTTTGGCCCGCGAGACGCTCCCCCCCGCCCTCGATCCGCACCGGTTCGCGCGCCGCCGCGCCGCCGCGCTGGTCGGCGTCCACCTGCTGATCGGCCTCCACGTCGCGCACTGGAAGCTCGCCGGCCGCACCCTGGCGCCGCTCGAGCTCAACGAGGTGATGCACACCCTCGAGCTCGGCGTGGTGACCGCCGGCTTCCTTCTAATGGCGACCGCGGTGGTCTCGGTCCTCTTCTTCGGCCGCTTCTTCTGCTCGTGGGGCTGCCACCTGCTCGCGCTCCAGGACGGTGCGGCCTGGCTGCTCGCCCGGATCGGGATCCGGCCGGCGCCGTTCCGCTCGCGGGCGCTCGCCTGGATCGCGGGCGGGGCCGCGTTCTACATGTTCGTCTGGCCGCAGCTCGCACGCCTCCTGGCACGCCGCTTCCCGGCGGCGGAGGCGGTGGTCGGCGCCCGGCCCGAGTTTCGGCTGCGCGTGCTGGCCGACGGCGAGGGGTGGGCCTCGTTCCTGACCGACGATTTCGCGCGCAACCTGCCGGGGCCGGGAATGGCGGTCGCGACTTTCGTCGTCTGCGGCTTCGTCGCGGTCTGGCTGCTCGGCACCCGTGCCTTCTGTCGCAAC
>WBZL01003037.1_pt1 | contig 15729 bp, 11 predicted proteins | sample 5204291 | NCBI WGS metagenome assembly WBZL01 (sample SAMN12344345, study PRJNA552823) | activated sludge metagenome | biome: Activated sludge suspended growth; feature: Nitrification reactor; material: Wastewater; isolation source: activated sludge from nitrification reactor of wastewater...
GGCGACAACGTCTCGATCACGGCGGCGCTGATCGCCCCCATCGCCATGGAAGAAGGCCTGCGCTTCGCCATCCGCGAGGGTGGCCGCACCGTCGGCGCCGGCGTCGTGGCAAAGATCATCGAGTGAGCGAGTAGAGAGACACAAGCGAGAAACGAGCGCGGGGTCGGGGGCGGATGCCTTCGGCCCCGCGCCCACAGGAAATAGGCCAGTAGCTCAATTGGCAGAGCGTCGGTCTCCAAAACCGAAGGTTGGGGGTTCGAGACCCTCCTGGCCTGCCACCATACCAACTCACATCGGGTAAAGCCGGATAAACGACCCCTGTAATGGCGGACAACTTCAAATTACTGGCTGCCGGCCTGCTGATCGCGGCCGGCATCGCCGGGTTTTATCTTTTTTCCGACATGCCGACCGTGGTGCGGGTGGTTTCCGTGCTGGCCGGACTCGGCGCGGCCGCGGGCGTGGCCTGGTTTACCGAGCCGGGCAGGCGCTTCTTCGCCTTCAGCCAGGACGCCGTCACCGAGGCGCGCAAGGTGGTGTGGCCAACCCGCAAGGAAACCATGCAGATGACCGGCGTTGTGATCCTGTTCGTCATCGTCATGGCGCTGTTCCTCTGGATCGTGGATGGCACGCTGACATGGCTGGTTCAGTTGCTCATGGGCAGGAGTGAGTGATGGCGATGCATTGGTATGTGGTACACGCCTATTCCGGCTTCGAGAAGAGCGTCATGCGCGCCCTCAAGGAGCGCGTGGAACGGGCCGGCATGCAGGACAGGTTCGGCGAGATCCTGGTGCCGGTGGAAGAGGTCGTGGAAATGAAGGGTGGCCAGAAGCGGACCACCGAGCGCAAGTTCTTCCCGGGCTACGTGCTGGTCCAGATGGAAATGGACGACGACACCTGGCATCTGGTGAAGAGCACCGCCAAGGTCACCGGCTTTGTCGGCGGCACCGCCAACAAGCCCGCGCCCATCAGCGAGAAGGAAGTGCAGGCCATCCTCCACCAGATGCAGGAAGGCGTGGAGAAGCCCAAGCACAAGATCACCTTCGAGATCGGCGAGATGGTGCGCGTCATCGACGGCCCGTTCAACGAGTTCAACGGCGCCGTGGAAGACGTGAACTACGAGAAGAACAAGCTGCGCGTGTCGGTGACCATCTTCGGTCGCGCCACGCCCGTGGAACTGGATTTTTCCCAGATCGAGAAGGCCTGAGTTTCAGGTCTTCGCGGACTGCGCCGGGGTGGCCCGGCACGAGGAGCGCCGAAAGGCCGGCCCCAATGGGGTGCTCGAAGCGCGATTGGACTCACTTTTAGGAGTTATTGAACATGGCCAAGAAGATCGTCGGCTACGTCAAGCTGCAAGTGCCGGCTGGCAAAGCCAATCCCTCGCCGCCCATCGGTCCCGCCCTGGGCCAGCGCGGCTTGAACATCATGGAATTCTGCAAGGCGTTCAACGCCCAGACCCAGGGTCTGGAACCGGGCCTGCCCATCCCCGTGGTGATCACCGCCTACGCGGACAAGTCCTTCACCTTCATCATGAAGACGCCGCCCGCGACGATCCTCATCAAGAAGGCCGCGGGCATCGCCAAGGGCAGCGCCAAGCCCCATACCGACAAGGTGGGCCAGATCACCCGCGCCCAGTTGGAAGAAATCGCCAAGGCCAAGATGCCCGATCTGACCGCCGCGGACATGGACGCCGCCGTGCGCACCATCGCCGGCAGCGCCCGCAGCATGGGCCTCAACGTGGAGGGTGTGTGACATGGCTGTCTCCAAGCGTCTCAAGGCTCTGAAAGCCAAGGTCGAGCGTACCAAGAACTACCCCGTTGACGAGGCCCTGGGCCTGGTCAAGGAAGCTGCCACCGCCAAGTTCGACGAATCCGTCGATGCCGCCGTCATCCTGGGCGTCGATCCCCGCAAATCCGACCAGGTGGTGCGCGGCTCCGTCGTGTTGCCGCGCGGCATCGGCAAGAGCGTGCGCGTCGCCGTGTTCGCCCAGGGCGCCAACGCCGAGGCCGCCAAGGCCGCCGGCGCCGACATCGTCGGATTCGAGGATCTGGCCGCCGAAATCAAGGGCGGCAAGATGGACTTCGACGTGGTCATCGCCACCCCCGACGCCATGCGCGTGGTCGGCCAGCTGGGCCAGATTCTCGGCCCGCGCGGCCTGATGCCCAACCCGAAGGTGGGCACCGTGACCCCGAACGTGACCGAGGCCGTCAACAACGCCAAGGCGGGCCAGGTCCAGTACCGCACCGACAAGGCCGGCATCATCCACGCCACCATCGGCCGCGCCTCCTTCGATGTGGGCGCGCTGAAGGAAAACCTGGCGGCTCTGATCGAGGCTCTGAACAAGGCCAAGCCCGCCAGCAGCAAGGGTGTGTACATGAAGAAGGTGTCGGTATCCAGCACCATGGGTATCGGCGTGCGCGTGGATCAGGCTTCCCTGGTCCAGCAGTCGTAACGAGTTGGATCCCGGCTTGCGCCGGGACAGAGCTTTGGGCCGCGGCCCCGCCATTCCCGGCGTGGCCGCGGATCGTCAAAGACCGTAGAGGACCAGTTAGGAGTGAAGGGTGAGGCGTGAGGAGCAAGAACCTTACACTCAACATGAACTTTAGGCTGGACTTAATTACGGAGGGTTGCGTGGGTGTGGGTAGGGTTACTCCTCACCCTTCACTCCTCGCCCCTCGCTCTCTACGCAGACGGTGTTGCCCGAACAGGATAGTTGGTCGGCATGGGTTTTGGCCCGTGTCGGCAAAGCTCCTGATTCAGGTCGCCGTGGGCGCGGCGGAATTTTCCGCCGCATGTTGACTTGAAAGGAGGAAAGACCTTGAGTCTGAATCTCGATGACAAGAAAGCCGTAGTGGCTGAGGTGTCGGCGCGGGTAGCCAGCGCCCAGACCATCGTGGTGGCCGAGTATCGCGGCGTTCCGGTGACCAGTCTCACCGTGCTGCGCAAGAAGGCCCGCGAATCTGGCGTTTATCTGCGCGTGCTGAAGAACACCCTGGTGCGTCGCGCCGTGGTGGGCACCTCGTTCGAAAGCCTCGCCGAGCACATGGTCGGTCCGCTGATCTACAGCGTGTCCACCGATCCCGTTGCCGCCGCGAAGGTGTTGAACGAATTCGCCAAGACCAATGACAAGCTGGTGCTGAAGGCGGGTTCCTACGCCGGCAAGGTGCTGGACAAGGCGGGCGTGCAAGCGCTGGCCACCATCCCGAGCCGCGATGAACTCATCGCCATGCTGATGGGCGTGATGCAGGCTCCGCTGTCCGGTTTCGCCGGCGCCGTGGCCGCCCTCGCCAAGAAGCGCGAGGAAGGCAGCCCCGAGGCCGCCCCCGAAGCCGTCGCCGCTTGAGCATTCACACGCATTCTCACGATTATCGAATTAGGAGTTAATTAAATGGCAATCAGCAAAGAAGACATCCTGGAAGCCGTAGGCGGTATGACGGTGATGGAACTGAACGACCTGGTGAAGGCGTTCGAAGAGAAGTTCGGCGTGTCCGCCGCCTCCATGGCCGTGGCCGCCCCGGGCGCCGGCGGCGCCGCTCCGGTCGCCGAGGAGAAGACCGAGTTTGACGTCATCCTGATGGCCGCTGGCGCCAACAAGGTCAACGTCATCAAGACCGTTCGCGCCATCACCGGCCTGGGCCTCAAGGAAGCCAAGGATCTGGTGGACGGCGCGCCCAAGCCCGTCAAGGAAGGCTGCCCCAAGGCCGAGGCCGAGGACATCAAGAAGCAGCTCACCGAAGCTGGCGCCACCGTCGAGATCAAGTAATCGGAACGTGGCAAGGGCGTATCGCCCTGGCAAGGCTGGCGACCCAGTGTCGCCGGCCTTTTTGCGTTGTTGTTTTTGCATTGCAGGAATCAGACATCAGGCATCGCTCCGGCCCTTTGGCGGAACTTGATTCCTGATCTCTGATCCCTGATCCCTGTCAACGACACGGAGCCGTCATGACCTACACATTCGCCGAGAAAAAGCGCCTTCGCAAGAGCTTCGCCAAGCGCGTAAGCGTTCTGCCGGTGCCCTACATGCTGACCACCCAGATCGAGTCCTTCCGGGGCTTCCTCCAGGAGGACGCGCCCATGGAGGCGCGCCAGGACGTGGGCCTGCAAGCGGCGTTCACCTCCATCTTCCCGATCATCAGCCACAGCGGCAACGCCCGCCTGGAATTCGTCAGCTACACCCTGGGCACCCCGGTGTTCGACATCGTCGAATGCCAGCAGCGGGGCCTGACCTACGCCGCCAGCGTGCGCGCCAGGGTGCGCCTGGTGATCCTGGATCGGGAAAGCGTCAAGGAGAAGATCAAGGAAGTGAAGGAGCAGGAGGTCTACATGGGCGAGATGCCCCTGATGACCCCCAACGGCTCCTTCGTCATCAACGGCACCGAGCGGGTCATCGTCTCCCAGTTGCACCGTTCGCCCGGCGTGTTCTTCGAGCATGACCGGGGCAAGACCCATTCCTCCGGCAAGCTGCTGTTCTCCGCCCGCATCATTCCCTACCGCGGTTCCTGGCTGGACTTCGAATTCGACCCGAAGGACTTCGTCTATTTCCGCGTCGACCGCCGCCGCAAGCTGCCGGCCAGCATTCTGCTCAAGGCCCTGGGTTACAACCTGGAGCAGATCCTGGAGATGTTCTACGAGACCGATGCCTTCCACTTCGGCAAGAAGGGCATCGAGTTCGAATTGCGTCCCGAGCGCCTGAAGGGCGAGACCGCCAAGTTCGATATCCACGGCAAGGATGGCAAGGTCATCGTCGCCAAGGACAAGCGCATCACCGCCAAGCACATCCGCGACCTGGAAACGGCCGGTGTCAAGAAACTGCTGGTGGATAGCGAATTCGTGCTGGGACGCGTGCTGGCCCGAAACCTGGTGGACGGCGAGACCGGCGAAGTGCTGGCCCGCGCCAACGACGAAATCACCGAGACCCTGCTGGCCAAGATCCTGGAATCCAAGGTTTCCGTGCTGGAGACCTTGTACACCAACGAACTGGACCATGGTCCCTTCGTTTCCCAGACCCTGCGCATCGACGAAACCGTGGATCAGTGGACCGCCCGCGTCGCCATCTATCGCATGATGCGCCCCGGCGAGCCGCCCACCGAGGACGCGGTGGAGGCCCTGTTCAACCGCCTGTTCTTCAGCGACGACAGTTATGACCTGTCCAAGGTCGGCCGCATGAAGTTCAACCGGCGCATCAACGCCCCCGGCAAGGTGAGCTGGCAGATCGTATTCCCGACCCATCACCGCGAGAACAAGCTGGCCGCCGCCCTGCGCGAGTTCTACGGCGTCTGTCCGGAAGCCAGCCTGTCCAAGGCCAGCCTGGAAAACATTTCCACCCGCGAGGAAGCCGAAGCCAGGCTGGCCGAGCTGAACAAGCACCTGAAGGCCGCCGGCTTCGATGCCAAGGCCCTCAACGCCAAGGTCGAGGAACGCTATACCCTGAGCCCGCGCGACATCGTCGAGGTCATCAAGATCCTGGTGGAGTTGCGCAACGGCCGCGGCGAGATCGACGACATCGACCACCTGGGCAACCGCCGGGTGCGTTCCGTCGGCGAGCTGGCGGAGAACCAGTTCCGCGCCGGCCTGGTGCGGGTCGAGCGCGCCGTCAAGGAGCGCCTGAACCAGGCCGAGTCCGACAACCTGATGCCCCATGACCTGATCAACGCCAAGCCGATCAGCGCCGCCATCAAGGAATTCTTCGGCTCCAGCCAGCTGTCCCAGTTCATGGACCAGACCAACCCCCTGTCCGAGATCACCCACAAGCGGCGCATCTCCGCCCTGGGCCCCGGCGGTCTGACTCGCGAGCGCGCCGGCTTCGAGGTGCGCGACGTGCACCCCACCCACTACGGCCGGGTCTGCCCGATCGAGACGCCGGAAGGCCCGAACATCGGCCTGATCAACTCCCTGGCGCTGTACGCCCGCACCAACGAGTACGGTTTCATCGAGACGCCCTACCGCAAGGTGGTGGACCACAAGGTCACCGACCAGATCGAGTACCTGTCCGCCATCGAGGAAAGCCAGTACGTCATCGCCCAGGCCAACGCCGAACTGGATGACAAGGGGCATTTCTCCGGCGACCTGGTGTCCTGCCGCAGCCGCAACGAATTCACCCTGGCCACGCCGGATCGCATCCAGTACATGGACATCGCGCCGTCCCAGATCGTGTCCGTGGCGGCTTCGCTGATTCCCTTCCTGGAGCATGACGACGCCAACCGCGCCCTGATGGGCTCCAACATGCAGCGCCAGGCCGTGCCCTGCCTGCGCCCGGACAAGCCCCTGGTGGGCACCGGCATCGAGCGCACCGCCGCCGTCAACTCCGGCACCGTGGTCACCGCCCGGCGCGGCGGCATGGTGGACTACGTGGACGCCAGCCGCGTGGTGGTGCGGGTCAACGACGACGAAGCCCAGAGCGGCGAGGTTGGCGTGGACATCTACACCCTCACCAAGTACCAGCGTTCCAACCAGAACACCAACATCAACCAGCGCCCCCTGGTGCGCCTGGGCGACAAGATCGCCAAGGGTGACGTGATCGCCGACGGCGCATCGACGGACAAGGGCGAGCTGGCCCTGGGCCAGAACATGCTGGTGGCCTTCATGCCCTGGAACGGCTACAACTTCGAGGACTCCATCCTCATCTCCGAGCGGGTGGTGTCGGAAGACCGCTACACCTCCATCCACATCGAGGAGCTCTCGGTGGTGGCGCGGGACACCAAGCTGGGTCCGGAAGAAATCACCCGCTACATCTCCAGCCTGTCCCAGGTGCAGATGGGCCGCCTCGACGAGGCCGGCATCGTCTATGTGGGCGCCGAAGTCCAGGCCGGCGACGTGCTGGTGGGCAAGGTCACCCCCAAGGGCGAAACCCAGCTCACCCCGGAAGAGAAGCTGCTGCGCGCCATCTTCGGCGAGAAGGCGTCCGACGTGAAGGACACCTCCCTGCGCGTGCCCACGGGCATGAGCGGCACCGTCATCGACGTGCAGGTGTTCACCCGCGAGGGCATCGAGCGCGACATGCGCGCCAACCAGATCATCGACGAGATGCTGCGCAAGTATCAGAAGGATCTGGCCGACCAGATGCGCATCGTCGAGGAGGACGCCTTCGCCCGCATGCGCCGCATGCTGGTGGGCAAGCCGGTCAAGGGCGGCCCCAAGAAGCTGGCCAAGGGCGCCGAGGTGAGCGATGAGTATCTGGATAGCCTGGACCCCCACGACTGGTTCGACATCCGCGTCGCCGACGAGGACCTGGCGCGCCAGATGGAGGGTGTCAAGGATGCCCTGGACAAGCAGCGGCTCGAGTTCGACCGCATGAAGGAAAACAAGAAGAAGAAGCTGACCCAGGGCGACGAACTGCCCCCGGGCGTCATCAAGATGGTCAAGGTCTACCTGGCCGTGAAGCGCCGCCTGCAACCCGGCGACAAGATGGCCGGCCGCCACGGCAACAAGGGCGTGGTGTCCAAGATCGTGCCGGTGGAAGACATGCCCTTCATGGCCGACGGCACGCCGGTGGACATCGTGCTGAACCCCCTGGGCGTGCCCTCCCGGATGAACGTGGGCCAGATCCTGGAGACCCACCTGGGCTGGGCCGCGCGCGGTCTGGGCGTGCGCATCCAGGAAATGCTCGCGGCCCAGGCCAAGGCCGGTGAAGTGCGCAAGTTCCTCGACCGGATCTACAACGCCTCCGGCAAGCAGGAAGACATCAAGGGCCTCTCCGACGCGGAAATCCTGGAGATGGCGGGCAACCTGACCAAGGGTGTGCCCTTCGCCACGCCGGTGTTCGACGGCGCCCACGAGAGCGAGATCAAGACCATGCTCGACCTGGCCTATCCCAGCGACGACCCGCGTACCGACTTGAACGGCTTCACGCCGGCCAAGACCCAGGTGCAGTTGTACGACGGCCGTTCCGGCGACGCCTTCGACCGCACCACCACCGTGGGCATCATGCATGTGCTGAAGCTGCACCACCTGGTGGACGACAAGATGCACGCCCGCTCCACCGGCCCATACTCCCTGGTCACCCAGCAGCCCCTGGGCGGCAAGGCCCAGTTCGGCGGCCAGCGTTTCGGCGAGATGGAAGTGTGGGCGCTGGAAGCCTACGGCGCGGCCTACACCCTGCAGGAGATGCTCACGGTCAAGTCGGACGACGTCACCGGCCGCACCAAGGTGTACGAGAACATCGTCAAGGGCGAGCATAGGATCGACGCCGGCATGCCGGAATCCTTCAACGTGCTGGTGAAGGAAATCAGGTCTCTGGCCATCGACATCGATCTCGAGCGTTATTAATCGGGTCCCAGGAGCAAAGCGAACATGAAAGCCCTACTCGATCTCTTCAAACAGGTCACTCAGAACGAGGAATTCGACGCCATCAAGATCGGCCTCGCGTCCCCCGACAAGATCCGTTCCTGGTCCTACGGCGAGGTGAAGAAGCCGGAGACCATCAACTACCGTACCTTCAAGCCGGAGCGGGACGGCCTGTTCTGCGCCAAGATCTTCGGTCCCATCAAGGACTACGAGTGCCTGTGCGGCAAGTACAAGCGCCTCAAGCATCGCGGCGTGATCTGCGAGAAGTGCGGCGTCGAAGTCACCCAGGCCAAGGTGCGCCGCGAGCGCATGGGCCACATCGAACTGGCCAGCCCGGTGGCCCACATCTGGTTCCTCAAGTCCCTGCCCAGCCGCCTCGGCATGGTGCTGGACATGACCCTGCGCGACATCGAGCGCGTGCTCTACTTCGAAGCCTTCGTGGTCACCGAACCCGGCATGACGCCCCTGAACAAGGGCCAGTTGCTGACCGAGGAAGACTACCTGGCCAAGCTGGAAGAGTACGGCGACGAATTCAAGGCCGGCATGGGCGCCGAGGGCGTGCGCGACCTGCTCAAGGGCCTGGACCTGCCCGCAGAGGTCGAGAAGCTGCGTTCCGAGCTGTCCAAGACCAGTTCCGAAACCAAGATCAAGAAGTACGCCAAGCGCCTGAAGGTGCTGGAAGCCTTCATGAAGTCCGGCATCCGCCCCGACTGGATGATCCTGGAAGTGCTGCCCGTGCTGCCGCCGGAACTGCGCCCCCTGGTGCCCCTGGACGGCGGTCGCTTCGCCACCTCGGACCTGAACGACCTGTACCGCCGGGTCATCAACCGCAACAACCGTCTCAAGCGCCTGCTGGAACTGAAGGCGCCGGACATCATCGTGCGCAACGAGAAGCGCATGCTGCAGGAATCCGTCGATTCCCTGCTGGACAACGGCCGCCGCGGCAAGGCCATGACCGGCGCCAACAAGCGCCCCCTCAAGTCCCTGGCCGACATGATTAAGGGCAAGGGCGGACGCTTCCGTCAGAACCTGCTGGGCAAGCGCGTCGACTACTCCGGCCGTTCCGTCATCGTCGTGGGCCCCACCCTCAAGCTGCACCAGTGCGGCCTGCCCAAGCTGATGGCCCTGGAGCTGTTCAAGCCCTTCATCTTCAACCGCCTGGAAGTCATGGGTCTGGCCACCACCATCAAGGCCGCCAAGCGCATGGTGGAAGATGAAGAACCGGTGGTCTGGGACATCCTGGAAGAGGTGATCCGCGAGCATCCGGTCATGCTTAACCGGGCGCCCACCCTGCACCGCCTCGGCATCCAGGCCTTCGAGCCGGTGCTCATCGAGGGCAAGGCCATCCAGCTGCACCCCCTGGTCTGTACCGCCTTCAACGCCGACTTCGACGGCGACCAGATGGCCGTGCACGTGCCCCTGTCCCTGGAAGCCCAGATGGAGGCCCGCACCCTGATGCTGGCCTCCAACAACGTGCTGTCCCCCGCCAACGGCGAACCCATCATCGTGCCGTCCCAGGATATCGTGCTGGGTCTGTACTACATGACCCGCGAGCGGATCAACGCCAAGGGTGAAGGCATGATGTTCGCCGACACCGACGAGCTGCGCCGCGCCTGGCAGTCCGGCCTGGTGGACATCAATGCCAAGGTCACCGTGCGCCTGCGCGAGCGCAGGTACGACGAGGCGGGCAAGGTGGTGGAACGGATCAAGCGTTACGACACCGTGACCGGCCGCGCCTTCCTGTCGGAAATCCTGCCCCCGGGCCTGGATTTCGCCCACGTCAACAAGGCGCTGAAAAAGAAGGAAATCTCCAAGCTCATCAACGCGGCCTTCCGCAAGTGCGGGCTGAAGGACACCGTGGTGTTCGCCGACCGCCTGATGTACACCGGCTTCTCCATGGCGGCCCGCGGCGGCATTTCCATCTGCATGCAGGACATGCTGATGCCGCCTCAGAAGCATACCATTCTCGCCGCCGCCGAAGCCGAGGTGAAGGAGATCGAATCCCAGTACACCTCCGGCCTGGTGACCCAGGGCGAGCGCTACAACAAGGTGGTGGACATCTGGGGCCAGGCCGGCGACAAGGTGGCCAAGGCCATGATGGAGCAGCTTTCCCACGAGACCGTGATCGATCGCGAGGGCAAGGAAGTCAAGCAGGAATCCTTCAACTCCATCTACATGATGGCCGACTCCGGCGCCCGCGGTTCCGCCGCCCAGATCCGCCAGCTGGCGGGCATGCGCGGCCTGATGGCCAAGCCGGACGGCTCCATCATCGAAACCCCCATCACGGCGAACTTCCGTGAAGGCCTCAACGTGTTGCAGTACTTCATCTCCACCCACGGCGCCCGCAAGGGCCTGGCCGATACCGCGCTGAAGACCGCCAACTCCGGCTACCTGACCCGCCGCCTGGTGGACGTGACCCAGGACCTGGTGATCACCGAGGACGACTGCGGCACCAGCAACGGCATGGTCATGAAGGCCCTGGTGGAAGGCGGCGACGTGGTGGAACCCCTGCGCGACCGCATCCTGGGTCGGGTCGCGGCCGCCGACGTGGTGCATCCCGATACCGGCGAGACAGTCATCGACGCCGGTACCCTGCTGGACGAAGCCAAGGTGGACCTGATCGACGAGCTGGGCGTGGACGAAGTGAAGGTGCGCACCCCGTTGACCTGCGACACCCGCTGGGGTCTGTGCGCCAAGTGCTACGGCCGCGACCTGGGCCGGGGCTACCTCATCAACTCCGGCGAGGCCGTGGGCGTCATCGCCGCCCAGTCCATCGGCGAACCCGGTACCCAGCTCACCATGCGGACCTTCCACATCGGTGGCGCCGCCTCCCGGGCCGCCGCCGCCAGCCAGCTGGAAGGCAAGTCGGCCGGCACCATCCGCTTCCTGCCCACCATCCGCTACATCACCAACGTCAAGGGTGAACCCGTCGCGATTTCCCGCAACGGCGAACTGATCATCGTCGACGACAACCACCGCGAGCGCGAACGCCACAAGGTGCCCTACGGCGCCACCCTGGCGGTGATGGACGGCCAGGTGGTCAAGGCGGGTACCGCCCTGGCCAACTGGGATCCACATACCCGTCCCATCATCACCGAGTACGCCGGCCGGGTGAAATTCGAGAACGTGGAAGACGGCGTCACGGTCGCCAAGCAGATCGATGAGGTAACCGGCCTGTCCACCCTCATCGTCATCGACGGCAAGCGGCGCGGCAGCGCCCAGTCCAAGGGTGTGCGTCCCCAGGTCCGCCTGATCGGGGCCGACGGCCAGGACGTGAAGGTGGCCGGCACCGATATTTCGGTAAGCATCACCTTCCAGGTGGGCTCCCTGATCACCGTGAAGGACGGCCAGGAGGTGAACGTGGGCGACGTGCTGGCGCGCATCCCCCAGGAAACCTCCAAGACCCGCGACATCACCGGTGGTCTGCCCCGCGTGGCCGAGCTGTTCGAGGGCCGTTCGCCCAAGGATGCCGGCGTGCTGGCGGAAATCACCGGCACCGTCTCCTTCGGCAAGGACACCAAGGGCAAGCAGCGCCTGGTCATCACCGACATGGATGGCGTGCCCCACGAGTACCTGATCTCCAAGGACAAGCACGTCACGGTGCACGACGGCCAGGTGGTGCAGAAGGGCGAGACCATCGTCGACGGTCCGGCCGATCCCCACGACATCATCCGCCTGCAGGGCATCGAGGCGCTGGCGCGCTACATCATCGACGAGGTCCAGGACGTCTATCGCCTGCAGGGTGTGAAGATCAACGACAAGCACATCGAGGTGGTGGTGCGGCAGATGTTGCGCCGCGTCAACGTGACGGATCCGGGTGATACCGGTTTCATCCCCGGCGAGCAGGTGGAGCGTTCCGAACTGCTCCAGGAAAACGACAATGCCGTGGCCGCGGGCAAGCAACCCGCCAGCTACGACAACATCCTGCTGGGCATCACCAAGGCGTCCCTGTCCACCGATTCCTTCATTTCCGCGGCGTCCTTCCAGGAGACCACCCGGGTGCTGACCGAGGCGGCCATCATGGCCAAGAAGGACGGCCTGCGCGGCCTGAAGGAGAACGTCATCGTTGGCCGTCTGATTCCCGCCGGCACCGGCCTGGCTTATCACCGCAACCGCAAGGGCCAGTCCGCGCAGGACTATCCGGCGGTGGAGGGCGAGCCGATCCTGGTGGTCACGGAAGAGATCGGCGACGATGGCCAAGCTTGACAGGGTGGAATCCCGCCCCTAAAATCCGCAGTCTTTTTTACGGTGGCCCGCGTGGTGCCTTTGGCCGATGCGCGGGCCAATTTGTTCAGGTTATTGATTTAGCTGGGAAAGCGTTAGATGCCGACCATCAACCAATTGGTGCGGAAGCCCCGTCAGGCTCCGATCGAAAAAAGCAAGGTTCCGGCCATGGAAGCCTGTCCGCAAAAACGCGGCGTGTGCACCCGGGTCTATACCACCACGCCGAAGAAACCGAACTCCGCGTTGCGGAAGGTTGCCAAGGTGCGGCTGTCCAACGGTTTCGAAATCATCGGCTACATCGGTGGTGAGGGCCATAACCTGCAGGAGCACTCCGTGGTCCTGGTGCGCGGCGGCCGGGTCAAGGATTTGCCGGGTGTGCGCTACCACATCGTGCGCGGCAGCCTGGATACCGCCGGTGTCAAGGATCGCAAGCAGTCCCGGTCCAAGTACGGCGCCAAGCGTGCCAAGAAGGCCTAAGGGCCCATAGATAAGTAGCGAGGAAAACATGCCCCGTCGTCGTGAAGTCCCCAAACGTATCGTCCTGCCGGATCCCAAGTTCAGCAGCGTGGAAGTCGCCAAGTTCATGAACGTCATCATGAACAGCGGCAAGAAGTCCGTTGCCGAGCGCATCGTCTATGGCGCCTTCGAGCAGATCGGCAAGAAGAGCGGCAAGGACCCGGTCGAGATCTTCGGCCAGGCCATGTCCAATGTGCGTCCCGTGGTCGAGGTCAAGTCCCGCCGCGTCGGTGGCGCCAACTACCAGGTTCCCGTGGAAGTGCGTCCCGCCCGTCGCGCCGCCCTGGCCATGCGCTGGATCAAGGAGGCCGCCCGCAAGCGCGGCGAGAAGTCCATGGGCCAGCGTCTGGCTGGTGAATTGCTGGATGCCGCCGAAGGTCGTGGCGGCGCCATGAAGAAGCGCGAGGAAGTGCACCGCATGGCCGAGGCCAACAAGGCCTTCTCGCATTTCCGCTTCTAACAAGGAAAAATCAAAGTGGCACGCAAGACCCCCATCGAGCGCTACCGCAATATCGGTATCTCGGCCCACATCGACGCCGGCAAAACCACCACCACCGAGCGCGTCCTGTTCTACACCGGCGTCAATCACAAGATTGGCGAGGTACACGACGGCGCCGCCACCATGGACTGGATGGAGCAGGAGCAGGAACGCGGCATCACCATCACCTCCGCCGCCACCACCTGTTTCTGGAAGGGCATGGATCTGGCCCGGCCCGAGCATCGCGTCAACATCATCGACACCCCCGGCCACGTGGACTTCACCATTGAGGTGGAGCGCTCCATGCGCGTGCTGGACGGTGCCTGCATGGTGTATTGCGCCGTGGGTGGCGTGCAGCCCCAGTCCGAGACCGTGTGGCGTCAGGCCAACAAATACGGCGTGCCGCGCCTGGCCTTCGTCAACAAGATGGACCGCCAGGGCGCCAACTTCTTCCGCGTCTACGAGCAGATGAAGCTGCGCCTGAAGGCCAATCCCGTGCTGATCCAGGTGCCCATCGGCGCCGAGGAAAAGTTCGAGGGTGTGGTCGATCTGGTCAAGATGAAGGCCATCATCTGGGATGAGGCCTCCCAGGGCATGAAATTCACCTACGGCGACATTCCCGCCGATCTCGTCGACACCTGCAACGAGTGGCGCGAGAAGATGGTCGAGGCCGCTGCCGAGGCCAATGAAGAGTTGATGAACAAGTACCTGGAGGAGGGTGACCTCTCCGAGGACGAGATCAAGCAGGCCCTGCGTACCCGCACCATCGCCAGCGAGATCGTCCCCATGCTGTGCGGTTCCGCCTTCAAGAACAAGGGCGTGCAGGCCATGCTGGATGCGGTGATCGACTACATGCCCTCGCCGGTCGATATTCCCCCGGTCAAGGGCGAGAAGGAAAACGGCGATCCCGACGAGCGTCCGGCCAGCGACGAGGCTCCGTTCTCCGCCCTCGCGTTCAAGATCATGACCGACCCCTATGTCGGCCAACTCACCTTCTTCCGGGTCTATTCCGGCGTGGTGAATTCCGGCGACACCATCTACAACTCGGTCAAGGGCAAGAAGGATCGTCTCGGCCGCATCCTGCAGATGCACGCCAACAACCGGGAAGAGCTCAAGGAAGTGCGCGCCGGCGATATCGCCGCCGCCGTGGGCCTGAAGGATGCCACCACGGGCGACACCCTGAGCGCCCTGGACAAACCCATCATCCTCGAGCGCATGGTGTTCCCCGAGCCCGTGATTCACGTGGCGGTGGAGCCCAAGACCAAGGCCGACCAGGAAAAGATGGGCCTGGCCCTGAACCGTCTGGCCCAGGAAGATCCCTCCTTCCGCGTCCGCACCGACGAGGAATCCGGCCAGACCATCATCTCCGGCATGGGCGAGTTGCACCTGGAGATCATCGTTGACCGCATGCGTCGCGAATTCAACGTGGAAGCCAACGTGGGCGCCCCCCAGGTGGCTTATCGTGAAGCCATCCGCAAGCCGGTGGAGCAGGAAGGCAAGTTCGTCAAGCAATCCGGTGGCAAGGGCCAGTACGGCCACGTCTGGCTCAAGCTGGAGCCGAATGGTGCCGGCAAGGGTTTCGAATTTGTAGATGCCATCAAGGGTGGCACGGTGCCGCGCGAATACATTCCCGCGGTCGAGAAGGGCCTGAAAGAAGCGCAGAACAGCGGCGTGATGGCTGGTTTCCCGGTGGTGGACGTGAAGGTCACCCTGTTCGACGGTTCCTACCACGAGGTGGACTCTTCCGAACAAGCATTCAAGATGGCCGCCATCATGGGTTTCAAGGACGGCATGCGCAAAGCCAGCCCGGTTCTGCTGGAGCCGATGATGGCCGTCGAGGTCGAGACCCCGGAAGATTACATGGGCGATGTCATGGGCGACCTGAACCGTCGTCGCGGCATCATCCAGGGCATGGACGATCTGCCCGCCGGCAAGGCCATCAAGGCCGAGGTGCCGCTGGCCGAAATGTTCGGCTATTCCACCGATCTTCGTTCCATGTCTCAAGGCCGCGCCACCTACTCCATGGAGTTCAAGCACTACTCCGAGGCGCCCAAGAACGTGGCGGAAACCGTCATCAACAGCAAGAAGTGATTTGAGGTAAAGCGAAATGGCCAAGGAAAAATTCGAGCGTACGAAGCCGCACGTGAACGTTGGGACGATTGGGCACGTGGACCATGGCAAGACGACGCTGACCGCAGCGATCACCATGACGCTGGCGAAGAAGTACGGCGGTA
>WBZL01003039.1_pt1 | contig 15721 bp, 10 predicted proteins | sample 5204291 | NCBI WGS metagenome assembly WBZL01 (sample SAMN12344345, study PRJNA552823) | activated sludge metagenome | biome: Activated sludge suspended growth; feature: Nitrification reactor; material: Wastewater; isolation source: activated sludge from nitrification reactor of wastewater...
CATGATCACGTCGTCCACGAGGCCGGGATCGATGCCGGTGCGCTGCTGCAGCGCCTTCAGCGTCTCTGCGGCCAGGTCGACCGGATGCCAGTCCTTCAACTTGCCGTTGCGCCGACCGAGCGGGGTGCGCACGGCATCGACGATCACTGCGGTGTCCATTGGGTCTCCTTCACACGGGCTTCTCGGGCAGCCTCACGAGCACGTCTGCCAGTCTGCCGCTGCCGACGCCGCGACCTGCAATCGGAGCGCTCAGTCGTCGAGCAGCTTGCCCCACACGCGCTGGAGGGCGGCGAGGTCGGTCTCGGTGAGCCGTTGCGCGAAGTGCCGTTGCACCATGCGCCGGTAGGTGATGTTCGCATCGCGCCAGGCGTATCGGCCGGCCGCCGTCATCTGCACGCTCACCGCCCGCCGGTCGTCCTCCTGGGGTGTGTGGCGGCGGCGCAGGTAGCCCTCCTCCACCATCCGGTCGAGCCGCCGCGAGAGGCTGGAGGGCACCTCGTCGAGCTCCTCGCACAGCTGGTGCACCCTCATCGACCCACCCGCCTCGCGGACCGTGGTGAGCACATCGAACCACGCCAGTGGAAGGCGGTGCTCGTCGATGAGCGCCTGATCGACCCGCCGCTGGACCGCGGTGGAGAGCACACAGAACTGACGCCACAACGCGATGCGCTCGGCGTCGAGGCGGGGCATGGTTAGGCGGTGGCCTTGAGCGCCGCGCCGAACGCGGCGAGCGCAAGATCGATCTCGCGCTCGTTCACCACCAGCGGTGGCATCCAGCGCAGGCACTTGCCGTAGGTGCCGGCGTTCATCAGGATCAGGTGCCCCTCGTCGAGGCAGTGCTGCTGGATGGCGGCGACGCGGGCGGCGTCGCTGAACTCGGTGCCCACCATCAACCCCAGGCCACGCACCTGGGTGATCACCGGGTGCTCGTGCTGCAGTTCGCTGATGCCGGCCATCAGTTGCGCGCCACGGGCATTGACGTTCTCCAGGAAGCCGGGTGCGGTGAGGATGTCGATCGTGGCCAGCGCCGCGGCGCAACCCATCGCGTTGCCGCCATAGGTGCCGCCGTGGCTGCCCTTCGGCCACTTGTCGTCGAGTTCGCGCCTCGTGCCCAGGGCGGAGAAGGGGAAGCCGCTGGCGATGCCCTTGGCCATGCAGATCACGTCGGGCTCGATGCCGTAGTGCTCGACGGCGAACATCTTGCCGGTGCGGCCGAACCCGCTCTGCACCTCGTCGGCCACGAACAGGATGCCGTACTGGCGGCAGCGCTCGACCAGACCGTGGATGAACGCCGGCGGGGCAGGAACGTACCCACCCTCACCCATCACCGGCTCGAGGATCACGCACGCCGTCTCCTCCGGCGCGGTCATCGCCTTGAGCAGATGGTCGAACCCGGCCAGCGCCGCTGCCACCTCCGCATCCTGATCGGGCGCCAGCGGGTCGGGGTAGGGGGCGACGAACACGCCCGCAGGGAGGGGCGCGTGGCCGGCGCGGTAACCGGTCTTGCTGGTGGTCATCGCCATCGCCATGTGCGTACGGCCGTGGAAGCTGCCGCTGAACACGATCACGTGAGGACGCTTGGTGACCTGCTTGGCCAGCTTCACCGCGGCCTCGGTGATCTCCGCGCCCGAGTTGGCGAAGAAGAACGTGTCGATCGCGCCCGGGGCGAGTTCGGCCAGCTTGCCGGCCAGCGGTTCGAGCAGGTCGTGCTTGAACACGTTGACCTGGGCGTGGATGAACCGCTGGGCCTGGTCGGCGATCGCCTTGGCGACGGCCGGATGGCTGTGGCCGGTGCTGTTGACGGCGATACCGCCGGCGAAATCGAGGTACTCCTCACCGCTGGTGGTGGTGACCCAGCAGCCCTGGCCGTGGCTCACCTCCAGCGGGGTGACGGAGAACCACACATTGGAAAGGTGTGACGACGCTGTCATGCACCCAGCCTAGAACCTCGCCGGTCGTCAGTATTTCGCCAGGATGTTGCCCTGACCGTCCACTTCGATGTAGCCACTGCTGCGCGGCCCGTCGACATAGATGCGGGCCACCACCGGTGTGCCGTCGAGGAACATGTCGCGGCTGACGAACACGTACGAGACGGTGCCCTGTTCGACATCGAGTTCGCGTGGCGCCTCGGCGACGATCTCGGCGAGCAGCGCCCAGTCCATCTCGTCGACGCTGAACACCTTGCCCGGCGCTTCGTCGTCGTTCGACTGGGCCTCCGGAGCGGACACCTCGCCCACCCTCCAGCCGTAGCGATCGAGGTGATCGGGCAGCTGCGGGTTCTGGGCGGTGGTGAACGAGTAGTCGGTGTAGAAGTTCATCTCGGTGAACATCGTCGGCGTGCCCGGGATCGCGGCATCGAACGCCGCGGCCACCTTGGCCATCGCCTCGCCCTCCCACATGTACTGCTCGCCACCGGTGAGGCCCAGCACCTCGCGGTCGTTGTTCGACAAGCGCTCGTCGGAGTACTCGTCGGCCGTGCTGGTGGCCTTGTCGACCGCGTCGTTGGCCTTCATCACGCCCCACACCGCGGCGCCGATGCCGGCCGCGGTGGCGCCGAGGATGATGATCGTCAGCAGGCAGCCCCCGAAGCTGCGGCGCTTCTTCGCCGACGCCTGGTAGGGCTGGGGCATCCCGAACGGCTGCGGCACGCCGAACTGGCCCATCGTGCCGGGCGGCGGCATGTTGGTGGGGGTTGCGGTGCCGAGGAACTCGCTGGGCGTGGGAGGCCCGTCCTGCGGCGCGCTGAACGGCCCGTCGCCGATCGGTGTGGAGCGCGGGCCGTTGCCCGGGATGGGGGTGGAACGGCCCGGCTGGGGGCCCGAGGAGAACGGCGGCTGGTACGACATGCCGAGATTCTTGCTCATCTCGCGACCCCTGTCGTGAGTAGCCCTCTGCTCACGCCCCGATGAGGGTGGGGAACTCCATGTCGGCGGGGATGGGCGGGCTGCACCGCCAGGCCCGCGCCACCCGGCGCGCATCATCACCGAGGAAACGCAACGACAGCACCCGACGGCGCCCGACCGAACCCTGGGCGGCGTGGAGGCTGAGGCCGTGGAAGAACACCCCGTCGCCCGGTTCCAGCGCCCAGCCGACGATCGGGTGCGCTTCCCGGTCGGCCTCGATGTCGGGCACCTCCGCGAGCGACCCCTCGGCGAACCATTTCGCCTCGTTGTGCATGAACGTTCGCGGCATCAGCCACGGGCCGGCATGGGTGCCGGCGACGAACTCGAGCGTGGCGTCTCGCGGCACCGGATCGATCGGCAACCACAGGCTGATGACGTCGCGGCCCTCCACGTCGTAGTAGGGCTGATCCTGGTGCCAGGGGGTGGCCTGGCGGGTGCCGGCCTCCTTCACCAACAGGTGGTCGTGGTAGAGGCGCACCGTGCGGCTGCCCATCAGGGCCTGCACGATCGGGGCGACGGCATGGGCCAGCTCGACGTAGGCGGGGAAGCGCTGCCAGTTGCAGAAGTCCTCCACGAACCGGCCGGGATCGTCGGCGGTGCTCGCCTCCTGGGCCAGGTCGCTGGGTTCGGCGAGGTTGGCGGTGATCGCCGCGCTCAGCCGATCGAGCAGCGCCGGCGTCGCCACCTGGCGCGCGCACACAACGCCGTCGCGGTCGTACTCCTCGGCAAGGCGACGCAGGCCCTGGGTGGTGCGGTGCGAGGTCACGCACAGGGTCTACCCGATCGGGGGCGCGTCACCACAGCCGCGCGCCCTTGTCCTGATCGCCCGGCAGTCGCATACTGGACTCATGAGGGCGACCATGAGAGTTCGCCTGGTGCTGGTCGCGGCACTGCTGACGAGCGGGGCTTGCTCGTCGTCCACGTCCTCGACGGTGGATTCCGTCGCGGGGACCGACACCACCGCCACCGTGCCGCTCACCACGGCCGCGAGCACCTCCTCCACGTCGGAGCCGTCCACCACGGCCACCGCCACGACCTCGCCCATGACGGCGGCGACCACCGCTCCCACCACCGTTCCCACCACGATGGCGGGCACCACACCCGGCGTGGTGACCATCACCTACGCCGGCAGCGGTGGAGGATCGGGCGAGATCCAGATCGACTGGAACGCGGCCACCGGCGCCACGCGGTACCGCGTCTACCGAGCCACGACACCCGGCGGAGCCTTCGTCACGATGGCCAACATCGACGTGATCAACGGGGTGGCGTTCGTGCACGACGGCGTGGTGAACGTGTGGGGCGATCGTCAGACGTTCATCCCCGGGCCGTACACCGGCACCGGGGTGTCCACCCAGTTCCACTACGTGGAGGTGCCCTTCGACGGTGGCGGCTCGCACGGCTACTTCAGGGTGATCGCCTACAACGACCTCGGCCGTGGGCCGATCGGGGCCACCGTGTGTGCCCAGCCGTTCGGTGTGACCGCCTGCTGAGGCTCGCTGCCCGTCAGGCCGCGGTGAGTTCGGCGGCCTTGGCGAGCGCTTCCTGCCAGCTGGCGCGGGCCACGAGGAGGGCGCGGAACGGCATCACGAAGCGCGGGCTGCTCACCCCGAGCACACCGCGCAGCCGGCCGCCGTGGCCGTAGAGCGCGGCGAACTTGCCGTCGGTGCTGCCGGTGAAGACGTGCACCTCGTCGTCGCCGTGGGCGCGGCCGATGAACTGGATGCGGCTGTCGAACTGGTCGCTCCAGAAGAACGGAACCGACGAGAACGCCGTCAGCTCCTCGCCTCGCGACCAACGCAGCAAGTTGGCAGCCGCGGCCGCGCCCTGCTCGGCCGCGTTCGTCCAGTGTTCGACGCGCATGACCATGTCGTCGTCGGGGGCGAATGCTGCGTTGGGCCAGCGCACCAGGTCGCCGGCGGCGAACACGCCCGGCGCGCCGGCGTTGAGGAACTCGTCGCACACCACACCGTCGTTCAGCTGCAGGCCGCTGCCATCCAGCCACGCGGTGTTGGGCGCCACGCCGATGCCCACGAGCACCACGTCGGCGGGCACGATCTCGCCGCCGTCGAGGCGCACCCCGCTCACCCGGCCGGCGGGGGTGCCCTCCAGTCCGCTGACCCTCACGCCGCAGCGCAGGTGCACGCCGTTGCGCGCGTGAACGCCGGCGACGGCCGCACCCATCTCGGCCCCCAGGCCGCGCATGAGCGGGGCGGGCAGGCCCTCCAGCACGGTGACCTCGCACCCGAGCTGGCGGGCGGTGGCGGCCACCTCCAGGCCGATGAACCCGGCGCCGATCACCACCAGGCGCGCCGCGCCGCCGGCCAGCAACCCGTGCAGCTCGGCCGACTCGGCGAGCGTGCGCAGGGTCACCACGCCCTCCAGCGTGGGCTGGCCCGGCAGGCCGCGCGGTGAGGCCCCGGTGGCGATCACCAGGCCGTCGTAGGACGCCTGCTCGCCACCGGCGAGGTGCACCACCTTGGCCTCGGTGTCGAGCCCGGTGGCGGTGACACCGAGGCGCATGTCGAGCTCGAGCGCCTCGATCTCGGCTGCGGGGCGCAGGCGGACGCGCTCCGCGTCGAACTCGCCGGTGAGCATCTTCTTCGACAACGGTGGCCGGTCGTAGGGCACCTCCGGCTCGGCGCCGAGCAGGGTGATCCGCCCGGTGAACCCTTCCTGGCGCAAGCCCTCGCAGGTGCGCAGACCCGCGAGCGAGGCACCCACGACGACGACATGATCCATGGTGGTGGGCCCGATCAGGCCGTGGTGCACTCGGTGCAGTGCACGTCGGCCATCTCGTCGCCGGCGAGCAGTGCCCACACCCAGTCGACGAACATCACGCCGTTGACGGTCTCGGTGTAGAACTCGGGCTTGTGCAGCAGGGTGTGCGAGTCGCCCGGGGAGATGTAGCTCCACAGTGCGACGCCCGAGGCCTCGATCTGGGTCTCGTTGGAGTCGATCAGCGACACGAGGTCGTCGGCCGGGATGCCGGCCAGGCCGGCGAAGAACACCTGGGTGTGGTCGAACGCGTAGTCGTGGCGGGCGAACACGATGTCGGTGTCGTGCAGGTGGGCCTGCACGAACAGGCCGGGCAGGCTCCACTTCTCCGCGGTCATGCCCTCGTTCTCGGGCCACGCGGGCACCGCGTTCATCGTGCCCCACTGGCCGCCGATGAGGGCGTTCATCGCCGGGAGGTCGGGGTACGCGCCCGAACCATCGGCGAGCACGGTGATGCTCGCGGCGGGCAGCAGGTCGTGGGCCAGGCCGGCGTACAGCGGGCTGGGGATCGAGCCGCCGCTCTCGCCGGCGACGACCAGCTGGGTGACGTCGGGGAAGCGCTCCGCCATCGCCGCCAGCGCGGTGTTGCCGTTCACGTAGCCGTTGTGGTGCACCACCACTCCGTCGCCGTAGTCGGTGGTGGTGTTGCCGATGTGCACGTCGCCCGTGCAATAGGGCACGAACACGACGGAGTAGTCGGCGAACGGGTTGGCCGGGTTGGAGAAGTCGAAGATGCCCGCAGCACCGTCAGCGGTGGGACCGTCGCCCGCTTCCTTCTTGTAGCTCTCGCTGTCGGGCGCGCAGGTTTCCGCGCTGAAGCACGCTCCGCCGCCCTCCATGAAGAACAGCACCTTGGTGGGGTCGGCCTCGCGCACGAAGTACTTGAACTCGCTGCCGTCGCCGCACATGCAGTCGGCCGGGGCCACCACCGTCTCCCACGCCACCTCGGGCGCGGCAGCTTCCGTGGTGGGCGCCGCCGACTCCGCGGTGGTGGCCTCCACGGTGGTGGCGGCATCGATCGCGGTGGTGGCCGGGCTCGCCTCGTCGTCGCTGCACGCGGCCAGCAGAGCGCAGCCGGCGGCGATCATCGCGAGGAGCGTCCGGGCATTCGGTCGGTTCGTCATGGGCGGTGAGCCTATCCGTCGGTGGATTCCCGGGAACCACCGACGGCCCTGGCGTCGTCCAACTTCTGCAGGCACACTGCGGGTGAGGGAGCATGCCATGGAACTGCACAAGAGCCGCCGTTACACGTCACTGTTGGTGGCCGTCGCGATGATCGTTGCGGCGTGCGACGACGGGAACGACGAACAGAGCTCGTCCACCGCCGGGGGCACACCCTCCGGCTACGACGCGGGCGCGCCGCGCCTGTTCGGCCTGCACCTCTCCGAAGGCACCGCCGGGGCGCCGGCGAGCAACACCCCCGTGGTCACCGGCGACCCCTTGACCCCCGAGCAGATCCAGGCCGTGCTCTCCCGCCTTCCCGAGTGGATCCGCGGGTCGGCGGCGCAGGAGGAGTTCAACTGGCCCACCGCCACCACGCCGCCCCCTCGCGCCGGGATCACGGTCGACGGGGTGTTCCCACCCGAGCAGACCCTCCCGCCGGAGGAAGTGCCCACGGGCCCGCTGCACGTGCTGCGCTTCCAGCCCGAAGGTGAGGTCGCGATCGCGCCCTACCTCTCGATCACGTTCGACCAGCCGATGGTGCCGGTCGGCACGCTCGGCCAGATCGACGCGCTCGAAGTGCCGGTGACGATCAGCCCGGCGATCACGGGCCGCTGGCAGTGGATCGGCACCCGCACCCTGCGCTTCGACGCGACGAGTGATCTCGTCGATCGCCTGCCGATGGCCACCGAGTACACGGTGACCGTGCCCAAGGGCACCACGTCGGCAACCGGTGGGGCGCTCGCCGACGACGTCGTGTTCACCTTCGCCACCCCACCGGCGACGGTGGAGTCGTTCTCGCCCCAGGGCGAGAGCCTCGCGCTCGACCAACTGTTCGTGGTCACCTTCGACCAGCGCATCGACCCGGCGGCAGTGCTTGCCACGATCCGCCTCACCGCGGACGGCAACGACGTGGCGATCCGCCTCGCCACCGCGGAGGAGGTGGCCGCCGACGACAACGCCCGCATGGTGAGCGAGAACGCGCAGGAGGGCCGCTGGCTGGCCTTCCGCCCCACCGGCACGATGCCGGCCGATGCCGCGCTGAAGATCGCGATCGGGCCGAACACACCGTCCGCGGAAGGCCCGCGGCTCACCACCGCCGCCCAGTCCTTCGACGGGCGCACCTACGCGCCGTTGCGGGTGGAGCGCACGTCGTGCGACTACGGCGATGAGTGCCCTCCCGGCAGCACCCTCTATGTCGAGTTCAACAATGTGCTCGACAGCACCAAGAGCGACCCCACCAAGGTGAGCATCTCGCCCGCGCTGGCGGGCATGACCGCCTCCGTGCAGTACTCCACGCTGGTGATCACCGGGGCCACGCTGGCCCGCACCGAGTACATCATCACCGTGCCGGGCACGTTCACCGACACGTTCGGCCAGACGTTGGGCGCCGACACCAAGGTGAAGGTGCGCATCGGCACGGCGCCTCCCTCGATCCAGCAGCTCGACGAGCTCATCACGCTCGATCCGTTCGCGTCGCGCCAGCAGGTGTCGCTGTGGACCATCGGTCACGACAAGCTGCGCGTGCGCGTGTTCGCCGCCGACCCCGAGATGTTCGCCGACTATGTGCGCTACACGGCGCGGCGCGACGACCCCTCCACACCGTTCCCCGACTGGACGGTGCTGTCGGACGCGACGCTCACCGTCGAGGGCGACACGGACAACGCGATCGTCACCGACATCGACCTCTCCGGCGTGCTGAAGGGCGCGGCGGGGCAGGTGATCGTGCTCGTCGAGCCGGTGCCCTCGGTGAAGCCGGCCGACGACGAGTACTGGCAGAACCGGCCGGCGCTCTCGTGGGTGCAGGCCACCACGCTCGGCCTCGACGCGGTCAGCGACGCCACCACCCTGCACGCGTGGGTCACCGACCTGCGCACGGGTGAGCCCCGCGACGGTGTGTCGTTGTCGATGATCGCGGGCCAGACGGTCGCGCCGGTCACCACCGATGCCGACGGCGCGGCCGTGCTCGACCTGCCCTCCAGCGGCAACAACGACGGGCTGGTCGCCCTCGTCGCCCGCGACGGCGAAGAGACGGCGATCATCACCACCTACGCCACCCGGTATGCAGTCAGCGACCAGGCCCGCTGGTACGTGTTCGACGACCGCCAGGTGTACAAGCCCGGCGAGACGATGAAGGTGAAGGGCTGGGTGCGGCGCATCACCTACAGCACCGACGCCCAGGTGACCGCACTGCGTGGCGGCGGACGGATCACCTACACCGTCATGGATTCCTACGGCAACCAGATCCTCGACGGCAGCGCGACGCTCAGCGCGCTCGGCGGGTTCGACCTCACGCTGGAACTGCCCGAGACCGCCGACCTCGGCTCGGCTTACCTGCAGATGTCGTTGCAGGGTGAGTCCGGCCTCGAGAGCACCGAGTACGGCCACTCCTTCCAGATCCTGCAGTACCGCCGCCCCGAGTTCGAGGTGACCACCCGTCCCGAGAGCGAAGGCCCCTACGTGTCGTCGCAGCCGGCCACGATCGCGGCGACCGGCACCTACTACGCGGGTGGCCCACTCGTGAACGCCCCGGTCGACTGGCTCGTCTCCACCTCCGAAGCCACCTATTCGCCGCCAGGTTGGTCGGACTACACGTTCGGGGTGTGGGTGCCGTGGTGGTACTACGACTCCCGCGACTACGACGTGTACGGCGGCTATGGCGGCTATGGCGGCTGCTGCGGCCCGGTGGGCGACACCCAGACCGCCACCTACCACGGCACCACCGACTCGTCGGGCACCCACTACCTGCAACTCGGGTTCGAGGAGCAGGACGGAACCCTGCCCGACCTGCCCGTCACCGTCACCGCCGAGGCGACGGTCACCGACGTGAACCGCCAGGCATGGGCATCGTCCACCAGCCTGCTCGTGCACGCCGCCGATCGCTATGTCGGCCTGCGCAGCTCGCGCACCTTCGTGCGCCAGGGCGACCCGCTCGACATCGAGGCGATCGTCACGGGCATCGACGGCGACGTGCTCGCCGGCGTCCAGTTCGACGTCCTTGCCGGCCGGGTGGAGTGGAAGTACGTGAACGGCGAGTACGTCGAGACCGTGGTCGATCCACAGACGTGCACCGTCACCTCCGCCGCCGAAGCGGTGAACTGCTCGTTCGACACCGCGGTGGGCGGCCAGTACAAGGTGACCGCCGTGGTGGCGGGCACCACTGCCGGCCACAACCGCACCGAGCTCACCACGTGGGTGAGCGGGGCCTCCAGCGAGCCCTCGCGTGGGGTCGAGCAGCAGACGCTGACGGTGGTTCCGGACAAGGCCACCTACGCCCCCGGCGACACCGCCGAACTGCTGGTGCAGGCGCCGTTCGCGAGCGGCCAGGGCCGCATGACCGTGGTGCGCAACGGCATCCGCGGTGGCGAGAACTTCACCATCGCCAACGGCAGCGCCGTGCTCACCGTGCCGATCACCGAGGCCGACATCCCCTCGCTGACCGTCGGCTTCGAGGTGGTGGGCGCCACCACACGCACCGCCGACGACGGCACCGCGCTGCCCGACGCGCCACAGCGCCCGGCGTACGCGGTGGGCAGCATGACCCTGTCGGTGCCGCCCGCGTCGCGCACGCTGACCGTGAGCGCCACCCCGCGTGACAGCGAGGTGAACCCCGGTGGCTCCACCACCATCGACGTGTCGGTGAAGGGTGCCGACGGCACGCCCGTGGAGGGCGCCGAATTCGCGGTCGTCGTGGTGGACGAGGCAGTGCTCGCGCTGTCGGGCTACGACCTCGCCGATCCGCTCGGGGTGTTCTACTCGGGCAGCTACGACTCGCTCAACGCGGTGTTCGGGCGGGCCCAGATCCAGCTCGTCGACCCCGCCACACTTGTGGAACAGGCAGCCGGTCGTGAGGAAACCGCCGACGGTGCCACCGGGGCGGGCAACGACACCGACGACTCGTACTCGACACCCACCACCGTCGCCGGCATCGTGCCCAGTGCGGCCGAGGCCGGTGGCGACAAGAGCGCCTCGGTGAGCCCGATCGACGTGCGCTCCAACTTCGATGCCCTGGCCCTGTTCGAGCCGAGCGTCATCACCGGGGCCGATGGCACGGCCGCCATCCCGCTCACCCTGCCCGACAACCTCACCCGCTATCGCGTGATGGTGGTGGCGGTCAGCGGGGCCGATCGTTTCGGCAGTGCGGAGAGCAACATCACCGCCCGTCTGCCTCTGGCCGTCCGGCCATCGGCGCCGCGCTTCGCCAACTACGGCGACGTGTTCGAGCTGCCGGTCGTGCTGCAGAACCAGACGTCGGCGCCGCTCACCGTCGATGTCGTGCTCGAGACCGACAACCTGTTGCCCGCGTTCGCCTCCGGGCAGACGGTGATCGTGCCGGCCAACGACCGCATCGAGGTGCGCTTCCCGGTGAGCACCGAGCGTGCCGGCGACGCCCGCTTCCGGGTGACTGCGGTGAGCGGCGACCTCGCCGACTCGGCCACCGTCTCCCTGCCGGTCTACACCCCGGCCACCGCCGAAGCCTTCGCCACGTACGGCACCATCGACAGCGGCGCGCTCGATCAGCCGGTGCTCGCGCCCACGGGCGTGATTCCTCAGTTCGGCGGGTTGGAGATCACCACGTCGTCCACCTCGCTGCAGGCGCTCACCGATGCGGTGCTGTACCTCGTCGACTATCCGTACGACTCGGCTGACGGCCATGCGTCGCGGCTGATGGCGATCGCCGCCCTGCGTGAGGTGCTCGCCGCGTTCGATGCCGAGGGCCTGCCCGAGGCAAGTGCGATCGAGGCGGCCGCGAAGGCCGACATCGACGCCCTCGTCGCGATGCAGAACGATGACGGTGGGTTCCCCTGGTGGCGTCGCGGCTACCCGTCCGAGCCGTGGAGCTCGGTGCAGGTGGCCCACGCGCTCACGCTCGCGAACAGCGAGGGCTACGCCGTGCCCGCCGACACGCTCGCCCGAGTGCTGCAGTTCACCTCCGACATCGAGTCCTACATCCCCGGCGACTGGAGTGAGCAGGCACGCGACACCATCCGCGCCTACGCCCTGTGGGTGCGCGATCTCGCCGGTAGCGGCGACGCGGTGAAGGCCGCGCAGATGTACCGCGACCATCACGACCATCTCGCGGTCGACACCCTCGCGTGGCTGTGGACCGCAATCGACGACCCGTCGATCCAGGCGGAGATCGAGCGCACCATCGGCAATCGTGCGGTGGAGACCGCCGGCGCGGCGAACTTCACCACCGACTACGACGACGGCGCGTACATGGTGATGCAGAGCGATCGCCGCACCGACGGCATCGTGCTCGATGCGCTCATCACCAACACCCCCGACAGCGACCTGATCCCCAAGGTCGTGACCGGGCTGTTGGCGAACAAGGTGAAGGGCCGCTGGGACAATGTCCAGGAGAACGCCTTCATCCTCCTCGCGCTGAAGCACTACTTCGACGTGTTCGAAGCCACCACGCCCGACTTCGTGGCCCGTGTCTGGCTCGGCGACCGGTTCGCCGGCGAGCACACGTTCCAGGGTCGCGACACCGACAGGGCGCGCATCTCGATCCCGATGAGCGACGTGATCGCCGCCGGCGACACCGACCTGGTGCTGTCCAAGACGGGCGCCGGACGGCTGTACTACCGCATCGGCATGCGCTACGCGCCCGCCGACTTCACCCTCGATGCACTTGATCGCGGGTTCGTCGTCGACCGGGTGTACGAGGCGATCGACGACCCGTCCGACGTTACCCGTGACGCCGACGGCACATGGCACATCAAGGCCGGTGCCAGGGTGCGCGTGAAGCTGACGATGGTGGCCGAGAGCCAGCGCACCCATGTGGCACTCATCGACCCGCTGCCCGCGGGCCTGGAGAGCCTCAACCCCGACCTGGCTGTCACCCAGACCGTGCCCGGCGACGGGTCGGGTGGGGCCTACCCCGCCGACGAAAGCTGGTGGTGGTGGGGTACGTGGTACCAGCACGAGCAGTTGCGCGACGACCGCACCGAGGCGTTCACCACCTTGCTGCCCGCGGGCGTGTACTCGTACTCGTACGTGGCTCGGGCCACCACCCCAGGCACCTTCGTGGTGCCGCCCACTCGGGCCGAGGAGATGTACGCGCCCGAGACGTTCGGCCGCTCGGCGAGCATGATCGTGATCATCGCCTGAAACGCCTTTCTTGTCCTACACCGGCCACGGCTGCCCGTGGTCGGTGTATGACAAGAACCGGGGAAGCGGAGGGTGCCGGCCGGATCAGCCGTCGAGGGCGGCGGCGATCTGATCGGCGCAGCGCACCAGATGGGCGCGTGTGGTCTCCACCGCGCCGACCCCGGGCTGCGGCCGCACCAGGAGCGCGCCGTGCCCGCGGGGCAGCTCCAGCACAGCACCCGTCTCGGGCACCAGCACCGTGTCGTCCCCGCCCCCGGTGGGGTTGCGTCCGATGAGGGGCAGCTCGCCGCTGCCTGCGGGAAGGAAGGTCACCTCCAGCGAGGCCGCGTCGCGGCTGTCGGCCACCACCGCGGCCTGCCAGGCCGAGGTGAGCGGGCCGCCCTCGGCGAGCAGGGTGCGCAGGTCGTGCCCGGCGCCGTGTGACACGGCCACGCGGTGACTGCTGATCTTCGTGCGTGCCCGCAGCGTGGCACCGATGCTGACAGCGGTTCCGTGCACGATGAGGAGCACGACGGTGACGATCTGCTCACCCTCGCTCATGCGCAACGAATGCACCGGCGTGGTGTGGAAATAGTTGAGCGCGAGTGCGGCGACGGCGGAGGTGATGAACCCGGCCACGGGATGCACAAGCGCAGCCGCCACGCACACGAGCGCGAGCACGAGCGCGACGTTGGCGATACCCATGTCGTCGCTGACCGTCTCGGTTACCCAGGCGACGATGATCGAGGTGACGATGCCACCGGCGGTCACCCAGCGGCCGAGGCGCAGTTGTTCGGGTTCGCTCACGGGTTCGGTTCTACACGATGCGACCCGTTCGCGAGTCAGGAGTACCGTGGGCCCGTGAACTGGGACCAACTCACGCAGGGGGTGGAGCTGCCGTTCCACCCGGATCTCAAGGTGCCCGCGCTCACCGAGGTGCGCCTGGCCGTGCCCGATCCCGCACCGGTCGCCGAGGTCGAACGCACCGTGCACGACCAGGTGGTGGCCCGCTACGTCGGCGCGGTCACGCCCGGCATGACCGTGGCGGTGGGTGGTGGCAGCCGCGGCCTCACCGACCGTGTGGCCCTGTTGCGCGGGGCGCTCAGCGGCTTGCGTGCGTTGGGCGCCGAACCGTTCGTCGTGCCGGCGATGGGCAGCCACGGTGGCGCCAAGGCCGAGGGCCAGTTGGCGATGATGGCTGCGCTGGGCATGACCGAGGAGTCGCTCGGCGCCGAGATCCGCGCGACGATGGAGACAGTGGAGGTGGCGCGCACGCCGGAGGGCATGCCGCTCTACCTCGACCGCCACGCCGCGAGCGCGGATCGCATCCTGCCGGTGAACCGCATCAAGCCGCACACCTGCTTCCGCGGGCCGTTGCAGAGTGGTGTCTCCAAGATGTGCGTGGTGGGGTTCGGCAAGCAGCCGGGCGCGGCACAGTTCCACGCGCGCGGCCCGATCGAGATGCGCAACCGCATCATCGACGGCATCGCCGCACTGAAGGCCACGGGCCGCATCCTCGGTGGCGTCGCCTCCATGGAGTCCGCCGCGGGCCACGTGGTCAAGGTGGTGGCACTCACCGCCGACGAGGTCGGCTCGCAGACCGAGATCGACCTCACCATCGAGTCGTCCGCACTGGTGCCACCGCTGCCGTTCCGCGAGATCGATGTGCTCGTGGTGGAGAAGGGCGGCAAGGACATCAGCGGCACCACCATGGACCCCAACGTCACCGGCCGCTTCTGGGTGCACGGCCTGGAGGACTTCCGCGAGCCCGACGTGAAGGCGATCGTGATGCTCGACCTCACCGACATCTCTGCCGGTAACGCGCTGGGCATCGGCACCGCCGACTTCATCCCGGTGTCGCTGGCCAACAAGGTCGACTGGCAAAAGACCTACGTGAACACGTTCACCTCCGCGATCGCCGGCCTGCAGCGGGCGAAGATGCCGATGGTGCTGCCCGACGAGGAAGCGTGCATGAAGGCCGCGCTCTCCATGTGCGGCCGCGAGTACGACGAACCGGCCAAGGTGGTGCGCATCGAGAGCACCCTGCACCTCACCCGCTGCTGGGTGAGCGATGCGCTGCTGGGCGAACTGCCGCCGGGGGCGCAGATCGTTGACTGACCGTGTCGACCTGCCGGCGCTGTGCGACGCCCTGAGGGCGGTGGTCGGCAAGGACCATGTGCTCACCGATGCCGACATGAAGTCGGGCTACGAGATCGACTGGCTGCGCCAGTACATCGACGACACACCGTGCGTGGTGCGCCCGCACACCGCGGAGCAGGTGGCCGATGTTCTGCGGGCGTGCGCTGCCGCGGGCGTGGCCGTGGTGCCCCAGGGCGGCAACACCGGGCTGGTGGGCGGCAGCACGCCGCGGAACGGCACCGTCGTGCTCTCGATGCAGCGCTTCACCGAGCTCGGTGAGGTCGATCTGCGGGCGATGCAGGTCACCGCCGGAGCGGGCGTGACGATCGAGCAGTTGCAGCAGCATGCGCGGGCAGCGGGGTTCGACTTCGCCGTCGACTGGGGTGCGCGGGCGACGGCAACCGTCGGCGGCGCGGTCAACACGAACGCGGGTGGGTCGCGGGTGGTGCGCTTCGGCACGATGCGCGCCCAGGTGATGGGCCTGCAGGCGGTGCTGGCCGACGGCTCGATCATCACCCAGCTCGACGGGCTGCCGAAGGAGACCGCCGGGCCGTCGCTGCCGCAGCTGCTCGTGGGTAGCGAGGGCACGCTGGCAGTGGTGACGGCCGCCCGCTTGCGACTGGTGCCGTGGTACCGTGAGACCGCTGCCG
>WBZL01003040.1_pt1 | contig 15717 bp, 11 predicted proteins | sample 5204291 | NCBI WGS metagenome assembly WBZL01 (sample SAMN12344345, study PRJNA552823) | activated sludge metagenome | biome: Activated sludge suspended growth; feature: Nitrification reactor; material: Wastewater; isolation source: activated sludge from nitrification reactor of wastewater...
TTGAAGCGCGAAGACAAGACCTTCGAATACAAGACCTACGACGACGAGCCGCACGGCTTCCTGCGCCGCGACAACCTCGGCGATGTGTACGAACGCGTCGAACGGTTTTTGGATTGGTATTTGCAAGTTCAATAAGGAGTAACTCGATGACCACCCCCAACCCTGCCCTTGGCGCGCATCTCCAACCCTTTTCCGGCATCACCACTTTTATGCGGCAAACTCCCACCCGCGATTTGAACGGGGTGGATGTGGCTATCGTCGGCATCCCGTTCGACAGTGGCACCTCGTACCGGAGCGGCACGCGGTTCGGGCCGCGGAAGATTCGTGAGGCCTCGTTGATGCTCTGGGGCCACAACCCGATCCTTCACGTGTCCCCGCTCGAAAAACTTAATCTCGTGGATTACGGCGATGTCGAAGTGATCCCGGTGGATATCCGCGCCACGATGGAAAACGTCACCCGCGAGGTCGGGGATATTCTCGCGCAAAACGTGACGGTGATCGCCCTCGGCGGCGATCATTCTCTCGCCCTGCCGCTCCTCCGCGCCCACGCGGCCAAACACGGCCCGCTCGCCGTCGTTCACTTTGATTCCCACCCCGATATGTGGGATCGGGAGTTTGGGGAGGCGTTCCCGTACAGCCACGGCACCCCGTTCATTCGGGCGATGGAAGAGGGGTTGATGGATCGGGATGCGTACATTCAGATCGGGATCCGCGGCCCCCTCAGCCACCCGGACGATTACCCGGACGCGATCCGCGCAGGGGCGGAGATGATCACGATTGGGGAGGCGTTTGAGATGGGCACGCAGGCGATCATCGAGCGGATTCACGCGAAAATGGGGAACCGGAAGGTGTACGTCACCCTCGACATTGACGCCACCGATCCCGCTTACGCCCCCGGCACGGGCACGCCGGAAGTGGGCGGGTTTACGAGTTTTCAGATGTTGCAGATGGTGCGAGGGCTGAAAGGGTTGAATCTGGTCGGGTTCGATCTGGTCGAGGTGAACCCACAGTACGATCACGGCGACATCACCGCATTGTTGGCGGCGAATCTGGTGTTTGAGTTTTTGTCGCTGTTGGCGAAGTAAATTCGTAACCGTTCAGACTAGAGAAGAAAGTTCCCCCAAAAAGGATGGGTGGGGGATGGACATCTCCCACCCATCCTTTTTTGGGGGGATTCTCCAAATATATCTGAACGGTTACGTAAATTCTTTGAAATTAGACCAATCCCTTTCGTTTCATCCACCAAAACATCAAAACCGGCACGAGTAACATGATCCCCAGGGACGCCTCCAGCGAATACGCGCCTGTCCACCATTCCGATTGCAAAACGGGTTGGAAAAAGTTCATTCCGAAAAACCCGGTTACAAAGGCCAGGGGCATAAACAGGGTCGTGATGACCGTCAACAGCCGCATCGTCTCATTCATCCGATTGTTGACCATCGAGAGATAAGTGTCCAACGTGCCGGTGACGAGGTCGCGCTGGCTTTCCATCAAATCGTACAACCGCACGGCCTGATCATGTACATCCCGGAAAAACACTTTGTCCCGGCTGTCCACGCCTGGCAGTTTGTCCCGCGCCAGTTTGTTAAACACCTCGCGTTGGGGGCCAACCGTCCGGCGCATTTGGAGCAACATCCGTTTGAGCGCAAATAACTGCTCCGGGATGTCCGGCGAAGGCTTATCAAACACCCGATCTTCCAACTCATTGACCACCTCCTCCACCTGCGCGATGACGTCCAAATGGTCTTTCACCAACTCGTGCGAAAGCCGGAACAAAATATGATCCGGCCCGCCCTGTCGAAGCCGTTCATCGCGCGAAAAGAGCACCCAGGTACGTTCCAGAGCGGGAATGATCATTTGGTGATGGGTCACAATGTAATTGTGACCCAAAAAAATGTCCAACTCCGGCAGTTGGGTGTGTCCGTAATCTCCCGCGTGATGCACGATGTCGTGCAAAACCAGGTAAATGTAGTCATCCCACTCGTCCAATTTTGGCACGTGCGCCTCGCTCAGGGCATCTTCCACCGCCAGCGGGTGAAAACCAAACGTCTTTCGCAAGATTGGCTCACATTGCGCGGTCTCCTCTCCGGCGATGTCCACCCAAAGCAACCCTGCCCGGTTGCGTAAAGCGTCGGGTAATTCTTCAGGCGTCATATCCATTTGACAGGCACGTTCACGAGGACAATACAAAATACGAATCATAGGAACTCCTTGCAGGAAGGGGATGAGTGTTGGATAATGGAGACCATTGTACAACACTCATTCGTGAGGTGTGAAACGTGAAGCGTGAAACGAGAAAACTCACCCTCACGGATCACGAATCACGTTTCACGCTTCAAGAATCCCCATGCCCACCAACTTCTTCCCCTACGAAAATCTCACCTGGCCCGAAATCGCCGATCTTCCCCGCGATACCCCGTTGATCATCCCCCTCGGCGAAGGCTATTCGCTCGACAAACTGGCCGAAGCCCTCTCAAACCCGGCTCGCGCGGGGTTACTGCCCCCGATCCCCTACGGCTGGCGTGGCAGTGGCGTTGAATACAACGCCGTCGTCCCCGAACCCCTCCTCGCCGCGTACCTCTCCAACCTCCTCCACTCTCTCCGCGACGACGGCTTCACCCGTGTCTACGCCCTCGCCCCGCAAGGCATCTTCCAACCCAACCATTTCACGTTTCCCGATGCCCTCATCACCCTCCCAAATAACAAATCTGCAAGTCAGCAAACCAACAAATCAGCAAAGAATCCTCCATCTCCTTTTCTCCCCTTCTCCTCTTCTCCCATTCTCTTGATCCCCATCGGCCACACCGAACAGCACGGCTACCACCTCCCAACGAATACCGACACCCTGATCATTGACGCCATCGCGCGGGGCACCGTGGCCGCCGCGCCGGGGGAAGTGATCACCCTCCCCGCGTTCCCGTATGGGGTCAGCACCCATCGCGCCTCGTTTGCGGGCACGCTCAACGCGGGGGGGCGGGCGTTTGAAGATTTCTGGCTCGCGGCGCTTGATGTGTGGGTTGCCCAGGGCTTTGACAAGTTCTACTTCATCAGCGGGCATGGCGGGAATTGCTCATTCCTCGTCACCGTCGTCAAATATGCCGGGGAACGCCACCGCCGCATTTTTGCCGCTACCGCCTGGCTCCACACCTCCGACCGGATCGGGGTCGAAGCCCTGAACAAATACCGCACCTCCGCGCTGGGGGGCATGGGCCACGCGGGGGAACTGGAAACGAGCATGATCCTCCACCTCCGCCCGGACCTCGTTCACATGGAGCGGTGCGTGGACGAGACTGATTTTATTGCCACCCCCTCGTACATGATGGACTGGGTCGAGGCAGGTGCGCTCGTTGCCAATCCCCCGTGGGACGACGACACCGCGACGGGCGCGTACGGCGCGGGCAGTGTGGCGACCGAAGAAAAAGGCCGCCTCTGGATCGAGGCGGCCATCGCCGAAAAAGTGGATCACGTCCGCCAGATTCACGAGCAACATGCCCGGCGGGAAGCGCGGCGAAACGCGGGGTTTGGGTTGTGGGGGAAAACGTCTATTTGACAAGTTCAATTGCCAAAAGCGAACTGATGTCCTCCAGGGCGATGCGGCTCTCAGTCGTCAGCCAGCCGATGAAGCGGTCGGTGCGGTAGGCTTGCGAGGCGTTGGGGTAGAAGGGGACAAGGTAGGCGACATCGTCAAACATGAGTTGTTGCATTTGCCAGATCAACGCTTTGCGTTTTTCGGGGTCGAGTTCCACCGCTTGTTGGGCGTAGAGGTCGTCGTAGGTGGGGTTGAAGTAGCCGGTGTCGTTATTCCCGGATTCGATTTCGGTGGAGACCATCACGTTTAGCAGGTTTTTCGGGTCGGGGTCGGAGGACCACCCCCAAAACAGGATGTCGAAATCGTGATCGGGACAGCAGATCGACCAGAGGGAGTCGGGGTCAAAGATTTGGATGTCGAGTTTTATGCCGATTTCCAGCCACATTTCGTTGGTCAGTTCCGCCATGCGGGGGACGTAGACCATGTCGTTGGGGCCAAACGCGCGGAAGATGAGCGGTTGCCCGCCCCCTGGCATTTCGCGAATCCCATCCTTGTCCGTGTCCAGATACCCCGCGTCGTCCAGCAGTTGGTTGGCAAGGGCGACATCGTAGGCATAATCCTGAAGCGAGTCGTTGAACCAGGGCACCTGCCCGCGCGGGATCAGGTTGAGGCCGGGAGAAGCCTGCCCCAGCATGGTGACGTCGATGATCTTTTGTTTGTCCGTCGCGTGGGCCAACGCCAGGCGGACGGTGCGGTCGCGCAGGGCGGGGTGCCCCGAACAGGTCGTGCCTTCCAGACAATTTTCGGGATCGATCTGATTGAAGGAGATGTAGGTCGTCTCTAAAAACAACGGCGCACCACTGACGACGGCGACGTTCTCAGCATTTTTGAGGGAAGTGACGGCAGTGCCTTGAATTTCCGTGATCAAGTCCACCTGTCCGGCGACGAGGGCCTGGGCGAGGACGTCCGGTTGGGTGTAGGTTTGGAAGATGACTTCGTCAATTTGGGGGCCAGCGGCGTAATAGTTGGGGTTTGCTTTTAGGTGGACAAATTCATCCGGGATAAATTCCACCAGGGTGAATGGGCCACTGCCGATCATGTCGGTGTTTTGAAATTCGGCCGCGGCACTGCCTTCCAGCCCGCTCCATAAATGTTCGGGGAGGACGTATAGGTAAATGAGTTGGCTGAACAGGTTGGGGAGGGGTTCTGTGAGTGTGAGGACGAAGGTGGTGTCATCCGGGGCCTCGGCGGAGGCGAAGGAGGTAGTGTACACGGGGAGGTACGGGAAATCCTCGTGGGTTTGGTAAAAATTGTAGGTGAAGGCGATGTCGTGGGCGGTCAGCGGGGTGCCGTCGTGCCATTGAATGTTCGAGCGGATTTTGAAGGTCCACACCAGGCCATCCTCGGACGCGTTGTAGCTTTCTGCGAGTTCGGGGGAGTAGGTGCCGTCCAGTTCCAGACGCATGAGGGAGTCGTACACCATCTCAAAGATAGTGTAGGATCGGGAAAAGATAGCCGCGCCGGGGTTCAACGAGTCAGGACTCCCGGCCCATCCAATACGAAGCACAGAGGGGGCCTCTGTCGCGGTGACTGCGCTTGGGCTGTCTGCCGCCTCGTTGGGAGCGCCGGGCTGACAGGCTGTGAGAAGCACGGCAAGCGCCACTGAAAAAATAAGCAAAGTTTTGAGGGTGTTCATAGGGTGGTGAAAAACTCCTTCGGGTTCAGGTTGAAAGGTTAGATGAAAAAACCGCAAAAGCGACCAGGTTTCCCTGTGCTTTTGCGGTGATTTTTTGTTTGGGTGATATTAACCGAAAAATAAAATGAATGGATTAATGTTTTATATCACTTTGACATGGCATGATCATCTGTATCGGATGCCGTCGCGAAGCATGACAAATACCCTGGTATCTCGTCGCTGGACTTTAATCCTATCTTAGAAAGCGACGATATACCAATGAAGAAGAGCGCCCATGATATACTCTGAAATATTCTGAAATTCGCATATATTCGGTCCAGTGGGGTGTGGAGACCAGGAGAATCACAATCCAGAGAATATCAATAAGGAGACGTTCCAATGCAACCATTTTTAGATGCCCTTGAAAGAACGGGAATCTTTGCCGAACTCGATCCGGCCAACCCTGAACAAGTCCGCCAGTGTTTCATCAACCATATCAACGACGGTCAGATGACCTTTCGGGCGGGAGTGATGGGAATTTATTTTGTCAAGTTCTATAACGAGCCGACAGAGTTTCGCGTAAAGCCGGGCGTATTCCTTTATCGTGCAGAGACAGGCGTCAGCCACAACCTTGACGCAGATTAGGAAATTGAAAGTAACTACTCAGCCTAAAGTAGAAATCTCCGAAAAAAGAGATGAGAGGGGGAAGGCCTTCCCCCTCTCATCTCTTTTTTCGGAGATTCTCCGCATTACCCCTGAGCAGTTACAAATGAAATACGGAAAAGCATAAACCTGGACAACCAAAAAAGACCGCGAAACAAAGATTCTTTGTTTCGCGGTCTTTTGTTTTAAAAACGGGACGAGCGGTCGCGTATCGTCGTGAAAGCGCGTTGTCCTAACGGATGATCAGGGGAAGATAAGCCCGAACCCCTCCCACAAGTAAATCGAAATTCAGCACCTGCACATTTTCGCCGCCTGTCGCGGTGAGGTCGAAACTGTACCACACGCCAGGGATCAGCGGCCCTGCGGGGTGGGTGTCCGTGAGCGTCAGGGTCACTTCGGCAGGGAGGGTGACGGTGGTGTCGGACCAGACTTTGTTGAAGTTCCCAGGCACGGTGTCGGTCAGGGTCACGGTGTCGGGGTAAACTCCCGTGAGCGCGAGGGTGAACGCGACCGTGCCACCTGCCTCCACGCCCGCGGGCAGGGTGACCGGGGTAACGACCAGTTCGGCGGGTTGATCGGGGGCGAGCCCCGTGCGTTGGTAACTCCCCCGTCCGGTGCCCCACAGAATCCGCGCGTTTTCGCTCCCCGGCAAGTCGTACGCGACCGCGCCGGAGTGGGTGGTCCCGATCACGAGTTCGTAATCCGCGTCGGCGTCAATGTTCGCGATGGTCGGCGCGCCAAGGCCGCCGTTCCAGGTGGAACTGCCAAGCGACGGGGCGGGGAGGTTGATGGCGTGCAGGGAGTTGCCCAGGTAGTCGAGAATATGCAGTTGCCCGACCCCGTTCGTTTTTTCCGGCCAGGAGGTGAAGATCACTTCGGCGTGCCCGTCATTGTCCAGGTCGACGACGATGGGTTCGCTGGCGAAGCGGATGCCACTGCCAGGAACATCGTAGGGCCAGTTACCGTGCTGGGTTTTGTCCAGCCAGTAAACGTGCAGGCGGCCATCGTAGGAGGGGAAGAGGATTTCTTTGAACCCGTCGCCGTCTAAATCTGCGACGACGGTGTTGACGGCGATATTTTCGATGACCTCGTAATCCTGCGAAAGCGGGCCACTGCCGGGTTCGGGCGTGGGGAGGGCGGTCCAGTTGAAGCCGTCGCCGCTCCAGCGGGTGCGGTCGAGGTTGAAAATCCAGGGGAGATAGTACAAATCCCCGTCCGGGTCGCCGATGCCGCAGTTGTACACATCGCCGGGGACGATGATCTCGCGGACGCCATCACCGTTCACATCCGCTATCGCGGGGGCAACGTTGGCGAAGTTGGGGCGGTGTTCGGTGCCGCAATCGGCATACCCTGTTACGTCAACGGAATGATCCACATGCACCCCCACTTCTGCCCAGGTGGTGATGCCGTTGTCATTGTGGTCGCTGTTGACATAGACGGCGGCGTTGGCAAGGAGTTGACTGCCGTTGCGGTCGAGTCCGGTGATGTAGTGGGTGTCGGTGGGGGCGATGATTTCGGCGTAGCCATCGTCGTTGAGGTCGCCGACGGTGACGTTTTCGTTGTACATGCCCCAGCCGTAGCCATCTTCCCCGTCGCGGCGGGCGGGAAATCCGGGGCGCACGGTCCCGTCCGGTTCGTAGACGTTGACCTGGTTGTTGGAGCCACCACTGGCGCGCCCGACGATGATTTCGAGTTGCCCATCCGTTTCCAGGTCCGCGACGGCGAGCGTGCGGATTTCGCCACTGCCAAACGGGTTCCGTTCCCAAAGCACTGAGCCATTGCTGTTATACACGGTGAGGGAATCGCCCCCGCGCCCGACGATCACTTCCAGCGAGCCGTTCCCGGTCAGGTCGGCGACGGCCACCCCCGGCCAGATGCGGTTACCGGCGGAGCCGCTCCATTGCTCGGTACCGTCTTCCCCGTTGAGGGCGAAGAGGTCGTAGCCGCCCCAGAGGACTTCGGCTTTGGTATCTCCGTCGAGGTCGGCGACGGCGGGGGAGGCGTACCAACCCGTGTCGCACCAAAAGTCTCCTCCATCTGGTAAACATCCGGCGTATGCCCATTTGGGGACAGGGGCGGAGATGCCGCCCGCGCGGGTGGGGGTGATTTGGACGGCGAGGAGAATAAAAAGGAAAACGTAGAGCGTAGAACGTAGAACGTAGAATGGGATAAAGCGAGGACGCATAGAGGACTCCTTTACTCTTTCTCCACCACAATCGTACACTGCGTGACCAATGCCGCCAGCGCACCAATCGCCGCCAGTTGCGGGGCCAATAGCGCGCCGACGACGCCAAACGTTAATGGAATGTCAATCAGCACTTTTCCATCGTCGTTTTTGATGATCACGCGACGGATATTGCCTTCGTGGAGCAGGTCTTTAATTTTAGAGACCAGTTTGTCTCCATTGACCGTAAATTCTTCGGTGCGGAATTTTTCGTGAGGGGTTTCGTCAGACATGGGATTCTCCTTTTGTAACTATGCTAACACCACAATTTTTCCGGTCGTACCATCCACGCGGATGCGCTGACCGTCTTTCAAGCGGGTGGTCGCCTGATGGACACCGACGACCGCGGGGATGCCGTACTCGCGCGCCACGACGGACCCGTGCGTCATCATCCCGCCGACTTCTGTCACCAGCCCGCCCGCGGAGAGGAACAACGGGGTCCACGCGGGATCGGTGCCCGGACAAACCAGGATTTCGCCCGGGGCGAGGTGCGTCCCGCGCGGGTCGAAAATGACATGGACAATGCCCTCCACCACGCCGGGGGAAACGGGATTGCCGGAGATCGCGTCCCCGGAATCGGTCTGCGCCCCCACGCCTTCGTAAAACGCGCGCCCATCCGAGACCAGAATACGCGGGATTTGCTTCCGCCGCACCTCCCGCACATAGACAGCTCTCCGTTCGGCGATGATGGATTTGTAAATAGATGTCGCAGAATTGGTGGAATCTGTTTTTCCTGCGCCCTCTATGCCTCCTCCCCCCGATCGCGCCAGATTTTCGAGTTCAGGGAGGTGGAGGAAAACCAGGTCATCAGGTTGGCGGATGACGCCCGCTTTGACAAGTTCCGCGCCGACTTCGAGCAGGGCTTTGCGGGCGATGCCCATCGTGCGGATGGCGAAGAATTTGGGGCTTTCGCGTGCCCCCATCAATACGCGGATGCGTCGGGCGAAGGCGCGTACCAGTTTTGCTTTGAACCAGCCGCCAGGTTGCGGACGCACCTGCGCCGCAATCTTTTCGATGGCGGCGTGGGCGGCTTGTTCGCCTCTGGCAAAGAGCACATCGGGCGCGACCTCAGGGGCGATTTGCAGATAACCTTGCAGGGTGTGGAGGACTGGAGTGGGGTCTTCTCGCCAGCGGGGTTGGCCGAAGTCGATTTCCCCCACCCCGCGCATTCCGTAGCGGTCCAGAAAACGCGCGAGGGCGGTCTGCGCGATGGGGGGCAGGTGCCCATGCAGGTACAGGGGGGCGAGGTCGGACGCGGGGGTGTTTTCGAGGATTGTTCGGGCGGCAGGGTCAGCGCGGATAGTTTGCGCGGTTTCCCACAGGGCCAGGTCCATTTCGGTGGTGACATTGCGGGGGAGGCCGCGGGTGACTTCCAATGCCAGAGAAGGATCGCCGGAGAGGTGAGTGAGTGCGTTTAGCCCCGCCATGCTGGGGCCGAAAAGGGGGATGAACCGTGGCAGGAGGAAGGGGAACGCGCCCGCGATCCGGTTACGCAAAAAGGCGGCGATCTGGGCCAGGCGGGCATATGGGTCGGGGTTGGGGGGGATGTGGGCGGTGGCGAGGTAGGAATCAATCGCCTTGTCAAAGCGGGCGCGCCCCACTTCGGGGAGGAGCATATTTCTGATCAGGCGAATAACGACAGGCACGCCAAAGCGGAGCACGCGGAGCAGGGTCTCAACCTTGAGCTTGCCCTGCCCTGCGCCCAGGTGGGGATCATTTTCGAGCGAACGGATAATTTGTTGTGCGCTTGGGTCAATGTAACCGAGGAAGAAATCGATTGCCTTTTCTCCTACCGGATTCCGCATGACATCGCTCACTTTGACCCAGATGCGTTCCCCCCCAACTTCAAAAACATGGATGTCTTCGGGCCTGGTTTTTAGCCCAAACATTTTTCCTGCCCCGCCGATGACGTGCTGGATGCCATCCTGCCCCAGCGGGGTGATAGGTCCCATGACACCCTGCACCGCCGCAAAGGAGAACCAGACAATGAGCGGGTCAAAAGACAGGGTGGGGACGGGAAAGAGTGAGGTGATCGGACGCGATTGGAGGAGGTAAAGCTCGCCGTTTGCCCAGCCCCACTCGATATCTTGTGGGAAGTTATATTCGGCGGCGACGCGCTGTCCGAGGGCGGTGAGGGCGAGGATGACGTCGTCGGGAATCGCCTGGAGGGTGGCGTTGGGATGCTGTTCGGTGACCGTGCCCCCTTCGGTTCGGGAGGTGATGACGGTGGCTTTCGCGCCAAGGGTTTTGTTCAAGATTTGCCCACTGTGGGTGACGAGGTAGTGATCCGGTTCAACCAACCCACTGACGAGCGCTTCGCCAAGCCCGAGGGTGGCGTCGATGACGGTTTCGCCGCGATGTCCGGTGAGCGGGTTAGCGGTGAAGAGGACGCCGGACGCGGTGGATTGCACCATTTGCTGGACGACAACGGCGAGGGCGACCTCATCATGGGGGATGGCGTTGCGGGCGCGGTAGCCGAGGGCGCGGGCGGTCCACAGACTGCCCCAACATTCCACGACGGCGGCGCAGAGGGCGTCAATGCCCACGATGTTGAGGTAGGTGTCCTGCTGTCCGGCGAAGGAGAGGTCGGGGAGGTCTTCAGCGGTGGCGGAGGAGCGGACGGCAACGGGGGGGAGAGTGGGTTGGTTGATCGGTTGATTGGTTGGTTGGTTCCCAGAGAGGGTACGGTAAGCGGTTTGGATTTCGGTGGCGAGGGGGGCGGGGATGGTTCCGGCGGTGAAGGCGGCGCGGAGGTGGGCGGAGGCGGATTCCAGCGCGGCGGGGTCGGTGGCTCCGGCAGTGGCGAGGGTTTCCAGGGTGGTGGTGATGACCGCGTCCAGCGCGTTGGCGTGGACAAATTGGCGATAGGCGTCGGTGGGGATGAGGAAGCCGTTGGGGACGGGGAACCCCGCGCGGGTCAGGCGGGCGAGGTTGGCCCCTTTACCGCCAACGGTTTGAAGGGTTGCGAAAGGGGAGTTGAAGGGGATGATCATGGGATTTGGGCGCTTTTGGGGGTTGACCCAAAACGGGCGTACAAAGCGGAAGCGAAGCGTGTGTGTATGATACTCCTAAAATCCCCCTTTGTTATTGGGTAATTGCCCGGCGATTGAAATCGTGCCAACGATTACGAAACCTGCCTACGCAGGTTGAATAGAGGCGGCGTAGGTCGCCTTCGTAAGCTGTGGGTGCAGTTTCAACTGCCTAACGGCTTCCCATCCAACGGTGGCCCATCCAACGATGGCAAACCCAACGCGCGCACCGCCCACGGGAGGGCGTGTTTGAGCTGGACTTGTTGAATGTGGCGGACGCGGGGGCGTCGGGAATGAGGGGGAGGCCGGCACGGCAGGCGTAAAAGCCACTGACGAGGCCCGCAATGTCACCCGCGTCGGGTAGGATCGTTTCCGGGGGCGGACCGCCTTCCGCTTCCAGGCTGGGGAGCCAGAACCCCAAGTCGAATCGGGGATTGCCCAGGCAGACGAAATTCCAGTCCACGAGGATGGCACGGTCACCGAGCAGGCAGATGTTGTCACTGCGAATATCCTGGTGGAGGAGCGCATCCCCGTGGGCGACTTCTGCGCCGTTGATGCTCAGGAAGATGGGCAGGGCGGCATCCAGCCACTTTTCGGTGACCAGGCCAAGGGAGAGGAAGGGGTGCGGGTCTTCGGCGACGGTCTGCCAACCAGTGATGACGCCGTGAATATCTTCTACCCGGTGCAAATAGGGGGCGGACGAGGCCCAGACCTCGTGAAGGGTGGCGAGGACTTGTTGGATTTGGACGGCTGTCCAGGGGGGCGGCCAGTGGGCATGACGCAAATCTTCGAGCAGGAGGATGGGCGCGGCGGGGTCATCGTCCCACCCTAGCAGGCGAGGCATGAAGGGGGCGTGGAGTTCGTCGTAGATTTCGTATTCTTTTATCAGCCAGATCGCGGTGTTCGGGGTGACGCCGATTTTGGCAAACGCGGTGGTGCCGTCGGTGAAGTCCACGAGCCAGCGCAGGGCGGGGGTGTAGCCGCGTTGAATGGGCTGGACGCGGGCGATGGGTTTGCCGCTGAGGGTTTCAAGACGGTGGAGGAGGGTGGGGTCGGGGGGCATGGGAGCGCGCTTAGAATTTCACACTTGGGTTGGATGGCAAGTCTACCTTAAGGTTGCCATAAGCTCAATGATCGCCTCCCTTAAAGCCAGGCCGACCTCATCACGGTAAACTCTTGGACATGAAATCAATGGCTTCGACAAAGGAACTAATCCTCAAAGCCCACGGATTTCAAATTCGTACAAAGGAGTTCAACCATGAACGAAGATATCCTTCAAGGAAAATGGAAACAGTTAAAGGGCGAAATCAAAGCCCGTTGGGGCAAGTTGACCGACGATGAAGTCGAAGAAATCGCCGGACGTCGTGAAAAATTATCCGGCATCTTGCAGGAACGGTATGGTTATACCCGCCAGCAAGCCCTGGAAAACGTCAATCAATTTCTCGCGACGATTGAGAAAAAATTGAAAGGCGAACCCGAAGAGGAACGCGTCTACTAAATGTTGGTCATTCCAGTGCGCCACTGCTGAGTGCGCCGCTCTGGTGAAACCTTTTCTTAAATACAAACCTCCCCGAAAGGGGAGGTTTGTATTTAAGGGCTGTTCTATCGTTCCTCGTGCGTTGCCAATGCCGAATCGAGGAGGGGTGCCTTCTGTCCTTGGTAGCCATTTGTTTTGTCGTTAAGGTGCCTGAATGGTCAGCCCAGTGAGGGTGGCTTCTAGTTCCGCCTTTGCGGGCAATACATACCCGATCCAAAACGCTCGCTTCGTCGGGGTGAGTATGATCGGCTCGCCCACAGGCACGCCATCCAACCAAACCGTTAGCACGTCCCCGAGGATGGATAACACCACCGCTTGTTGGAACCCTTTATCCAGGATCAAAACCGTTTCCGTGGCTTGATTGGTTCCGCTGACCAACACCCGCACAGGAGAGGTTGCGCCTGGGGTGGGTTGTTGATAGGATAAAAAGCCCCCCGCGTAATTCGAGAAGGGGTCATCCTGAACAATGCCAAAATGCAAAAATCCGCCCTTATTCGACCGGGTACGGAATTCGTTCAGATGGAAGGTGAATTGAATGATGACATCACCTGCGAGGGGGAGGTATACGCCTCTTTGCTGATCTTGCTCCGGGTTATGAAGCAGGGAAACCTGCCCGCCAGTCAATGAAAGTCCCCATTCTTCCAGATTCCAACACCCATTGTTCAGGCCTGGGTTCAACGTAGCCGGGTAGGGAAACCAGACAGTCTCTGCAAAACAGGTCAAGAAAGGGGGCGGAACGATGGGGATGGCTGTATTTTCGGGCGTGGGAGGTGGGTCTGTTGCGGGGAGCAGAGTTGGCGCGATGATTTCTGCAAGCGGGGTGGCTGGTTCGTTTGTTTGTCCCAGGGTAGGCGAGGCTTCTACACCCGATGCGATTTCGGTCGGCTCATTCTTTGATTTTTCCAACTCTTCGGTAGGGGCGTTTTCCGGGAGGCCTGGAATCAAAGTGCCGAGCAATCCCATTTCCGCGCCTGCTGGAACTTCAGCGCTCGCTGATACTTCAGCGCTCGCTGATACTTCAGTTGGGTCTTGTTTGACCAGCGCGAGGAGCACGGGGCTACTCAGGACGGCGGTGACTAACGTCACGATCGCGCTGATGACCGCCACAAGGACGGTCGGTTCTATTTTTTTTGGCGGCTTTTCTGGTGCGGCAGGTAGCGTGTGACCGCGCGGGGTGGTGATTTCTTTTGAACGTTTTGGGTCGGAAGGGGGCATGCCATAATCCTTACGAAGGGGATTTTTTTTCTTGATGGAACAATAACGACAGATATTCAAATTAACGAAAAAATATGAAAAAAGAGTCAAAAGTGCGTGCCATATTTACCAGCTTTTGCTTACATCTTCTCGCCTTTTACGTCTTTCCGCCACGCGAGCACCTCCCTTCCAGGCACCTGGTACCATCGAGGGGGAATCGTTTCTTCTTTCCCATCGTTGTATTCATTAATCCCATGTAGTTTTTGTAATTACTCACACTCGAAGCGGTAAAACTCGACAAAAAAGGATGGAAGGGGGGATGGCCATCCCCCCTTCCATCCTTTTTTGTCGGAACTTCCTATTCATGGTGAGTAATTGCTAGTTTTTTGGGATGTTCGGGAGCGCTCATGAGATCATGGAACGATGGTCCATCGTTTACATCCTGTTTTGTTTGACGCCCCTCCCCCTTGCATCCATCACGTTTTACGTTTTGCGTCGGCCTCACCCCGCACACGTTTTACGTTCAATAGGAGATTTATGAACCTCAAACCCCTTCTCAAATGGCTTATTCCCCTCGGTGCCCTTCTCTTCTTGTGCATCGCCGCCGTGGGAATTACCGGTGGCCTCACGTGGCTCAACGCTCGTGCCGGGCAAAAGGCAGGCGACCCTGCCGACACCTTCACCTTGACTGATCTCTTCAAAGCTGTTGCCCCATCTTCGGGTGCTGACCCTGCCGCGAACCCTGTTCCTGGCCTGAGCAATCCCCAACAAATTTTTCTCCCCGTCTTCACCCAACCCCTCGTCACCGACCCGACCACCGCCACCCTCCAGGCCCTCCACGGCATTGTCCAACTTCAACAGGCCGACGGCAATTGGCAAACCGTTCAAACCCTCGAGCTCACCGCTGGGCAAACTATCCGCACCTGGGTTTCCTCCAGCGCGGTTCTTCACTTTTATGATGGGAGCTATGTCGTTCTGGATGCAAACACCCGAATCACCCTCGAAACCCTCAACGCCCCCACCAATGGCCCGCGCACGGTCACCCTTTTCCAGGCCTACGGCACCACCACCCACAACGTCGTCGGCCTACCCTCCTACGCCATCGCCTACGATGTCCGTACCCCGTCCTCTGTCGCTACCGCGAAAGGCACCGTCTTTGAAGTATCCGTGCTGGAAGACAAAACCAGTCAATTCAACGTTCTCGAAGGCACCGTAGAGGTAACCGGCAAAAAAGACACCGTCCACCTCACCGCGGGACAAACCAGCGCCGTAACAGACGGTGACGAACCCACCCCCCCCATCTTTTGGATTTCCGGCGAAGGTGAAGTCACCCAAACCGGCGACATCTGGATCATTGGCGGCTTGGAATTCCAAACGCATCCCGACACGATCCTCGTTGGCGACCCCCAGATCGGAGATTTGGTCTCTGTCCGCGGGCGTCTGCTCCCGGACGGGACACGTCTAGCCGACCGCATTACCCTCCTCGCCCCCTCAGAACTGGAACGCTTCCGTCTCACCGGCCTTGTAGAAAGCATGGGCAGTGAGGCCTGGGTCATCTCCGGCCAGGAAATTGCCGTCAATGACACCACGAACATCGACGACACCATCGTCGTGGGCAGTCGGGTGCTAGTCATCGGCGTCATCCGCACGGGCGGCCTCCTCTTCGCTGAAAGCATCACCCTGCTCGACGACGAGACCACCCGCTTTGAATTCACCGGCCTCGTTGAAAACCTCGCAGGTCATCTGTGGACGATTGGCGGTATCGTCATCACCGTGGATGAAAACACCGAAATCACCGGCGACCCCGTCGTGGGTGACCTCGTCCACGTCGAAGGTCGGATTCTGGAAGACGGCACCTGGCTCGCC
>WBZL01003043.1_pt1 | contig 15695 bp, 12 predicted proteins | sample 5204291 | NCBI WGS metagenome assembly WBZL01 (sample SAMN12344345, study PRJNA552823) | activated sludge metagenome | biome: Activated sludge suspended growth; feature: Nitrification reactor; material: Wastewater; isolation source: activated sludge from nitrification reactor of wastewater...
CCACATTTCGTCGTCGGTGGCGTCGGGCTTGCCGTAGACGAGGTTGCTGCGCACCGTGCCCCCGAACAGGTAGGGCCGCTGGGGCACCAACCCGATGCGCTGCCACAGCACCTCGGGCGCGAGTTCGCGCACATCGACGCCGTTCACCAGCACGGCTCCCTCGGTGGCGTCCACCAGGCGGGCGGCCAGGTTCAACAGGGTGGTCTTGCCCGATCCCGTGCTGCCGATGATCGCCGTGGTCTGGCCCGCGGTGCAGCGCAGGCGCACACCCGCGAGCACCGGATGCTCGGCTCCCGGGTAGCGGAACCCGGCGTCGACGAACTCGACACCGACCGGGCCGGGCGTCTCTGTGACCGGGTGCTCGGCGGCGCGCACGCTGGGGATCGTGTCGAGCACGTGGAGGATGCGCTCGCTGGACACGATCGCGCGTGGTGCGATGGCGGCGATGAAGGTGGCCATCACCACCGAGAAGAGCACCTGCGTGATGTACGTGAGGAACGCGATCAGTGAGCCGATCTGCAGGTCGCCGCTGGCGATGCGGTCGGCTGCCAGCCACACCACAGCCACGCTGGAAAGGTTGACGATCAGGCCGGCGATCGGGAACGCCGCCCCCAACAGGCGGCCGCCGGTGAGTGCATTCTTGGTGAGTTCTTCGTTCACCACGCGGAAGCGGTACTGCTCGAGCGGCTCGCGGACGAACGCACGCACCACGCGGATACCGGTGATCTGCTCGCGCAGCACCTTGTTGATCGAGTCGATGCGGTCCTGCATCGCGTGGAAGACGGGGGTCATCCGGTAGATGATGAGACCGATGCTGCCCACCAGCATCGGGATGGCAACGGCCAGCACGAGCGTGAGGTCGACATCTTCACGCAACGCCATCACCACACCGACCGCGGCCGTGATCGGAGCGGCCAACATCGTGGTGGTGGTCATCTGCAGGAGCATCTGCACCTGGCCGACGTCGTTGGTGACGCGGGTGATGAGGCTGGAGGCGCCGAAGGTGTTGATCTCGCGTTGCGAGAAGCCGGTGACCTTGTGGAACAAGGCAGCGCGAACGTCGCGCCCGAACGAATTGGCGATTCGTGACCCCACCCACACCGCGGCGACCGTGAACACGAGTGCGACTGCGCTGGTGGCGAGCATCACGGCACCGTGCTGCCAGATGAACCCGGTGTCGCCGGTGGCCACTCCCTTGTCGATGATGTCGCGGTTCATCCCCGGCAGCAGCAGGTTGGCGATCGCCTGCACCACCTGCACCGCGAGCACCGTGACCAGCAGCCATCGGTAGGGTCGCAGATGGGTACGGAGGAGCCGGAGCAGCATGCGGCTCCCATCATGCCGGTGTGAGCGCTCTCTCCCTCAGCTGGACGGATGTGACGCGCGTACGATTCCGCCATGCAGAGTGAGTCGTTGATGTCGAGGCGCGTTCTCCTGGCCGGGATGGCCTCTGTGGCCGCGGCGGGGCTGGCGGCGTGCAGCGACGAGCGCCGGGGAGCGGTCATCGTGCCCACCGCCCCCACCGGGTCGTCATCTCCGGTCGACAGCGCGGACTCCGACAGCGCGGCGCCAGTGTCGGTCGTGTCCGGGTCGGACGACTATTTCCCTCCCACCGAGGGCGAGTGGGAGACGGTCGGCGCGGCCGAGGCCGGCTACACGGAGGAGGGGTTGGCGGCAGTCGTCGAGTTCGTGGCCGGGGCCAACAGCCGGTCGCTGGTGATCCTTCACCAGGGTCGCATCGTTGCCGAGGGCTACTGGAACGGGGCCGACGCCGGCACCACCCAGGATCTCGCCTCGTGCCAGAAGAGCGTCACGTCCACGTTGGTGGGGTTGGCCCGCGACCGCGGCCTGCTGCAGCTCGACGACCCGGTGTCCCAGTACCTGCCCGCGGGATGGACCAACGCCACCGCCGAACGTGAAGGCGCGATCACCATTCGCCATCTGCTCACCATGTCGAGCGGCCTGAACGAGCGCACCCTGCGCGCCACCGCAGAACCAGGCACCGTGTGGGAGTACAACACCGAGGCCTACCAGAAGCTGAGAAGGGTGCTGGAGGCGGCGGCCGGCGCCGACATCAACTCGCTCTCCACCGAATGGCTGTTCACTGCCATCGGCATCGACAGGCCGGAGGCATGGGCGCCGCGGCCGGGGGGCGGCGCCGCCACCGATGCCGTCGGCGACCCCCAGTGGGGCCTCAACCTCACCGCGAGGGAGATGGCCCGTTTCGGCCTGTTCGCGATGCGCAACGGGATGTGGAACGGCGAGCAGATCACCGACCCCGGCTGGTTCGCCGAGGCGTGGGCGTCCTCCCCGCTGAAGCGCGACTACGGGTACCTGTGGTGGCTGCTCGGCAAGGGCGCCTTCGGCAGGCGTGGTGCGCCCACCGACCTCGTCGCCGCGTTGGGGGCGCAGGATCAGAAGATCTATGTCGCTCCCAGCGTCGGTCTCGTGCTCGCCCGCCAGGGAGGAGCAGCGGGGGAGATCGTGCCGGCGGGCAGCGACTTCGACGTCGAACTCGTCGCCGCGCTCCTCCGCGCCCGTGCCTGAGCCGCTCCGGCCCGCCGCCCGCGCAACCCCCGTTCCGTTCACTCGTGTCGCGGCCTGACGTCCATGCACGGACATGGTGGAGGGACACGAGCGGGTCCGGATCGGGGTCGGGTCGGGGTCGGGTCCGGGGTCGGGTCGGGTCGGGGTCGGGTCCGGGGTCGGGTCCGGGGTCCGGTGCGGGTCGGGGTCGGGTCGGGGGTCGCTCATGTGTTGAGATGACCGCATGACAGACCATGCTCCGGCCCGCCGCGTCGCCCTCGTCGCCGACACCGCGTTCTACGTCGGCCCCGCGATCGCCCGCCTGCTCGCCGCCCGCGGCCACGACCTCGTGATCGGTGATCCCGTCGAGGGCCTGGTGGACGAGCTCACCGCGCTCGGGGCGCAGGTGGAGGTGGTCACCGGCGTGCGCGACCTGAGGCTGCCCGAATCCGCTGCCCGCCTCGTGGAAGCGGGCGTGGGGCGCTTCGGCCGCATCGACTCGGCCGTGGCCTTCAGTGGGCGGCTCATCACCGGCCGCTTCGTCGATTCGTCATACGCGGATCTGCAGGCGGCGGTGGCGGGTTGCCTGGAGGCGCCCTACCACTTCCTCCGGGCGATCGTGCCGGTGATGGTGGCCCAGGGCGGTGGCCAGGTGCTGGTGCTCACCAGTGCAGCCGGCGCGCGGCCCACACCGGGGGCGCCGCTGTACTCGGCGGCCCGGGCGGGAGCGACGATGTTGGTGAAGAACGTGGCTGCGGAGGTCGCGGCCAGTGGGGTGCAGGTGAACGCACTCGGCACCAACTACATGGACTTCCCCGAGTTCCGCCGGGCAACCGGTGCCGACGACCCCGAGGTGAGGCGCAAGATCGAGGCAACCGTGCCGATGCGGCGGCTGGGCACGATGGAGGAGTGCGCCGCGTTCTGCATGCCGTTCCTCGACGGTTCGAGTGGGTTCACCACCGGTCAGTTCGTCGCCTACGCGGGCGGATGGGTCTGAGCGTGAGGGAGCGGCCACAGATGGTGAGGCAACCGTGGCCGGTCTGCGGCACCTCGATCGATTAGCGTGATCCCGTGATCGAAGCCGGACTTGCTGGCGGAAGCGCCGCCCACCACGCGGATCAGCGCCGCAACGTGGCCAACCGACTGGTGGCCGAAGCTCAATGGCTCGAAAGTGTCGCGGCCGACGAGCGGGCCACCGCCGCCCATCTCAACGAGTTGTCGGCGATGAACGCGATCCTGCACGACCTCAAGCTCGAGGGCCAGCAGGGCAGCATCGACCATCTGGTGATCGGGCCGGGCGGAGCCTTCGCCGTGATCACCCGCCGATTCTCCGAGCCGGTCGTCGCCCGCAACGGGATGCTGTTCGCCGGCGAGCGGTCGCTGAAGCCCGAGATCGATGGGGCCAAAGCGGTGGCCGAGCGGCTGGGCAACCTCATCGGGCTCGCGGTCGTGCCGATCATCGGCTTCCACGGCGGCATCCTCTCCACGGCCGCGCCCCAGCAGGTGGAGGGGGTGTACACCTGTGCGATGGAGAACCTGGTGAGGGTGGTGATCCGCGCCGAGTACACCCAACTCGCGCCGCACAAGGTCACCGAGGCCACCGAGAGAGCGCTCCCGCTGGTCTTCAACGCCGGCTCGGTGCCGCGCTCCCCGGTTGCTGCTGCGCCGGCGCCTGCGATCGAGGCCGAGGTCGCACCCACCATCACCCCCTGGATCCCGTCGGCGGCCAAGCCTGCAGCGGCCGACGACGCCGCGATCCAGCAGGAGGCGCTGAGCATCCTGCGCGAGGCGTCGAGCCCCACCCTGCCCGCCGCTGCCCCGGCCCCGGCCCAGGCCCCAGCCGCGGCCGCGGTCGTGGCTGCGGCCGCTCCGGTGGCCGAGCCTGCGCCCGCAGCGTCGGCGGCGTCGCTGTTCCAGCCCATCCAGGTTCCCCAGCCGGCGCAACCGCTGCAACCCTTCGACCGCTCCGCGGTGGAGAGTCGTTCGGCGGCGCTCGCCGAGGCAGGGGGGATGACGCCCACCTCGCTCAACGAGTTGTCGCAGATGGCGGCCAACGCCGGGCAGGGCTTGGAAGGTGGTGCCGGCAAGGGCAAAGGCAAGGCGAAAGAGCCCAAGGCCGCGAAGCCGCCCAAGGGGCCCGCGAAGGCGGCTACCGCATCGGCGGGTGGAAGCGGCGGACGTTCGCGGGGCTTCATGATCACGGTCGTGCTGAGCCTGTGCGTGGTGGCAGCCGCGCTCGGCGCGGCAGTGGCGATCCTGCAGAACGGCGGCGGCGACGAAACCGATGCGCCCGACGACTCCGGCGTGGTGGCCACCACCGAGGTCACCGGCAGCACCACCCTCGCGGCCACGACGGTGCCCGGCCCGATGGCAGCCTCGGTGGCCGCACCCCCGGTGTCGTTCTCGGCGGTCTGCCCGGCCGCCGGTTCCGGCTGGAGTTGGGTGGCCGACTGGCCGGGCGACCTCGCCGGCCTGACCCAGTACGACGTGGAGTACCAGAACCCCGACGGCACTTGGGCGGCAGTGGCGCCGCTCACCTCCTCGGCGGTCACGACGATGTCGGTCGCCGGTCAGCCGCCGAGCGCCACGATCGTGTTCCGCATCACCGCGGTCATGCAGGACGGCAGCCGCAGCGTCAACCAGTCGGCGACCTTCACCACTCCCGCGTCACCCTGCTGAGAGCCCGGCACCTGCTCGGTGCCGTTGTGGACACAGGGCGATAGGATCGAAAGCCGTGCTGACGGCCCAGCGGCCGTTGGCGCGCCCACACGATCGCAGCACGTAGCACGAGAGCAGAGAGAGCAGAAGATGGCCAAGCGCGAGTTTCCCCTGGAGCGCACCCGCAACATCGGCATCATGGCCCACATCGACGCGGGCAAGACCACCACGACGGAGCGCATCCTCTACTACACCGGCAAGAGCTACAAGATCGGTGAGGTGCACGACGGCGCCGCGACCATGGACCACATGGCGCAGGAGCAGGAGCGTGGTATCACCATCACCTCCGCCGCCACCACGTGCATCTGGAACAACCACCGCATCAACATCATCGACACGCCCGGCCACGTAGACTTCACCATCGAGGTGGAGCGTTCGCTGCGCGTGCTCGACGGCGCGGTGACGGTGTTCGACTCGGTGGCCGGCGTCGAGCCGCAGACCGAGACCGTGTGGCGTCAGGCCAACAAGTACAAGGTGCCGCGCATGTGCTTCATCAACAAGATGGACCGCATCGGCGCGAACTTCTACCGCACGGTCGACATGGTGAAGACCCGCCTGCAGGCCACCCCGGCCGTGCTGCACCTGCCCGTGGGCGCCGGCGGCCCGGAGAGCAACAAGCCCTTCGCCGGTCTCATCGACCTGGTGAAGATGAAGGCGCTCATCTGGCGCGACGAGGAACTGGGCGCCAAGTGGGACGAGGTCGACATCCCGGCCGACCAGGTCGACGAGGCCAACGAGTACCGCGAGCAGCTGCTCGAGACCATCGCCACCAGCGACGACGAGTTGATGGAGAAGTACCTCGGTGGTGAGTCGCTGACCGAGGCCGAGATCAAGCGCGCCATCCGCAAGGGCACCCTGGCGTTCGACTTCGTGCCGATCCTGTGCGGCTCGGCGTTCAAGAACAAGGGTGTGCAGCCGATGCTCGACGCCGTCATCGACTTCCTGCCCAGCCCGCTCGACATCCCGCCCACCGAGGGCGTCAAGCCGCACCACGAGGACGAGGTCCTCGTGCGCAAGGCTTCCGAGAGCGAGCCCTTCGCCGCGCTGGCGTTCAAGATCGTGGCCGACCCGTTCGGCAAGCTCACCTACTTCCGCGTGTACTCGGGCCAGATCAACAAGGGTGACGAGGTCTACAACTCCACCAAGGAGCGCAAGGAGCGCCTCGGCCGCATCCTCCTCATGCACGCCAACCAGCGTGAAGACCTCGACGTGGCGATGGCCGGCGACATCGTGGCCGGCCTCGGCTTCAAGGACACCACCACGGGCGACACGCTCTGCGATCGCAACCACGCGATCATCCTCGAGCGCATGGAGTTCCCCGAGCCCGTGATCCACGTGGCCATCGAGCCCAAGACCAAGGACGACCAGGACAAGCTGGGCAAGGCGCTCAAGTCGCTGTCCGACGAAGACCCCACGTTCCGCGTGCGCACCGATGAGGAGACCGGCCAGACCGTGATCTCCGGCATGGGCGAGCTCCACCTCGAGATCCTCGTCGACCGCATGATGCGCGAGTTCGGCGTGGTCGCCACGGTCGGCAAGCCGCAGGTGGCCTACCGCGAGACCATCACCAAGACGGTCGAGTCGGTGGAGTACCGCCACATCAAGCAGTCCGGTGGTTCGGGCCAGTTCGCCGTCGTGAAGATCACGCTCGAGCCGAACCCGGGCAAGGGCTACGAGTTCGTCGACAAGATCAGCGGCGGCCGCATCCCGCGTGAGTACATCAACCCCACCAACCAGGGCATCCAGAGCGCGCTCGACTCGGGCGTGCTCGCCGGCTACCCCACGGTGGATGTGAAGGCCAGCCTGGTCGACGGTCAGTACCACGACGTCGACTCGTCGGAGATGGCGTTCAAGATCGCCGGCCAGATGGCGTTCAAGAAGGCTGCCGAGATGGCCAAGCCGGTCATCCTCGAGCCGATCATGGCCGTCGAGGTGGTGACCCCCGAGGATTACATGGGCGACGTGATGGGCGACCTCAGCAGCCGCCGTGGCCGCATCGAGGGCATGGAGGCCCAGGGCAACGCCCAGGTCATCCGCGCCCAGGTGCCGCTCAGCGAGATGTTCGGTTACTCCACCGACCTGCGCAGCCGCACCCAGGGCCGCGCCACCTACACGATGCAGTTCGCGCTGTACCAGGAAGTGCCGGGCAACGTCTCGGCCGAGATCATCAAGCGCGTCCGCGGCGAATAATCCGGCTTCCGGGAAGCGATCTTCCCGACGAGGCTTCCGCGAAGGCCCAGTCCCTGATCCGGGGCTGGGCCTTCTCATTTCGTGCCACAATCGGGCGTTCACCCGATGCGGCCGGCACGGCATCGGGAACACACTTGCCAGCATCCACTCACGCAAGGAGCTGACCGATGAGTTTCGGCATCAACACCAACGTCACGGGCGACGGCGACGACATCGCCCGGCCGCGGTTCTTCCGCAAGCGCATCGACCCGTCATCCCCGGCCGTCGATGATGGCGGCGCCGACGGCAACGGCGAGGTCGACGCCCACGACAACTACGAGCCGGGGCTCGACTCGCTCTCGTCGCCGCGCGACGTCGCTTCCGGGCTGCCCAACGGCCAGGTGTGGGACGACACCGACATCGCGCACGTGGTGGGCGACGCGCCCTCATTGATCGACACCTCGACGGGCGAGATCGTGTGGGCCGACGAAGCCTCGGGGCGCCAGGACATCGAGGTGGAGAACGACGAGACCCACGTCACCGACCGCGTGAGTGGCCCGGGGCATGTGCTCGGTGCTGTGCAGAAGCGCCTGCCGGGCTCGGCGGCGGTCGAGGGGTTCGAATCGCAGACCAGACCACATGCGGATGGGTTCACGGCTGACGCCGACCCGGACGCGCCGCTCGGAGACGGAGTGGTCGACGTGCCCGATCAGTGGTGGGTGAAGGCGATGCCGGAGGTCGACGACGGCGACGGTCTCTATGGCAGCAACCCTGGCGGGGGCCTGCTGGGCGCGACCGACGACTCGATACCCACGGATTCGATGTCTTTGAACTTCGAGGAGTGACCTCCGGGTGACCGCCGATACCGGCGACATCGAGCAACTGCGCCGCGACGCCCGCGATCTTCTGGTCGCGGGCGACGCGCGTGGCGCCGTGCACCGTCTGCAGGCTGGGCTGGCGTTCGCCGCCGGCGATGCCTCCACGAAGCTGGAGCTGCAGCTCGACCTGGTGAAGGCGTACGAGGCTGCGGGCCGGACGGACGAGGCGGTGAACTTGGCCTGCGATGTGGGTGAGTCGAACCAGGGTGACCCGCGAGCGTGGACGGCGCTGGTCGAGGCCGCCGACGCGGCCCTGCAGCGGCGGCGCTTCCAGGCGGCGGAGTGGGCCGCCGAGAGCCTCACGGTGATCGCCCCGCACGACTCGGCGGGCTGGTCGCGGCTGGTCGCGGCCCGCCGCAAGCTGGGCAACGAGTTGGCGTTGGGGCAGGCGCTGCGCGATTGGGTGCGCCATTGCCCCGACGACGCAGAGGGCGTGCACTTCCTGCGGGCCCACCAGGGCGAGTGGGCCGACGCGGCTCCACCCGACTCGGTGCGCCGCCTGTTCGACCGCTACGCCCCCGAGTTCGACGAGCACCTGGCCCACCTCGGGTACCGGGCGCCCGAGGAGGTGGCTCGCCGCCTCGCCGAGGCACTCGCCGGGCGCACCGTGAGCGCGCTGGCCGATCTCGGCTGCGGCACGGGGCTGCTCGGGCCGTTGGTGCGGCGGCTCGCACACCGTGTGGTCGGCATCGACCTCTCGCCCGGCATGCTCGCCCTCGCCGCCGATGATCGCGGCTACGACGAGTTGGTGGAGGGGGAACTGGTGGGGTTCCTGCGTTCGCACCCGGCAGCGTTCGACGCGCTGGCGTCGGCCGACACGCTGAACTACCTCGGTGACCTGCGGCCGGCACTGTCGGCCGCCCGGGCGGCGCTCGGGCCGTCAGGGGTGTTCGTCTTCACGTTGGAGACGGCGGAGCGGATCGGTTCGTCCGGCTTCCGCCTCACCGACACGGGCCGTTTCGAACACGATCCCGACCATGTGGCCGGCCTGCTGTCGACCAGCGGCTGGCGTGCGACCATCGACACCTGTGTGTTGCGCCGCGAGGGCAACCTCGAAGTGCGCGGCCTGGTGGTGACGGCGGTCGCGATCTGACGAACTGCTGTCCGCGACGGGCTCAGAGGTTGAGCTGGTCGATTTCGGGGATCTCGAGCCCGACCGGTTCATCGCCTCCGTCATCGGCGATGCGATTGTCGTCCGTGACAGGGCCGACGAACTCGGTCGCGTCGGCGAGAGCGGCGAAGGGATCGTTCTCGTTGTCGGCCGAGTACAGGTGACCGACCTCGTGGGTCGCCGTGTCGCCGAGCTGCCGCGGGAGGGCATCGAGCAGCTTGGGACCCCCACCTGAGGCCTCGCCGAACGACCAGCTCTGGGCTTCTGCCGGTCGGTGCACCGCCTCGGGTTCCTGCGTCAGGCCGCTCACCTCGCTGAACCCGGCGCCCGGCCGATCCCGGATCGGGCCGCGGCGGGGCGCGGTGAACTCGTCGGGGAGGTGTTCGGCGGACTCGTCGTTGGTGTGCATGGCGGATCTCCTTCTGGCGCTGAGCGCCATTGCAGCACATGTCGGTGGGTGGAGGAATCGGGAGTTCACCTGATTTCGCCCGTCTGTCGCATCGACGATGCTGGAGGGTGCACGCCGGGCCGGTCGCCCGGAACTGGAACGGACGAGACGAGATGGTGACAACCGAAGCACACGGTCGAGGCAGTGTCAGCCTGTCGGCGACGCACGACGTCGTGAGAACCCTGTTGGGCGCCGGGCGCGCCGACGAGGCGATCGACCTGCTCATCCGGCTCACCAAGGCCGCGCCACAACACGTCCGCCTCCATCACGACCTGGTGACCGTGCTCGTGAGAGCGGATCGCGGAGAAGAAGCGCTGTCTGCCGCGTTGCAGGGCCTGGCGCACCATCCCACGGACACGATCCTGCTGGACCGGGGCGCGCGCCTGGCCGCAGCCACCGCGCGATGGGCGCTGGCGGTCGACCTCGGATCACGCCTGGGTGCGCTCACCCCCGACGACGCGCGAGTGTGGCGACGGTTGACGGCCGCGGCGCGGATGATGCGCGACCAGCTGATGCAGGCGTGGGCCGCGAAGGAGTGGCTGCGTTGTGCGCCCGACGATCCTGCGGCGCGCCACCTCGCTGCCGCCGCGAGCGGCGACACGCCGGCGAGAGCCGACGGTCGCTACGTGGCCGGCCTGTTCGACGCGTACGCGGGGCACTTCGACCACCACCTCGCGGAACTGGGGTACCGGGCGCCGCAGCTGGTGGCGCGCCGTCTCGACGAGATGCTCGCGCCGTCTGCCGTGGGAACGTGTCTCGATCTGGGGTGCGGCACCGGCCATGTCGGCTCGTTGATCCGCGATCGCGTCGCGCACCTGCACGGCGTCGATCTGTCCGCGGCCATGCTGGCGAAGGCGGCCCAGCGGGGGTGCTACGACCAGCTGACCCACGGCGACCTCGTCGACACTCTCGCCGCCTCGACCGACGTGGTGGACGTGGTGCTCGCCGCCGACGTGCTCAACTACCTCGGCGACCTGCGGCCGGTGTGGACGCTGGTGCACTCGGCGCTGAGGCCGGGCGGCGTCCTGGTGTGCACCCTGGAGGACGGCGGCCGGCTCGCGGGCGGCTATGCGCTGCACGCTAACGGTCGCTTCGCCCACGACCCGTCGTGGATCACCGCCACGTTGGCGGCGGCAGGGTTCGCCGCGGTGGAGGCCCACCGGTGTGTGCTGCGCACCGAGGGCGCCTCAGAAGTGCACGGCTGGCTGGTCAGCGGCCGCAAAGTCGGCGGTGGATTCGGGGATTCACCCGATGTGCCAGAGTGAGCCTCCGATCCACACTGGTGAAGTGAGGGCCGTGTGGTCCTCCTGGACTCAAGGAGCATCGCAATGGACCGCAGGAATCAGGACGACGACATCACCGGAACCCGCAAGGTGTGGCCCAAGATCGCCGATGCGGTGGAGGAGCACTTCACCGTGAAGCACTCGCTGATCGACGAGGGAATCGCGGAGGGAACGTCCGGTCTCGCCCCGCTCGAGATCGATGAGCTCGTCGACCTCTCGGACGACGCAACGCTGCCACGATTGAGGAGTGAGCCGGGCCACTTGTCCAGCAGTGACAAGGATCTGATCCTTCTCGACGGCGACGACATCTCCGACGCGGGCGACCCCGCCGGCTATGCGGTCACCTTCGAGGACGTGCTCCTCAGCAGCCAGGTGCATGATGCGGGAGACGACAGCTCGATCGATGCCGACGGCGCGGATGGCCTCGTCGGGCCGGACACCGACTGGGATTCCCCCATCGTCTGAGCGAGATGGGGGACGAGGTCATCTTCTACGCTCGCGCTGATGCACCCGACCTCGACCCCCATGGTGCGGTCGGTGATGAGAGCGATGAGGAAGGGGTGAGGCGACGATGAGCGAGTGGAACACGGTGTTCGGTGGCGCAGGATTCGTCGCCCTCGACGAGGCCGACCCATCGGCGGGCTGGGACGACCTGCCCGGCGGATCGGTCGTCGACCAGTTCCAGGCGCTGCCCGACGCCCTGCTGCCCGAAGTCTTGTTGCCCGTGGACGACGACCTGGTCGTGCCCAGGGCGCGCCGGACGGCACAGGACGCAGACGAACCGGGGGACGACCAGCCGGACGGGGTGGCCGATGACGACAGCGCCACGGCCGACCCGGTCGAGTCGTCCGTTCCCGACGACGACGCGAACATCGAGCGGCTGGACGTGATCGAACTCCACCACGACGAGGGGCCCCTCACGTGGGTCGCCATCGACGCCGATCTCGACGCCGACATGAACGCCGACATGAACGCCGACGATCCGGCCGACGAACCCGACGACGACGTGGGGTTCGACATCACGTGACGCGCGACCAAGTGCTCGACAGCATCGACTCCGCACTCGAACGGCTCGACGAGGTCCTCGCCGACGAGGGCCGCGACGACCTACGCACGCGCGTGGCGGGTGCCCGCGCCCGGCTCGAACGCCCCACCACGGTGGTGTGTGTGGTCGGCGAGTTCAAGCAGGGCAAGAGCTCGCTCGTGAACGCGATCGTCGGCGCCGACGTCTGCCCGGTTGACGACGACATCGCCACCTCGGTCCTCACGCTCGTACGCCACGGCGAACAGCCCGGGGCGGTCGTGCGCCGGCGGGTCAAGGGCGAGGCGAGCGCCGAGCGGATGACCGTGGCGGATGCAATGCGACACATCTGCGAAGGCAGCGGCGGCGAGCGCGATGGTGTCGAGCGCGTCGACATCACCGTTCCGAGCACCGCGCTGGCCGACGGGCTGGCGCTGGTCGACACACCAGGTGCGGGAGGGATGCGCGCCGGCCACGGAACCGCGACGCTGGCCTTCCTGCCCTTCGCCGACGGGTTGGTGTTCGTCACCGACGGCACCGCCGAACTCTCGCAGCCGGAACTCGACTTTCTCTCCGAGGCCCGGTCGCGCTGCCCGCATGTCATCGTCGCGCTCACCAAGACCGACATCGCGCCGGAGTGGCGGCGGATCAAGGCGCTCGACGAAGGGCACTTCGAGCGGCTCGGCCTCGACATCCCGATCTACCCGGTGTCCAGCGAACTCCACCGCGACGGCAGCGACGGCGGTGTGACTGCTCTGCTCGAAGCGCTGACCACACGCGTGGTGCAACCGGCGCGCAGCTCGTCGGCCGAGCGCATCGCGGGTGAGGTGGCCGGGTTGACCCGCACGGTGGGAGATGCGCTCGAGCGCAGGCGGGAGGTGCTGGTCGACCCGAACGCGTTGACCGATCTCGAAGCACGGGTCACCGCAGCCGTGCAGCGGATCGAGCACCTCCGCGGGCCGGGCGCCCGGTGGAGCATCGCGCTCGGCGACCGCATGGCCGACCTGTCGAACGACGCCAGCTTCCAGTTCCGCGGGTCGATCCGTGAACTCCTGCGCACCCACGAGGAGTCCATCGAGACGCTGAAGTCGGGCGAGCAGTGGGAGCGTCAGGCACAGCAATTGCAGGACGACCTCGCAGCCGCCGTCAGCCGCCTGTTCGTCACCGTCGAGGACGGCCGCCGCGCCGTGCGCGACGAACTGCTGCACCTGCTCACCACGGAGGACGAGGAGCTCGGCGGCGTGCAGGGTTCGCTGTCGCTGCGCGAGCTGTCCGTCGGCGACCTCTGGCGGGGCAAGTCGATCGACGCTGGTTCGCTCGGCGGCAAGGCGGTGCAGACCGGACTCACCGGCCTGCGCGGCGCGCAGAGCGGCATCATGCTGTTCGGGATGACCTCACAGTTCCTGCCCGCCGCGGCAGCGACGTTGATGGTGAGCAACCCGGTGCTGCTGGCAGTGGGCGCGGTGTTCGGTGGCTACCAGTTGGTGGAGGACCGCAAGCGTAAGGTCACGATGCGGCGGCAGGCGGCGCGCACCCAGCTACGCCAGTTCACCGACGATGTGCAGTTCGAGGTCACCAACGAGTTGGGGGTGATGCTGCGCACGGTGCAGCGCGAGTTGCGCGACGAGTTCACCTCCCTGCTCGGCGAACTGCAGCGCACGTGGACCGAATCGGTGAACCAGTCGAAGGCGGCACTCGCCAGCGGGGCGGAGCAGCGTTCCGCGGAACTCACCGCGATCACCGGTCGCGTGGAGGAGCTGAAGGCGATCGCGGCATCGGTCGCCGAGGCCGCGGAGGCGCTGGCGCAGCCCGACGAGGTGGCCGGATGAGCCCGCGTGTCGACTCCGTCGCGCTCGTGGTCGACCTGTGCGAACGCATCGAACGTGCTGTGCCGGGAACCGATCATGCGCGCCAGGCGCGCGACATCCGTGAACGCGCGACGGGGCCGCTGAGAGTCGCCATCGCCGGCCGGGTGAAGGCCGGCAAGAGCACGATGCTCAACGCGTTGGTGGGCGAGCGTCTCGCGGCCACCGACGCCGGCGAATGCACGCGGGTGGTCACCGTCTACCGCCACGGAGAGACGTACGACGTCGTCGGCGCCTCGCTCGACGGTCGCGATCGGCCGCTGCGCATGACCCAGGTGGAGGGTGCGTGGGCGATCGATCTCGGTGGCACCCCGCCCGGCGAGTTCGAACGCATCGAGGTGCAATGGCCGTCGTCGGTGCTGGCCGAGCTGACGCTCGTGGACACGCCCGGCCTCGGTTCGCTGGACGGTGCGACCTCGCGCCGCAGCCTCGACTTCCTCGTGCAACAGGACGACGCCTCGGGGGCCGACGCCGTCATCTACCTCATGCGTCATCTGCACGCGCTCGACGCCGAGTTCCTCGAGGCCTTCATGGACCGCAGCGTGGTGGGCGCCTCGCCGGTCAACAGCATCGCAGTGCTCGCCCGACCCGACGAGATCGGCGCCTGCCGGCGCGATGCGATGGAGTCGGCGCAGCGGATCGCGGCGAGGATGGCCGGCGAACCGCGCGTGCGGTCGCTCGTGAGCGCGGTGGTGCCCGTGGCGGGCCTGCTGGCCGAGACGGCGCAGACCCTGCGTGAGGCGGAGTTCGCGGCCCTCAAGTCGCTGGCAGCCTTGCCCGACGACGAGCGCGCGGCATTGCTGCGCTCGGTCGACGACCTCTGCGACGTGTCGCGCAGCGAGCTCACCGTGGAGACGAGGCGGGCGCTGCTCTCGCGCCTCGGGTTGTTCGGCGTGCGCCTCGCGGTCGACGAGTTGCACGAGGGGCGTTGCTCGACCGCCGGCGACCTGGCGCGCAGCCTGCAGACGATGTCGGGGATCTCCGCGTTGCGCGAACTGATCCGTGAACAGTTCCTGCCCCGGGCGCGCACGTTGAAGGCCCGTTCGGCGATGGTGGCCCTCGATGCGCTGGCGCGCTCGATGAGTGCGGTTCATCCCGAGCTGGTGAACGGTGTCCGCAGCGAACTGGAGCGGGCCGATGCCGACAGCAGCGATCTCGCCGCACTGCGCGCCGCTCACCTGGTGACCGGCGACATCGTGCGTACCACCGCGGCGGAGCGCGCCGAGGTGGAGGCAGTGCTGCTCGCCCCCAGCAACCCGGTCGACGCGGTGAGCGGCGCGGACGAGGCATCCACGCTCGAGGCGATCGAGCGGTGGCGGATGCGTGCCAGCGACCCTCGCGCCACCCAGCTCCTCGTGCAGGTGTGCGAGACGATGGCGCGTGTGTACGAGCAGGCCCTCGGAGCAGCCGATGGCTGAAACGGTGGGCCCGCCCGGCGGGTGGGCGGAGACCGCTCGCGGCGACGGATGGGTCCGCGCAGGTCATCCCACCCTGCCGATGACGCTGGCCGTCCAGGCCCGCCGCACCAGCGGGGTGTGCGATCCACGCGGCGTCGCCGCGCGCCTTGCCGCGTCGGTCGCCGACGCGGACGCTGCCGCGCGGGTCGAGTTCCGCTCGTGGGGTCGTTTCGCCGACCGCGAGGTGGCGCTCCAGGTGGTGGCCACGGGCGCGGCCGT
>WBZL01003045.1_pt1 | contig 15690 bp, 12 predicted proteins | sample 5204291 | NCBI WGS metagenome assembly WBZL01 (sample SAMN12344345, study PRJNA552823) | activated sludge metagenome | biome: Activated sludge suspended growth; feature: Nitrification reactor; material: Wastewater; isolation source: activated sludge from nitrification reactor of wastewater...
TCTCGCCTTCCTTGGTGCCCGGATGGCGCGAGCCCTGCGACGGATCGGTCGAGACCGCAAGCGTCTTGCGCGCGGCCGCGACATCGGCTGCGCTGACCTTCGGTCCGGTGTTGCCCCAGGCGGTGTTGCCCGAGGTGTAGGCCGATTCCGTCGTGGCTTCCCAGGCCGAGAACGGAGAGGAGTACAGGTGCGACACCCGCCACCCGTCCGTTGCGTCGGAGGAGCTGTTGTTCGCGTTGTAGGTGGCCTCGGTGACGGATTCCCAATACGTGAACGGTGCCGAATACTCGGTGGTGGCATACCAGCCGTCGCTGTTGTCGGCGGTGGTGTTACTGGCGATGTAGGCCGCGTCGGTGACGGCCTCCCACGTGTCGTACGGTGCGGTGTACGACTTCGAGAAACGGAAGCCATCAGTGGAGTCGGTGGTGGTGTTGCTGAGGCCATACAGCGTGGCCGTGGTGGCCGTCCAGGTGCCCAAGGTGCCGCTGACATAGACGCGGTAGCCGTCGGTCGTACCGGCCAGCGCGTTGTTGGTGTTGTAGTAGGTCCTGGTGGTGTTGACCCAGCTGGTGATGGTGGCGGGTACCACCACGCGGTAGCCGTCGTTCGCATCGGGCGTGGTGTTGGACAGGTCGAACGAGCTCTTGGACGAGATCGTCGTCCAGGTACCCAGCGCTCCGGTGACCGTATTGCGGAACCCGTCCGTGGTGCCCGAGGTGGTGTTCGAAAGGTCGTACTTCGTCTTTGCTGTGGCCGGCGTGGCGTTGATCGGCGTCCAGCCGCCCAGTGTCCCGGTGATGACCGTCTTGTAGTTGTCGCTGGTGCCGGTGCTGGTGTTGCCGGCGAAATAGATGGCCGCAGTGGTGTCGCTCCAGGTGCCGTTGGACTTCTTCTGGAACTTCATCCCCGTCGAGGCGTACTCCCACGTCTGACCCGCCGCGGCGTATTGGTAGGTGAGGCCCGAGGCGTACTGATAGGTGAGCCCGGAAGCCGCGTACTCGTACGTGATGTGCGAGCCACGCTGCGGGCTCAGCAGGTGGTACCCCTTCTCCCACGCGTCGTGGTAGCCGCGCAGATAGTTCTCGAGGTGGTAGCCGGGGCCTTGCTGCAACCAGGTGGAGTTGCCGCCCACATCGGTGCCCACGTACACGCCGATCAGCTTCTCCAGGTCGGCTTCGTACACACGCAGAAGGCGGTTGGCCCGGTTCCACGACAGCTGGTTGTACGAGCTGCCACCGGCGGCGGGCAGGCCGATGTCGTCGTTCACCATCGCTGCCGGCGCCGTGGCCGAAGAACCGTTGAGGCGGTTGTAGGTGGGCATACCGTCGGTGAACATGATCACCGTGTCGGGCAGCACCTGCTGCACGGTGCCGTCACTGTTGAGGAACATCCGGAAGATTCCGTCCTCCCAGTTCGTGGAACCCGACGATGCCAGGGCCGTCGCCGTGCCACCGGTGCTGAGGGTACCCCCGTTCACGTAGGCCTTCAGGTCGGCCACATCGGCGTCGACGAGCATGTCGAAGTAGCGGCTCCACGTGGGCGCGCCGAGCGTTGACGAGGTGGAGGAGAAGCGCACGATCTGCAGCTTGATCGGGGTGCCGGCGAACGCGTTGATGAACGCGGTGACGCCGCTGCGCACGTACGACATGTTGCTGCCGATCGAGCCGGAGGTGTCGACCAGCAGGCCGAAGTTGCCGCCACAGCGCGAGCGGGTGGCTGCGAAGGTGGGCGTAGCGCTGAGGTTGGTGGTGCTGAGGTTCGGATCGCGCCGGGTGCCTCCGGCGGTGACCGTGATCTGATCGGTACCACCACCGGCGCCGTCGAGGTCGCCACCACCGTTGATCGTCACCGACACGCGACGGCCTTCACGGTAGTAGTAGGTGGGGTCGATCGTGCTGCCCCCGGGCGTGAGATTGAGGTCGCTGCCGTCACCTGGCGCGGCAGGGTCGACGGCGAGGGTGACGAGCATCACCCACACCGGCCTGGTTTCGCCGGGGATGTACTCGATGCCATCCGGTGGCGGATCGACATGGCGCAGCACCATTGTCGTGCTGCAGATGGGAGCACCGCCGTCCAGCGTGTCGCACTGGATGCGGACGATGTCGTAACGGCCGTCCTCGCCCTCGACGTAGCGATAGGACACCGCTGTCGTGGTCACCAACGTGAGGCGGGTGTCGCCGTCGGTGCCGTAGTGCGGGTTCGGCACCGCGCCGCTCCATCGCAACAACAACGTGTTGGAACCCTCGACCACCGTGCCAGGGGGGCAGCTGGTGCCACACGGCGACGCCGCGGCGGAGTCGTCGACGAATTCGGCCGAGGCCAGGTCGCCCGGTAGCCATTGGCCGATGCTCTGCTGCGAGCGGGCGTTGTTGAAGCGGCCACCGGTGTTGTCGTTCTGGCCGAGCACGACCCGCGTCGCGGTAGCCATGCCGGCGACGAGCAAGCCGCTGATCAACATGCTGATCAGCACCTCCGGCAGTGTCATGCCGCGATCACGACGAGGGTTCTGTTGCTCAGACATCGCTCTTCACCACCACAAGGCTCCGGGTGAGACTCCCGTCGGGACTCTGCACCGTGATCGTCACTCTCTGCACCAGACCGTCGGGGCGCTGCGCTCCGGGGCAAGCGCCGGCCACCCACGTGCCCACGTCGATCGGCGAAGTCGGCCCTGGCACATAGTGCTCATACACGGCCGTCACCAACTCACTCTTCCAGCCGTTCTCCAGCGCCGCTGCCTCCACATACACGTCGTAGTCGCAGCCTTCGCCGGCACGATTGACGCGGTCTGCCGCATTCACCAACACCGTTTCCACCTCGGCCGCTGTGCGCGTCTGCGAGGACGCCCGCACGTTGGTGAACACCCCGAGCATCAACGGCACCATCGCAATACCGACCAGCATGATCGTCACGACGGACTCGACCAGGCTGAACCCCGCGTCGCGCTGGGGCTCGGGCGGGTGTGAAATCCGGGACGCAGGATGAGGGTGGTACAGCATGAAGACCTCCGGACGCGGAATCCGGCACTCCAGTATCGGCACGCCTCCCCGCCGACTCAACCACAAACCGGAAAACAGCGAAGGGGCCGGGCGAGAGCCCGGCCCCTTCAATTGCGCTCGGTCGAGGACCGAGCAGTCATCTCACTTGATCAGGCGCACTTGCCAACGCCAGTGATCTCCGGGCCATTGGCACCGGTGAAGTCGATGTCCCAACGGCCATCGGCATGCAGCGTCGCGGTAACCGGGCCGGTGGTCGTCACGTCGTGGAACGCCAGGTCGTCCTTGAGGTAGGCGTTGGTACCGGTGGTGAGGTCGGCCACCGAGTCGGCATCGGTCTGCGTGTCGGCGTTGAAGGCGGCGATGGCCGTCTCGATGGTGTCCTTCTCGATGTCGCAGCTGTTGGTCTGCGCCTTGTCAGTGATGCCGCGGACGGCGAACACGGTCACGGCAGCCAGGATGCCGAGGATGACGATGACGATGAGCAACTCGACGAGCGTGAAGCCCTTGTCCTGCTTCTTCTGGTTCATTGTGGGGGTTCCTCCCGCTTGTAGTGGTGTCCCAGTGACAACGCCTGGCCGCTGAAGCGGTGCGGACGCAAACCAGGTTTCGGCACGCGGGTGAGGCACCTGTAGCAATTTCTTGAGGAAATCTGTGGGGAGTCGGTGCCGATGGTGTTCGGCCGTGTCAGGCTGTAGCACCAAGGGAGGGCAGATGCGTCGCAGCGACAAGAACTGGAAGGAACTCGACGAGTCGCCCACTCAGTTCCTGCCCGACGAGACCGACGAGTCGGCCACCACCGTCGTCGCCGAGTTGCGTGAGCGGTTGTCGAGGCTGGAGCAGCAGGTGCTCGCCCAGTACACCGCAACCGCGGCCTACGCGACACTCACCCAGCAGGGCCTCGACGAGGCGCGGGCCGAGTCGCGGGCGGATCTCGATCGGGCGCAGTCCACGATCATCGGCCTGCTCGATCGCCTGCGCGCCGAGATGGGTGCCCGGCTCGACGCGGTGGAGACCGGGCGGTCGTTCGCCGGGGGTGCTCCGTCGGCCGACGTCAACGGTCGCCTGGCCGCGATGGAGGAGCGCATCGGGGGCCTCATGCGTGCGCTCGAGGGTTCGGTGCACGAGAACATGGTGCTGCGCCAGCAACTCGCCGACCTGCAGCGCAAGGTGATGCAGGCCGACGGCTGGCTGGTGAGCGGCGGCGGCCCCTCCGACCTCCACCTGCGCTGACCGTGGCCCCCACGATCTGGCTCAAGCCGGCTGCGGCGCGGTCCGTCACCCGCCGTCACCCGTGGGTGTTCAGCGGTGGCGTCACCCGGGTGGAAGGGTCACCCGGTTCGGGCGCCACCGTGTTGGCGCGCGACGCCGACGGGGCCGCGTTGGGGTGGGCGGCGTACAGCCCCGAGTCGCGCATCCGGGCGCGCATGTGGACGTTCGACCCTGAGGAGTCGGTGACAGCCGAGTTCGTCGCCGGACGGGTGGCCGCGGCCGCCGAGCGCCGGGCGTCGTTGTTGGCGGGCGGGTTCACCGACTCGGCGCGCATCGTGTTCAGCGAGGCCGACGGTGTGCCGGGCCTCACCGCCGACCTCTACGGCGACACGGTGGTGTGCCAGCTCACCACCGCGGGCGCCGACGCGTGGCGCGACGTGCTGGCCGATGCGCTGGCCGCGCTGCCGGGCGTGGCCTGCGTGTACGAGCGCAGCGACGGCGACGTTCGCTCGCGTGAGGGGCTGGGCGAGCGGGTGGGCCTGCTGCGCGGGGCGGCCCCGTCCGCCGACCTCGTGGCGCACGAGGGCGGGTTCCGGTTCGCCGTGGAGGTGGAGGGCGGCCACAAGACCGGCTTCTACCTCGACCAGCGCGACGCGCGGGCCGCGGTCGGTTCGTGGGCGGCGGGGCGGCGGGTGCTCAACGTGTTCTCGTACACCGGGGCGTTCAGCGTGATCGCCGCGGCTCGTGGGGCCTCGTCCGTGACCTCGATCGACTCGTCAGGGCCGGCGCTGGCGGTGGCCGCCCGCAACGGGTCGCTGAACGGGGTGGATGTCGGCGAACTGCAGGAGGGCGACGCGTTCACCCTGCTGCGCGGGTTGCGTGATCGGGCCCGGCAGTACGACCTGATCCTGCTCGACCCGCCCAAGCTGGCCGCCAGCGAGGGCCAGCTGGAGAAGGCATCGCGGGCGTACAAGGACCTCAACCTGCTGGCCGCCAAGCTGCTCGCCCCCGGTGGGGTGCTGATGACCTGGAGCTGCAGCGGGGCGATGAGCATGGATCTGTTCCAGAAGGTGGTGGCGGGCGCGGCGTTGGACGCGAAGCGCGAGCTGCGCATCATCGGCCGCCTCCACCAGCCGTCGGATCACCCTGTGCCGCTGGCGTTCCCCGAGGCCGAGTACCTCAAGGGCCTCGTCCTCCAGGCCCCCTGACCGTCCCCCGGGTTCTCCCGGTTGGGCGCGATTCCTCCCGCTTCTGACCGACTCGGCCCCCACGGGTGCGGTTCGTGCCACCGCGCGGGATGAACCGCGCCCAGAGACGGGTCTCGGCGGCCCGGGATCAGTGGGCAGACTCGGGGTTCTCCTGCACGAGTTCGATGAGGGTGCCGAAGCTGCTCTTGGGGTGGAAGAAGGCCACCGTGGTGCCCCGGCTGCCGGGGCGCGGGGCGGGGTCGAGGGGAACCGCGCCGGCGGCCACCATCGCGTCGTAGGCCTCCTGGCAGTTGGCGACCCGGTAGCCGACATGGTGCAGGCCCTCGCCGCGCTTCTCGATCGTCTTTGCGATCGGGCTGTCGGGGCGGGTGGCGCGGGTGAGCTGGATGTAGCTGTCGGCGACCTTCACGAGCGCCTCCTCCACCCCGTCCTTCTCGATGAACTCGCGGTGGTGCACCTCGGCCCCGAAGGCGGCCTTGTAGTACTCGACGGCAGCCTCCAGATCCTTGACGGCGATGGCGATGTGATCGATCTCGGTGAGGAGCATGATTCCAGTGAAACAGATCGCCGCCCGGTGGCGTCAAAGTGGGTGTGCAGACAATCTCACCGGGGTTGCGAGCGGGCACCATGACGAACCACGACTTCGACACCTTCTACCGAACCCATCGGCACCTGGCCGTCCGTTGGGCGGTCGCGTTGGTGGGGTCGCGTGCGGTCGCCGAGGAGTTGGCGCAGGACTCGTTGGAGGCCGTGCGCGCACGGTTGGACCGCGTCGACAATCCCACCGGCTATCTGCGCGGCACGGTGGTACGCCGCTGTGCCTCGTGGCACCGCTGGCACGCTCGTGATGTGCGCCGGGTGGCACGGGCCACTGCCGGTCAGCCGACCGCGTACACCGAGCCCACCAGCGACATGCTCGGCGCGCTCGCCGCGCTGCCGTACAAACAGCGGGCCGCGGTGACGCTGCGCTACTGGGCCGACTGGACCGACGCCGACATCGCCGAGGCCCTCGGGTGCGCGCCGGCCACCGTGCGGGTGTTGTTGCACCGCGGGATCGAGGCGCTGAAGAAGGAGATCGAGCCATGAACGCCGACCACGATCCGCAGGTCATCGCCCGCGTGCGTGCCGCGCTCGACGAGGTGGCCACCACCCCGGCCGTCGCCGTGGCTCCCGCGCCGGCCGCGGGCTCGTCGGGCCGCCGCTGGCTCGCGATCGCCGCCAGCGTCGTGCTGGTCGCCGGTGCCGTCACCGCTATCGCAGTGAACTGGTCCAACCGCCACTCCGTCGGCCCCGCCGCTTCCGACACCACGACACCAACGACGACGCCGGCTACCACACCGACCATGCCGTACTTCCTCGCCGCCGCCGACCTCGCGCCGGGGCCGATCGGGGCCGACCCGTGCTGTCTCGGCGAAGGTGAGTCGGTGATCGCGTGGGCATTGGGTGGCGACCCATCACAAGGGTTGCTGATCGCCCATGGCGGATACCCGCAACAAGATGTGTCGACCGGCACCAGCACCCCGTCCGCCACTGGTGTCGTCATCGACGGCACCACGCTCATCATCGACTCCTACGGGATCACGGCCGAAGAGCGTGACGCGCTCGCGGCGCAGATCGTGCCGGGCTCCGGGCTGCTCTGGGTGCTGCCGGTGGTCGGCTGGGAGTGGATGGGCATGGAGACCGGGGCCGATCGGGCGTTGTGGTACCACCAGACGTTCGGCGGCACGGTTCTGCTCGACGCCCACTTCGGCGCCGGCATCCTGTTGGAAGTCACCACCGCCACGGACGTGCGTGCGGTGCAGGTGGCCGGTGAACCGGGATGGGTCGCCACCTATGGTGCTGATGGCGGGACGATGCGTGTGTTCTGGCGCAATCCCGCCGATGGAACGTGGCTGCGTCTGACCATCCCGGCCACGATGTCCGATCGAGTGGATGCACTCATCGCGGCAGTCGTGCCCACCGACAACGGTGGCGAAACGGCTTCCACCGTCCCCACGCCGAGCGCCTGGGTCGGTGAGGTGTCGCTGGAAACGGCCGTGTCGTCGTACGCCCTCGCGCCGTACGACCCGAGCACGCTCGACCCGGCCGTCGGCCAGCCGATCCCACCCATCCGGCTCACCGACGGCACCACCCTCACCGTCGACACGCCGACCTTGTTCGTGTTCGTCGCCCAGTGGTCCACCCACTCTGCGGACCAGATCCCTGTGCTGGAACAGGCGGTCGCCGACGGCTCGCTCGCCGGCGTACACGTCGTCCTCGTGCTGACCGCCGACGATGCCGACCGAACACTGCGGGCCACATGGCTCGCCCTTGCTGGGTGGACGGGCGACGTGCTCTACGACACCACCTCCACTGATCGCGCGCCGGGCCTGATGGCGGGCTACTTCGGCGCCAGCGCTTGGCCGTACCACGTGATGGTCGATGGCAACGGCCTGGTGACCGGGCGAGCGGTCGGCGAGATTGCCGTGACCGACCTGGTCACCCTCACTGACATCCCCTGACCCGCCGACTAGCGGCGGAACCAGGTGAGCTGGTCGGCGACCTTGGCGCGAAGCTCGGGGTCGGTGACGCCCAAACCCTCGGAAGGCGCCAGCGCGAGGACGGCGATCTTGCCCTCGTGCATGTTGTGGTGCACCTGATAGGCAGCCTCGCCGGTGTGGGCGAGGTCGAACACCTGGCTCATCACCGGGTGCACCATGCCCTTGCTGATCAGCCGGTTGGCCTCCCACGCCTCCTTGTAGTTGGCGAAGTGGCTGCCGACGAGCTTCTTCAGGCGCATCCAGAAGTGGCGGTTGTCGAACTCCATCATGAAGCCGCTGGTGGCCGCGCAGGTGACGACCGTGCCGCCGCGCTTCACGACGTACATCGATGCCCCGAACGTGGACCGGCCGGGGTGCTCGAAGACGATGTCGGGATCCTCGCCGCACAGGTCGCGGATGTCCTTGCCCAGCCGGCGCCACTCCGATTCGTCGTGAGTGCGCTCGTCTTTCCAGAACTGGTAGCCGGCGGCCGAGCGGTCGATGATGTGCTCGACGCCCATCTTGCGCAGGATGTCGGCCTTGTCGGGCGACGACACCACGCACACGGGGATGCCGCCGCCGTTCAGCACGTACTGGGTGGCGTAGGCGCCGATGCCGCCGGTGGCACCCCAGATGAGCACCACGTCGCCCTGCTTCATCTGCGCCCCGTTGCGGCCCACGAGCATGCGGTAACTCGTCGAGTTGCACAGCGCGTTGACCGCGGCTTCCTCCCACGTGAGGTGGGCGGGCTTGGGCATCAGCTGGTTGGCCTTCACCACGGCCAGGTCGGCGAGGCCGCCGAAGTTGGTCTCGTAGCCCCAGATGCGCTGGTTGGCGGCCATCATCGAGTCGTTGTGCGCGCTCTGGTCCTGGTCGTCGACATGGTTGCAGTGCACCGTCACCCGGTCGCCCGGCTTCCAGTTGCGCACCGCGGTGCCCACGCGCATCACCACGCCCGACGCGTCGCTGCCCACCACCTGGTACGGCCGGTCGTGACGCACCGCCCACTCGCTCTCGCGGGCCAGGCGGGCCATCGGCCCGAAGGTGGACACTGGCTCGAAGATGCTGCTCCACACCGTGTTGAAGTTGATGCTGCTGGCCATCACCGCGAGGTACACCTCGTCGGGGGCCAGCTCGGGCGTGGGCACCATCCCCACGTGCAGGCTCTGGCGCGGATCCTTCTCCTTGGACGGCACGCCCTTCCACATGTCCTGCTCGGCCTTCAGCACATGGACGGCCCGGTACTCCTCGGGGATGGTGAGGTGCTCGAACTCGGCGGCACTGGCACCCGCTTGGATGGCGTCGAGGAACTGCTGCATGAAGCAAGGTTACCGATCGGTAGCAAGCCGGGGAAAACCGCTTTGACGCCCGAGGAACGCCCCGGCGTGGCAGAGTCGCGCCCCATGACACGTGCACCCCTCCTCGCGCTCGCCCTCGCCGGCGCGATCTCGCTCGCCGCCTGCGGCGACTCCGGATCGACCGCCGATACCACCCCCGGCACGGTGGGCCCCACCACGTGCGCCGCCGCCGACGGAAGCTCCCCGCGCCAGGACCATTTCACCGAGATCCCGCCCGAGTGCCTCGTGTCCGGCACGGCCTACGTGGCGGTCATCGAGACCAACCACGGCACCCTGCACGTCAACCTCGCCGCGGACATCGCCCCGATCACGGTCAACAGCTTCGTCAACCTGGCCCGCTTCCACTACTTCGACGGCACCACCTGCCACCGCGCCATCCAGGGTTTCGTGGTGCAGTGCGGCGACCCCACAGCTACCGGCCACGGCGGCCCCGGCTACACGATCCCCGACGAACTCGACAAGATCGTCCCCTATCGCATCGGTTCCGTGGCGATGGCCAACACCGGCGAGCCTCATAGCGGTGGCAGCCAGTGGTTCATCATCACCGGCGACGACGGCGCGCTGTTGCCCCAGAACTACACCCTGTTCGGCCAGGTGATCGACGACGACCTCGGGCTCTTGGTTCAACTCGATGCCATCGCCAACCCGCAGGACGGGCCCCCGCTCGAGCCGATCGACATCATCTCGATCACGATCAACGAGGTCTGAACCCTCCATCGCCGGCACGCCGGTTCCCCCGGGCGAGCGGGTGCCGAATACGCTGAGAGCCGCTCCCAGCCGCCCGGCACTCGCTGGCCGACGGCCCGCACCCGAGAGGTTCCTCCATGTCTGGTTCGTACATCGTCGCCGGCGCCCGCACCCCCATCGGCAAGATGAGTGGCGCCCTCGCCTCGTTCAGCGCCGCCGATCTCGGTGGCTTCGCCATCAAGGCCGCGCTCGAGCGTGCTGGAGTCACCCCGAGTGAGGTCGAGCACGTGATCATGGGCCAGGTGCTGATGGCCGGCCAGGGCCAGGTACCCGCCCGCCAGGCGGCCGTGAAGGCCGGCATCCCGATGAGCGTGCCCTCGATCAACATCAACAAGGTGTGCCTCAGCGGCCTCAACGCGATCTACCAGGCCAACCAGATGATCATGGCCGGCGAGGCCGACATCGTCGTGGCCGGCGGCATGGAGAGCATGACCAACGCGCCCTACATCGCCAGCGGCGCCCGCGGCGGCTTCCGCTACGGCAACACCGAACTGGCCGACGCGATCATCAAGGACGGCCTCACCTGTGCGTTCGACGTGTGCCTGATGGGCACCGGCACCGACCAGTACAACGCCGGTGCGATCAGCCGCCAGCAGCAGGACGAGTTGGCGCTGAAGAGCAACCTGCGCGCCGCCGCCGCCATCGCTGAAGGCCGCTTCACCGACGAGATCGTGCCCGTGGCCGTTCCCCAGCGCAAGGGCGACCCGCTGATGGTCACCACCGACGAGGGCGTGCGCGCCAGCACCACCATGGAGACGCTCGGCTCGATGAAGCCGGCGTTCGCCAAGGACGGCACGATCACCGCCGCCAACGCGTCACAGATCAGCGACGGTGGCTCGGCCGTGGTGCTCATGAGCGAGAAGGCACTCAACGCCCGCGGCGTCACCCCGCTCGGCCAGTTCGTCTCGTACGGCATGGTGGCCGGCCCGGACAATGCCTCGCTGCTGCTGCAGCCGAGCAATGCGATCAAGGCCGCCCTCGCCCGCGCCGGCAAGCAGGTGGGCGACCTCAGCCTGTTCGAGATCAACGAGGCGTTCGCCACCGTCGGCGTGGCCTCGATGGCCGACCTCGGCATCACCGACGAGATCGTCAACGTCAACGGCGGCGCGATCGCGCTCGGCCACCCGATCGGCATGAGCGGCAACCGCGTGGCGCTCACCCTGCTCCACGAACTGCGCCGTCGTGGTGGCGGCATGGGTGCGGCGGCGTTGTGCGGCGGTGGCGGCCAGGGCGACGCCATCATCCTGCGCACGGTGTGACGGTCGACCCGCTGCGGCGGCCGAAAATGCTTGACATCCAGCCGTCATCGTTGTAACGTAACCGCAACATACACCGTCGTGATTCTCCTCCCGAGATGAGCGATTCGTGAACAAGATCTGGGGTACCACCTCTGGAGCTGGCCCGTCCGCCCGCTACCAGGTCCAGGAGTGGTACCCCAGCCTTGTTTTTGGTCGGGACTGGCCTCCGCTCGCTGCGCTCGCTTTGGCTGCTCCCTCCTGCGGCTCGTCGCTGGCGCTTCCCTCGCCGCCCGCGCGGCTCGCCGCCCGCTCAGCCGCTGACGTCGCGGCGGCCTTCGAGGGCGCGGCCGAGGGTCAGCTCATCCGCGTACTCCAGGTCGCCGCCCACGGGGAGGCCGCTGGCGATGCGGGTGACCTTGATGCCGAGCGGCTTCATCATCCGTGCGATGTACATCGCCGTCACCTCGCCCTCGGTGTTCGGGTTCGTGCAGAGGATCACCTCTTCCACGTTCTCCGGCTCGATGCGGGCGAACAGCTCCTTCATCTTCAGCTGCTCGGGGCCGATGCCCTCGAGCGGGTTCATCGCCCCCAACAGCACGTGGTAGCGACCGCGGTACTCACCCGTCTTCTCCACCGAGACGATGTCGCGGGATTCCTCCACCACACAGATGATGCTGGAGTCGCGCCGGTCGTCGGCACAGATCGGGCACAGCTCGTCCTCGGCGAAGTTCCAGCAGCGGGCGCAGAAGCGCACGCGAGCCTTCGCTTCGGTGATCGCCACGGCGAGGCGGGCGACGTCGTCGGCCGGGATCTTCAGCAGGTGGAACGCGATGCGCTGGGCCGACTTGGGGCCCACGCCGGGCAGCCGCCCCAGCTCGTCGATCAGGGTCTGTACGGGAGGGGTGTAGACGGCCATCGATCACTCGTCCACGAGCTGCGACCCGGGGAAGGCCGTGGTGAGCCGCTCGAACGGCGACACGACTGCCTCGGCGGGCACGTCGGTGAGTTCGTCGAGATCGATCTCCTCCTCCACCACCGCCGGGGTGGGGAGGGCGACGACATTGCTGCCGGCAACCGACGCGGCGGCAGGGGCCGCGGCGGGGCCATCGTCGTCGGGGCCGTCGTCGTGGGCGGCGGCACGATCCACCACCACCACCACCTTCACCGGCGCCCCGACGGCCTTCGCGATCGCCGCCTCCAACTCTGCCTGGTGCTGCACACACTTCGCACGGTGCGCCTCGTTCGGGGCGGCCACGGCCACACTGCCCTCGCGTTCGCCGAGCAGCTTGGTGGCCGCATAGATCGCCCGCGCCAGCGACTTCATCGCCGGCATCACGTCGCTGCTCCACATCTGCACTGCGCGCGCCGCGGCTGCGCCGGTGGCCGGCTCGGCCGCGGTGGTCGGCTCGGCCGGGGGCGCCGCTGGTGCGACTTCCGCGGGCGACGCCTCCTCGGCAACCTCGGCGCGGTGCGCGGGCTTCTGCGCCGGCACCTCTCTCGGGGCCCCGGGGGGCGCCTCGGGCGGCGGCGGGTTGGCATCGCGGCGCGCCCTGCCGCCCAGCGCGGCGCGCCCCGTGTTCGGGTCGACCGGTGCCGGCCGTGTGGCGGCCACCGGCGCCCCGCCAGCGGCGAGTTGGTGCTCGAGACGCTCGATCCGATCGAGCAGCACGGAGATGTCGTTGCTCGCGGCCTCGTGGGTGAGCTGTACGAGGGCAACCTCCAGCAGCAACCGCGGATCGGGCGCGTGGCGCATCTCCACCAACATCTCGCCGAGCCGCTCCATCGCCCTCACCGTCGCCGGCGCGCCGAGGCGAGTGGCGAGCGCACTCACCTCCGCCGCACGCTGCGTGGGCAACTGCACCAGCTCGGGCGCCATCAGCGACAAGAAGCAGTCGCGCAGGTGGCGGACGATGTCGTCGGTGAGCGTGCGCGGGTCGCGCCCCTGCTGCACCGCTTGGGCCACCACCGTGAGGGCACGACCCGGATCGTGCTCGATGAACGCCTCGATGAACTCGTCGAGCGGGGTGGTGAGCAGGGGCTCGCCGCCACCCGACGCGACCAGTTCGAGCGCGGACACCGTGTCGCGCGCGGAGCCGCCACCCTGACGCAGCACCGACTGAAGGGCCACGTCGGTGAGGTCGATGCCGGCATCGCCGGCCAGCCAGCGGATGTGATCCTCCATCACGTCCATCGGCAGCAGGTGGAACTGGAGATGCTGGGTACGGCTGCGGATGGTCTCGCTGACCTTCTGCGGGTCGGTGGTGGCGAGCACGAACACCACGTGCGGGGGCGGCTCCTCCAACGTCTTCAGCAGAGCCGCCTCGGCCGCCTTGGAGAGCATGTGCACCTCGTCGAGGATGTACACCTTGTGCCGCCCCGGTGTGCCGAGCGACGCCTTTTCGATGAGGTCGCGCATCGCATCGACGCCGTTGTTGCTGGCCGCGTCGAGTTCGTGCACGTCGTAGCTGGTGCCACGCTCGACGGCGAGGCACGACTCGCACTCGCAGCACGGCTCGCCGTCGCGCGGGTTCTCGCAGTTGAGCACCTTGGCGAGGATGCGCGCCGAGGTGGTCTTGCCCGTGCCACGCGGGCCGGAGAACAGGTAGGCCTGCCCCTCGCGGTGGTTGATCACGGCGTTGCGCAGGGCGCGCACGACATGCTCTTGCCCTTTCACCTCGCTGAAGCGGCGCGGGCGGTAGCGGCGGTAGAGCGACTGTGTGGCCATCGCAGCGACTCTATCCAGGGGGCGCAACGGCCAAGACCGTCCGTGGTGCTCCGGGCCGCCGAGCGACCGATGACGGCGCAGAGGAGGCTCTGCATGGCTAGCGTTGTTGCGAACTCATGAACAAACCCCGGCCGTCCGCACGCCCAGCCCTCGGCTGGCTCCTCTCACTGACCGTGATCGGGTTGGTGGGGTCGCTGTGGGCACCCACTGCACACGCCGAGGCCACGCTCACTTCGTCGGCCCCGTCGGAGGGCTCGACGGTGGAGGGTTCCCCCGCGGAGATCGACATGACGTTCTCCGAGCAGATCGGCCCGCTCAACAACGTGAGCATGACCTGCGGCGAGGGAGGAACCGTGGTTGCGCTCGGCGCGCCCGAGCGCCTCGCCGACGGCCTGTCGCTGCGCGTACCCCTCGTCTCGGCCGCGCCGGCGGGCACCTGCATCGTCGCCTGGAGCATCACCGCCACCGACGGCCAGCCGGCGGGAAGCGGCACACTCACGTTCACCGTCGCCGGCAGCTCTGTCGTGCCGGGCTCGGTGATCTCCGTGGCGCCTGGTGGGAGCGCGCCCACCACCACCCCCACCGAAGGTGGCGCCGTCACGGCAACGACCGGCACCACCACGGTCGACGAATCGAGCAAGGGTCCGCTCGCACTGTTCCGCCTGCTCAGCAACTTCGGCATTGCCCTGCTGTTCGGTGCGCTCGTGGTGATCGCGGTCGCCTGGCCGGAGGGCATCGAGTACATCATCACGGTGCGCTACCTGCGCAGCGTCTGGATCTTCGCCGGCGTCACCACCTACCTGTTCGCCGGCGCGCTGGCCGCCAACATCGGTGGCAAGGGCATCGGCGCGGCGTTGATCCCCACGTCGTGGGGTGATCTGTTCGACACCACCGCCGGCAAGGCCGCCTTCCTGCGCATGGTGTTCGTGGCGATCTCCTCGTTCGCCGTCACCCGGCCCGAACGGGTCATCGATCCGGGCTTCCAACTACCGGCGCTGGTTCCCCCGGGCATCGCCGTCGCCACCATCGCCTTCAGCCGCGAGACGTTCACCATGTTCGACTACGGCATCGGCATCGTGCACGCGCTGGCGATGGCGGTGTGGCTCGGTGGGCTGGTGCTGCTGACGAGGGTGGTGCTCGCCGGCCCGGGCGAGGAGGATCTCGTGCACGCGGTGCGCGGGTTCGCGCGCATCTCCACCCCGGCGATGTGGGCCACGGTCGCCACTGGCGCGGTGCAGTTGTTCCGGCTGGATCGTGGGGCGCTCGGCACCAGCCATGGGCTGACGGTGATCCTCAAGACGATCTGTGTCGCGGTGATGGTGTTCGTCGCCGTCGCCGCCCGGCAGTTCATCAATGGTCGCCTCACGCGAGTGGATGTGATGACCGCGCCGCTGGCGCTTCGGCTGCGGCGGGCGCTCGGCATCGAAGCGCTGCTCGGTGTGGTGGTCATCGCCATCACCGGGTTGCTGCTCACGATGAGCCCCCCTGGCCTCGGAGCGGCCCCGTTGCCCGGTCTCGACCTCGGTGTCGTCACCGTGTTCCGCAACGAGCAGATCGGCGTCGAGATGACGGTGTCGTTCAGCCAGAAGGTGGGGCTCAACGATGTGCGCGCCGAGCTCATCACCGTGCCCGCCACCGGCATCAGCGGGTTCGCCATCGACTTCATCCCGCCCACCGGAAGCTCGGTGTC